>Ga0126384_10001741_pt1 | contig 12987 bp, 13 predicted proteins | sample PanSoiMetPlot_36_FD_92543 | JGI IMG/M metagenome (GOLD analysis project Ga0126384, IMG submission 92543) | Tropical forest soil microbial communities from Panama - MetaG Plot_36 | ecosystem: Environmental > Terrestrial > Soil > Tropical forest > Bulk soil | place: Panama | collected 2016-02-17 | reverse complement strand
GATGATGGTCATGCTGCCTTCCATCACGGTCTCGATCTTCCCGGCTCGAATTTGTCGCCAGACCGTTGCTGGGGATACGCCAAGCAGCTTCGCGTGCTCATTGACGCGAAAGCCAAGCCCCTGATTGACCGGAATGCCGCTCCGGTACTTGCGCGCACGCTTACCGGTAGGCTTGAGCAGCCTGAGAAGAGTGGGCGGGTTTTGGGGGGTGCATTCGTGTCACCTCATTGTCTTAGGCGACACCTCATTGTGCATAAAGTTTTGGGACGAAAAATAGAAATAAATTCGGACGGATGCTTTAGGCGGCTGCCTGTCGCAGCACTGTTAGCAGGTGCTTGCGCGCCCAATCTGCTTCTCCGACCGACGCCGCCAACTGTAGCACCGCGTTGTTCGCGCCTGGCGTCCAGGCGATCCTGATGGCCGCGCTCATCGCCTCTAGCCACACTCGATCGGCTGGCTTTACCGAATGCCGCTTGGCGACGGCGCGCATGCGTTCGGCGTGCTCGACGCTCGGATTGCCGGTGAGGTTCATGCACATCAACCGCATTATCGAACGTCTGCTTCTGGTGCTGCTGGTCGCCCAAGCTTCATAAGCAGCGATGAGATATCGATCGGCCGGTTTGCATAGCGGCGTGGTGGGGCGACCAACCCTGTTAGGTGCGCGCTTCGGCAGCTTCTAGGGTCGGCCACGCTTGGCGCCTAGTACACACCTGGTCATGCCACCACCACCGCCAGTCTGGGCCTTGCAGATTTACTGGCGGGTTTGCCGTCGCAGTAAGTGGCCCAAGCATCCATCAGCTTACGGCGTTTGTCCAACAGGTCACCACGCTGATAGGCGGCGTGCACCTTGCCGCGCTTGTGGGCCAGTGCCGCCTCGCAGATATCGTGCGCGGTGTTGGTCTCATCACCGGCCCAGTCCCTGAATATGGAACGAAACCCGTGCACGGTGATGTCGCCGCGATCCATGCGACGGAGGACAGTCATCAGCCCCATGTTGGACAACGGCTTGCCGCGCTTGCCGCCGGGGAAGATGTACTCACTCACCTTGGCGGCGCGCATGTCCTCGATGATGGCGACGGCGCGATCACACAAGGGAACGCGGTGCTCGTGTCCGCCCTTCATGCGTGCCATTGGAATGATCCAGAGCTTGTTGGGGGTATCGACCTCGGACCATCTCGCACCCAGCACTGGGGTGAAGCGCAAGAAACCCCTGGCAGATAAGGGGTTAGAGCGCGGTTTTGCCTTATTTAGCTGGGTTTATGAGCCGTGTCCTGGCGGAGAGGGCGGGATTCGAACCCGCGATACCCTTGCGAGTATGCCGCATTTCGAGTGCGGTGCTTTCAACCACTCAGCCACCTCTCCGAGGCCGCTTGACCTAGCGTTCGGCCCCTGAAAACGCAAGCAATTCTTGCCGACCTTGTTGCGCGAATTTACTGCCAAGCAGCGCCCGCAGCGGTCCGCGCATGAGCGCCGCGCGGTAGCTCAACAGGTCGTCGGCATCCATGGCCTGCCGATGCGGCTGCCCGGCTTCCGCCTTCACCGTCACTTTTGGCCCGAGCGCCACGGTCGTTCCGAGGCCAGCATAGATATAGCGGTCGGCAAAGGTGTCTTTCAGAATGGCAAACGCCGGTTCTCCGGTGCAATGCACGGGGGCCAGATAGTGCACGCTCCACTTGTCACGCAACGAGACGGCGATGCTGCTGATATCCTCATCCTTCGCCGGTAGCAGATGCGTCCCACCCAAGACCAGATGGATCGGCTTGTTGCTGATGGTCTTGGTCGCCTCGATGATCTTTTCCAGGGTTGGATGACTGCAGCCGACGATCAGCACGATGCCGTCGGGGGTATCGATCGCCAACGACATCTCGCGCACCGCCAGGTCGACGCCCCAGGTGCCAGTCAGCACGAGCAAATGAAATCCCGGCGCCACTTCGGTGGTCTGGCTAATCCAGGTGAAATTGGCTGCTGGCCATGGGCTGCCGAAACGCAGCGTCTCCGGTGGTCGGCCGTCGAAGTAGCGCATGTCCGTGGCAAGCGTCTCGTTGCGTCGGTAAAATGTGCCTGGCAAAGTGGAACCGAACACGCCGAAATTTTCCTGCGGCGCGTAAATCGTGACGCCGGGGTTGACCCGCAACAGATGATTCAAGCCGCTGGTGTGGTCGCCGTGGCGGTGGGAGACAATGGCGAAGTCGAGCTGCGTCAGGTCGATACCCTTGGCCGCAACATTGTGCGCAAAGATCTCGGCATTGTTGCCGGTGTCAAACAGAATGCGCTTGCCGCCATAGGCAATGAACGCGGAAAATCCCCAATCCTTCTGCATTGTCGCGGTCTTGCCAAAGGCATCGTAGAGAACCGTAATCTCACCGGTGCTCGACTGCGCCGACGCCATCGAGGCACTGATCACCGCCAGCATCATCACCGCCGCTATCCCTGATAGACGATACCTGGTCATCGCTGAGCTCCCTCGACGCCAAGGCGTCACGGTGGTTGCTGCACTGAGGGCTGACGGGCGGCCATGCCGCCGGGCCGGCAATTTTCCCGCCGGCATCACCGCTCGCGCGCAATCTAGCGGAACGCGCAGGCGCGAAGAAGCCATCTATTAGGCTGACGGCGCCGGTCGCCTTGGAGCTTTCTTCCGCAGAGGGCGGCTGGTTGCGGACAGACGGTCACACGGGCGTCAATCACCTCTAAACCTTGCCCGGATCCAGGGAGCTTTGTGAGGCCGAAGGATGGCCAACCCCATAGCGCCTCCAACCAGCAATTGGCGAGGGGCCGGCGACGTCGGATGCGACCGACCGAAGATACTTAGCCTTCACCGGGGGCATCGGAACGACGCGGGGGCAGGACGCTCCTGAGCGTCCACGGCCCAATCCGATTTCGATGCGGGGGGCGAAGTGGATCGGGGCCGGGCGAGAACCGGCTGGCGCGCGTGCGCGCCCCGAGTTATTCCGGTGCGGGTACAAGAATGAATGCCGACGTCACCGGACCGCGTCGCCTTCGCCAATCGGTGCCGCAACCAGAGGGATCGCCGCCTTTTTGCGTCGTCGATAAATGCTTGGAGCCTCAGCGCGACGGCGCCAGCCCGGCAAAGAGACGCGCCATATCCTGGCGCACGTCACGGTCCCAGGCCTTGAGCACGATCGGCACATAGCCGATGCTCAACACGCCCAAGCTCGCAAACAGCAGCGCCAGCGGCACGCCGGCCGCCTGCAGCGCAGCCACGACGGCGCCACCGCCCAGCATGTATGCCGCATTGAGAACATTGACGGCGGCAATGACCCGGGCCCGGCGATCAGTCGCGGCCCACGCCTGCACGGCTGCGAAGGAAGGCACCACAAATAATCCTCCGGCGATAGCGAGCCCCAGCAGCGTCACCGTTATCGCCAAGCCGGTGCCTGAAGTGACAAAGGCGACAGGACCAAGGCTGCCAGCGCCCGGCGCGAGGCTGGCTGCGAGCCAGGCCATCGCCAGAGCAGAGGCACCGATTAAAAGGGCGCCCGCCGGAACCAGCGCCAGGTTGGGACGGCCGCGGCTGGCGCTCGCGGCGATCATCGAGCCCAGCGCGATGCCGACGGTGAATACCGCGAGACAATAGGTGACGACGCCCTCGCTGCCCCCGGCGCCCTCCTTGATCAAGGTCGGCAGCAACGACAGCACGACGAAACCCACCACCCAGAACCAGGAAACGATATGCGCCCCGCCCCACAGGCGCCGGTCCGATTTGAGCTCGCGCAGCAGCGCCGTGGTCGAGGTCCAAGGATTGAGGTTGATGGCCAGTCCAGGTGCCGCGGGGCCGGCTTCGGGGATCTGCCGCGCCAGCAGCCAGGAGGTCAGCGCCAACAGCGCAATGATCAAGGCCACAACCGCGGCGCTCCGCGCCTCGGCCACGGCGACACCCCCGGCGATGGTTCCAAGCAAAATCGCCAGAAAGGTAGCACCCTCGACCAGCGCGTTGCCGGCCGCGAGCTCGGCGGTATCGAGTTTTTCCGGTAGGATCCCGTACTTCACCGGGCCAAACACCGCCGCCACGACGCCGAACAGGGCCAAGGCCACGAACAGGATCGGCACCGAGTGCAGCAGGAAACCGGCGGCGGCGAGGACGGCCAGCGGCATCTCAGCCAGGCGGATGCTGCGGGCGACGCGGGCCTTGTCGAACCGGTCCGCCACCTCCCCGCCGATGGCCGAGAACAGAAAGAACGGCGCAATGAACACGACGCCTGCCAAGGTGACGAGCACCCCCGCGTTATCACCCACGCTGCCATGCGTGCTGCCGATGCCAAAGAGGACCAGCATGGCCAGGGCATTCTTAAGGAAATTGTCGTTCAAAGCTGAACAGAACTGGCACCAGAACAGAGGCGCAAAGCGCCGGGAGCGCATCAGGACGTCGAACATGTCAGCATCCCCTCGCTGCAGCCAGGAGCGGGCTGGCGGGCCAAACGGCCGTGTGGCGGCAATCATGAACCATGTTCAATCCTCGCGGCAGTGCCCCCTCCGGCGCTCCCGACCCGGGAGCTCACAGCGCTTGCATCCCAAACCCTGCCATCGCAAATATCAGAGGCAGCATCGCGGCAACCCCCAACCTTTGACACCGCCAATGGAACTGAAAGTGTTTGTCAACGGCGAGCCCACGTTAACCAGCGCGGCCACCTTGGCCGAGCTCGTAGCCCAGTTCGGCTTTGCCGAAGCCGGGGTGGCGACAGCCCTCAACGGTGACTTCGTGCCGCGGACGGCGCGCCAGGCAAGGCGGCTCGTTGGCGATGACCAAGTGGAAATCGTATCGCCGCGCCAGGGTGGCTGAGGGGATACCATGAACACCGCGCTGTCACATCCGCTGACCCGGCCGGCGCTGGCGCTCTACGGCGTCAATGTACCGTCGCGCTTGCTGCTGGGCACCGCGCTTTACCCCTCACCCAAGGTCATGGCCGATGCGGTCAAGGCCGCGTCTGCCGGCGTCGTCACCGTCTCGGTGCGGCGGGAGGCGGCGCGCGCCAATTCCGGTGCGGGATTCTTCGAGCTCATTCGCGGCCTCAATGTGCGGGTCATGCCCAATACCGCCGGCTGCCGCACACCGCGCGAGGCCATTGCCACGGCGCACATGGCCCGCGAGCTGTTCGGCACCGATTGGGTCAAACTGGAGGTGATCGGCAACGACGATACCCTGCAGCCGGATCTGTTCGGCCTGGTCGAGGCCGCTCGCGCGCTCGTCGCCGACGGCTTCAAGGTGTTTCCCTATACCACCGAGGATTTGATCGCTGCCGAGCGCCTGCGCCAGGCGGGTTGCGAGGTGCTGATGCCCTGGGCGGCGCCGATCGGCACCGGCCGCGGGCTCGCCAACCCCTATGCCTTGCGTTCGCTTCGAACCTACTTTCCCGACACGCCGCTGATCATCGATGCCGGCATCGGAGCTCCCTCGCATGCGGCGGCGGCGATGGAGATGGGCTTCGATGCGGTTCTGCTCAACACGGCGGTGGCGCGCGCCGCCGATCCGGTGCGCATGGCAGCGGCTTTCCGCGCCGCCATCGAGGCGGGACGCAGCGCCTTCGAGGCCGGGCTCATGGAAATGCGCGACACTGCCACACCGTCGACGCCGGTCGCCGGTACGCCCTTCTTCGGCCTGGATAGATCCTGATGACCGGCCACGGGGACCTCGACACATTCTATCCCATTGTTCCGGATGCCGATTGGTTGGGCCGGTTGGTGCCGTTGGGCGTCAAGACCATTCAACTGCGCCTCAAGGATGCCGAACAAGACCGCATCCGCCGCGAAATTTCGGAGAGCCTCGAGATCTGTGCCCGCCATAACTGTCAGCTGATCGTCAACGACTACTGGCGCGAGGCCCTCGAGCTCGGGGCCGACTATATTCATCTCGGCCAAGAAGATCTGGCGACCGCCGATAGCGCCGCCATCCACGCCAAGGGTGCCCGCCTCGGCATTAGCACGCATAGCGAGGCGGAGTTGGCCATTGCGCTCACCGCCAAGCCAGCCTACGTTGCCCTCGGCCCGATTTACGAGACCAAGCTCAAGGTCATGAAATGGGCGCCGCAGGGGCTTCAACGGGTCACGCACTGGAAGCAAAAAATTGGCGCCTTACCTCTTGTGGCCATTGGCGGAATTACCCCACAGCGGGCACCCAATGTGCTCGCCGCCGGCGCCGACAGTTTGGCCGTCATTACCGACTTTTTCACACACGCCGATCCGATCCAACGCGTGCGCGACTGGATCCAATTGGCGCGGCACCATTCATCGCCCACCGGTTGAGGGAAGGCGTTGGCCGACGGCGATGAGGATTAACTTGATCGATAGCACAATAGGGTGAGCGGGTCGGGCGCAGTGCCCGCCGGTTTTTTTGCGTATGGCGTACCGTCTCAAGCTCAAGGCACATCTCGCACTGGAGGTGCGGCGCATTGCGCTTGAGCAGATCGAGATCGCGCGCAACTGCCTCCTCCATCACGACGATCCTGCCACGGCCGTGCATGACGCCCGACGGTCGTTGAAACGATTGCGCGCCATGCTGCGGCTAGTGCGACCGGCGCTGGGCGAAACCTGGTTCAAGCAAGGCAACCAGCAGCTCGCCGGCCTTGGCCAGCGTTTGGCGCGCACCCGCGACCTCGATGTCATGGTGCTCACCCTGGCCAAGCTCGAGAATGGCGCCGGCGGCCTGCCGAGAGGACTGGCGGAGCGGCTGAAACAATCGATTACGCAAGCCCGCAACACGGCCGATCAGCCACGGCTGCCGGCCCCCGACCGCAATGTTGGTGGCGCCCTGCGCCGCGCCGAAAAGCTGTTCTCCACCGAGCGGCTGCGCGGCGTCGATATCGATCACGTCGCCGATGGCTTACGGCAATGCTATCGCCGGGCGCGACATGCCTTCCACGAGGCTTACGAATGCGGCAGCGACGAGGCCTTCCACGAATGGCGCAAGAGCACGCAAGCGCATTGGCGACACATGCAGCTCCTCGGCCGTAGTTGGCCGGAGAGCATCGGTGCGCGTGCCGGCGAGGCCAAGGAACTGTCGCGCCTGTTGGGCGATGATCACGATCTATCGGTGCTCCTGGCTTACGCGCGCGGCGCCGAATCCGCCGAGCTCTCGAGCCACGATCTGGCGGCGTTGAGGGCGGCGTGTTTGAGCTCGCAGCGGCAGATTCGCGACCTTGCCAAGCCACACGGTGAGCGGTTGTTTGTGGAACGACCGCGCCAGCTCACCAGGCGCGTCCTGCGCTACTGGAAGGCGGCCGAGCATTTGTCACGCTTGCTGCCGCCCGATCGCGAGACGCCCGTCCATCCGCGGGCACGGCTGGCCCCCGGATCCAACAAGCCGACGCGGGTTGCGGCGAAGAGGGGCAAAGCGGAAAAGGCCCAGACCTTGAAAAAGCCGGCCAGCACCGCAACGCCGCGGCGGGGCGGCAAGCTGCTTTCCGGCTAGACTGGCCGCGATACCGCGTTCGCGTCGGTTGGCCGTCGGCAGGTTGAGGTTGCATGTGACGAGGGTGTTTGCTAGTCGCCTGGCGGCCTGGCCGCACTGAGCCGGCGAGGCACGGATCTCAGGCGGGTTACGGCTCGCAGGCACCCGCGTCCGGTTGGGGCGTGCGGCCGCCGAACCGGCGAGGGTACCGGAGCCGGCGCACTACAAGGGAACAGGACGCATGCGCATCGCAATGATCGGCACCGGCTACGTCGGGTTGGTGTCGGGTGCCTGTCTCGCCGACTTCGGTCACATCGTCAGCTGCGTCGACAACGATGGTGCCAAGATCACCGCGCTCAAGGGCGGCGCGCTTCCGATCTATGAGCCTGGGCTCGACGATCTCGTCGCCAAGAACGTGCGCGAAGGCCGGCTTTCGTTTACCAACGATCTCGAGGCACCGGTCAAAACCGCCGAGGCGATCTTCATCGCGGTCGGGACGCCGTCACGACGCGGCGACGGCCATGCCGATCTCAGCTATGTCTTCCAAGCCGCGCGCGACATCGCCGATGCGCTCGACGGCTACAAGGTGATCGCGACCAAGTCGACCGTGCCGGTCGGTACCGGCGACGAGGTGGCGCGCATCATTGCCGAGGCGCGGCCGAACATGTCGGTGTCGGTGGTGTCGAACCCCGAGTTCCTGCGTGAGGGCGCGGCGATCGGCGACTTCAAGCGACCCGACCGCATCGTCATTGGGGCTGAGGACGAGCGCGCTCGCAAGCTGATGCGCGACGTCTATCGTCCGCTCTACCTCAATCAGGCGCCGATGTTGTTCACCGACCGGCGTACCGCCGAACTCATCAAGTACGCGTCCAACGCCTTTCTGGCGACCAAGATCACCTTTATCAACGAGATCGCCGACTTGTGCGAACGCGCCGGCGCCAACGTGCAAGAGGTGGCCCGCGGCATCGGTCTCGACAACCGGATTGGGCCCAAGTTTCTCAACGCCGGCCCAGGGTTCGGTGGCTCGTGCTTTCCCAAGGATATCCTGGCGTTGATGAAGACCGGCCATGATTTCGGCGTGCCGAGCCGCATCGTCGAAACCGTCATCGCCGTCAACGACCAGCGCAAACGCGCCATGGCCCGCAAGGTAATCGACGTTTTGGGTGGCAACGTGCGCGGCCGGACCATCGCGGTCCTGGGTTTGACCTTCAAGCCCAATACCGATGACATGCGCGATGCGCCATCGATCGCGGTGATCACCGCGCTGCAGGATGCCGGAGCCAAGGTACGCGCCTACGATCCGGCAGGGATGAAGCAGGCCAAGACCGTGCTCGACAACGTCGAATATACGAGCGATCCCTACACCTGCGCCGAGGCGGCAGATGCACTTGTCATCCTCACCGAGTGGGACGAGTTTCGCGCGCTCGATCTCGACCGGGTGCGCGCCAGGCTGAAGCGGCCGATCCTCGTCGACCTGCGTAACATCTATCGACCCGACGAGATGACGCGCCAGGATTTTACCTACGTGAGTATCGGTCGCGCCACCGCCCGCAAACCCACCTGAGCCGGCGTCGCGCCCCTGAAATATTGCAATCGCTCACCGGCCCGTTTGGCGCTAAAACAGCATTGCCGACAGTCGCAATTCGGAGGCGGCAACGGCACGGGACCGACGTGAACGCGCAAGACCTCGATCGTTCTCTCAATAAGGTCGCGACCGGCGAGCGGCGCGGCCGCATCGGCGTGCTGCTCCTTAATCTCGGCACCCCCGATGCCACCGGCTATTGGCCGATGCGCCGCTATCTTAAGGAATTTCTGTCCGATCGGCGGGTGATTGAGGTTTCGCGACTGCTGTGGTGGCCGATCCTCAACCTGGTGATCTTGCCGTTCCGACCCGGCCGCAAGGGCAAGGATTACGACAAAATCTGGAACCGGGAGCGCGACGAGAGCCCACTGAAGACCATCACCCGAGCCCAAAGCGACAAGCTGGCGGCAGCGCTTGCCAGGGACGCTGTGGTGGTCGATTGGGCGATGCGCTACGGCAACCCGTCAACCGGCTCGCGCCTCGCCCGCTTGGTGGCTGAGGGCTGCGACCGCATCGTGCTGGTGCCGCTCTATCCGCAATACGCCGCAGCCACCACCGCCAGCGCCTGCGATCAGGCTTACCGCTGCCTGATGCAGCTGCGACGGCAGCCGGCGGTTCGCGTCATTCCCCCCTACTTCGACGAGCCCCGCTACATCACCGCGCTCGAGGCGTCCCTCAAGGCCGCCATCGCCAAGCTCGAACGTCCGCCGCAGGCGATCGTGGTCTCCTTTCACGGCATGCCGCAACGCAACGTCGATCTCGGCGATCCCTACTACCAGCACTGCCAGCAGACCTCACGGCTGATGCGCGAGCGGCTGGCTTGGCCCGAGCCCGATTGGCACACCACCTTTCAATCGCGTTTCGGCCGCGATCAATGGCTCGAGCCCGCCACCATCGACACCATTGCCCAGCTCGCCAGCAGCGGCGTTGGCTCGATCGCCGTGATCGCGCCTGGGTTCGCCGCCGACTGCCTCGAAACCTTGGAAGAACTCGATATGGAAAATCGCGCCGTGTTCATGGCCAACGGCGGCAAGAGCTTCACCTACGTGCCGTGTCTCAACGACGGCGCCGAGGCGATATCCGTGCTCGAACAAATCGTGCGCCGCGAATTGCAAGGCTGGCTTTGACCGCGGCGGGTGCGGCAGCAAAAAGTGCGCGCCCAATCAGTCCACAACCCCAATCACACCCTAAAACCCGCACTATGGCGGTCATTCATTTTCCGTAAATCCTTCATTTACCTTGCATTTCTACTGCGACCCTAAAACTTCCGCAGTTTCGCGCTTAAATCAATTAGCGAACATGTGACGGCAGGTTCTGTGGCCATGAATATCAGCGGCTTTGAAGCGTTTGTCCTCGTCTTCCTGGTACTGGCGGGCGCGGCGCTGGTGGCAACGGTGAAGATGGTGCCCCAGGGCTACAACTACACGGTCGAAAACTTCGGACGCTACACGCGCACGCTATCTCCGGGCCTGCACATTCTGATCCCCGTGGTGGAGCGCGTGGGTGCCAAGATGAATATGAAGGAACAGGTGATCGACATTCCCTCGCAGGACATCATCACCCGTGACAACGCCATGATCACCGTCGATGGCGTCAACTTCTACCAGGTGCTGAACGCCGCCAAGGCCGCCTACGAGGTCGACCGCCTGCAGAGCGCCATCATCAATTTGACGATGACCAACGTCCGCACCGTGATGGGCTCGATGGATCTCGACGAGCTCTTGTCCAATCGCGACACCATCAACGCGCGGCTGCTGCAGGTGGTGGATGCGGCCACCGAAGCCTGGGGCGTCAAGGTCACCCGCATCGAAATCAAGGACATCGCGCCGCCGCGCGATCTGGTCGACAGTATGGCGCGGCAGATGAAGGCCGAGCGCGACAAACGTGCACAGATCCTGGAAGCGGAGGGTCTGCGCCAGGCTGCCGTGCTCAAGGCCGAGGGCGAGAAGCAGGCGGTGATGCTGGCCGCCGAAGGTCGTAAGGAAGCCGCGTTCCGCGACGCCGAGGCGCGCGAGCGCGCCGCCCAGGCCGAGGCCAGGGCGACCGAGATGGTGAGCCAGGCGATTGCCGGCGGTAGCGTCCAAGCCATCAACTACTTCGTTGCCACCAGCTACGTAAAGGCGCTCGAAACCCTTGCCCGGTCGCCCAATCAGAAGGTGCTGATGCTACCGCTGGAGACGTCCGCAGTGATCGGTTCGTTGGCTGGCTTAGCCGAGATCACCAGTGAAGCCTTCGGCAAGTCCGGTGGCGGAACGCCGGCCGCCGCCGGCGCCCGCACCGGCAGCCGCGCCAGCAGTGTGCCCTCCACCTGAGGACGGGCTCTCCCCGGCGCCAGGACGCCAACCCGCCATGTCTAGCTTCCTCTCCCTGCTGTCGAGCTTCGGTGCCTGGAGCTGGTTTATCCTCGCCGCCCTGCTCATCACCTTGGAGACCCTTCTTCCGGGCGCGCTGTTTCTCTGGTTCGGGATTGCCGCGGTCCTTGTTGGCCTGCTGGCGCTGGCGATCGGCATCAGCTGGCCCTGGCAGGTCTTCGCCTTTGCCGTTTTCGCCGTAGCAACCGTATTTTGGGTGCGGCGTTATGCTGGACCCGAGGTCGCGCTCAGCGATCTGCCCGATCTCAATGCGCGTGGCCAGCAATACGTCGGCCGCTCGTTAATGGTCGCCGAGGCAATCCAGAACGGCCGTGGCAAGGTCCGTGTCGGCGATACCCTGTGGCAGGCCGAAGGGCCGGATCTACCGATCGGCGCCTGGGTTAAGGTCACCGCTGCCAGAGGCACCATCCTGATCGTCGACCGTGCCCCAGCCTAGTCAAGACCCAAACGCCGTCACCTGGGTGCTGGGCGCGCTCAGCCTGGCGCTGCCCTGGCTGGGTGTTGGGCTTGTTATTGCCGGTGCCCTCAGCCTCAGCCGCGGTGGGGTCTGGGGCGCGGCACTTTTGCTGTGTGGGCTTGCCGCCATCATCGCCGACATCGCCATCGACTTCGTCTGGGCCGCGCCCGCCCGCGCCCCGAGCGATCAACCCGACCTCAATCAGCGGGCGGCACAATTGATTGGTCGCGTACTGGTGGTGGCCGACGCGATCGAAGGCGGACGCGGCCGGGTGCGGGCCGGCGACACGCTCTGGCAAGCCGAGGGCCCCAACCTTCCCCGCGGCAGCGAAGTGCGGGTGGCGGCGGTCAAAGCGACCATCCTCCTGGTCGAGCGCGTCGAGCCCTGATCCTAGCCGACCGCGGGCAAGTACCCCGCACCAGAGACGCCGCCGCCTTCCTTTGGCCCCAAGTCGGGGTTTTTCTGGGCAAGGTCGCGTTGGCGTTGGGGGGTCCAGCCTTGCACAAAGCGCTGGTCGTTTTGCCGATCCTGGGCTGGCTGGGGGTTGGTGCGGTCCTGCATCACGCCCGGTGGTGGCCGTCTCCCAAGCCCGATCAAGGCGTGGTCGTGTTCGTGCCGCCCCGTCTGGCGGCACCAGCGCCGGTGACCGCGGCAGCACCCCGCGTCTCCGACCGCGCCGGACTGGCGCGTGAACTCCACAAAGAGCTGAAGCGGGTTGGCTGTTACGGCGGCGACGTTAACGGCCCCTGGAGCAGTGCCTCGCGGCAGGCGATGCGCCGTTTCACCGATCGGGTCAATGCCAAGTTGCCGGTCGACGAGCCCGATCCCATTCTCCTGCGGCTGGTCGCGGGCCAGACGCAGACGGTCTGCAGCCCCTGCCCGCCGGCGCAGCAGGATGCGCGCTCGCTCTGCAGCGAGCCGAGTGCCACGGTCGACGTCGCCAGCAAGCCCGCGAAATCGCTGCCCGAGACACGTAGTGAGGAGGTCAGCGGCGGAACGGCGACGCCGTTGGTGATCGGAGCGGCCAGTACCGCCGCCGCGGCGACCACCCTGCCACCGCCGCGCCCGGAGCCGGCGCCGGTCAGCGCCCGGCCGGCAAGCGCGCCACCGCTGGCCGACGAAGATCGGCCGCCGCCGCGGTCGCCGCCGCAAGCAGGACCGGTGCCGCCAGTCG
>Ga0126384_10001740_pt1 | contig 12991 bp, 11 predicted proteins | sample PanSoiMetPlot_36_FD_92543 | JGI IMG/M metagenome (GOLD analysis project Ga0126384, IMG submission 92543) | Tropical forest soil microbial communities from Panama - MetaG Plot_36 | ecosystem: Environmental > Terrestrial > Soil > Tropical forest > Bulk soil | place: Panama | collected 2016-02-17 | reverse complement strand
TGACCTCGCCGACGAGCTGGCAAGAGCCCTCGCCGAGGACCCGCCTGCCGTCATGCGCGAGGGTGGCGCCATCCGCTCGGGCTACGACGCCGAGCTCGATCGCATCGAGGAGGCCTCGCGCACCGCTCGCGAATGGATCTCCGCGCTCGAGCAGGTCGAGCGCCAGCGAACCGGAATCAAGAGCCTGAAGGTTGGCTACAACCGCGTCTTCGGCTATTACATCGAGGTCAGTCACGCCAACGCTGAACTGGTTCCTCACGACTACATCCGAAAGCAGACGCTCACCGGCGGCGAGCGCTACCTCACGCCGGAGCTGAAAGAGAAGGAGGCGGTCGTCCTCAACGCGCTCCAGGACAGAGTCGACCGTGAGCTGGAGATCCTGCGCGAGCTGCAAAGGCGCGTGGCGCAGGCGGCGCCGGACCTGCTGGCTTGCGCCGCCGCCATCGGTGAGCTGGACGCGCTCGCCTCTCTGGCCGAGGCCGGAGCAGACCTGGGCTGGGTGCGGCCGGGTGTCAGCACGGGCTTGCGCCTCGCGATCGAGGGTGGTCGCCACCCTATGGTGGAGGCGGCGGTCGGCCGCGAAGACTTCGTGCCCAACGACACTCTCCTCGATCCCGCCCGTGAGCAGATCGTGGTACTGACAGGGCCCAACATGGCGGGGAAGTCCACGTATCTCCGGCAGGTGGCGCTGATCGTCCTGCTGGCCCAGTCTGGCAGCCTCGTGCCGGCGAGCTCGGCCTCGATCGGCCTGGTCGACCGCGTCTTCACCCGCGTCGGTGCCCACGACGACCTGGCCGCGGGCATGTCCACCTTCATGGTGGAGATGACCGAGACCGCAAACATCCTCAACCACGCCAGCCCGTCATCGCTGGTGGTGCTCGACGAGGTGGGGAGGGGGACTTCGACGTACGACGGCGTCTCGATCGCCCAGGCGGTCGTGGAGCACATTCACGACTCCCCCCGTCTCGGCTGCCGGACGCTCTTCGCGACCCACTATCACGAGCTGACGGCGCTGGCCGACCGGCTGGCGCGCGTCCGCAACGAGCGCGTCGAGGTCGCCGAGGAGGGAGGCAGCATCCGCTTCCTCCACCGCGTGGTCGCCGGCGGGGCGGACCGCTCATATGGCATCCATGTGGCGGCGCTGGCGGGGCTGCCGCCACAGCTCATCGCCCGCGCCCGCGAGGTCCTGGCCGAGCTAGAACGGCAGCGGCCGCTGGAGCCGGTGGAGCAGCAGCTAGCCCTCCCTCTGGTCGAAGACGAGGTCCGGCAGGAGTTGAGCACGATCGAGCTGGACGGCCTGAGCCCGCTGGAGGCGCTGCAGAAGCTCTACGAGCTTCGGGCGAGGTTGAGGGGGACGTGACGATCCGCGTCCTGGCTCAGCACGTGGCCGACGCCATCGCTGCCGGCGAGGTGATCGAGCGACCGGCTTCGGTCGTGAAGGAGCTGGTCGAGAACTCACTGGACGCAGGAGCTCGCCGGGTCACGGTCGAGGTCAGAGGAGCGGGCAGGACGCTGATTCGCGTGGCGGACGATGGCGGAGGCATAGATGGAGACGAGCTGCTGCTGGCGTTCCAGCGTCACGCGACAAGCAAGGTCGAAACCCTGGAGGACCTTACAGTGGTCAGGTCGCTGGGCTTTCGGGGCGAAGCCCTGGCCAGCGTGGCGGCCGTCTCCGACGTGGAATGCCGAAGCGGCGGCCGGAGGATCCGGCTGCGCTCAGGCAACGTGCTCGACGAGGCGGCTGCGATTCCGGTGCCGGGCACAGCCATCGACGTTCGCGACCTCTTCGCCACCACGCCAGCCCGGCTCAAGTTCCTGAAGAGCGAGGCGACTGAGAACGCTGCGTGCGTCAAGGCTGTCCAGTCTTACGCGTTGCTGTACCCCGAGGTCAGATTCGAGATGACCGTGGACGGCCGTTCCACGCTGAGGACCGCCGGCGACGGCGACCACAGGGCCGCGGCCGCCGCGGTGCTGGGAGCTGCGGTGGCCGCTGAATTGCTTGAGGTTGAAGTGGAGGGCGTCCGTGGGCTGGTTTCCCAGCCGCGGCTCAGCCGCGGCAACCGTAACGCCATCTTGCTGGCTGTCAACCGGCGACCGGCAGCTTCGCGGTCGCTCCAGTTCGCAGTCGAGGAATGCTACGTGGGCTCCCTCGAGCGTGGCCGGCACCCGGTGGCGGTGCTTGACCTCAAGGTCGACCCTCGTGCGGTCGACGTAAACGTGCATCCCGCCAAGCGGGAAGTCCGCTTTCACGCAGAGCGCGCGCTCTTTGCCGGCGTGCAGCGAGCTGTGCGGTCTGTGCTGACCGGCGCCCTCCCGTACCGTCTGGATGTGACGCCAGGGGCAGTCGCCGGTGTCGCGGATGTCGCGCGGGAGTGGCACGCGCCGCGGGTCCATGAGGCTTCGCCGCTGCTGGTGACGTCTCAGTCTGCCGGGCCGGCCAGCCCGGCTTCGCCCATGCGGCCACTGGGCCAGGTGCTTGAGGGCTTCCTTGTCGCGGAGAGCGCTGAAGGTGTGGTGCTGATCGACCAGCACGCCGCCCACGAACGAGTACTGTACAACCGGTTCCTCGCACGCCTGGAGAATCGGAGCCTGGCGGAGGTGAGTCAGGCGCTGCTCCTGCCGGAGACCGTGGAGCTCACGCCGGACCTGATGGCGGCAGCGTCAGAGCACCGGGACCGTTTGCGCGCTCTCGGTTTCGAGGTTGATGAGTTCGGCCTACGAGCGCTGCGCGTCACCGCCGTGCCCGCCGAGACGCCGGCTGGCCGGGCACTGCCATCGCTGCTCGACCTGCTCGAGGTGTTTGCCGAGTCGGGAGCCGATGGCACGACTGCTCGTGCCGCGGCGTCGCTGGCGTGCCACTCGGCCGTGCGTTTTGGGGACCGCCTGGACCCGTCCGAACAGCGCCGGCTCCTGGCCGAGCTCGAGGTGGCCGACCAGTCGATAACCTGCCCGCACGGGCGCCCCACGCGCCTGGTGCTGACCTGGCAGGAGCTGAGGCGCCATTTTCGTCGCAACTACTGAGGGCCACGCCGGCTCTCCCGGCGGAGCAAGACCGTACGCGGTTCCCGTCATCCTGGGGCCGACCGGGATCGGCAAGAGCAGGGCCGCCTTCGAGATCGCGCGTGCACGCGACGGCGAGATCATCGTGTGCGACTCGCGCCAGGTGTACGACCGGCTCGACATCGCCACCAACAAGCCTTCGCCGGAGGCCATGCGCCAGGTTCGCTACCACCTGGTCGGTATCGCCGATCCGCGCGCCACATACACCGCCTTCGAGTTCGTGGAGGCCGCCACCGGCGCCATCGCGGGCATCGCGGCTCGTGGCAAGCTCGCGATCGTGGAGGGCGGCAGCATGCTCTGGGCGGATGCCCTGACCGAGGGGTTCTCGCTCGCCGGTGTAGAGCCAAGGCCACAGCGCCGAGCTGAGCTGGAGCAGCTGCCGGTGGAAGAGCTATCCGGTCTGCTGTACCGCCTCGACCCCGAAGCCGTGGTCGACACCCGCAACCCAGTCCGGCTCATTCGAGCCATCGAGATCCTCGAGGTCGCAGGCCCGCCCCTTGCCCGCCGTCGCACCCGCCGGCCGCCGGCCTGGACGCCTGTCCGGATCGGGCTGACGGCCGATCTGGGGACGATCGACAAATGGCTGGCCGAGCGGTCCCGCGACCAGCTGGCGCGCGGGCTCGTCGAAGAGACGCGCGCGGCCCTGGCTTTCGGCGTACCACCCGACGCGCCCGTGCTGACGGGCATCGGCTACGCCGAAGCGATGATGTACATCAATGGCGAGGTGGCGCTGGAGGACCTGGCCGGCGTCATGGCGCGCTCGAACCGGCGCTACGCTCGCCGCCAGCTACGCTGGCTGCGGCGCAATCCCGCCATCACCTGGTTCGACGCGACGGCCGACCCGGTGCCGCGTATCCTTGAGTTTCTGCAAGAGCAGCGCCTTTGATCGACACGCAGCCGGCGCGAGAACGCGCCTATCTCATCGGTGTCCAGCTCCCCGGCACGTCCCATGAGGTGCTGACGGAGCAAATGCGGGAGCTGGAGGAGCTGACCCGGACGGCTGGTGGTGACGTTGTGCTCTCCGACGTCCAGCGCCGGGAGGAGGTGGAGCCCGCCTTCTTCGTCGGCCGGGGCAAGGTAGCCGAGATCCGCGAAAGACGCCAGGAGTTGCGCTACGACCTTGTCATCTGCAACGAAGACCTGAGCCCGCGCCAGCAGCGGAACCTCGAAAAGGAGCTCAGCATCCGGGTAGTAGACCGGACCGAGCTGATCCTCGACATCTTCGCCCAGCACGCCCGGACGCACGAAGGCCGGATTCAGGTCGAGGCCGCCCAGCTTCGCCACCTGCTCCCGCGCCTGATCGGCGCGTACGACTACCACCGCCAGATGGGCGGCATCGGCACCCGCGGCGGCCCAGGCGAGCAGCAGATCGAGGTCGAGCGCCGGCGCATCCGCCGCCGCCTGCGCCTCCTGGACGAGGAGCTGGCTCAGGTGCGGTCGCAGCGGGGGCAGCAGCGAATCGGCCGCCGCCGTGCTGAGCTGACCACGGTTGCCATCGTCGGCTACACGAACGCGGGCAAGTCGACGCTGATCAACGCCTTAACCGGCGCCGGGGTTCGTGCAGGTGATTCGCTGTTCGTCACGCTCGACCCGACGACGCGCCGGCTGCGTCTGCCGAGCGCCCGCGAGGTGCTGCTGACTGACACCGTCGGCTTCATCCAGAAGCTGCCGACGGACCTGATCGCGGCGTTCAGAGCCACCCTGGAGGAAGTCACATTCGCTGACGTGATTCTCGAGGTGGTGGATGCGGCTGCGCCCGCGGCCCTGGAGCAAGCTACGACCGTTGACGAGATCCTCGGCGAGCTGGGCGCCGCAGACAAGCCGCGTGTCGTGGCGATCAACAAGGTCGACCTGCTGGGTCCGGCCACCGTGCGACGAGTCATGCGGTGCTTTGCCGAGCGCTACAGGAGCCAGGTGCCGATCTCGGCGTTGCGAGGCGCGGGTCTGGATGCACTGGGCGACGCCATCGACGCGGCCACAGCGGACCGCTTTGTCGCGCTGGAGGTCCTGATCCCTTACGGGCGGGAGGAGATGCTGCATGAGTTGCGCCAGCATGGCGACCTCCAGCGTGTCGAGTACACAGACCGAGGGACGTACGCGCAGGGCCGTGCGCCGAGCGAGCTCGCTCACCGCTTCAGGGATTACGCCACCAGCATCCCACCGCCCTGACGCTCGGTGGAAACGCTCGCCAGGATCGCTCTCGACCTCGTCAACATCCGGTCGGTCAGCCGGCAGGAGCAGGACATCACGACCTGGATCGGGAAGCACGTGGCGAGCCTGCCGAGCCTGCGAGTCATGCACCGGCAGGACGACGCCGTCGTGTTTGGCCCCACTGGCGTGCCCGACGTGATCCTGGCCGGACACTCCGACACCGTCCCGGAGCAGGGCAACCTGCCGGGTAGGTTGGAGAACGGCCAGGTGCACGGGTTGGGGGCTGCCGACATGAAGGGCTCCCTGGCGGTGATGCTGACCCTTGCCGCCGAGCTAGACCGTCTCCAGCTTCAGCTCAATCCTCTTTTTGTCATCTTTGGGCGCGAGGAGCTGCCGCTTGCCGAGAGCGTGCTGGAGCGGCTGTTCACAAGCTGTCCTCCAATTCTCGAGGCGAGGCTGGCGGTCATGATGGAGCCCACCGCCAACCGGCTGCAGGCAGGCTGTCTGGGCAACATAGCGGCGTCGCTGGTATTCCACGGCGTCGCGGCGCATTCCGCCCGGCCGTGGCTCGGGGTCAACGCCATCCATGAAGCCGTCCGCAGCCTCCGCCCACTGGTGGACACAGCGCCTGATGATGTCGAGCTGGGTGGACTGACCTTCCGCGAGGTGCTGAGCGTGACCGAGATTGCGGGTGGAATCGCGAACAATGTGATCCCAGATCGCGTCGAATGCGGACTCAACTTCCGATACGCCGGTCACCGCTCGAAGGCACAGGCCGAGGCCCGGTTGCGCGAGCTTATCGGCCCCGCGGGCATCCTGACTGTCCAGAGCAACGCACCCTCTGCGCCGGTTGCCGCCGACAACCCGCTCCTGGAGCGGTTGCGCCTGGCCGGTGGGCTGTCCATCGAGGCCAAGCAGGCGTGGACACCGGTGGCTGAGTTCGCGGCCCACGGCCTCGATGCGGTCAATTTCGGCCCCGGTGACCCCGAATCTGCCCACCGCAGGGACGAGCGGATCAGCGTGGACGCGATGGCAGAAAGTCTTTCAACCTTGCGAAACTTCCTGTGTAGGTAGATCCAGTTGAGTGCGTGGAGTCGCTCTTCTTTCCTGTGGAGGTGCTGCGCACATCGACGCCGCTGAACAGCTTCGCAGGCGGATAGACGCCGTCTACGAGACAGGCGGTATGGACGCCGAGGCGGTCGAGGAGACGGTCCGGCGGCTGGACAGAGGCCTGGTAAGGAGTGCCGAGAAGGGGCCCGATGGTTGGGTCGTCAACGAGTGGGTCAAGAAAGCCATCCTGCTCTACTTTCGTTTGCGCAACATTGAAACGATTGAGATCGGGCCTTTCGAGTACCGAGACAAGATCCCGCTCAAGCGCGACCTGGAGGTGACTGGGGCGCGGGTTGTTCCGCCCGCGGTGGCCCGGTACGGCAGCTTCCTGTCAGTGGACGTGATCATGATGCCGAGCTATGTGAATATCGGCGCCTGGGTTGGTCCTGGCACGATGGTCGACACCTGGGCGACGGTCGGGTCATGCGCGCAGATCGGGGCACGCGTCCACCTGTCCGGTGGGGTCGGCATCGGCGGGGTTCTGGAGCCGCTGCAGGCCCGGCCGGTGATCGTGGAGGACGACTGCTTCATCGCCTCGCGCTGCATAGTGACCGAGGGGGTGGTGGTCGGTGAACGGGCGGTCCTCGGTGCCAACGTGGTCCTGACCGGGTCGACGCCGATCATCGACGTCACGGGACCCCACCCGGTGGAACACCGCGGTGCCGTACCGCCAGGCGCTGTCGTGGTCCCCGGCTCGCGAACTCGGAAGTTCCCAGCCGGCGAGTTCCAGGTGGCGACGGGCCTGATAGTGGGCTGGCGCAATGAGCAGACCGACCGAAAGGTCAGTCTGAACGACGCCCTTCGGGAGCACGGGATCGCCACCTGACGAGCCAGGTCGCGTACTTGCCGGCTCCCGACTGTCAGGTCGGGCGCTCAGTAGCTGCGGAGCAACCCTTTCACCTCACCGACCATCGCCGCCTGCTCCGGCTCGATGGGTGCATAAGCGGGATTCTCTGCGATCAGCCGCACGCGTCCTGCAGAGCGGTCGAGCCGCTTGACAGTAGCCTCGTCCTCGACCAGGGCCACGACGATCGTGCCGTCGTCCGCGTCCTGCTGCGGCTTCACTATCACGAGGTCGCCGTCGAGGATGCCGGCATTCACCATGGAGTCGCCGCGGACCCGGAGAGCGAACCAGCCCTCCTCAGCGATCTCGGGCGAGAGCATCAGGTGGTCCTCGATGTTCTGCTCGGCCAGTATCGGAGTGCCCGCAGCGACATTGCCGACGACCGGGACCGCCACCGCTCGCCGGCGAAGCTGGTCGTCCCTCACGTCTTGCACCAGCTGGACCGTGCGTGACTTGCTGGGATCGCGCTTTATGAAGCCTCTGCGCTCAAGCTGGTTCAAGTGGTTGTGGACCGTCGAGCTGGATGAGAGCCCGACGGCCTCGCCGATCTCTCGCACGCTCGGCGGGTAGTTGCGGATCCTGGTCACTTCGCGTATGTACTCCAGGATCCGCGCCTGGCGGTTGCTCAGCTCTTGACTCAATTTCTGCTACCTCTTCTGCTACCTCGTTGGCTGCTTGTGAAGTGCTCGGCAGAACCGAAGCACCACTCATCCTAGCAAAAACCTATGAAAATGACAAACCTATGTTCGTCGAACGCTTGACCCCCGAACGCGCGTTTGCTATCGTCTCTAAGAACAGATGTACGCGCTACGGACCAGGCCGGCGATGGGCCGCTGCTGGAATCCCCCGGAGTCGCTCCTTCGAAGGTCGCGCTTGGCCATCCAAGCCCTGGTCGCGTGTCTGCTCCTGGCGCTCGGCTACGCGCAGGCATGGGAGGGTTCCGCGGCCTCGCCAGCGAGACCCGAGGCCGCCTACGAGACTGTATCGGTCGGCGATGGAGAAACCCTCTGGGCGATCGCCACCCGCCGGTATCCGGGTGAAGATCCCCGTATGAAGATCGCCCAGATAGAGCAACTCAACGGGCTCAGTGGTCCGACGATCCTCGCCGGGCAGCGGTTGAAGGTGCCTGTGGGATGAGCGCGTAATCTGGGCGTTGTGGAGGTCGAGCTCGTCACCCGGCGGGGCTGTCACCTTTGCGAGGACACGCGGGATCTCCTTCGGCAGCTTGGTGTGGAGCCGAAGGTGCGCGACGTGGACGCGGATCCAGAACTATTCCGACTCTATGACTTCCGGGTACCGGTTCTCTTGCTCGACGGACGGGTGGTGGGGGAGGGTCGGCTGGATGAGCAGGCCGTGAGGCGTGCGCTCGGAGTCTGAGCGACCGGTCGCCACTGGCGTCCAGGTCTGCGCCTGCGGTGGGAGTGCCGCCATCGTCGTGCACGAGCTGACGCAGGCGGCCTTTGCCGGCTACGACGCTCTCGACCCTCCGTCGGGCGCTTCGCGAGAGACCGCCGAGTCCGTGCGCCGAGACCTGGAGGCGGCCGGCGGTGCGCTGGCGTGGCTGGATTCGCGACCGGTGGGCTGCCTTCGATGTGTGGTCGGGGCCGACCACCTCCACGTGCGTCGGGTGGCGGTGGCGCCAGAGCGCCAGGGCAGGGGGATAGGCCGCGCTCTGATGGCGTGGGCCGAGGTGCAAGCAGGCGATCGCGGTCTATCGCGCGTGACAGTGGGTGTGCGACTGTCGCTGCCCGGCAACCTGGCCTTCTATCGGCGCCTCGGCTACGGGGTGATCGGCGAGCACACGCACCCGGGCTATGACCAGCCGACCTGGGTCTTGATGCAAAAGGACATTCCGGGCCCTCGTAACGAAGCGCCTCGGGTCACCTGAAACTTACACGGATAGGTCACAGTGCCGGCTACGGGACCTGCGCACTCGCTCGCAGCAGACCGGGCTCGAAGCTAACGATAATAGCTCTTAAAGAAAGCATTGCCTCGAGCACCTGTTAGAATCGCGCCTTCCGGTGCTGGGGACATCGCCGTCGGCCTCGCGCCAGCGGGTTACATTTTTCGGCGGGCCCCGGTCCGCGCGGCTCCACAGCCGGCAATCGATTTGAGGAGTCCTGATGAAAGCGCTGCCGGAGGGGTTCCACGAGAGCCACCTGATCGCCAGCCTGGCGGACGGCTGGGGACTGGACGTCCAGAGCGCGCGGTACGCCGCGGTGGGCTTCGGAAGCTATCACTGGGACGTGACCGATGCCGCCGGGCGCCGGTACTTCGTCACCGTCGACGACCTTGACCAGAAGAGCTGGCTCGGCCGTCACCGGGACTCCGCCTTCGACGGCCTGCGCGCGGCGCTCGACACCGCACTCGCCCTTCGCCGGGACGCCGGGCTCCAGTTCGTCCTCGCACCGATTCCGGCGGCGGATGGTGAAACCGTCCGCCGGGCCTGTTCACGCCACAGCGTCGCGCTGTTTCCCTTCGTGCATGGAAGCTGCGGCCGCCTCGGCGAGGAGCGCGCGCCGGCGCTCCGTTCTGACGTGATCGGCATGCTCGCTGAGCTCCACAGGGCCGCGGGCGTGGTCCTGCCCATTGCACCACGCCGGCACCTCGAACTCACGGAACGCGATTGCCTCGAAGCCGCGCTCGGGGAGCTGGATCGGAGATGGACGGGCGGCCCATTCTCTGAGCCAGCGCGAGACCTCCTGGCCAGCCACGCCTCGGCGCTCAGGAGGCGGTTGGACACCTTCGATCGTCTCGCGGGCGAAGTGGCTGAAGCGGGCGCCGAGCTCGTGATCACGCACGGAGAGCCGCACGCCGGCAACTGGCTTCGCACGGTGGACAAGGTCTTCCTGGTCGACTGGGACACCGTCGGCCTCGGCCCTCCGGAGCGCGACCTGTGGCTGGTCACCCGCGATGCGGACGAGCTGGCACTGTACACCGACGCCAGCGGGCGGAAGGTCGACGCCGCGGCGATCGCCCTCTATCGCCTTCGCTGGGAGCTCGACGACATCGCTCTGTACACGACCCGGTTTCGATCAGCGCACGCTCATACGGCTGATACGGAGAAGGCGTGGCACAGCCTCTCGGGCTACCTGCGGTCGTATGGCGCCGGCCGCAGCGACGGCTTGGGGCGCTCTGCGACCGCCGCTCCGCCCCTGGCTGGGCCTGCCGGTTCGCTCAAACCCTGACCAGGGCCTCACGTCGCTCGTCGTATCGCCAGGGCGTTGAGTCCCCAGTCAGATGGACGCCGCCGATCCACCTGTCGATCCCGTTCAGGCGCACGTGGTCTTCCTGCCCGGCCAGAACCCTCTCCCCCATCGCGGTGAGCCGCACCGTGCTGCCGCCCGGTGCTGGCTCCGGGTCGCCGATCGCAAGCAGAGGAGCCGCGCAGGCGGCAAGCTCCCACACGTAGTTGAAGAATGAGGTGTCGCCAAGGAAGGGCCGCCGCTCCGCGTTCTGCACCCGGCCAAACATCTGGCGTGCCGTGGCAGAACCCTCCCGGGCGGCGAGCAGGATCCGCCGCTCGGTGAGCGTCAGACCATCGGACCTCGAGGGGTACTCCTGTTGCAGCCGGGCGAAGGCCTCGCCCAGAAATCGGAGCTGCGGCGAGCGCGCTCGCGAGATGGCGGCCAGCTCAGCCGGGGCCGGGGCGGTGAGCGCCGCCCAGGCGGCAGTCGCGAGCGCAAGCGCTTCGCTGGACAGCGGGACCGCCTCATCAACGAGCCCGGCGAGCTGGTCAGCCTGCAGCTGACCCAGGCCCATGAAGTGCGCGATCCCTCGATATTCGCCGACCGAGATCAGCATGATCCGGGCGGGGTCGACGCCGAACCTGCCCAGCCTGTCCAGCACCTGGACCAGCTGGAGCTGGTCGTGCAGGTCAGCTTCGAACCAGAGCACGTACTCCCCGTCTGTATAGGTGTCGAGGATGCGGTCTCGGGTTGCGAGCTCCTGATCGATCGCTGCGACCTCGCCGTTGTAGCGGCTCGCCAAATGCTCAGCTCGCACTCGTCGCAGGCCCTGCGGGGTCAGGCCGCCTGGCACCGGGCCGTCATACAGCACGTCCCGCCAGGACAGGACCTGGCCGACCACACCAGACTCTTGCAGGGTGCCACTGACCGAGTCGCCATTCGTGACGTGGAGCACGCGCTGCGTCGCGCCGCCAGCGGCGCTCCGATCCAGGCGCGCTCGAGCCGTTGCATAAGCTTCGCCGGTCCTCACCATGCGCCTGCGGACACGCCGCTTGAAGCCAGCGTCCTTTGTCATGTTCAACTGTCTCCCGTTGGAACCGCAGGCTCAACCCTCCCCAGCAAGGCCAGCTGCGGCGGCAGACAGTCGTATCGGCATCCGAGGTCGGCTCCCCTTTGCCTCCGCGAGGCACCCCGGCTGGGGCGGAGTGCTGGAGGTTTGGCGTGGATCCTCGCCACGGCCAGCATGCAGCCCGGCCAGGCGAGGTGTCAAGCCGAGCCAGAGCCAATTTCGCAGCGTCTGGGCAAAGTCTGGGGCCCGGGCGGCCATGTTGAAGCTCCTCACGTGGCCGTAAGCGCCCGAGGCGATGGCCATCGAATGTGAGCCTTAGTCCTCGGCACCGCAAATACGATGACGTATAGAGGGACCAAATCTTCTATCCTTCTCCTGCCCGCCAGGAGGAGGAACTGGTGCCGAGAAGATCTCCATTCGACATCGCACTCTCGCCCGTTGAGCGCTCCATTCTTGAGGGCGTCGCGCGCCGGTTATACGTCACCGTATCGCGACGTCATGCGGGCCAAGGTCGTTCTCATGGCTGCTGACGGCCTGGAGAACAAGACGATCGGGGAGCGCCTCGACCTGCCACGCCAGATCGTCTCGAAGTGGCGCCGGCGCTTCTTCGAAGAACGCCTGCCAGGTCTTGAAGAGCGCCCACGTTCGGGTCGCAGCCCGATTTTTCCCCCCAGACGTCGTCGCAGTCAAGGCGATCGCGTGTGAGCTGGCGAGCAACCTTGGCCTGCCGTTCTCGCGCCTCCATGTGCCGGATATCCAGAGCGAGGTCCTGAGCCGAGGCCTCGTAGCCAGCATCTCGGGCACGACCATCTGGCGATGGCTGAGCCAGGACGCGATCAAGCCCTGGACCCACCGCAGCTGGATCTTTCCTCGCGACCCGGACTTCGCGGCCAAGGCAGGCCGCGTCCTCGATCTGTACGGCCGCGAATTTGAGGGGCAGCCGCTGGGCGCTGACGACTTCGTGATCTCCGCCGACGAGAAGACGTCGATCCAGGCTCGGATCCCCTGCCATTCGACAACCCCTGCCGGGCCGGGCCGCCCGATGCGAGTCGAGCACGAGTACGAGCGCGGCGGCTCGCTCGCCTACATCGCCGCCTGGGACGTGCATCGCGGCAAGCTCTTCGGCCAGCTGTCGCCGACCACCGGCATCGCGCCCTCCGACGCGCTGGTGGACCAGGTCATGAGCCAGGAGCCGTATCGCTCCGCCCGTCGCGTGTTCTGGGTGCTCGATAACGGCAGCTCTCACCGCGGCGCGCCATCAATCCAACGCCTGCAGGCCGCCCACGCCAACCTGATCCCTGTCCACCTTCCGATCCACGCCAGTTGGCTGAACCAGATCGAGATCTACTTCTCGATCCTCCAGCCGAAGGTGCTCACCCCGCCGCGCGCCGACTCACTCAACGGGCTGGCCGCCGACATCGTCGGTTTCCAGGCCGGCTACGAGGTACTGGCAAAGCCGTTCCGGTGGAAGTTCACTCGCGACGACCTCAACCAGCTCCTCCAGCGCCTCCCCGGCTCGACCCTGGCCCAAGCCGCGGCGTGAATACGTCACCGAATTTCCGTGGTAGA
>Ga0126384_10001738_pt1 | contig 13008 bp, 11 predicted proteins | sample PanSoiMetPlot_36_FD_92543 | JGI IMG/M metagenome (GOLD analysis project Ga0126384, IMG submission 92543) | Tropical forest soil microbial communities from Panama - MetaG Plot_36 | ecosystem: Environmental > Terrestrial > Soil > Tropical forest > Bulk soil | place: Panama | collected 2016-02-17 | reverse complement strand
TCTCGGTCCCGCGCATGGTCATGGAAGTCTACAACCAGATCAAGGACGAGGACTGGTCGCTGGTCGGCACCTCGACCGGTAACAACTGGCCGCGCATGCTGTGGAACATGGACAAGCCGCATCGCTGGAACGGCGGCTCGGGCGGGGCCGGCGTCGGCTACAATGCGCCCGCCTCGCTCGGCGCCGCACTCGCCAACAAGAAGCACGGCCGCCTCACCGTCACGTTCAACGGCGACGGCGACCTGATGATGGTGCCGAACACGCTGTGGACGGCGGCGCACCACCGCATCCCGATCCTCTACATCGTCCACAACAACCGCGCCTATCACCAGGAATACATGTACCTTCAGGCGATGGCGGCGCGGCACGGACGCGGCATCGAGAACACCAAGATCGGCACCACCATCACGGACCCGAACGTCGACTACGCGACGGTCGCGCGCGGCTTCGGCGTGCACGGCGAAGGCCCGATCACCGATCCGAACGACCTCGCCCCGGTGCTCAAGCGCGCTATCGCGGCGGTCAAGAGCGGCCAGCCGGCGCTGGTCGACGTCGTCACCGATCCGCGCTGAGGAGCCGCACCATGATCCGTACGTCGTCCCTCGTCGCTTACGCCGCGCTCGCGTTTGGCGCCGTTGTCTTCCCGGCCCGCGCCCAGGATGCGCCGGCCGGCGACACCGCCAACGGCAAGCGCGTCTATCTCGCGGACGGTTGCTTTCTGTGTCACGGCCGCGCCGGCCAGGGCGGCGCCTACAACGGCCCGGCGCCGGTCCTGGCCCAGACCGAGATGCCGTTCGACGGCTTCAAGGGCCAGTTGCGCGCGCCGTCGAATGACATGCCGGCCTATTCGGAGGCGGTGATGTCCGACAAGGAGATCGCCGACGTCTACGCCTTCGTGAGGTCGCTGCCGGGGCGGCGCAATCCGAAGGACATCGCGATCCTCAACAACTGATGTGCGCGCCGCGCGGGGCGTGACTGCCGCCGGCGGGCCCGTCGATCGATCCCACCCGCCATAAACCGGCCCGAGAACCCGGTTCGCGACGCCCGCTTGAGTTTAGTCCGCGCGCGTGCGAGATTTGCGCATCGTCTTGCGTTTACGACTTTCGATTGATCGACATTCATTCATTTGCGCGCACCGCGCCGGAGGATTTCACCATGGCGAGCTACCTGCAACGCTTCGACGCAACACCAGTGGCGGAGCGCTGGCGCCTCGTGCGCGGCTGGATGTTCAACGAACCGCTGCCGTTCTACGCCGAGTTGCGCCAGCAGCGCCCGATCCTGGTGATGCCGGAGCTGACGCTGGCGACCCGTTTCGACGACTGCACGGAGGTGCTGCGCCGCCACGAGCTGTTCAGCGTCGCGCTCTACAAGCCCAAGCAGGGCGACTATTGGATGGACCAGGACGACACCGCGGTGCACTGGCGCGAGAAGTCGATCATGCGCGCCATTCTCGACTTCGAGGAGCTTCCCGCGATCCGCAACTATGTGGGCAAGAAGGCGGCGTCGCTGCTCGCCGCGGCCGGCGGGCAGATCGATGCGGTGGCGGGCCTCACCCGCGCGGTGCCGGTCGCCCTGGTGCAGGACTGGTTCGGCTTCTCCCACAGCAATCCGGACAAGCTGATCAAGTGGTCGTACTGGAGCCAGATGGACACCTTCTGGAATCAGCCGTTCGATTCGATCGCCTGGCCCGACCCGGCCAAGATCAGCGCCGAAAGCAAGTCGGCGGCCGTCGAGATGGTCGCCTATCTGGTCGCATTGGTGGCGGCGCGCGAAGCCGAGGTGAAGCTCGGAATGGGCGGCAAGGAGCCGGTGTCGCGGCTGCTCATGCTGCACGACTCGGGTGCCCTCATATTCGACCTCAAGCGCGTCACCTTCAACGTCGCCGGATTGCTGATCGGCGCCGTCGAGACCACCTCGCACGCGGCGGTCAATGCCATCGATTTCCTGCTGCAGCGGCCGGACCTGCTCGCCAAGGCGCGCGCCGCCGCGGCGAGCGACGATCCGGCCGCCATCGACGGCTTCGTATGGGAGACGCTGCGCTTCCGGCCGGCGTTCCCGTACTTCTTCCGGACCGCCGAGCAGGACACCGTGCTGGGGCGCGGCGAGGCCTACGAGACTGCGATCTCCAAAGGCACGACGGTGCTGGCCGTCACCCATTCGGGCATGTTGGATCCCAAGGCCGTGCCGCATCCGGACGATTTCGACCCGACCCGCGGTCTCGGCAATCAATTCACCTTCGGCCTCGGATTGCACGAATGTCTCGGCCGCGCGGTGGGAGGCGTGATGATCCCGGAGATCGTACGCCAGGCGCTGCGGCTCGACGGCCTCACGGCCGGACCGGTCGATCGCAAAGGCGGGCCGGTCCCCGAAGCCTGGGCGTGGCGCTGGAATTGAGTATCTGAGGACGTTGTTGCATCTCGGGCGGCCGCGAGCGGCCGCCCGCCAGGGTCAATGCAGGTCGGTCGCGCCGGTCAGGCGTTGCGGCTCAGCAGTGCGAACGCCGCATTCTGCGGATCGAGGCCCTGGATGATCCAGCTTCCGCCCGGCACCTGCATCGGACCGGTCAGCACCTGCCCGCCGTCGCGTTTCACGCGCTCGACCGCGGCGCCCATGGCGTCGACGTTGAAGTAGTAGTTCCAGCAGGGCCTCGGCGCCTGCGCGGGCTTGGTCATCATCCCGCCAATGGTCTCGCCGTCGTGGGCGAACAGCTGATAGGTGCCCATCGGCCCCATGTCGAACGCGTCCGCCTTCGACCAGCCGAACAGCTGCGCATAGAAGTCGAACACGCGCTGAAGGTCGCCGGTATAGAGCTCGCGCCAGGCGGTGGTGCCCGGTGCGTCCGGCGCGGGCCGCTCGCCATCCTGCGGCGGCTGCCACTTGAACAGTGCGAAGACCGCGCCGTCCGGATCGGCGACGACGGCGAAGCGGCCGACGCCCGGGATGTCGGCCGGCCCCTTGTGGACCTTGCCGCCGAGCTTGCTCACCTTGGCGACCGACGCATCGACATCGTCGGTCCCGACATAGCCGATCCAGCCCGGCTTCGCGCCGGCCGAACAGGCCTCGGCCGGCATGGTCATCATTCCGGCGACCGGCATCGATCCGACGGTCATCAGCGTGTAGTCGACGCCCGGCATGCCGGCGCCCTGCGCGCCCCATCCGACCACGTCGCGATAGAACGCCTCGCCGGCCTTGGCGTCGGACGTCATCAACTCGTACCACACGAAACTTCCTTGCGGCTTGGGCATCGGGATTTGCTCCACTGAGATCACTGGGAACCTGCAATTGACTTTCTACGTTGATATCAACATAATTATGGCATGGCGAAGGCGCCGGTCATTCCTTTCGAGACGACGCTGCGGGTGCGCGACGCCTGCCTGTGCCTGCACGCGCAACGCGCCGCGCGGGCGCTGGGGCGGCGCTTCGACGAGGCGTTCCGGGCGTTCGGCCTCACCAACGGCCAGTTCTCCATGATGATGTCGCTCAACCGGCCGGAGCCGCCCGCCATGGCGGCGGTGGCGCAGTTCCTCGCCATGGACCGCACCACCCTCACGGCCGCCCTCAAGCCGCTGACGCGCCGCGGCCTCGTCAGGGTAGCGGCCGATGCCAAGGACAGACGCAGCCGCCGGCTCAGCCTGACGGCGAAGGGCCATGCCCTGTTGGCGCAAGCGGCCCCGGTGTGGGAGGCGACCCACGCCGAGATCGAGAAGGCGCTCCCGGCAAGCAAGCCCGAGCGGCTGCGCCGCGGCCTCAGGGCGGTGTCCGGCGTCAGTTCCCCAGATGCATCGCCTTGATGGCGGGCACCCACTGAGCAACCTGGTCTCGGCGGACGCCTGCTAGCGTCCACAAGGCCACCGTCGCGATGGCGATAACGGCGGCCGAGCGGGGGTGCTTCTGCTCCTTATTGGCTCCTTCCATCTCTGTTTCGGTGGATGCCGGCGCCCTCCCGGCCCCGCTCGCAATCTGGTATGACGTCGGTGCATAGCTTGTGGGCGGAGAAAGAGCTTACGGTGCCTGAGCGGCATGCGAGTGGGCAACGACCGATGAGCGATCGCACCAACCGGCAAGCGCACATTGCCTATGACGACTTGCGCGAATGGCTCGACCACGCCGAGCGGCTGGGCGAGGTGCGCCACGTCAGGGGCGCGACCTGGCAAGAGGACATCGGGCTCGCCGCCGAGGCGATCCTGCGCGCCGAGAACGGGCCGTGCGTGGTGTTCGACGACATCCCGGGCTGTCCGAAGGGTTTTCGGCTGTTGCTCAACATCTTTGCGGGCACGCGCCGCAACATGACCTTCGGGTTTCCTGGGCATCTGAGCAAATGGGAGCTCAGCGAGGCCTATCGCGACGCCTTTCTCAAGGACATGAAGCTGGTTCCGCACGAGATCGTGGCGGACGGGCCGGTGCTCGAGAACGTCATGACGGGCGACGACGTTGACGTGCTCAAGTTCCCAGCCCCGGTCTGGCACGAGAAGGACGGCGGCCGCTACATCGGCACCGGCACCTACTCGATCACCCGCGATCCGGAGGAGAACTGGCTCAATGCCGGGGCCTATCGGGCGCAGGTGCACGACAGGAACTCGGTCGGCGTCCTGATGGCGGCGGGGCACCACGGCTACCTGCACCGCGAGAAATACTGGAAGAACGGCGAGCCGATGCCCATCGTCATGGTGCTCGGCGGCGACCCGCTCGCCTTCTTCTACGGCGGCACCGAGGCGCCCTACGGCGTCTTCGAGATGGACATCATCGGCGGCCTGCGCGGGCGTCCGGTGCGCATGGTCAAGGGCCGTGTGACCGGGCTCCCCTTCCCGGCCCATGCCGAGATCGTCCTCGAAGGCTACGTCACCCCCGACAAGCGCGTGACCGAGGGGCCGTTCGGCGAATGGACCGGCCACTATGCGGGCGGCGCGGCACCGCGGCCGGTGCTGGACATCAAGGCGATCTACCACCGGAACGATCCCATCCTGCTCGGCGTTCCGCCGATGGGCGCAGGCCCGGACGAGATGGCCCGCTACCGCGCGGTGCTGCGCTCGGCCATGGTCAAGCAGAACATGACGGCGGCGGGCGTGCCCGAGGTGGCACAAGTGTGGTGCCACGAGATCGGCGGTTCGCGCATGCTGCATGGCGTCGCGATCAGGCAGAAATATCCCGGCCACGCGACCCAGGCCGGCTTCATCGCGGCGCAATGCGGCGCGGCCGCCTATGCGTCTAAATACGTGATCGTGGTCGATGACGATGTCGACGTCACCGACCTCGACCATCTGTTGTGGGCGATGCTGACCCGCACCGAGCCCAAGGAGTCGATCCAGTTCATCCAGAATGCCTGGGACTCCCCCGCCGATCCGCGCCTTACCCCGGAGCGCCGTGCGGCCGGCGACATGACGCATTCGGTGGCGGTGATCAATGCGTGCAAGCCCTATCACTGGCGCGACAGGTTCCCGCCCAGCAACACGCCGAGCCCGGAGGTGGCGCGCAAGGCGAAGGAGAAGTTCGGGTGGCTGTTGAATGGAAAGAAGCCGGAATGACGGCTGGTCATAGACTGTCCCAATGCCCAGAATGAACTACGACTACATCGTCGTCGGCGCCGGCTCCGCCGGCTGCACGCTGGCGAGCCGCCTGACCGAGGACAAGGACGTCAAGGTCCTCCTGCTCGAGGCCGGCGGCTGGGACCGCGACCCCTGGATCCACATTCCGCTCGGCTGGCCGCGGCTCCTGCTCGAGCGCAGGCACGACTGGATGTATTTCTGCGAGCCCGAGGATTCGATGGGCGGGCGCGCGATCGAATGCGCGCGCGGCAAGGTCGTCGGCGGCTCGTCCTCGATCAACGCCATGGCCTATGTGCGAGGCAACCGCGGCGACTATGACCGCTGGGCCGCGTCCGGCCTCCCCGAGTGGTCCTACGCACACGTGCTCCCCTATTTCCGCCGGCAGGAATCGTGGGAAGGCGGTGCGAGCTATTTCCGCGGCGGCGACGGCCCGCTGACGGTGCGCGCCACGCGCTTTGCCGATCCGCTGGTCGACGCGTTCGCGGCGAGCTGCGCCTCTGCGGGCCATCCGGCGACCGCCGACTACAACGGCGCCCGCCAGGAGGGTTTTGGCCGCTGGCAGATGACGGTGCGCGACGGGCGCCGCTGCAGCGCCGCGGCCGCCTATCTCAGGCCGGCGCTGGCGCGGGGCAATCTCACGGTCACCGTCAACGCGCTCGCGACTCGCATCGTGATGGACGGCGCGCGCGCGACCGGCGTCGAGTTCTTCCGCCGTGGAAGCCTGGCGATTGCTCACGCGGAACGCGAGGTCATCCTCGCGGGCGGCGTGATCAATTCGCCGCAACTGCTGATGCTGTCGGGCATCGGCGATCCGGTCGAGCTCAGGGCGCACGGGATCGGCATACGCGCGGCGGTCCCGAGCGTCGGCAAGAACCTGCGCGATCACATCTCGGTCGGCCCGTCCTACGCGCGGGGCGAGCCGGGACCGTTCCATCGCCAGATGCGCATCGACCGCATCCTCGGGGCGCTTGCCAGGGCGTATCTGCGCGGCGAGGGCATGGCATCCGACCTGCCCGGCGGCATCATGGCGTTCCTCAAGAGCCGCAACGCCGCGGAGCTGCCCGACATCCAGCTCCTGTTCAACGCCGCGCCGATGACGGCGCATGCTTATCTCGCACCGTTCCGCCGCCCCTATGCGGACGCCTTCGCGTGCCGCGCCGTGCTGCTGCGGCCCGAAAGCCGCGGCGAGGTCCGCCTCGTCTCGACCGACCCGCCGGCGGCGCCGCGCATCCAGCAGAATTTCCTCTCGAGCGACAAGGACCGCCGCACGCTGCGCGACGGCGTGCGCATGGTGCGCGCGATCGCGGCCGAGCCCGCGCTGCAACCGTTCATCGCCAGCGAAATCGCGCCCGGCTCGGACAGCGATGCCGACATCGACGCGCTCATCAGCGCCAGCGGGATCACGGTGCATCACCCGGTCGGCACCTGCCGCATGGGCACCGACCCGCTCGCGGTGGTCGATCCGGCGCTGCGCGTGCGCGGCACCGACGGATTGCGCGTGGTCGACGCCTCGGTGATGCCCGATCTCGTCGGCGGCAACATCAACGCGCCGGTCATCATGATCGCCGAGAAGGCCGCCGACCTCATTCGCGGCCGCCCGCCGCTCGCGCCGGTGACGTTCGGCGTCGCCGCCGGCCAGCGCATCGCAGGCTAGCGGACGACCGAGGGGGGCGACATGGACGACCAGACCAATATCCGCTGGCCCGATACGATCTATGACCATTTCAAGCGGGTCGGCATCCGCCAGGTCGGCTTCGTGCCGGACGCCGGCCACAGCCGACTGATCGAGCTCGTCTGCCGGGACCCCGAGATCGCCGACGTGGTCCTCACCACCGAGGAGGAAGGCGTCGGCCTCGTCGCCGGCGCGCATCTCGGCGGCCAGCGCGCCGCCCTGCTGATGCAGAGCAGCGGGGTCGGCAACTGCATCAACATGTTCTCGCTTGTCCGTAACATGGGCATTCCGTGCCTCGTGCTGGTGACCATGCGGGGCGAGTTCGCCGAGTTCAATCCGTGGCAGGTGCCGATGGGCGTGATCACCGAGCCGGTGCTCCGGCTCGCCGGCTTCCTCACCTACCGGGTCGAGCTGCCCGAGGACGTCGACGAGGTGGTCGCGGCCGGCTGCGACATGGCGTTCGACGGCGACCTCGCAGTCGCGATCCTGTTGTCGCAACGGCTGATCGGGCGCAAGCGGTGGACGAGGTGATACGCGGCGATTTTCGCCAAGTCATTCCGGGACGCGCCGAAGGCGCGGGCGCGGAATCCATAACCGCAAGCGCCCCGGGAATGACTGTGGAAACAATGACTGCGGAAAGGGTGGTCTGATGCTGGAGCGGCGCAAGCTCGTCAAAGACCTCCTGGTCGACCGCGGCGACCTTCTGGTCGTGTGCGGCCTCGGATCGTCGACCTACGACGTCGCGGCGGCGGGCGACCATCCGCTCAACCTCTATCTCTGGGGCGCCATGGGTGGCGCCGCCATGATCGGGCTCGGCCTCGCGCTCGCAAAACCCGAACGCCGCGTCGCCGTGCTCACCGGCGACGGCGAGGCGCTGATGGGTCTCGGCGCGCTCGCGACCATCGGGGTCAAGCAGCCGCAAAACCTCGTCATCGTCGTGCTCGACAACGGCCACTATGGCGAGACCGGCATGCAGGCGAGCCACACCAGCGGCGGCGCCGACCTCGTCGCGGTCGCAAAAGGCTGCCGCTTCTCCGATGCCCTGACGCTCGCCGATGGCAAGGACGTCGCATCGGTGCGCGACCTCCTGCACACCGGCAAGGGCCCGATCCTGGTGAATGCCCGCATCTCCAATGCCGACACGCCGCGCGTGCTGCCGACCCGCGACGGGCACGCGATCAAGCTGCGGTTCATGCAGGCGGCGAATGGGTAGCCTGTCATTGCGAGCGAAGCGAAGCAATCCCGTTCCACTTGCGCATGCGTGCTTGGCGGAGATTGCTTCGTCGGGCTTTGCCTTCCTCGCAATGACGACGCTTACGTCTCTGCCAGCGCCCTCCCCTCCTTCTCCCGGATCGCCCGCAGCACCACCTCGGCGGTCAGCGGCAGCGTGGTGATGCGCACCCCGATCGCATCGTCGATCGCATTGGCGATCGCCGGCGACACGCCGAACGTGCCGGACTCGCCCAGGCCCTTGGCGCCGAACGGACCGTTCGGCTGGCTCGCCGACACGAGCACATTGTCCATCGGCGGCAGGTCGAGCATGCCGGGAATCTTGTAGTCGGCGAGCGAGGCGTTGATCACCTGTCCGCCGTCGAGGATCATCTCTTCGAACATCGTGAAGCCGAGCTGCATGACGGCCGCGCCCGAGAGCTGGGTCTGCGCGATCGCCGGATTGATCGGCATGCCGGCATCGGCGGCGTTGACGAGCCGCAGGATGCGCACCCGGCCGGTCTCCGTGTCGACCTCGACCTCGGCGCCGGCGCCGCCGATCATCCAGAACGGCGTCACATTTGCCGACTGGCCGGTCGCCGGATCGGGCGACGCATAGGCCGGGACGTAGCTGCCGGTGCCGATCACATTGCCGGCCTGCATGCCGTACCGCCGGCGGAAGATATCCGCGACCGGCGTATTGCTGCCGGGCGGCAGCCCGGCCTCCTGCGCGAGCGCCGCGAGCCTTTGGCGCGCATCCTCGGCGGCGAGCCGCACCGCGTGGCCCATGTGGAAGGTCGAACGCGAACCGAGCGTGCCCATGTCGTAAGGCGTCACGTCGGTGTCGGGATGCACGACCCGCACGGCCCCGGCGTCGAGCGCGAGCACATCGGCGACGATCTGCGCCATGGCGGTGTCGGAGCCCTGCCCCATGTCGACGGTGTTCATATGAAGCGTGGTGCTGCCGTCCGCGGCGACATTGACGATCGCAACCGAGGTCGTGGGCGAGATCGAGGCCTTGAAGCCGATCGCGACACCGCGCCCGCGCCGCAGCCTCGCGCTGCCACGATCGAACGGCGCCGCCCAGTTGAGGCGGGCCGCGATCGTGTCGAGCACGGCGGCGACCGCCGCGTCCGTCATGGCGGTGCCGGTCGCCTGCGGGCGGTCCGGGCGCAGGATGTTCTTCCGCCGGAACGCCACCGGATCGACGGCGAGCGCACGCGCGATCAGGTCGGTGTGGCTCTCATAGGCCCAGACCAGCTGCGGGATGCCGAAGCCGCGCAATGCACCGGCGGGCGGACGGTTGGTGTAGAGCTCGTAGGAATCGATCGAGACATTGTCGATATCGTAGGGACCGGGCGCCGTGAAGCCCGACTTCTGCGTCACCCGCGGGCCGATGTCCGCATAGGCGCCGCCGTTCCAGAAGACCTCGCATTGCCGCGCCGTGAGCTGTCCATCCTTGGTCACACCGCTCTTGATGCGGACCGTGGTCGGATGCTTGGTGATGACGCTGAACTGCTCATCCATGGCGAGCGCGATCTTGACCGGCCGCCGCACCAGCAGCGCCAGCGCCGCCACCAGCGCCTCGAGCTTGATGTAGACCTTGGCGCCGAAGCCGCCGCCGAGATGCGGCACCCGCACGCGGACCCGGTTCTCGGGCCACCCCAGGAGCCGCGCGATCTCGCTGCGCACGAAGGACGGCATCTGCGAGGCGGTGTGGATGACGAGGCCGTCTGCCGCGGGATCGGCGACCGTCACGAACGGCTCGAGCGGCAGATGCAGCGCCTGCGGGGTGCGGAACGTGTGCGCGAACACGTGGTCAGCCTGCGCGAAGGCGCGCTCGACGTCGCCACGCACGAGCCGGAAATCGAGCGCCACGTTGGTGTCGCGCCGTCCCGCGAGATGCTTGAGGTCGGGAAACGTCCCGGCGGGCTTGAGCACGTCGTGCACGACCGCAGCCGAGGTCATCGCCTCGACCTCGTCATAGACCGCGGCCAGTTCCTCGTAGTCGGCGTCGATGAGCTGCACCGCCTGCTCGGCGACATGCGGATCGGCTGCGAGCACGACCGCGACCGGCTCTCCGACATGGCGGACCTTCTCGTGCGCCAGGATCGGCTGGTCGTGGAATGCCGGCCCATAATAGGGATGCGGAATGAGCCGGAGCACGTCCTCGATCGTGACGACGCGGTGGACGCCCGGGTGAGCGCGCGCCGCCGTCGTGTCGACCTTGCGGATCCGGCCGTGCGGCACGGTGCTGCGGAAGATCCTGCCGTGCAGCATGTTGGGCAGGCGCAGATTGTGCACGTACTCGGCGCGACCCGTGACCTTGGCGCGGGCCTCGAGGCGGGGAATGCCGCGACCGACTTGGGTTGGCATGATGAGCGACGACCTCGTTCCTCCGAAGGGTGGGTTAGCCGCGAAGCGGCGTAACCACCGGCTGACTCGCCAACCGACTCCATCGGTGGGCTACGCGCCTTCGGCGCTAACCCACCCTACGACCCTAGGCCTGCTGCGCCAGCACGTGATCGGCGATCTCGGCGCGCGTGCCGACCCAGATGTCGGGTGCCTTCACGGCGGCACGGACGATCTGCTCGAAATACCAGGCGCCGCGCGGATGGCCGAAGATGTGCGCATGCATGGTCACGTCGATCAGCGCCAGCTCGCCCTTGCGGGCGCGCGCGATCTTCACGTTTTCCTTGAAGGACTCGAGCATCATCTTCGGCGCGTTGCCGTATTTCATGAACGGCATGTCATTGACGTCGGTTGCGAGCGGAATCGCGACGATCTTCCGGTTGCCGAAGGTCAGCACATAGGGCAGATCGTCGTCGAACACGTCGCCATACCAGCGATAGCCCGCCTCGGCGAGCAGTCGCGGCGTCTCGGGACGCGAGGTCCCGCGCGGCGACAGCCAGCCGCGCACCGGCTTGCCGGCGGCCTTCTCGAGAAGCGCCGTGCAGCGCACGATGTTCTTGCGCTCGTCCTCGTCGGAGAGCAGCGCCGGGATCACGTCCATCGCATAGGAGTGCGAGAGCACCTCGTGCCCCGCATCGGCCACCGCCTTGACGGCCTCGGGTGCGCGCTCGGCGATGATCGCGTTGATCATCACGCTGGCCTTGGCGCGCTGGCGCGCGAAGCCATCGAGAATGCGATAGATGCCCCGCCTGACGCCGTACGCCGCCCACGAGATCGCCATGGTGTCGAGGACGCCCGCGGGCAGCGGGTTGCCCATCGGGCTGATGCCCGGCGCCTTGCCGTCGGACCAGGCCTCCAGGCAGACGTTGAACACGACCGCAATGCGTTTTTTCTTCGGCCACAACCATTCCGGATTCTGCATTGCGGCGCTCCCACGGCCTCGCTGGCCAATTTCGGCGCAAGTTAGCGCGCCGCGATATGGCGTGCATAGGCTCCCGCTATGATGCGCCGGCCGGCATCCGCGACGCGCGACGACACCCTGTCGCGGCAACGATCGTCTTGGCGCTCGTCACGGCGGAATACTCGTGCGGCAGGTTTGTTAGACGATCGAGAGCCTGCGGCATCCGGGCCTGCCGCAGACGGCCAATCCGCGGGTGGGGGCGAATGACCCAGGCAGAACTGACCGATGTTTCGCGCTACTATGATCTGCTCGACCTGTGGACCCGGCTCAACCGGGGTTTTCGCGCGTTCTCCGGGCTCGAGGCCGGCGCCATTCATCGCTGGCTCGATGATCCTGTCAGCGGTGAATTCAGCCCGGCCACCATCCATAACGTCATGCTGGCGAGCGGCATCGATGACCGCCTGCCGGTTGTGGCGCTCGACGCCGGTTGCGGCTATGGCGGAACGATGTTCGCCCTGCATGCGGCGCTCGGCGGACGCTGGCACGGCCTGACGATCTCGCGGCGCCAATGCGCCGTCGGGCGGCGGGCGGCACGCCGGAACGGCGTCGCTGACATGGTCACGTTCGACTGCAGCTCCTTCGACGCGCCGCAACCGGATGGCCACAGCCTGATCTACGGCATCGAGAGCCTGGTGCACAGCACCGATCCGGCCCGCACGATCGCCAATCTGGCGCGCGCATTGCGGCCCGGCGGCACCTTCGTCATCGTCGACGACATGCCGGTCGACGCCGTTCCGGCTCGCTTCGCGCGCGACCTCGCGAGCTTCAAGGCGCTGTGGCGCTGTCCCGTCATGCCGTCGGCGGCGCAGTGGTCGGCGCATCTCGCGGCCGCCGGATGCGAGGTGATCGAGACGCGCGACCTCACCGACCTGATGCGGCCGCGCTGCGAGACCGACGTATCGCGCGCGATCGAGGAGGTCCATCGGCGCCGGCGCTGGCGCGACCGGCTCGGCCTGCGGCGCGTGGGCGAAGCCGAGATCGGCGGCCTGCTGCTCGAGCGGCTCGGCCGCGAGCGCGCGGTCCGTTACATGATGATCCGGGCGCGCCGCCGCGATTAGCGCATGATTGCCAAAAGCCCGCCGCGGACTTGATCCGGGTTGACTGACTTTTCCGACGAGACCACGCGCAAACAGACAACTTCTGGAACCTCGACCCGGTCACGCGGCTCCGGCCGCCATGGCCATCACCATGCCGACGACGGCCGCGCCCAT
>Ga0126384_10001737_pt1 | contig 13015 bp, 11 predicted proteins | sample PanSoiMetPlot_36_FD_92543 | JGI IMG/M metagenome (GOLD analysis project Ga0126384, IMG submission 92543) | Tropical forest soil microbial communities from Panama - MetaG Plot_36 | ecosystem: Environmental > Terrestrial > Soil > Tropical forest > Bulk soil | place: Panama | collected 2016-02-17 | reverse complement strand
TCGCCCGTCGGCTCGTCCGGCACAATTCTACGTACCCTCGACGGCGGTATCACTTGGACGCAGCAGATCCCTTTCCCTGAGCATCCGGAGTCGGCGATCCGGACATCGAGACATTCCCCAGAACGATGAGAACCTTAGCCCTTTGCTTAAGTCAACGCTTGCTCTGGCAAAGTCACGCCAAAATGGTGACTGTTGTCACTCCAGGAGACTGTAGAGCTCTTCTTCCTGTGCGAAGTGGAGCGAGAGAATCGCATGCAGGCCGTAGAGCGCTCGGCGCAAATCGCGAAGGTCCTCGGGGCGGGGACCGTCGGCTGGCAGCTGCGCCACCAATCGGCCGAAGAGCCGACTCAGCCGATTGATCTCGTGATGTGTCTGGATCAGCGGCCCGGTTGGATCCTCCTCCTTGAGCATCTCTCCAAGCACCGGATATGCCGATGCCTGCTCTTCGCGCTCGTGCGGGAGGAGATCCTTTTCGAGCATGTCCCGCACACGCTCCAGCTCTGCACGGGCGTCGGAAGGCGCCAAGGTCTCTAGTCGCGAGGCTAGGGAGGCCAGCTCGCTGACCCGCGGTCGAAGCGCGCGATGGGCCGAGGCCAGGGCCTGAGCGAGCCCTCGCGATTGGGCGCTCCTGGCTATCACCAAGCCACCACCTCCGAGCGCTCGCAAGGCGTTGACAATCACCAAGACATCAATTCCCTCCTGGAGCAACGCGCCGGCGATGGGCCGGATCAGCCCAGCCGCGGCAAGTCCCATCGCGACCAGCGATAGGCCCATCCCCACGAAGACGCTCTCGAGCGCAATCCTTCGAGTCCGTTGCGCAATTCGAGTTGCCAAGGGCAGCCCCTCCAACCGGTCGAGGGTGAGGACCACATCGGCGGCCTCGGATGCGGCGGTTGCGCCGCGGGCACCCATCGCGACTCCGACGTCCGCCAGCGCGAGCGCAGGGGCGTCGTTGATGCCGTCGCCCACCATCGCAGTGAGGCCTTCAGCGCGCACCAACCGAACTACTTCGACCTTCTCCTCCGGGGTTCTCTCGGCGAACACTCGATCCACGCCCAGCGCATCCCCAACCACCTCCGCGACATCGGGGTGATCTCCGGTGACCATGTGAATGTGCCGAACCCCGACCTTTCTCAGTGCGCGCAGGGCTCGGGGAGCTTCGGGCCGAATCGGGTCTTGCAACAACATTACGCCAGCGAGCGTGCCGTCGATGGAGACGTAAACGCTCGTCGAGCCGTCGGCGGCGGTGCGTAGCTCGATGGAGCGCAGTTGCGGGGTTCGCGGTGCTCCTGGGGCCACGAAGGCGAGCTGGCCCAAGGCGATCCGCCGGCTGTCAACCAGTCCAGAAATGCCAGTACCCATCTGCTCGTGAACTTGGGTCGGAAAGAAAAGCTCGAGACTGCGGTCGCGCGCCTCCGCCATGATGGCTGGGGCGTAGGGGTGGATAGAGAGCTGTTCGACGGATGCGGCAAAGCGCACAATTTCGTCGGATGACCAGGAAGCAAACGTTTCGACCGACACGACGTGTGGGCGAGCAGACGTCACGGTGCCTGTCTTGTCGAGGAGCACCACCGAGACGCGTGCCAACGTCTCGAGAGGGCCACCGCCCTTGACGATGACGCCGTGCTTCGCTGCCCTGGAGACCCCCGCGATGATTGCCGCCGGGGCGGCGAGGATGAGCGGGCATGGCGTGGCAACCACCAAGACGGCGAGCGCGCGAATCGGGCTTCCATCAATTGCCCAGGCGAAGGCTGCCAGCGCGAGCGTCAATGCCAAAAACCCGAGCGCGTAGCGATCCGCGAGGCGGACGAATGGCGCTTTCGAGTCTTCCGCGGCACCAACGAGGCGGATGATTCCGGCATAAGTGCTCTCGGCCGCGCTGGCGGTGACCCGAAACTCAAAGGGTCCGCCTGAGTTGGTGCCGCCGGAGCGCACCGGCCCTCCCTGCTCGAGCTGCACCGGCTTGGACTCACCGGTCAAAGCCGATTCATCGAGCATAGCGGCGGACGAGGTGACCACTCCATCGGCCGGCACCACCTCGCCGGGTTTCACCAGGAGCACGTCGCCCAGCGCCACATCATCGACACTGACGTCGACGATGTCTTCCCCGCTGCGACGGTGGCTGATTCGCGGAGCCCGCTTTAGCAGTGCGCTCAGCTCGCGCCGGGCCCGCGCGACGGCGAAACGCTCGAGGGCGGTCCCACCCGTGAGCATCACCGCGATGATTGCGCCCGCCAGGTATTCACCGAGAGCCAGGGCCCCGGCCATCGCCAGGACGGCAATGAGGTCGACTCCCGCATCCCGGCGCAACAGTCCACGCACTGCGGAGACGAGCGTGGGCAGAAGAACGAGTAGGGTGGTCGCGGCCCAAAACCAGTGATTCACGAGGGCCCCGAGAGCAAGGCCCGCGAGCGCGGCCGCGAGCAGCCCGAATTCCCAGGATGAGCTCGAGATTCGCCTCACGTCATCTCACAGTGCCATCGCTTCCTGCCGTCTTCACCATAAACGACACAGGAAGAGCGGATTCCAGCGATCTCAGACGCGCAAACGCTGCGCGAACCCATTGAGAAATGTTAGACGCTGTGGACCGCTGTACTCAACGAGTGGTGCGCGTCGCTTCGGTTGCCGCCGGCGGGCGCGAGCGATCTGCACCGACGAGTTTCTCCCTTAAGAACAGCACCGCCGCCACGGTGATGAAGTCCCGGTTCTCCTTCCTGCTGAAGCCGTGACCCTCGTTCTGCGCCAGCAAGTACCAGACTTCCTTGCCGCGAGCCTTGAGCGCCTGGACGATTTGCTCCGACTCACTCATGGGTACTCGCGGGTCGTTCTTGCCCTGCAGAACGAACAGCGCGGCCTCGATGGCGGTGGCCTTGTTCAGGGGGGAAATTCGCTCGAGTACCTCACGGATCGCGGGGTCGCGCTCGTCGCCATATTCTGCCCGACGGAGATCCTGCCGATAGGAAGAGGTGTTGGAGAGCGCGGAGCTGAGCCGGCTGATCCCCACGATGTCGACCGCGGCTCGAATCCGATGGGGGAAGAAAGCGGCCGTCGCCAGCACCAGGTATCCGCCGTACGAGCCGCCGTAAACCCCGACACGCCCCGAATCCAAATCCGGCTGCGCGGCGATCCAGTCGAGCGTCGCTCCAATGTCGGCGAGGCTGGCCTCCCGCTTCACGCCGTTGTCCATGTCCAGGTAAGTCTTCCCGTATCCGGAGGAGCCGCGAACGTTCGGGTAGACCACAGCTGCACCCAGAGCGGACACCAGAAGCTGTGCCACGGATGAAAACGCGGGGCGGCTCTGGCCTTCTGGACCGCCGTGCCAGATCACCACCACCGGCAGTCTGCCCTCGCGGTGGAGCGGTCGGTAGACGAACGCGGGAACGGACACGCCATCGGTCGACTGATAGCGGGCCAACGATGGCTGCACGAAGCTCGTTTCGACGAGGCCGCCAAGCTCGGATCGAGTCCAGCGGGTAAGTTTTCGGCTGCGCAGCTCGTAGCGATAAGCGTCGGGAGGCGATTGCGGCGTCTGCAACGTGAACGTGATCAGGTCGCTTCGCTTTGGTGGGAAACCAATGTTTCCGATGACGCCTCGGGGCAGAACAATCGGCGAGTGCTGGCCCGTTCGAGCGTCCACAAGAATCAACCGGCTGAATCCCTCCTCGTTGTAAACCACCGCCAGTTTTGAACCGTCCGGAGAGACCGCCAGATGCTCCACGTCCCATTTAACCGTGCCGGTCAGTGGGCGCGGTGCACCGATACGGCGTAGGTCGATCCGATACAGCTCCTTGAAATCAGAGTAGCGGTCGGTCACCAAATAGACCGAGTTTCCGTCGGGACTGAAGCGAGCCAGGTGAATGCCGGCTGGCAAGTCGGTTGGCGTGAGCAGACGCCGCTCTCCGGTCACGACATCGACCAGGTGCAGATCCGCATCCCGCGCCGAACGACGCTGCGTCGCCAGGAGCCATCGGCTGTCAGCGGGAGAGAACTGGACAGGGTGCCAGGATCCCCGCAGCTCGGTAAGGCGACGGGCCTTGCGAGGATCCGCGGTGTCCGCGACGTAGACGTCGGTGTCGGTGCCATTCCGCGCCGTGCCGGAGTAGGCGAGTCGCTTGCCGTCGCGCGAGAGGACGAGCGACTGGTGGCGGCTCTTCCCGTCGGTCAGCAGCACAGAGCGGCCGATTCGTCGATCCAAGCGGAAGAGCTGGAAGTACTCTCCACCCCCGGAATCCTGCCCATAGAAAATGGTAAGCGGATCACCCGGCAAAAAATGAGCGGTGGTGATCGGCTCATCGGTGAAGGTGATTTGATTCCGGGCCCCGAGCGGATGCTCCACCAAATGGAGCTGCGCCGTAGAGCCGAGGCGCGTCGAAATCAAGATCACGCTCCCATCGTCGGTTTGATCGAGAAAAGTCGCGCTTCGAGCGTTCAGGTACGGAGCAACTTCCGCTTTGAGCTCGGGTGGGATCGGTGGGATGTCGCTGGCGAGTAGGTTCGGGTTACCGGGCACTGGCTCGAGACCCGAGACGGAGCTGGCGGCGTGAATCGTCCCACATAGGATGAGTGCGACGACGATCGGAGCTTTCATGGCGCCCTCCCTAGCCACGCATGTAACCGTTCGCATTGGGTTATTCGCATACGATCCCAGCGTCACGTGAGTTTGTGGAGCGCGGCTGCGTATGCCTGGCGCGCCTCGTCGTCGAAAAGGACGAAGCGGACGAGCATCACGGTTGAGCGCGTGGCCAGGAAACTCTTCACCGCCCCGAGGGCAACTGGAGCTGCTTCTTCGAGCGGATACCCATAGGCGCCGGTGCTGATCGCTGGGAAAGCGATCGACGCGCAGTCGCTCTCGGCGGCGAGGCGAAGGGATTCGCGGTGCGCTGCCGCGAGCAGCTCCGCTTCCCTCGCCGGATCCCTTCCGTACCTGGGACCAACCGCGTGGATCACGAAGCGCGCCTTGAGCCTGCCTGCCCCGGTAATCACCGCGCCACCGGTCGGGCACCGGCCCTGACGCGCGACGAGCGCCTTGCATTCTTCGAGGAGCGAAGGACCAGCCGCGCGATGGATGGCTCCATCGACCCCGCCACCACCCAGCAATCCCGAGTTCGCAGCATTGACGATGGCATCGACCTCCTCGCTAGTGATGTCGCCCACCCGCAGCTCGATATCGCCACTGCCGATCCTGAGCTTCATGGCCATCGCCTTCACCTTATCGGAGTAGACCATTGCCAGGTCTCCGCGAGCCTTGGACGAAAAAGGTACGTTTTTCGTGCCTTTTTGTACAAAGGCTTCAAACAACGGTCACCTCCGGCGCTGGCATCGCAGATGCTCTCCTTGACCAGTCTCTCCCGTGGTTTCTACGATTCCACCGAAATGGGCAGCGATCCTCCAACGCTTTACCCGCGAAATGTACCCACCCGGGATCCGCCTTGGGCATCTGCTGATGCAGATCTCTCCGCGCCGATCCCTCCTCCTCAACAAGTTGCGAAGGTTGCAGCGAAGCCTCGTCCGAAATCGCGCAGGCGCTTCCGGCTCGGCCGAATGTTGCTGGTGCTGCTCCTGGCGCTTGGCGTGTGGTGCACTTACGAGTACGCGACGCTGCCCGATGCCCGAGAGCTGACCAATCGTAATCCGGAGACGACAGCCCTGATCCGAGCTCGTGAGCAATTCGCGCTGTCGCAGGGAAAAAATCCACGACGTCGGCAGTACTGGGTATCGCTCGGATCGATTGACTCGCGCGCTGTTGACGCGGTGATTGCCTCGGAGGACGCGGGCTTCTACCAACACCACGGTATCGACTTTGACGAGCTGAACAAGGTGCTGGGCCAAGCGTGGGACAAGGGATCGTTTGGGCGAGGCGCTTCCACCATCACTCAGCAGCTGGCCAAGAACCTCTGGCTTTCGGCTGATCGCACTCTATTGCGCAAGGCCAAGGAACTGATCCTCGCGCGGCGCTTGGAAGACGCACTGCCGAAGAAGCGTATTCTCACGCTCTACCTCAACGTCGTTGAGTGGGGTGACGGCGTCTACGGCATCGAAGCGGCCTCGCGCGAGCACTTTGGAGTCTCGGCGAGCGAACTCTCGGTGGCTGAGGGCGCAATCCTTGCGGCCATGCTCCCCTCGCCGCTGCGCTGGACCCCCGAGAGGCAGTCTCGCGCCTTGCGCAAGCGCGCCCTCTGGATCATGGACCGTCTCCAGGAGTCTGGGAAAGTCTCCGAGGAGAATGCCCAGCTCGCGAGGGGCGAGATCGAGCGCATGATGTCCAAAGCCCCGGCCACGCCCGAGCTGGCTGAGGACCGCGAGCCGCCCTCCGACGACGAGCCCTGAGCGTCACTGGACTTTCCTCGAACATTGGAAGAGCTTCGCGACGAGGCCGCTGATGGGTATTACCCTCGGGATGATGGCGCGCGCCCCGGTGCCGGGAGGTTGCAAGACGCGCCTGGCAACGGTCATCGGCGAGCAGCCGGCGGCGCGTCTTTACGCCGCGATGATCCGCGACTCGATCGGGAATTATTCGCGCATCGGAGCCACACACAACCTCGTGCTTGCAGCACCAGAGCTCGACGGAATGCGAGTACTCTCGGATCTCACACCGCCGGGGTGGCAAGTTATTCCGCAAACGGGAAGGGGATTGGGTGAACGGCTGTCGAACGCTTTGCGAGCCTTGAGCTCAGACGGGTGGCCAGTTCTGTTGATGGGCAGCGACTCCCCCACGGTCCCAGTAGCGCCCATTTCCGCGGCACTGGCCTGCTTCGACGGGACCGACCGAGTGCTCTTGGGACCGACCGATGACGGCGGCTACTATCTGATTGGGATGTCTTTGCTGGCTCTCCAAGTGTTTCGCGACATTCCCTGGAGCACGTCGAGGGTGCTCGAGACCACGCTCGCCCGGTGCGCTGCGCTTTCTTTGAGCACCGAGATTCTTCCGCGCTGGTACGACGTCGATGATGGCAAGGATCTCGAGCGGCTTCGAGCCGAGCTCTCAGACTTTCCGGAGCGAGCTCCTCGCTGCACCGATGTGCTTCGAGAGTTGCGGTTGTCGAGAGCCGGCCGGTGACCAACGCGCCGGTAACGTTTCTCGCCCGCTGATCACCCATTGCAGAGGGTTCACCCGGACCCCACAGGGGGCGCTCTGCAATGGAACGGAAGTGGAGAAGCGTTTTCACGATATTGGCGTTCAGCGTGCCTGCGGCGGCGCAGGCTCAAACTTTCATCAACAACCGAGACCAGGTGCCGCTCTGGAATCAGCACCACGACTATCGGGGCACGTACCAGAATCTTCCTTCGGCGATACCCGACGGTATGGGCGGCTTTGTGAGCTACAGCAACCTCGCGGGCGACGCCCGGGTGTTCTTCGCCCCGCCGGGGGGGTTCAGCTACTCCGTTAATCCCGCTCCTCCGCGGGTTCGGTTCATGGCCGCGGACTACTACAGTGGCGGCGCCGGCGGCGCGGACATTGCCGGCGGTGGGCAGCACTGCTTCCCGTCTTCGACGGGGATGTGGATGGAGTGGCTGCGGCAGAATTCGCTTCGCAACCTACCCAACCGAGGAGGTGAGGTTCCATCGATCAGCGGATTTGCCCAAGATGCGGATACCAATCAACAACGAGACCAAGTTGCCGACGGGATCGGCCTGATCGGGACATTTCGAAACAAGATGATCACCGCCGCCAATGCCTACGTCAGAAACGCTTACGCGGGCGCGCTGTTTCCTCCGGGCATCCGGTTTTGGAAGTACACCCCGGATGCTTACAGACAAACGATCGACCGCAACCGGCCACCGGTGGTGATGTACAGGAACCCTCCGCCAAACAACAACTATGGACACGCAGTGGTGGGGGTCGGCTATGACAATGGCACCAACGAGCTCATCGTCCGGGATCCCTGGGACGCCACCGAAAAGCGGCACGGACTGAACACCATTCAGGACCTAGGCGGAGGAGGAGGCAACATACCGTTTGGCGACAACCCCAGGTCGGCGGATTTTGATCTCCCTTGGGAGGCGCGACTGATGGTGATGGAGATACCAAACCGCGGAAGTGCGCCTTACCCCTATGAGCTCGAGCCGGCGGGCCATCTCAGTGGACTGCGCGAGTGGTTAGGCGATGGAGTCATTCCCGACGTGGATCCCCTGGACCCGCCGCAAGACGATGGAGAGGGGATCCGTTTTCTCGGCAGAAATCCCGACGGTACCGCTCGCCTCGAGGCGACAATTTCCTCGAAGTCGAACATGGTGAATGAGGACGATTTGCCCGCGGTCCTATATTTGAGCGGCTGGATCGACTGGAACAACGATGGGGTGTGGGATCCGGCAACCGAACAGATCATCCACTGGGAAGGTCCCGCCGATTTCGAAGGATCGATCACCGTTACCTTTGACTACCCGGTTCCGCCCGGGGTTGAGCCGCCTTTCTGGGCCAGGTTTCGCCTCGACCGAGGTGAGAACGTGGGGCCCTATGGCCAAGCCGAGTTCGGCGAAATGGAGGACTACTACCTCTGCCATTTCGGCGGCTAGCAAAGGGTCTTTTCCACTCGGCGCAACCGGCCGGGACAGATCCCGAGCACTCGACGCATTTGCCGGGTGAGGTGGCTCTGGTCGTAGAAGCCGACTTGGAGTGCCACGTGAGCGATTGAATCGGTCCCTGACACCAGGAGCTTCCGGGCTCGCTCCACCCGCTTTTGAATCAGGAATCGGTGGGGCGACACCCCGGTCGCGCTCCTGAAGAGGCTGGAAAAATGCGTGGCGCTCAGGCCGACCAGAGCGGCTAAGTCCTGCACGGAAAGGCCTTTGTCGAGGTTGGCTTCAACGTAGTCGGTGATCAGCCGCAGGTAGCCCCCCGTCAGCGGTGAAGCTCGATGTTGATTGCGTGAGGCGCCGTATTTAAAAAATAGGTGCGCAACCAGCGCCAACGATAGCGAGTTCGTGTATAGCGCACCGCGCTTCCCACCGGTGTCGCGGTCTTCCATCAGCATCAGCGCCAGCTTGAGCACGGTCTCATCTGGGCCAAGAGCCTGTGCGATCAGATCGCCAGGATTTCGCCCGATTGCGGAAGCTGCGTGCTTGAGCAACGCCTTGGGCAAACGCACCGAACCGGTTGCAACCTGGTCCCCGGCGCGAAACTCGATGCAGATCAGGCCCTCGGCGGATTCATCAATCCACAACGTCGCCGCCCAGGGTGGGCAACGGTGTTCAGCTGAACCCGATCCAGAGAGCCGAAGGAGCTCCAAGGACACTGGGTGTCGTCGCGGACGGCCGCGTTGGTTCTCGCCGCTCATTGTGGGAAGAGCTGTTGAAGGCCATGTGTGCACGTTCTGTACCGCTTGGAAGGCTACCGTCGGTCCGAGCGAAGAGCCCGCAATGACTAGGCTTTTACCCGGCGGAGGGGGTGCATCACTGTTGCAGTGTACCAGGCGGTGGATCAGGTCAATGTTGCAGTACCTCAGGTCTGTCTTGGCCAGGGAAAATTCTCGGTCGGCGTGGTTGGAACCAGCTCGTGGAACCGACTGAGGTCAACTAACACGTCGCCCTTCGGCGTCTCGCTCAGAATGTCGGCCAGTCGGGCTCCCCAGACGATTCGGGTGTGCTCGTAGGTCCATCGAGCGTTGACCGATTGCAGTGAAGTGTCGTCGATCCCGGAGACGGTAATTAGCAGCTCGGCATCTAGCCGAGCCAAGGACTCGGGCGTGTGCCCATGAAGTGGGCTGCGCTCCTCTACGCGATGGAGAATCGTCCATGATCGGGCGAGCGTTGGTGCATGTTCCCGCACCAACGGCAGGTCCGACGTGTGATAAAACACCACGCCTTCGGAAGTCCGACTCGTCGTGGTCAGAATCAGTCGCATCCGGGCGTCGTAGATTTGGTTGCTGCGGTCGTTTCCAAATCGGATCTGCAGAGTCGGCACGCCATCCATCGGACCGATCGCCGCGTACCGGGCGAAGACCATCCGAGCGCGGGTGAGGGAAAAGCGAACGAATACCAACCCAGTCGCGAGCGCCGTAAAAAGCAGCCCGGCGATGGATTCTAGAACCATAACGTTATTGGCTGCGGTGGAGGTGGGAAACATCGCTCCATAACCGACGGTGCCCATGGTTTGGACGCTGAAATAGAACACATCGAGAAAGGAGCCGGGGCGCGCGTTCGCGACCCCGCCGACAGCCATGTAGAGCAGCGCGAAAATTGCATTCAGTCCCAGAAACACGGATGCAATGATCGCGATCACTCGCCACCACGGCATCCGCAGCAAGGCATGGTAGGCGTCGCGAGGTCCCGCTTTGCGCGCGCCGATGATGCGGATGGTGTACGAAATCTCTCCCGGTGGGCGGAATATTTCTATGGCCATGGCTCAGCTCGCCTTTGGGTAGTTAGTACCTTAGCGGCTGTCAGCCAAGAGCCGCCGGCTCCTGCCTCTGACCCGAAGCGGGCAGAATTGACTCGGTGCCATGCAAACGGGCATAGGATTGACGGAGCATGCCCGCATTCTCCTCATTCGATAGACGTCGTTACGAGACTGTCTCTGTTCGCGAAGGTTACCGCCAGTGGTCATCCTCCTATGAGGACACCATCAAGAAAGACATGGACCTCTGGTTGCTCGAGCAGATCAGCACCGTGCGCTGGAACGAAATTCAGCGAGCAGCCGATCTGGGGTGCGGAACAGGCCGCACCGGCGAGTGGCTTAGAGCTCACGGAGTTCAAGAAGTCGACGGCGTTGACCTGACCCCAGAAATGCTCGAGCGTGCCAAGGCTCGCGAGGTGTACGGGCACCTTCGGCTGGCTGACGTGAGCGCTTCGGGACTCGAACCCGGCGCGTATTCGCTGGTGACGACGTCGCTCGTGGATGAGCACCTGAGCGATCTGGGCCCGCTCTATCGAGAGGCTGCGCGACTCGTCAGAGCCGGTGGAGCTCACGTGCTCATCGGTTTTCATCCATTCTTCATCATGCACTCAGGAATGCCGACGCACTTCAATGCGCCAGACGGAAAGCCGATCGCGATTGAAACCCACCTGCATCTCTTTTCCGAGCACGTGCAAGCGGCGATGTCCACCGGCTGGTCGCTGGCAGAAATGCACGAGCAGGTGATCGACGAGCGCTGGATTGCCACCAAGCCGCAGTGGGCTTCCCTCAAAGATGTTCCGGTCAGCTTCGCGGCGGTGTGGAGGCTAGCCTCCGGGGGTAAAGAAGAGCATCGAGTTCGGCGCGCTTAGCCCGCCTGTTCCCTGGGGAACGAAGGTGTCAATGAATTCCCCGCTCGCCCCATCGAACCGCAAGACCCGGCTGTTGCGCCGGCTGTCGACGTAGAGGTTGCCGTCCGGCCCAAATCTGAGCGAGGTCGGATTTCCAATCATTCCGCTGCCCGAGGGAACCAAGACATCGATCAATTCGCCCGTAATTCCGTCGTAGCGCAACACCGGATTGGGGCCGTGGCTGGCCACGTACAGGTTTCCGTCCGATCCAAAGATCAGCGCAGAAGGCTTGTCGAGACCACCTGACCCGGCAGCCACAAACTCATCGATGAAGGAGCCGTCGGCTCCGCTGTAGCGAAGAACGGCGTGGGTGGCGTTGCTGCTGAGGTAGAGATTCCCATCGGCGCCGAGGGCGATGCCGCCGGGCCGGGTCAGGCCTCCGCTCCCTCCGGCGATGAATTCGTCGATCAGCTCTCCGGTGCACTGATTGAATCGAAGAACGCTGTCCGTCCGATTACTTCCGATCAACAGATCGGCGCGTGCCGCGGTAACGCTCCAGCTCAAGGCTGAAATCGTCAGCAGCGCGATTGTTGTGTTTCGTATGCAAGAGTGCATCGGCTCCCGCTCTCAATTGCATCGATATCTGACTGCGAGCGTTCGGTCCTGCCCAGGAACCGCAAACCATCCGACCGCCCAAGTGTCTCCGGCAATGATACTGACCCCCTCGAAGACCGCTCCTGCACCCAACTGTATGGCAGGTGCGTTGGTCCAGCGGCTACCGTCCCAGTGAGAAGCTAGAGTGTAACCACCGCCATAGCCGACGCTCCAAACGCTCGAGCCGGATTCGGCGGCAATTCCGGACAATTGCGAAAAATACGCGAGCGGGGCGCTTACAATCTGCCAGCCCGCACCATCCCAGTGCAAAATGGTTGGCGTTAAAAAGTCATAACAGGTCTTATCGCAGAACTCGTAGAACAGAGATCCCGCCGCCCAAATGTCATTGGGAGCGAGGGCGCTCATTCCTCGAATCGTTACCCATCCCGGAGTCAGCGGCGGATTGGGAATGGTGCTCCAGGAGGTCCCATCCCAGTGATTGAAGAGCGCGGTGTTGTCCGGCCGACGGCCCTCTCCTGCAGACCAAACATCGTCGGACGCGAGTGCGACCACCGCGAGCTGCCTGCCTGCGTCCGGTGGCGGATCGACGATGCTCCAGGCTGCTCCATCCCAATGCAAGAAGAGCGGGTCCCGAAGCGACCATTGACCCACTGCCCAAACGTCGTCGGTCGCGACCGCGGCCACCGCGTTCAGTTGATCAAAAAAGCTTGGCACATTGGGGCTGGGCACCACGGTCCACTGAGCTCCGTCCCAATGTTCGGTCAGCGTCAGGGTCGGATGAAAGCCGATCTCCTCGGCGAAGACGCCAACCGCCCAGAAATCGTCCGAGGCGATGCCCCCGACGCCTCTCAATTGGCTCGACACTCCCTGGTTCAGGCTCGGAACGGTTGACCAGCTCGAGCCATCCCAATGCTCCACCAGCGTCTGGTAGCTGCTGCCGTTGGTAAAACCCACGGCCCAGACATCGTTGATGTCGAAGCTTGTTACCGCCTCGAGTCGATTGTACCCGGGACCATTCGGGGTGGGCATAATGGTGAAGTCAGGTCTGCAGGTTTGTGCCCCTGCCCCGCGAAGCGTCAACAGTAAGAGCAGCCAACAGGCACCAGTGATCTGTCGATTGTTCATCATCCCCCCGGAATGAGACGGGTTGTGGCCCCTTAATGACCGCGGGGAGCGATCAAAATGTAAAGCGCATTTACCCCGCTTTGAGATTTACAAT
>Ga0126384_10001736_pt1 | contig 13029 bp, 9 predicted proteins | sample PanSoiMetPlot_36_FD_92543 | JGI IMG/M metagenome (GOLD analysis project Ga0126384, IMG submission 92543) | Tropical forest soil microbial communities from Panama - MetaG Plot_36 | ecosystem: Environmental > Terrestrial > Soil > Tropical forest > Bulk soil | place: Panama | collected 2016-02-17 | reverse complement strand
GAGCCCATTTGTCGATCGGTGACGAGGCGCGCCGGGCCCCCAGACGCAGCCATCAGCGCCTGCAAGGCGCCCGGCCGCCTGGGACGTCGGATGCTCCGCATCCGGCTGTTACAGTCCACTAGAGGTGCGGCCGGAAACCCGGCCGAGGCATCTGGGGGCCAGGTGGTTCGAATGCGCCCGGACCTCCGAGCACCGGAGCACGCGCATTCGCAATGCGTACGCGAGGAGCGCAGAAGGCCCGGGCGCAGGCGGGCTGCATGGGCGCCAGAGGTCCGGTCGGGCTTTTCGGCCGCACCTCTAGATCCGATGATCTACCTCCTCGCCGTGCGGGAGGCAAAGGCGGAGAATCGGGGGGCCATGGCACCCAAGCCGAGACGCAACCGACGCGGCCGGGGGCGGGGCCGGCCTGCGCCGCCGCGGCTTGAGTACGATCTGAGGCGTCATCAGCTGGCTCGAGAGGTCATCCCGCAGCTGGTCGAGCTTATAGAGAGATTTCTCGACTTCTTTCCCCGGATCGCACACCGCCGGGTCGCGGATCGCATCTTCTTCCTCAGCGACCTGGCGAGCGACATCCTCGCCTGGACCGCCCTCGGCGCTCCTCGCGACGAGAGTCAGCTTCATGTCCGATGCTTCGCGGCCAGCTGCCTGCTGGACGACGACCCTCACCGGATCAGCTGGGAGACGCTGGCGGCGAGCGGGATTGGGGCAGAGGTGACGACCTACGTGCGCGCGCTCGCCTCCAAGACGGGCGAGCTCCCGAGCACAAAACCCGACCCCGAGTTGGGGCGCGAAGAGCCGGACTTCGTTGTCGACGAGCTCCGAGCTTTCACCGAGAGGCTCCGGGCGCATCAGGCGTCGAGTGGCGACGGCCTGCGGGTAAGCAGGCAGCTGCTCAGCACTGCGATTGTGCTCGATGCCGTCCTTGCGGGCGACGGAGCAGCCGGCAATCTGACCGCTATCGGCGCGTTTGGACTTCTGGAGCGGACGCTGCCTACCGCCGATCTCGGGGACAGGCTTCAGCTGGCGGCCATCCTGGAGGACCTGGCGAGGGTGATCCCCTCCCTGGTCGAGCACGCGGCGTCTCACCTCGAGGATGACGACGAAGACGAGCTCGAAGACGACGACGCGATGGCCGCGTTGGACGACGCGGAGCTGGAAGAAGACAACGAAGATGATGCGTTCAGCCTCGACGACGTCCTCGCGCCCCTCGACGCGCGCCTGAGGTTTACGGAGGAGGCGAGCGAGGGGGCAGATGTGGCGTTCCTGGTTGCGGGCGCCCTGCTGATTCAGGGCGTGCGCGTGCTCGGCCAGCTCCCGTCCACGTTCGCGGCGAGGGTCCGTGCGATCGCCGCGGCCGATGCGCTGTTGTCAACTTCCGGACGAGAGCGTTCGACCGGCCCGGTCGAGGTTGCCGAAGACGGCGCCGCCATCAAGACGGCTTACTCGCAGGCAGCCTCGCTCCTTGAGGCAGACGTACCGGAGCAGCCGCCGGCCTGGGAGCCGGCCGAACTGGTGTTGTCTCGGCTCGACAGGCTGGTCGCCGCGATGCGGGACGTGGCCGACGAACAGCTCGTCGACGAGATGGCAGGTGCGCTGGCGCTGATCGGGGGAGCGGCCCAGACGCTGCGCGCGGGCGTCATCCTCGGCCACCAGGAGCCCGATAAGCAGCGGCGGATGGCAGCGGCGCTAGGCGCGCTCGATCCGCTCGCCCTGGCGGACCTTCCGGAGGTCAGGGCGGCGGGGGCACGGACCCTCCGCGAGCTGGCTCGATCGTAAGTGGGCCCCGCGCCTGTTTCGTGATGCGCGGCCGCCCATCGGCCAGGTCGCCTTCGAGAAGCTGGCGCCCCGCCGGCCGGCCCCTCCCTATGCCACCGCTTCCCCGGTCGGCTCAACCGGGAACTTTGCCTTCCAGGCATCGAGGCCGCCCGTGAGGGCTGCGCCGTCCCAGCCCAGGGCCTGGAGCTCGCGCGCCGCACGGGCGCTGGTTGCCTCGTTGGGTCAAGTGCAGTAGAGGACTACCGGTCTGCGCTCTGGCTGCGCGGCGGCCCAGTCTCTCACCTGGTCTGGCAGGACGCGGATGCTGCCGGGGATTCGCACCCTATCTCGGGCGTTCTGGGACCTTGTCCGCACGTCCAGAACCAGCGGTGGCTCCTCCCGCCTCAGAAGTTCCACCAACGCCTCTGGCGTGATGCGCGCCACGTCGTCCGGACCACTGTCCAGAAGCCCACCGAACCTGCTCTGTCGTTCTTCTTTTTGCGTCTGCCTGGCGATCGCTGATGCGTACCAGTGGGACAGCGGCGTAGCCGACACGCCGTGGAGCACAACCGACGTGATGACAACGACACCTGTCACCGCGAGCAGCTCGACACCCTGTGGCAGACCCGAGGTGATGACCAGCAGGGCATACAGGAGTGACGTCAGACCGCGAGGGCCGAACCAGGCGATGAAGGCTCGACCCCTCCAGCTCAGGTTCGGCGCGCGGGCCAGCAGCAGACCGACCGCAGCCGGCCTGGCCAGGAAGATGACGATGCCGGCGAGCGCCAGCGCCGAGGCCAGGGCAGCGGCGGACGACCGGCCAAAGGTTGCGGACAGCAGAGCCCCGAACAGGACGAAGGACAGCAGCATCGTCATCAGGCTCGTCGCCTCGCCGTACTCCAGAAAGCAGTCGCAGAGCGCCTGGTTCAGCACGGTGACCGACAGGCCAGCCGCGAACGCGGGCAGGAAGCCGTCGACGCCGACAGTCGCGCCGGTGGCATAGGCTGCCATTACGATGCCGATGCCGTAGAGGGACTGGAATTCGCGCCGGATGCCAAACCTCGCATCGGCCTGGGACATCAGCCAGGCGCCCAGCCCGCCGATCACGAAGCCGCAAAACGGGCCCACGAGCAGGAGCTTGAACAGAAACATGGCCCAGTCGGCGGGGCCGCCCAGGTGATGTCCGACGACCGCGACCATGACCAGGACAATGGGCAGGACCACGGCGTCATTGGCACCCGCCTCGATCCTCAGCGCCCGGCGCACGACGCTCGGCAGACGGACGTTCTGCGTCACATCTCGGAGAACCACGGGGTCAGCGGGTGCCAGGATTGCGGCCAGCAGCAGGGCCAGCGCCGCGGGCATGTGCAGGAGAAGGATCGACGCAGCCGTCGTCACGCCGATTACGAGCACGGTTCCCGGCCCCAGGGTCAGCAGCGGCACCAGCAGGTCGCGCCTTTCCTGTGCCCGCTCGAGGCTCACCGCGTCAAGGAACAGGACCAGGCTCAAGGTCAGAACGGCCACCACCTGCAGGACCCGGTTGTCGGGGGTGAGCCTGATAAGCCCGATGCCCAGCGGCCCGAGGAGGAAGCCGAGGGCGATGAAGATCATCGGGAAGGAGACCGGCACCCGCTCCACGATCCCGGACGCAAGCGCCGACGCCATCAGCACCAGCGCCAGGACCCCAAGGCCGAGTGTCAGCTCCATCGGAGACCTCCTCCCGAGGCTACCAACGCCAGGGGAGGCAAGGGCGGCGCAGGATACGCTGCCCTGAGGACGTCGCGGGTACCGTGATGGTCGGTCCCGACGCAGGGCCGGAGTCGCCAGTCCGTCACCCGGAGCAGAGAACTCCGCCCCACTCCTCGCCCACACAATCGGTTGTGCAGGCGTTGCTCAACACGTCGCAAGATCTGGGTCATTTGTCCCATCCGGTTGGCGGTCATTGCTCGTTGCTCTTGGGCGCAATCTGGAGCAAAATGCTGTAACTTCGCAGAGCGTCTCTGCTGACGGGGGAGTGACGTGGACCGGCTCGAAATCAGGTGACTTTCGACCAGACCGCCACTGGCAAGCAGTTGCGGTCGGTACGCCGACGATTGACACGACCTGGCAGAGGGCCACCGGGCTCGCCATCAAATTTCAGCCGAGACAAGCCTTCACGAGTGTGGCGGCTGCGTTGGACACCCCAATCTGTGGGCACGAATGCGACCAGCCGCTTTCAAAGGAGAAAGGGAAGGGACCTATGACCGTGTTCAACTCAAGCTTTCAGACTCCGTTGACCGATACGGCAGCTCCCAACGCTCTGGCTGGCGCAGTCACTGCCATGAGGGTGATCGACCCGACGGAGGGCGAAGAAACAGCGCTGCTGGAGGTCGATGATCCGACTAACGTCCAGCTCGACTGGCAGCTGACTGGCGTTTCCACACCCGTTGTGGGTGGCACATGGCTCGTGGAGCTGTTCATCGACGATGTCGACGGTGTCGGGGCGACGTCAGGCTCGCTCGGAGCATCTGGCCCTATCGGGATTACCGGAGGGGTCTCGCCATTGACTTTCACGCACACATTCAACATCCCCGCGAACAGAGTCGGCGTCGGCCTCTACCAGCTCAGCGCGACGATCAATCACTCACCAGTAGGCAACCCCAACCAGCTGAGCGAGATGATCGGGTTTGCCCAGTCGCTTCCGATCAAGTTCACGACTACCGTGGTCGAGACCAACTAGGCTCGCGGACCCATTGTGCAGGCCGCCGCGATTCCACGCCGGATGGCGACGTCGCGGCGCCTGCCGGCGCACGAGCAGCGGAGGGAGAAGGCAATGCGACGCGCGTCCTCGGGAGAACCTCATCGCGACGAATTTCACACCGACTTCCGGCACTGGCCGGGCCGTGCGCAAAGTAGTCGCCCTCGTAATACCTCAATCGGTTTAGGCGGGTACGCCTCTGCCGTCCTGGGGTAGTGAGGCTCGGAGCTTTATGTGGGCCGGTCTTCGAGAGGCCTCCCGGCAATTCGGGCTTACCGCAGGCCACGTTGCAGCAATTGGCGCGTGCATTGTGGGTGCAGCTGCAGATTCCTACTGGCTCGGAGGGCCTTCAGAGATACTTGCGACCCCCCACGACCCAATACACGCAATCGCGCAACTCTCCGGCATTGGCTTCGTGGTCGCTGGCGGAATCATCGCCCTCGAGTTTGTCATCGTCACCGGAATCTATTCCGTAGCGGGGATTCGCACAGCCCTTATCGAGACATTTGGCGAGAGGTCAACGACCGATGCGACCAGCGTGCCCAGTCTGCAGACATCGATGCAATTTTTGAATGAACGGCCTCACGATGAACGTTAAGGCGCGGGGGACGGCCTTCGCCATGCCCGCAGGCACAGGGTGGGCTTTGTGATGAATGCCGGTAAAGGCATTCGCCTTAGAGTCGTTGGCGTCTGGGATACCGCCCTGCTGGCCCTAACGGGCGCACTCATGTACGACGTGGCTCATGAGTACGTTGGCGCGCTCCCGGCTGGCATCTTCACCGGGACTCTCGTTACTGTCCTGGCCCTTGTACGCGGTGCAACCTCGGCGCCCTCGCAGCACAGTGCCAGTTCGACACGGCCGAGGCGCAGTCAGTCCCGGGTAACGAAGCTGCCATTCGTTACAGGCGTGGGCGTGACCGCAGTCGGTCTTTTGCTACTCGGTTTTGGAATCGTAGTGGTCGACCTCATGCGCCAGGAGGGCGCGGGCGACGTGGCGTTGGTCGTCGGGGGCGCTGCTGTTGCTGTCTTTGGCCTCCTGTGGACGAACTGGACTCCGCGAGAGCGTGGAGCGGGAGAAGGCCAGGACGACCATCCGCCGCTTGGCCCAGCGTCAGCCGGGACGGAGCCGCGATCATCGGCTCAGGTTGACGTACGACCGCGGTACCGGCGGCCATGGTCCCTTGCCGGATCGAGATTGGGGATAGAGCGAGACCGGAAGATCATTCACGCGAATGACACCTTCACCGTCTTGCTGACGATAGATCTCGCGAACGCGGCTGCGCCATCCGGATTGCGGTATGACGCAACCATTCTGGCCCGTCCACTACTGGGCCGTGGTCAGTCGATGGCGATCGCTACAGAGCGTGGACTGCTGGCCGCTGAACGCCCGAGCCTTCGGCTTGGCAGCGCCGGCCTCGCCGCTGGCGTGTACCAGCTGGAAGCAGTCGTCGAGCTGTTCGATTCAGGTTCCGATCGCCCTTGCCAGCTGCTGACAGGGCGGGAGAAAGGCGTCTTAATGGTCGCCGGCTGAGGGCTCCACACGGCGCTCAAGGACGGCGCTCCGTTCTAATAACCGTGGTGGAGCCTTTTGGCCGGCCGCTGAAAACGCGAGCGGTGAATGCGGCGCTGAGCGCCCCGCAGTCCGGGCCGAGGCGGCGCACGGTCTCGACCGGCGGCACCGTTGCCAGCACCTCCTCCATCAACGCGATCAGTCTGGGCGGCGCTGTCCCACCGGCACGGTGGAGCGCGTGCGCCGCGAGGATGGCGAGCACGGCCAGCGAGGAATCGAGGCAGAGGCCCACACCCATCGCCTTCCGCCAGGAGAGGAACGTCAGAGCGGGCACGTCATTCTGTCCGAAGGACCCCAGGGAAAGCCGGGTGGGCTGCGCCAGCGCGCGGGCCTCCTCGGCCCAGCCGTTCTGAACCATGTGCAGTGCTTTGACGCCCGACTCCAGGCTGAGGAAGCGTGCGGTGGCAGGGTGCTGAAACAGCGCGTCCGCCTGTCGCTGCGCGAGCTGGCAAAGGTCCGCCCAGGTGAACGCGAGGCCGTCAAGGGCGGCTGTCGCGCGGGAATTGTGGTACCCGCCGGTCGAGAAGACGGCGCCCTCCGGACGCGAGTCGTCGGGCGGGATATAGACAGGATTGTCGGTGACCGACCGGAGCGCCGTCGCTGCCGCATCCTCGGCTTCGGAGCGCGCGCGCCGCGCCTGGCCCAGCACGCGGCCGAGGATTCGGAAGCTCACGGGCGCTTGATAGGGAAGCCGGCCCGTCCGGTGGCCCTCGAGCAACCAACGTAGAGAACGAAGGGCGGACGTTTCCTGCTCATCGTCCCAGAGCAGCTCGACGTCGGCCGAATAGGCCTCCAGCGGAGCTCCGACCGCCTCGATGGCGAGCGCGAACACAGACTCGGCCAGCACGGCGCGGCCTTGCGCCGTCAGCACTGCGTCGCCGACCAGCGCCGCCGCGCACGGCGACCCGTTGATAAGCGCCATCAGCTCCTTGGGGGTGAGCTCGAGCCGCACGCTCAGGTCGTAGAAGAGGTGACCGAGGGCGAGAACCTCTCCCGCTCCGCCGTTGCCCTGGGCAGGCACAGAGGGCAATTGCTCGGCGTCCAGCATGGCCGCGATTGCGTGGCCGACCTCCGCTCGGGCTGTGGCGTGGCCCTCGACGAAGTTGGCCAGGCGCGCCAGCACGATGCCCCTTACGACACGCTCCGGCAGCGGCTCGCCAAAGGAGGTCGCCGTCCAGAGGCGAGTTGGTCGCCGGCTCGCAGCCTCATCGCTGAGATTGCGCCGTCCGTCGTCGCCCGGCCCCGTTGTGACGCCGTAGATCATGGCCTCGGGGTCTGCGGCCAGGCTTGAGCTGACGTAGGCGTCGAAGGACTCGTGGCTCCGGTCCATGCGGGCGATGGCATCGGGGCCGAGCTCCACACCCTCCCCATCCCAGGCCACGCGGCGGAGTCCGCTCAGCGTGATGTCGGAACGCACGTTCACGAGCAGCATCAGACGAGGACCTCAGCCAGAGCCGTCAGCCGCCATGCCGGAAGCTGGGAGGCAGAGGCCACGTCACCGCACCTCGTAACGAGCGACGGCCGCATCTGCCAGCCGGGCTCCCAGGCCCGGGCACGCCGGTACGGCGACGCATCCCTGGTCGTCGATCCAGATCGGATCGGCCAGGAAGAAATCGCGTCGCTCCACCGTCCAGCCGGGGGGATCGAAGGGGAACTCGAGGAACGGCCCGGCACCCACGCCGGCCGCGACGTGCAGGTTGGCCAGGAAGCCCAGACCGTTGGTCCACGTGTGCGGCGTGAACCAGCGGTTCCTGAACAGAGCCAGCTCGGCCACCAACCGGGCCCGCGCCATCCCCACCGCCAGGACGACGTCGGGCTGGTAGACGTCCAGTGCATCCGCGTCGAGGTAGCCCAGCAGCTCGGCGAGGGTCCTCGTCATCTCGCCGGCGGCAATGCGGACACCCGTCTCGGCCCGGAGCCGGGCAAACCCAGCCACGTCGGCGCCAGGGAGGGGCTCCTCGACCCAGAGCACGCCCAGCTCGCCCAGCTCCTCAACAGTCCGCCGGGCGGAAGCGGGGTCGAGAGCAGGGTCGATGTCGCCTGGCATGCGCCAGGCCTGGTTCAGGTCGACCATGATGTCCATCGAGTCGCCGACCGCCTCGCGCACGGCGCGTACCGTGGCCACACCCAGCGCCAGGTCTTCCCTGATGAACCGGATCTTTAGAGCTCGGAAGCCCTGCTCGCGGAGCGCCAGCGCCGATTCGGCTCGTGCCGGGGGCGGTATGACTTCACCACACGAGGCATAGGCTGGCATGCGGTCCCGCGCTCCCCCGAAGAGGACCGAGACCGGCTGGCCGGTGGCCTGGCCGACGATGTCCCACAGAGCCGCCTCGAGGGGCCAGTAACGCCCGGAATGGAAGGTGACGGTGTCCAGGCTCCGCACGTGGCGAGAGATCTGGAGCGGATTTCTGCCGATGAAGAGCTCCGCGTACGGCTCGAAGCCGTTCATTGTGTCGCCCGAGCCAAGTCCTACGAGACCCTCGTCGGTCTCGACGCGGACGATCGTGGCGTCGAAGCGGACCCGGGGAGCCGGGTCCCATGCGGCCCGGAACGGCGGGTCGAGCGGCAGCCGCAGCCGCTTGAGTTCGACCTTCGTGATTTTCACGACGTCAACGCCTCGTCTCAGTTGAGCCGAGGCACAGCACGGACTGCCTGGCCTGTGTGAACGAGGTCCAGGGGGCCGGCCGCCTCACGCAGCCGCGGCTGGTGGGTGGTACTGACGAGCACCTCGCCGTGGCCGGGCGCCACGAGCTCTACCACACGGACCTCGATCGCAGCTCCCGCTTCCGGCAGGACAGCCGCGGTGATCCTCAACCAGGGTCCCCACCTCGGGCTGACGGGTTGACCTGGACCCCGGCCTGACCATTCTGCAGCCAGCGCAGGTCTTCGATCGGGATGTGGCAGCGCATCAGGTGCCCGGGCTCGGCCTCCACGAGCGGCGGCTCTTCCTGCTCGCAGATGGCTCCCAGCTTGCGAGGGCAGCGCGTGTGGAACACGCAGCCCGATGGCGGCCGCACGGCACTCGGAATGTCTCCCTGCAGGCGGATCCGCCGCTCCGTCCGCTCGTCCAGGTTCGGCGCCGCTGAGAGCAACGCCTCCGTGTACGGATGGTGAGGTGCCCTGAAGACAACATCGGCCGGTCCTACTTCCATCAGGCGGCCGAGGTAAAGCACCCCGATGCGGTCGGAGATGTAACGAACTACGCCGAGGTCGTGCGAGATGAATATGTAGGACAGGTCGCGATCGCGCTGAAGGCGGACGAGCAGGTTCAGGATTGCGGCCTGGACCGACACGTCCAGCGCTGAGGTAGGCTCGTCACAGATCACCAGCTTCGGCGCCCCCGCGAACGCCCGGGCAATGCCGACGCGCTGTTTGAGCCCGCCCGAGAGCTGCCGCGGCAAAGCGTCCAGGAGTGAGGCGTCCAGCCGAACCGATTCGGCAAGCTCGACCACCCTTGTTTCCCTGTCCCGGCCGTGCACGCCGAGCAGCTTGGTCAGCGCCCGGCCGAGGATCCTCCGCACGGGGTGGCGGCGATTGAGCGAGGCGTCCGGGTTCTGGAAGACGATCTGGATTGCGCGAACCTGGTCGCGGCTGCGGTTGCCGACGCGCGGCGGCAGCGGTTTTCCCTGAAGCTTAATCTCTGAGCCGGCGTCGGGAGGGTTCAGTCCGACGACCGCCTTGGCCAGGGTCGTCTTTCCACTGCCGGACTCACCGACCAGACCGAAAACCTCGCCGATCGCAATCTCCAGGTCGACACCCGCCAGGGCCTGGAAGGAGTTGCCCTGCTGGACCAGGGTCCGGCGCAGGTTCCGAACCGAGATCGCTGCGCTGCCGTTCTCGGGAACCGGCGGCCGGGGTGCCGGTACACGCTCCGCCCGCGGCAGACTGGGCGCGCGGTCAGCGAAGTGGCAGCGGCTGGCGTGGCCCTCCGCGACCGGCGCCAGATCCGGTTCTGTTGTCCGGCAGATGTCCTCCGCCATCGCGCACCGGTCCGCGAAGACGCAGCCGCGGACGGTGACGCCGATGCCGGGCGGGAAGCCAGGTATGGTGTCGAGCGCACCCAGCTCCTTGCTCAGGCCCCAGCGTGGGATGCAGCGCAGGAGGCCTACGGTGTAGGGATGGCGCGGGTTGGTCAGAAGCTCCCAGGCCGGCCCCTCCTCCACCATCCTGCCCGCGTACAGAACCCCGACGCGGTCGCACATCCTGGCGATGACGCCGAGGTTGTGGCTGATGAACAGCACGGTGGTGCCGAATGACGCACGCAGGTCTCTGATCAGGCTCAGCACTTCGGCCTCGACGGTTGCGTCAAGCCCCGTGGTCGGCTCGTCGAGGATGAGCAGCGTCGGATTGGAGGCCAGCGCCATCCCGATCACCGCCCGCTGCTGCATGCCGCCCGACAGCTGGTGTGGGTATCGCGCCATCACACGCGCCGGGTCGGAGATCTGGACGCGGGTCAGAATGTCCAGGGCCCTCGCCTTGGCCTCGGACCTTGCGGCGCCGGCGGCGATGAACGACTCCGCCACCTGGTCGCCGATACGGATCGTCGGATTGAGCGCGGTGCCCGGGTTCTGGTAGACCATCGACACCTTTGTCGCCCGCAGGCCTCGCAGCTCCTCTTCACCCATTCGGAGCAGGTCGTGGCCGTCGAGGACGACCGAGCCTGCCGTGATGCGGCCGTTGCGAGGGAGATAGCGCATGGCGGCGTAAGCAACCGTCGACTTGCCGCATCCCGACTCACCGACCAGGCCGTAAGACTCTCCCCGGCCGATCGTGAGTGTCACCCCGCGGATCGCCTCCCGGTCAACGCCACGAACGCGGTACGCCAGCCTCAGGTTGGCTATCGCCAGCGCGGGAACAAGCTGATCGCCGTTCATCAGATCAGCCCTCCTGAGCCTGGCTGAACCACGAGGTGCTGAAGGGAACCCAGAAGGCGTGCGTAGGCCCGGGTCCCCCGGGCCGAATGAGTTGTTTTCTTCGCCACCCAGACACCGCGCCCCGGGGAGGGGTTCCGGAAGGGGAGGCCTGCCTCCCCTTGCATGTTCGCCGCCCAGACGCCGCGCCCCGGAGAGGGGTTTCGGAAGGGGAGGCCTGCCTCCCCTTGCATGTTCGCCGCCCAGACACCGCGCCCCGGGGAGGGGTTCCGGAAGGGGAGGCCTGCCTCCCCTTGCACCTCATGAACGCAACCCTGGCGGCGCGCGTAGGCCCGGGTCCCCCGGGCCGAATGAGTTGTTTTCCTCGCCGCCCAGACACCGCGCCCCGGGGAGGGGTTCCGGAAGGGGAGGCCTGCCTCCCCTTGCGCGATCACCGCTCCAGGGCCTGGTTCAGGCCGTCCGCGACCAGGTTGACCGCCACGACGAGGCTGGCGATCGCGAGCGCCGGAAACAACGTGGGCCACCAGAGGCCACCGACCAGGAACGAATATTGCTCGAATATCGAGAGGCCCCAGTCCGGCGCGGGCGGCTGGATCCCGAAGCCGATGAAGGAGAGCGTGGCTGTCGCGAATATGGCGTACCCGAGGCGGACTGTGAATTCGACAAACACAGGGCCGAGAACGTTGGGCAGGATCTCCACGAACATCACGTAGGGACCCCTCTCCTTCCGCAGCTTGGCGGCCTGTACGTACTCGAGGCCGGCCTCGGTGAGGACCGCCGCCCGAACGGTGCGGGCGATGATCGGCGCAAACACGAGACCGATCACAAAGATCACGCCGACGGTCGACGGGCCCAGCGCGACCAGGGCCAGCGTGGCCGATATGACGACGGGGATGGCCAGGAAGGCGTCGGTGATGCGCATCAGCACCTCTTCCACCACGCCCCTGAAGTACCCGGCGACCAGCCCGATCGAGGTGCCCAGAACGGTGCCGAACAGCGTCGCCAGGGGAGCAACGACCAGGATCCCGCGGGCTCCGTGGATCACACGAGACATGACGTCCCGGCCCAGCGAGTCAGTGCCGAAGAGATGGTCACGCGAAGGTGGCCGCAGCTTGTGCAGGACGTCAGGGGCTATCGGGTCGTGCGGCGCGATATGGCTCGCGAAAAGCGCGCAGGCGACCCAGAAGAGCAGGACCAGCCCGCCTACGATCACGGTCGGCGATCGCCTGATCAGGCGGAGGCGCTCCAGGGTCGCCTCTCGCCGTTGCTCGGCTGCTGTCCTGGTTACTGGGGCGGTGGCGACTGCGCTCATTTCGTGGTCATTCGGCGCCGCCCAGGCGAATGCGCGGATTGATCAGGGAGTAGCTGATGTCGGCCACGAGCGTGGCAGTCAGATAGACGACCCCGACCAGCATGACCGCGGCCTGGAGGAGCGGGAAATCCCTCTGCAGCGCCGCCGTGAGAAGCACACGCCCCAGGCCCTGGTAGTTGAACATGAACTCGATCACGACCAGGCCGCCTATCAGATAACCCAGCTGCGTCGCGACCACTGCGATCGTCGGCATCAGCGCGTTGCGGAGCACGTGGCGCACCACGACCGCGCGCCAGGGCAGGCCCTTCAAGACCGCGGTTCGCGTGTAGTCCGCGTCCAGCGCCTCGATCACCCCTGAGCGAGTGATGCGCGCGATGTATCCGAACAGGACCAGCACCAGTGGCAGCGCGGGCAGGATCAGGTGATAGATCTGCGTCAGAGGGTCGGCATCAGGTGGGACCTGGACGCTGATCGGGAGAACTTTGAGGGTCACGCTGAAGACCAGGATCAGCACGATGCTGGACACGAACTCCGGGACGACAGTTGCCGAGAGGCCCACGATGGTTATGAGGCGGTCCGCCAGCCCGCCGCGGCGGAGGGCGGCGATGATCCCGCCCAGGACGCCCAGCGGCACAACCATCACGAAGGCGACAGCTGCGAGCTTGAGCGAGTTGACCAGGCCCCGTCCGAGCAGCTCCGCCACCGGGACATGGAACGAGAGCGAACTGCCGAGGTCGGCGTGGAGAAAGCCTCCCATCCAGGTCACGTACTGGACCAGCAGCGG
>Ga0126384_10001735_pt1 | contig 13029 bp, 11 predicted proteins | sample PanSoiMetPlot_36_FD_92543 | JGI IMG/M metagenome (GOLD analysis project Ga0126384, IMG submission 92543) | Tropical forest soil microbial communities from Panama - MetaG Plot_36 | ecosystem: Environmental > Terrestrial > Soil > Tropical forest > Bulk soil | place: Panama | collected 2016-02-17 | reverse complement strand
GTCGGCATCACCAGCATGCTGGAGGGTTCCTTGGCCAACAGCAGCACGCGATTGTGCGAGGCCTTGGCGATCAGGCCGTGGAATTCGGCGTCGAGATCGGCGACGGCGGCGGCCTGGTGCACGGCTCGGGTGGCGACAATGTTGGCATCGATGGCGGCAAGCTCGACCTCGGTGGCGTGCTCGACGGCCTGCGCCACCACCGCCGGCTCCAAGGCCATCGAGGTGTGCCACAACTCGGCGAAGGTGACCTGTTGCAAAATCAGCGCCCGGCTCATGCGCGTGGCCAGCCGATCGTAGTGTGGCATGGCGACGGCCAGCCGGCGGCTCGACTGGCGAGCCACCAGGCCCGATTGCTCGAGCAGCCGAATGCCTTCGCGCACCGTCGAGCGGTTGACCCCGAACTGCTTGACCAATTCCGATTCGGTTCCGATCGGGTCGCCGGGGCGCAAGGAACCGCTCAGGATCTTGCGCTCGATGGCGTCCGCTACCATGGCGTAGGCCGGCAGCGCCTTGATGCGTTCGAACCTGGCGGCGACCTCGGTCATGGTTCCAGCGTGCCGTTTGTCACCGCCGCGCGGGAGTTATCCCGCGCGGCGGCGAGCGGACTAGTTGCTCGCCGACTCGTTCGACAGCACGTCGCCGAACAGCTTCCAGGCCTCGCCCTGGAATTTTTGCAATTGCACCGACTGCAACGGATAGAAGTCGGTTGGGCTGGTGTTGACTTTGATGCCGGGCAGCAGCATGGGCAGATCGACGTTCTTGAGGTTCGCCGCCTGCTTCATGACATTGGCCCGCGTCAGATCATCACCACACTGCTTCAAGACGATGGTCATCAAGGTGGCGACTGAATAGCCGAATACGTTGTTGCTGTCCGCCAGATTGCCGGTTGGATAGTACTTCTCCATGAAGGCTTTCCATTGCAGGAAATCCTTGGCGTTAGCCCACTGCGGATCGGTCGGGTCCTTGAGGTAGGCAGCGGTGATGATGCCCTGCGCGTGTTCGAAGCCGGCCGGCTTGATCACGGCGCCTACCGAGGCCGCCACGTTGTTGAGATACTGCGCCGGTTTCCAGTCGATTTCGCCCGCCTTCTTGATGGCTTGCGCCGCGAACTTGGGTGTCGCGATATTGAAGAACACGTTGGCACCCGAGTTCTTGAGCTGGATGATCTGGCTGTCGACCGTTGGGTCGGTGACCTCGTAGGTGACGTGCGAGACGATCAGCTTGTCGGCGTCCTTGCCCAAGCCCTGCTTGAAGCCATTGAAGTAGTCCTTGCCGTAATCGTCGTTCTGCATGAGCACGCCGATCTTCGGATCCTTGACGTTGGCCAGGATGTGCTTGGCGTAGATGATGGCCTCGGTGACGTAGTCGGGCTGATAGCCCATGGTCCAGGGATTTTCCTTGTAGTGGCCCCACTTCGAGGCGCCGGTGGCGACGAACAGCTGCGGCACCTTCTTGGTGTTGAGGTATTTTTGAATTGCCGTGTTTGGCGGTGTGCCGAGCGTCTGGAACACGAACAGCACCTGGTCCTCTTCGACCAGCTTGCGCACCATTTCCACGGTCTTGGGCGGCGAATAGCCGTCGTCGTAGCTGATGAAGGTGATCTTGCGGCCGTTGATGCCGCCCTGTTCGTTGACCATCTTGAAGTAGGCGTCGATTGCCTTGCCGATGGTGCCGTAGGCGGAGGCATTGCCCGAGTAGGGATTGGTGTGACCGATCTTGATCTCGCTATCGGTGGCGCCTACGTCGTAGTTCTTCTGGGCCGAGGCCGGCGATACGGCCAGCGCCAGCGCCAGCGCGCCGGTTCCGGCGAGCAGCAATCTGCGTGTTGTGGTGTTGGTTTGCATCAGCGTCGTCTCCTTTGCTTGTGACGAGGTTCCGTCATCGCGGCCGGCGCTCCGGCGCCGTCACGAACGTTTGAGCCGTTTCCACAGCAGCGCCAGTCCACCGGCGATGCCCATCGGCATGGTGTACATCAACACGATCAAAGCGATGCCGTAGATGGTCCACGGTTCGAGGTCGAGCGGCAGGTTCACCGCCGCGGTGAGCTTCTTGGTGAGGGCATCGGCGTACTTCTCGATCACCTGCACGAACACGCCGCCGATCACGGCGCCGGGCAAGGAGGCGATGCCGCCCACCACCGCGCCGACCAGAATGGCGATCGACAGCTCGAAGCGGAAGCTGTCGGGAGCCACGAACTCGAAAATGATGGCATGCAGGGCGCCGGCGACACCGGTGTAGAGCGCGCTGATGCCGAACACCACGGTCTTGTAGTGGGCAACGTTGATGCCCATGGTGCTGGCGGCCATGGTGTGGTCGCGGATGGCGCGCAGCGCGCGGCCGGTGCGGCTGTCGAGCAGGTTGCGCGCGATCCAGAACATCAAGACCGCGACCGCCAGCACCACCAGATACATCCATTGGTCGGCGCTGAGCGGCAAGCCGAACGGCGGGTCCGGCTTGAAGATGTTGATGCCCTGCACGCCGTTCGTGAACCATTCGAAGTGGCGGTATTTCAGGATCTGCGGCACCGCGACCGCCAGCGCGAACGTCGCCAGCGCCAGGTAGTGGCCCTCGAGCCTGAGCGCCGGCAGCCCGAACAGGTAGCCGACCAGGAAGCAAAACGCGGCCGCCACCGGCAAGGTCGCCCAGTAGGGCCAGTTTGCCTGATCGATCAAGACCGCGGCGACGTAGGCGCCGACCGCAAAAAACGCGCCGTGCCCCAGTGAAATTTGGCCATTGAAGCCGGTCAGCAGAATGAGGCCCAGCACGGCGATGGCGTAGACGATCATCAGGCTCAACTGCAGGAAGCCGTAGTTGCTGATGAGGCCGGTCTTGCCGCCCAGCACCGGCAGCAAGGCGAGCAGGATGACGGCGGCCGTCAGCCAGTATCCCCGGCGCCCGCCGGCGCTGGCGCGATCCTGATCCACGAGCCCGTTCGCTGTCGTCGTTGCCATTCTTAGACTCGCTTCACCGAAACCTTGCCGAACAGGCCACTGGGCTTGAGGGTCAGGACCGTAATGACGATGATCAAAGCCACGGTCAGCTTCTCGCCGTTGCCGATGATATAGACCCCGCTACTTTTCTCGAGCAGGTTGCCGAGATAGGCGATCACGTTCTCCAGCACCCCGACGATGAAGCCGCCGGCGACGGCGCCGCCAGGGCTCGATATGCCGCCGACCAGCGCGCCGGCGAAGCCATAGAGCAGAATGCTCGCCATCATGTTGGGTTCGAGGTAGACCGCCGGCGCCACCAGCGAGCCCGCGACCGCGCCAATGGCGGCGGCCAGGCCCCAACCGAGCGCCAGCATCCAGTCGACGCGAACCCCGGCCAGCCGCGCCGAGGCCGGGTTTTGCGCCGCCGCGCGCATGGCGAGCCCCAGCGGGGTGAAGCGGAAAAAGGCAAACAGCGCCAGCAGCAGCACCAACGTCACTACGATCATGCCGATTTGATGCGGGCCGATGTAGCCGGAGCCGACGAAGCTGAACTGCGGGAACGGCGACGGGATCGCCTTGATGGTGTGTCCCCAGATGGCGCCGGCGAGCGAGTGGAAGATCGCCAACAGCCCGATGAACACCACCACCACCGACAACACCGGCGCGTCGTGCAGCGGCCGCAGGATCAGGCGCTCGATGGCAACGCCAATCATGAACGAAATCAGCGCCACCACCGGCAGCGCCAGCCAAAAATTGAAGCCCCAGCTGAGCGCCTGCCACACCAGGTAGGCACTGAACATGGCCAGTTCGCCCTGGGCGAAATTGATGTGGTCGGTGGAGACGAAGATCATCACCAGCGCCAGCGCCAGGCAGGCATAGACCGCGCCGTTGGCGAGGCCCGAGGCGATCTGCTGGATCAGCTGTTCCATGCGCTTGGTCTTGTCCTCAGTAGCCGAGATAGGATTTGCGGATCGCCTCGTTGTTCTTCACCTGCGAGGACTTTCCAGACATCACCACGCGCCCCGTCTCCAACACGTAGGCGTGATCGGCGAGCTCCAGGGCGAGCGCCGCATTCTGCTCGACCAGCAGCATGCTGACCTTGGCCTCGCTGTTGATGCGGCGCATGATGCGAAAGATCTCCTGCACGATCAGCGGCGCCAATCCAAACGAAGGCTCATCGAGCAGCATCAGGCGCGGGCTCAGCATCAGCGCCCGGCTGATCGCCAGCATCTGCTGTTCACCGCCCGAAAGCGTGCCCGCCTGTTGGTTGAGGCGCGCCTTCAGGATCGGAAAATATTCAAACACCATGGCCAGATCGCGCGCCACCGCCGCCTTGTCCTTGCGGGTATAGGCGGCGACGCGCAGATTTTCATCGACGCTGAGGTTGGTGAAGGTGCCGCGTCCCTCCGGCACGTGGCCGACGCCCAGGCGGATGATGTCCTCGGTCGCCTTGCCGCCGATCGGCCGCCCGTCGAGCCTGATTGACCCCTCGGTTCTGACCATGCCGCAGATCGAGCGCAAGGTCGTGGTTTTGCCGGCGCCGTTGGCGCCGAGCAGGGTGGTGATGCCGCCGAGTTCGAGCGCGAAACTGACGTCGTGCAAAGCCTGGGTTTGGCCGTAGTACGCTTTGAGACCCTCGGCCTCGAGCAAGGCGGCCATGTTACGCCTCCGTTCCGAGATAGGCGCGGATCACGTCCGGATTGCGCTGCACGTCGGCCGGCGAGCCTTCGGCGATCTTCTTGCCGAAATCGATGGCCACCACCTTGTCGGAAACCGACATCACCAGGCTCATGTGATGTTCGACCAACAACACCGTAACGTTCTGTGTATCGCGCACCCGGCGGATCTGGCCGCGCAGCACGTCGACCTCGTCATGGTTGAGGCCGGCGGCGGGCTCGTCGAGCAGCAACAGCTTCGGCCGGCCCGCCAGGGCGCGCGCCAGCTCGACGCGCTTGCGCACCGGAAACGGCAGCGGACCCGCCGGCAAATGCGCGACCGCGTCAAGCTCCATGAAGGCGATCAGCTCGGCGGCACGCTGGCCAATCTCGCGCTCCTCGGCGGCGTGTCGCGGCAGGCGCAGGGCATCGGTAATGAAGCCGACCGAGGTGCGGCTGTGGCAACCCACCTTGACGTTGTCGAGCACCGACATGCGGTCGAACAGCGCTACGTTCTGGAAGGTGCGGCCGATGCCAATCTTGGCAATGGCATGGCGGCTGTCGCGAAGGATCGAGCGGCCTTCGAACCGGATATCGCCGTGGTTTGGAATGTAGAGACGGCTCAAGCAGTTAAAGAGCGTCGTCTTGCCGGCGCCGTTGGGCCCGATGAGACCGGCGATCTGGCCCGGCTCGACATCGAAGGAAACGCCATCGAGGGCCACGATGCCGCCGAAGCGGACCGAAATATCGCACACGCTGAGCAGGCTGCGGGCGCTGCCGGCCCCTGCTGGCGTGGTGCGCAATCGTGTTTGCGCCACCATCGACGGACGTCTCGCTCCCCTTGGGCTTTTTTTGGGCGCGCCCCGCGGGGAACGCCGCATGTCGGATTGTCGGACCGACAGGCCGCGCCATCTTGGCGCCTCTTTTAGGTAAGGTCCAGGGCTCCTTTCGGCGTATGGGCGCCGACCGGCTGCGGTGCTTTGGCCCAGCGCGGGGGGCGGGCTCGTGGGATCCGGGGGTACGGGGGGCCCTTGGAGAGAGGAGGCTCTGGGCCCTTGGTTAGAAGCAAGGCCAAAGGCGGCGGCCTTGCCTCAGGGGTGTTGTGCGGGCGAGCAAGGCCTAGCCGCCGGCAGGCCAAGCGCGGGCTTCGCTGGCGTTTCGCGTGCGAGCGGTCAGCCGCGCCGACGCAGGCGCCGCCAGGTCTCCTCATTGATTTCACCGGTCACCGCCAGGCGCTCGTCGCGCTGGAACCGGCGCGTCGCCCGACGGGTCTTTTCCTGGCAGTCGCCATCGACATCGTCGCGGCGCAGGTAACCCGCCCGATGCAGCAGCCGCTGCACTTCCCAGCAATCGCCGGTCGGGATGCTTTCCGATTCTTGTACCGCAGCGCAAGCATAGGCGCTGACCGTGCAGCGCTGGTTCAATTTGCCGAGCGTGCCGATGGAGGCGGCCTCACACTCGTGCTTTTTGTTCCTGGCGCGATTCCACACCATGTATCGCTCACCGTACCGGTTGCGCACCTCGCGCTGCCAATTATCGATGGCATTGCGCATGGCCGCGGCCTTGCCGAAAATCGAGGCCTTGCCGGCGGCCTTGATCTCTTCCGACTTGCAGCCGTCCTCGCGGCTGCGTTGCGCATGGGCGGGCATCGCTACGACTAGGGTGACGAGCAAAGCCACAGCCGCGCTCGCAGCCCAACACACTTTCTGACGCATGACAGAAACACTCCCTCGACACTGCGCCCCCGGTGGATAGGACCAGATTTTCTCCGGTGTGGCAACGACCGGCTGCCTGGGGGGCAAAACCTTGAAAATTCCCGACAAAATCAGGCGTTTTGGGCATACCAAAGGTCCGTCCCCCGTCGAGGGAGTTGGCCGAAGCCGGACAGCTTGAAGAGGTGCCCAAATGGCTTGGCGAATTTTCCCGCGTAACGAATGGACGGATGGTTGATCATGGTGTCGAGGGCCGAGCTCAACGCCTTATCGAAGCGCATTGACCGGCTGGCGGGGTGGCTCAAGCCGGAAGTTCAGCTGCCTTCTTTCAGCCAGCCGCAATGCGCAAAGACGTTGTGCGTTTTTGACATGAGTTTTGCCTTCGATGGTGCCTTGGCGACTGAAGAAGTCGCCGGACCCTGCGGCCAATCCATAGGCAGACCCGGCCAACGATAAGGAGACCGCCGGGACCCTTGCGATATCGAACATCTATGCGATGGGTTTGAACCAGGTGTCTGGAAGGCCGTGGGGGGTAGACGGCCGGCGCGGATTCTCCAGCCGCGTCACCAACGAAAGACATTGATATAGATGACCCGCAACGACAACGAGCCCGGGTTGGGAACGGCTGTGCGAGGCTGCAAGGACTGCCACCGGTAGCCCGTGAGAGCTGCCGGCGAGCCGGGGTTCGCAAGCCCGGTTTCGTGCTGTCGTCGGTGTCGCCCCCGTACGGCCTCGCCATGAACCCTGCGGCCGCGATGGTCCGGCGTGTGCCAAACCTTGCCGGCACGGCCGATGCCGTGAGGGCCATGTTGATGCGCCCGTGTCAGGAGCCCTTGAGCGCCGCCGATCCGCGGTTGCCACTCCGACCCCGTGAACCCTATATCAGGGTTTATGCCTCGCCCTCCGAAGGATACCACGCCGCGGCCACGCCCTTCGCGCGGCAAGTCAGGCAAGCCACCCGCGCCCCCGGTTGAGGGCGTGAGCGGCACACCAACGACCAAGCGCGCCGCCAAGGGCTCGCGCGTGCCGGCGCCGGCGCCCGCGCACCAGGATCGAGGGGGAGAAGCTGTCGGGGCGATCGCCGCGGCGAGCGCCGGCGGCTCCGCCGCCGGTTCCGAGACGGCGAAACCCATCCTGCCGGCGCTCCGCCACACGAGCCCCTCCGCGCGCGCCGTGTTCGACATGACGGCCAGCCTCAATGCCTTGCTGGCTCGCCCGCACGAGCGCTCGCAACGCGCCCGCGACGTGCTCGCCCTGCAGCCGATGCTCGCCAACCACCCCCTCGTTTGCGGCAGCATGCCGACGTTTATGCCGCATCGGCCGCCACGGCCGGAGAAGTCCGAGGGCGGGGTCGCCTTCGACCTCATTGCCGAATACGAACCGCGCGGTGACCAGCCGCAGGCGATCACGGAATTGGTGGCCGGCGTCGAGCTGCCCGAGCGCAACCAGGTGCTGCTCGGCGTCACCGGCTCGGGCAAGACCTTTACCATGGCGCAGGTGATCCAGCGGACCCAGCGGCCGGCGCTTATCCTGGCCCCCAACAAGACCTTGGCGGCGCAGCTCTACGGCGAATTCAGGAGCTTTTTTCCCAACAATGCGGTCGAGTACTTCGTTTCCTACTATGACTATTACCAGCCCGAAGCCTACGTGCCGCGCACCGACACCTATATCGAGAAGGAATCCTCCATCAACGAGCAGATCGATCGCATGCGCCACGCCGCCACGCGTTCATTGCTCGAGCGCGATGACGTGATCATCGTCGCTTCCGTCTCCTGCATCTATGGTATTGGCTCGGTCGAGACCTATACGGCGATGACCTTCGCGGTCGAGGTCGGCGAGACCATACCGCAACGGCAGCTGCTGGCCGACCTGGTGGCGCTGCACTATCGGCGCAGCGATACCAACTTCATGCGCGGCACCTTCCGGGTCCGCGGCGACACCGTCGAATTGTTCCCGGCCCACCTTGAGGACCGCGGCTGGCGTATTTCGCTGTTTGGCGACGTGGTGGAATCGATCACCGAGTTCGATCCGCTCACCGGCGAGCGCACCGACGAGCTGCAGCTGATCAAGGTCTACGCCAACTCGCACTACGTGACCCCCAAGCCCACCCTGCAGCAGGCGCTGAAAAGCATTAGGACGGAACTGAAACAGCGCCTCGACGAGCTCAATAGCGCCGGCCGGCTGTTGGAGGCGCAGCGGCTTGAGCAGCGCACCCTGTTCGATATGGAGATGATGGAGGCGACCGGATCCTGCGCCGGCATCGAGAACTACTCGCGCTACCTGACCGGTCGCCAGCCGGGCGAGCCGCCGCCCACCCTGTTTGAATACCTGCCGGACAATGCGCTGGTGTTCGTCGACGAGAGCCACGTCACCGTGCCGCAGATCGGCGGCATGTTCCGCGGCGACTATCGGCGCAAGGCGACGCTCGCCGAGTACGGTTTCCGGCTGCCGTCGTGCATGGACAATCGACCGCTGCGGTTTGAGGAATGGGACGCCATGCGGCCGCAGACGCTTTATGTGTCGGCCACCCCCGGCCCGTGGGAGCTTGAACAGACCGGCGGTGCCTTCACCGAGCAGGTCATCCGCCCCACCGGCCTGGTCGATCCGATGGTCGAGGTGCGTCCCGCCCGGTCGCAGGTCGACGACCTGATCGATGAGGTGCACCAGGTTGCACGGGCCGGCTATCGCACCTTGGTGACCACCCTCACCAAGCGCATGGCGGAGGACCTCACCGAATACATGCACGAGCAGGGCATCCGCGTGCGCTATATGCATTCCGATATCGAGACCCTGGAGCGGATCGAGATCATTCGCGACCTGCGTCTCGGTGCCTTCGACGTTTTGATCGGCATCAACCTGCTGCGCGAGGGGCTCGACATCCCCGAGTGTGCACTGGTGGCGATCCTCGATGCCGACAAGGAAGGCTTTTTGCGCAGCGAAACGTCGCTCATTCAAACCATCGGACGGGCAGCGCGCAATCTCGACGGCAAGGTCATCCTCTATGCCGACCAGATGACCGGCTCGCTCGAGCGCGCCATCGCCGAGACCGAGCGCCGGCGCCAGAAGCAGCAGGCCTGGAACGAGGCCAACGGCATCACGCCAGAGTCGGTCCGCAAAAACATCGCCGACGTGTTGTCCTCGGTGTACGAGCAGGACCACGTCACGGTCGATGCCGGGCTGGCCGGCGACAATGCCACCTTGGTCGGCCACAATCTTCAAGCCGTGATCGCCGGCCTGGAAAAGAAGATGCTGGATGCCGCCGCCGATCTCGAGTTCGAGACGGCGGCGCGCCTGCGCGACGAGATCAAGCGCCTGCGCGAGACCGAGCTGGCGATTGCCGACGATCCGCTCTCGCGCCAGGCCGAGGTCGAAGAGCGCGCCGGCGCCTTTGCCGGGGAGCGCAAATATGGGCCAACGGCGCGGCGCCCGGAGGCTCGCCGGCGAGGCGCGAGCGCCACCGAGGCGGAGCCGACGCCGGCCGCGGCGGCATCAGGATCGCGCATCAAGCACGCCTACCAACCGGTGCAGCCGACCTTCTCGCAGACGAGCAGTGTGCCCGGCAGCAGTCGCGTCCGCAAACCAAGCCTCGACGAGATGGGTTCGGCCCGCAATCGACCGGTGCCGGCCCGCGAGTACGCCCCGCGTGCACCCGAGGTCGATCCGGCGAGCCGGGCCGGCCGCTTCGGTGAACAGGTCAAGGGTCCGCATAAGCCAACCTTGGATGAGATGGGGCCGCACGCCGAGCGCGGCGTGCCCACGGCCGGGCGACCGGTGCCGAGAAAGCCGGGCCCGATGGTGACCGGGGATGCGGTGGCAGCAGGGGCGCCGCCGCGGCCCGGGCGCGTGATCGAGGTTGCCGGCGAGCGCGACAAGAAAAAGCATCGCCATGGCCGCCCACGCAAAACCGGCCGGCCGGGGGCGTAGCTGCAACTTTCCCCCCCGCCCACCAGCGGCGACCGGCACCGCTGTGGTGGCCACGTGCTGCGGGCGTTATTGGGTTATCAGCAATGAGCGACGTTACGACGGAGCAAGCCATGGCCAACTTGTCCCAATTCCCGATCACCGCACGCTGGCCGGCCCGGCACCCCGATCGTCTGCAGCTTTATTCGTGGCCGACGCCGAACGGGGTCAAGGTATCGATCGCGCTTGAGGAGTTGGGTCTCCCCTACGAGCCGCACCTCATCGACATCGGCAAGAACGAGACCTGGACGCCGGAGTTCCTGTCGCTCAATCCCAATGGCAAGATCCCCGCCATCCTCGATCCGGTTGGCCCGGGCGGCAAGCCGCTCGCCCTGTTCGAATCCGGTGCCATCCTGCTTTATCTCTCCGACAAGACCGGCAAGCTGGTGCCGACCGAGCCGGCGCAGCGCTACGAGACCATCCAGTGGGTGTTCTTCCAGATGGCCTTCATTGGTCCGATGTTCGGGCAGCTCGGCTACTTCCACAAGTTCGCCGGGCGCATGATCGCCGACCAACGCCCGCTGGAGCGCTATCGCGACGAGGCCAAACGCCTGCTCGGCGTGCTCGAGACGCGCCTGCGCGGCAGCTCATGGATCATGGGCGAGGACTACACCATCGCCGACATCTCGATGCTGGGCTGGGTGCGCAATTTGATCGGCTTCTATGGGGCCCGTGAGCTCGTCGAATTCGATGCTTTGACCGAGGTACCCGCCTGGTTGGCACGCGGTCTGGCGCGCCCGGCAGTGGTGCGCGGGCTCGAAATCCCGAAGCGACCCTGAGCTGACGCCTTAACTTTATACGGTAGAACTGATGATCGCGTTGGCCGTTGCGATCGCGAGTGCCTAGACTTGCGCTGACGAGTCTTGCATCCTAGCGCTTTAGCGCAATCATTCGATCCATGGAAACCGCATGCGCGTCCTCGCTCGCTTCGACGGCCCCAACGGTAAGATCTCGGTCGTCGAGGAGGCGGGCACCGGTGCCCGCCACTATGAAGAGGCCGGCGTCAGTCAGAGTTGCGTGCTGGCCGGCGGCGAAGCCGGGGTCGACTATATCCGCTTGATGGCGGCGCTGCTCGCCGGTAGCAACAACGCGCTGCTGTTGGGTTGCGGCGGCGGTGCGCTTGCCAGCATGCTGCATCGGCGCGGTGCCCGCGTGACGGTGGTGGACGTCAATCCAATCAGCTTCGAGCTGGCGCGCACGTTCTTCTGGATGCCGAGTGCGATCAGCTGCGTCACCGCCGATATGCGTCCCTTCATGCGCGCCGAGACGCGCACCTTCGACGCCATCGGCGTCGACGTCGGTGGGCCGTGCTTCTCCTATGAAGAGGTGCTCGATACCGCCAGCGTCGGCCACGTCAGGCGCGTCTTGCGGCCCGGCGGCCGCATCGCCATCAACATCTCTTGCGAGGCACCCGACGATCCAGTACCGGCGCGCGTCGCTGACAAGTTCAAGCAGTTGGGCCTCGACGTGTGGGTGTTCATGGAGGATGTGCCCACCCCGCAAGAGCTCAATGCCGTGATCCTGGCTTCGGCGCGCAAGGAAAAGTCCGCGGCCCTGGCGCCGGTGGGCGGCAAGGGTTGGGTGCTGGCGCGCCTGTCGGGCGGTGCCATCTGCCGTCGCTAAAGGTTAGGTCCGCAGCCGCGCCGAGGCCAACGCCTCCGGCATCACCGCGTCGGCATGGCGGGTGGTCAGCATGACCGCGCGATGGAGATGGAGGCGTTTCAATTCCAGTTCCATCCGACCAACCTTGGCCATCAGCCGGTCGCACTCAAGACCCTGACTTTGTCGGTTGTGAAGGTGCACCTTAAACAGGCCGATGCGGTGCTCCGCACGGTCGACAAGGTGTTCGGCACTGGCAATCAACACGTTCCGACTGAGGGACATAGGTGCCACCCCTGGCACCTTCCGCTTTCTCCTCGTCGCAAAAGGTGCCATCGAACGGCACGCTGGCAAAATCACGTACCGTCACACTTTGTTGCAGTGCGTGAGGGCAGCAGCGCTCGCGTTGGGAGCTTGGCCAGGTGCCGTCCAATCCTCCCCCGAAACGGGGTCCCCTGCGGCGCCCTGGTGAGGATTGTTTAGGGACACGGCTCAAGGCTTGCGGCGTTGAGCACTGCCCCGCCAAATTGCACCGCGCCACGCCGCCAGCGCAGGAAGGTGTAGGGTTTGGCGCGATTTTGCCCGAGCTCGATGATCGCATCGCGCACGAAAATGCTGCTCCGCGCGTAGGCTTCTGCGTGCACCTGAAAGAAGCGCCGACCGGGTGCGCTTTGGAAGGGCAGCTTCGGCAGCATCGAGGAGGGGTCGTCGTTGGCATCGGGACTTTCGGTCGGTGGCGGCCCGGAATCGTTGTTGAGACCCCGCATCAAGATCCCCACCAGCTGGCGCGAAGCGCTTGCTTGGTCGATCCCGGGCTGGCCGGTGTAGACGGTGACGTGCGGACGCAGCCGCGCCGCCAAATCGCTATCGATGCCGAGCACCTGCTCGATTTCCTCCACCGCCGAGAACCACGCATTCTTGGGACCCGGCCGACCGGCGGCGCTGTATTCATCCCGTTCGGCGCCTTGGGGCCGCTTGATGTTGTCGTCATCGCGGTAGTCGATGATGGCATCGGCCACCGCCTCGCTGGCGACGGCGCCGACGCCGGCCAGCAACGCCCGCAGCAGGCGTTCATCGGCAGCATTGAGGTCGACCTTGCCGGCTTCGTCGGTGATCGCCAGCGCCAAGCGGCCATTGTCGCCGGCGTCGCAGAGGTAGGGCTTGTCGCCCACC
>Ga0126384_10001734_pt1 | contig 13030 bp, 14 predicted proteins | sample PanSoiMetPlot_36_FD_92543 | JGI IMG/M metagenome (GOLD analysis project Ga0126384, IMG submission 92543) | Tropical forest soil microbial communities from Panama - MetaG Plot_36 | ecosystem: Environmental > Terrestrial > Soil > Tropical forest > Bulk soil | place: Panama | collected 2016-02-17 | reverse complement strand
TGGGCCGGGACCGAGGCAGGTTGCCAGCCCGTGCCAGAACTCACGTCGTTCGGGATTTGCGCGGCACACGTGGCCGAGAGAAGCAAGGCGAAGGCGAGCAGGCGCGCGATCGAGAACTCTTGACCGGTTGAACAGTACAGCTTTCTGGACACGAGAAGGTCGAACATTAAGGGGTGTGGAATTGGATGCGCGGAAACACGCCGGGCTACGACTGGCCCGTGATTTTGAGACGCAAATCTTCGGGCAGGCGTTCACGGATTTCCGGAGGCAGGCGGTCGTGCACCCGGCGTGCGCCCAGCATAGCGACATCCACGACGGTCATCGGAGCCGGAGTCGCCACGGCGACCACGAGCCAGATCAAGGCCGAAAGCGCGAACCCCGCCAATGCTCCCACTTCTAGCCAGAAGGTGTGACGCGGTTCAAAGTGTCGAATGACTCCGAAAGCCAATAGAAAGACAGCTGCAGATAGCGATGCCAAAACAATAAGAGAGACGTCAATAATTCGGTGCAGCCGCTGCCGCGAGCGGCAGTATTCGCAGGCAGCAAAGTGCTGTTCGTAGTCGCCCCGCATCTCGGGCGCTATGCCGGAGATGTCGTAACGCCAGCCGGCTAGAATTTTTCCCACTAGGGGATCGACGCACTGCTGACTCATAGAGAGCTACAGCCGGATTGGCTCCGAAGGCTCCGCTTGCAGAGCCAGCACAACGCGGTTTTGGAGCAGGGTCCGGCGGTTCCCTAGTGCGCGCTCGGCCACTGCCCGAGCGACTTCCGGATGGTTATTTTGCTCTGACAGGTGCGCAAGCACGACAAACGCCGCATCTCCATCATAATCGCTACAGAAGAAATCTGCGAGCGCCTCGTTGGAGAGATGGCCAACGCGGCTCATCACCCGCTGTTTAACAGACCAGGGATAGGGCCCGCCGCGCAGCATCTCCAGATCGTGATTGGATTCCATGACTAAGGCAGTGCAGCCGCGCAGGTGGTCGACTACGCTCATGGGCAAAAACCCAAGATCGGTAACGATGCCAACCTTCACTCCTTCCGCCCTGAACGTGAAGCCAACGGGATCGACAGCGTCGTGCGGAACGGTGAACGGTGTAACTGAGATATCGCCGATTTGAAAGCTGTGGCCAGATCGGAAGAATTCGAGTTTCGGGATCTCGGGGCAGTGACCGTCCGCATCGCGCTCTGCTCTTGCCCAGGCCTGGTGCGTGGCGCCGGTCATGAAGACCGGGACATTCAGTTTCTTGGCCAGCACCCGCAAACCGGAAACGTGGTCGGAGTGTTCGTGCGTGATCAGGATCGCGGAGAGCGCCTGCGGCTCTTCGCCAATGCCCTTCATGCGTTTGAAAGTCTCGCGGCAGGAGATACCTGCGTCTACGAGGATGCGCGTTTTCGTGCTGGAGACAATGGTGCTGTTGCCATAGCTCCCGCTGGCCAGCACCGAGACGGATGCTCCCATATTGCGCAGCTTACGCGGAAAACACTGTGGAAAGGGAGTAACTATCTTGTTAACCCGATACCTTGGTACGTAGGCGCGACGCCCGACGACGGTTTACGAGTCCTCATTCCAGGGACCGCAGCAAAGAATCTGCTTGCGGAGGCCTGCAGATCTCTCGCTTCGCTCGGAATAACAACTTGAAACTATTCTCACCATAATGGCCGCCACCGCTACTTGCCTTTCAGCAGGTTATCCACCACAACGCGCAGCATCGCGCCACCATACGCGCCGGCGATACCGGGCAAGAATGCGAGAAACGACTCGTAGATCTGCGCTCGGTTTGGCTTCTGAGTCAAGATCAGGTACCCGGCAAGATCAGCCATTGGAACGCATACACCGATAATCACAACCCACCGCCACGGCCGCTCTGGGCGCAAAACCCCAAGGAGCACACAGGGCGCGAGTACCAACAACGCGGTGAAGAGGAGATCGCCAACCGTCAGGTCGCCCCAGCCGGCAAGAACTCCAAAGAAAATCGCGAGGATGTAGAAGAGCAAATCACGTTTTCCTGGCTCCCCATCTGGCATAGTCACGATTGTGATTACAAATCGGTCAATCGAGATCAAGAATTCCTCAATACTGATAAAAACCCTTGCCACTTTTCTTGCCCAGCCAGCCCGCATCCACCATCTTGATCAGCAACGGACATGGCCGATACTTGGGATCTCCAAGGCCATCGTGCAATACGCGCATGATGTCGAGGCAAACATCGAGGCCGATGAAGTCAGCCAAGGTCAAAGGACCCATGGGGTGCGCCATACCTAGTTGGAACACTTCGTCAACGGCCTGTGGGGTGGCAACTCCCTCCATCACTGCATACATGGCTTCATTTAGGAGTGGCATTAACACACGATTGGAAACAAATCCGGGAGCGTCGTTCACTTCTACGGGAGTCTTGTCGAGCCTGGTCGCGAGATCACGCACGGTCGCGAACGTTTCATTGGAGGTGGCCAGCCCGCGAATCACCTCCACCAGTTTCATCATTGGCACTGGGTTGAAGAAGTGCATGCCGATCACTTGAGCCGGGCGCCGGGTCAGGGCTGCGAGTTTGGTGATTGAAATCGATGAAGTGTTAGAAGAAAGGATGATTTCGGGTCGACAGATGCGATCGAGACCGCGAAACAGTTGGGCTTTGATATCGAATCTCTCGGTAGCAGCTTCCACTAGGAAATCGCAGTCTGCCAATTTCCCGCGGTCGACTACCAATTGGATGCGTCCGACTGCCGCGGTCTTGTCGTCAGCAGAAATCTTGTTCTTGGCCACTTCTCGATCCAGATTCTTGCCAATTGTCTCCAGCGCCGAATCCAGAAATCGTTGCTCCACATCGCACAAAACAACAGCGTAGCCGCATCGCGCAAAGAGGTGCGCGATGCCATTGCCCATTGTTCCCGCGCCCACTACACCGACGCGTTTGATCTCCATACAGATTCTCCTGCTCATCTCCGCAAAACCGAGAAGTGTAACAGAAAGCCTGCAGGGCTCGGAGTGATCAGGGGTATGTCGAACCGTATATAGAATGCGATTTCAACCCGCTTTCCGCACAAAAGTTTTGCGCTGTTCAAGAATTAAACGTTGCATTGGAGTGAGCCATGCATGCAGCAAACTCGCAACCCGTGCGCATCAGAACCAAAAGAACCAGGGAAACAGCGAAAGCAAGGCGGGTCGGATAAGGCAGATCCGGCCCGCCTTCAGGCGTTGGGATCGGAGGACCTGGTAGGGAGGCAAACTATGGCGTGCAAGATTAAATATACGATTCTTGCCCTAGCGGTGACGCTCTTGCTGAGTGGACTCTTGCTCGCGCAGGGCTACGGTGACGATGACGACGATGACGGCGGCTACTACCGGGGCCGTGGCCAGGCGCAAGCTCAGCAGTACGGATACGAGAATGGCTACCGTGACGGCTTACGTAGGGGGCGTGAAGAAGGGCGAGAAAACGATCCCTTCGATTACCAAACACCGGATGGGCGGCAAGCTAGCCGCGGCTATGAAAACTGGATGGGATCCGAGGACGCGTTTCAGTGCGGGTATCGCAATGGCTATAGAGCGGGCTTTAAGGCGGGGTACGAGAACATTCGCGGTCGTGGCGGCGACTATGACGACGATGATCGCCAGCGTTGGGTAGGCAATCGAGAATGGGGCTATGGACACGGTGGCTACGGCGGCTACAACAGTCCGGCATACAACATCGGCTACCAGGACGGATCAACGGTGGCACGGGAAGATATCGAGAGTCACAAGAAGTTCAACCCTGACCCGCGCGGCCGGTATGACGATAAGGACCACGGCTACAGCCGCGAGTATGGCGACAAGAACGAGTACAAATCGGAATACACTGCAGGTTATCGCGACGGCTATCAAACAAACTTTAGAGGGTACGGTCGCTACTAACGGCCGGACCCCGGGCAGGTGAAGTAGCCAGGATGTAGCGTACGGTCAATGGCTCGGCGGGTATCCTAACCCGCCTCATTTTTTCAGTGCAAAGCCGCCCGGTTGCAGCCGACGTTCGGTTCGCGCAGCTTGAATAGCATCTCTGGAATGAGCGCTGCAGGATTTCAGGAATGATTATGATCCCGATTTACTTGCGACCTGCAGGCGTGTCTCAGCCCGCTGGAAGGCCACTTCTGCGCGAGCATAGTCGGTGTTCGGATCTCCGCTCTTTAAATGCTGTTCGGCACGTTGCTTGGCTTCTTCGGCACGCTTCACATCAATTTCTTCCGCGCGTTCCGCTGTCTCGGCCAGGACGGTAACTTTGTCAGGAAGCACTTCTGCAAAACCCCACGCAACGGAGAGCCGGTGAGTGTAGCCCTGACTGCGGTAGCTGATCTCGCCTACGCCTAGTTCTGTGATGAGGGGTGCGTGCCCCGGCAGGATGCCAAGATAACCGTTCTTGCCCGGTATCTGCATCTCTTCTGCCTGATCACGTACGACCAGCTTCTCCGGGGTCACGATTTCGAATTGGAATGTGTCCATGACCAGTTTTCAGTCGTCGGTCTTCAGTCGTCAGGAACAACAGTCTTCACGACCATGCCGCTGAAGACTGAGGGACTGAAGACTGGCGACTCTTCACGCCGCAGCTGCTGTCTTTAGCTTCTCTGCGGCTTCTAGTACCTCGTCAATCGTACCTTTCATGTAGAAGGCTTGCTCCGGAATTGCATCGTGCTTGCCTTCAACGATCTCCTTAAAACCCTTCACCGTGTCGGCAACCTTCACGTACCGACCTGGAGAACCGGTGAATTGCTCGGCGACGTGAAAGGGCTGCGACAAGAATTTCTGGATCTTTCTGGCGCGCGCCACGGTAAGTTTCTGGTCTTCGCTCAACTCGTCGATGCCCAGAATCGCAATGATGTCCTGCAGATCTTTGTAAGTTTGCAGTACCTTTTTGACCGACTGAGCGACGTCATAGTGATCCTGCCCAACAATGCGGGGATCAAGAATGCGTGACGTCGACGCAAGTGGATCGACCGCGGGGTAGATTCCAATCTCAGTCAGGGCGCGGGAAAGCACTGTGGTAGCGTCCAAGTGTGCAAAGGTCGTGGCGGGAGCCGGATCGGTCAAGTCATCCGCAGGCACGTAAATCGCCTGCACGGACGTGACGGAGCCTTTCTTGGTGGACGTAATACGTTCCTGCAACTCGCCCATTTCCGTAGCCAGGTTCGGCTGGTATCCGACGGCGCTGGGCATGCGGCCTAACAGAGCCGACACTTCGGAGCCAGCCTGCGTAAAGCGGAAAATGTTGTCGATGAAGAGCAACGTGTCCGCACCCTCTTCGTCGCGAAAGAATTCCGCCACCGTGAGTCCGGTCAGTGCGACTCGCAAACGCGCTCCGGGCGGCTCAGTCATCTGGCCGTAGATCAACGCTGCTTTCGACTTCGACGGATCGCCGGGCTTGATTACGCCGGACTCGCTCATCTCCAGCCACAGGTCGTTGCCTTCGCGCGTGCGCTCACCCACCCCGGCAAAAACAGAGAAGCCGCCGTGCTGCTTGGCAACGTTGTTGATCAACTCCATGATGACCACGGTCTTGCCGACGCCAGCGCCGCCAAACAGTCCAATCTTACCGCCTTTCAAGAACGGCTGAATGAGATCGATGACTTTCACGCCGGTCTCGAACATTTCGGCGGTGGTGGCCTGCTCTTCGAACGACGGAGCCGGACGATGAATCGGCATGCGCTTGGAATGCTGAATCGGTCCAAGTTGGTCGACCGGCTCGCCAATCACGTTCATTACTCGGCCCAGCGTGCCCGGCCCGACCGGCACGGAAATTGGCCCGCCGAGATCGATGGCTTTCATGCCGCGCACCATGCCCTCGGTGGCCTCCATCGCGATAGCGCGGACGCGGCCCTCACCCAAGTGTTGCTGCACCTCGAGGATGACGTTGACGGGGTTAGGAACCTGGAAGCCCTCGCTCACGACGCGTAGCGCCTGATAGATAGGTGGCATCGCGCCTTCGGCAAACTGCACGTCGACCGCAGGGCCGGCAATCTGAATTACGTGTCCGATGTTTTCTGGCATATGACTCCAAAAGCTACTAGCGGTTAGCTTCCAGCAATTCTTACTGGATGCTAACTGCTTGCTATAACGCTGCTGCTCCACTCACGATCTCGATAATTTCCTTCGTGATCTTCGCCTGTCGCGCGCGGTTCATGGCCAACGTCAATGAATCGATCATATCCGTGGCATTGTTCGTCGCCGCATCCATCGCCGTCATGCGGGCCGCATGCTCCGCAGCCACCGATTCCAGCAATGCCCGGAAAATCTGTACTCCAACATACTTCGGCAGCAATCCTTTAAAGAGTTCGGCCGGTGGCTGCTCGTAGATGTAGTCCACCTGCGCCGTGCCAAACCTGGCCGCGGCTTCGTCAATGGCGCGTGTGTCGGGACTGCGCAGGCCGACCCCCGCTCCTATGGCTGCCTCGGCTGCCCGCTCACGCTCTTCTTCACTGAGTTCCTCCACATGGCGTACGGTGGGTTCACCGATTTGCTCGATGGGCAAAATCTGTTCCACAACAAGGCGCTGCGCGATGACCGACTTGAATTCGTTGAAGAGCAGATAGACAGCATCGATATCGCAGTGGCCGTAGCGCGCGATAACGCGCTGTGCAATATCGTTGGCCAGCGAATACTCGACCTTGTTGAGGACGCCTATCTTTTCTCCAACTACCGTGATCGAACTGCCGTCGCGATTTTCCTCGCCATGGTTGCGGACTCTCGGTTCGGCGGCAGCAAAACGGCGTCGGAAAAAGTCTCTGCTCTTGCGGCCGACGGCCTCGATCTCAATGTTTTTTCCAGCCTTCGACTCAATGAAGCGCATGGCCGCCTTCAGGATATTTGTGTTGAAGGCGCCCGCGAGACCTTTGTCTCCAGTAACAACGATGAGCAGGACGTTTCTCTCTGCGCGCTGCGCTAGCAGCGGATGACGTGGCTGACCCGTCTCCGGATCATAGACCTCGGCGCGCGAGACCAGCGATTTCAAGACATTCGTCAACATCTGCGCGAACGGGCGCGCCGCAAGCGCCCGATCCTGTGCACGCCGCAGCTTGGCCGCCGAAACCATCTTCATGGCCTTGGTGATCTGCCGAGTGTTGGTTACGCTGCGAATGCGCCGCCGAATGTCGAGAATATTTGCCATAAATCAGTCGTCGGCCTTCCGTCATCGGCCGTCGTTCCTGTCTCTCTACTTCGCTGCTGCCAATTCTTCCTGTCGCGATGCCCCGAACTGCTGCTTGAATTCTTTCAACAATGCGGTCAATTGCTGTTTCAAACCATCATCCAGAACCTTCTTCTCCATGATGGTTCGCAGTAGGCCCGGATTCGTCGTGTCTACGTACTTGTACAGCTCCGCTTCAAAATCGCGAATCTGATCGACCGGCAAGGCATCCAGGAATCCACTCGTTCCCGCGAAGATAATCAAAATCTGCTTGGAAAAGGGCAGGGGTGAGAACTGATCCTGCTTAAGCAGTTCAACCAAGCGCTGGCCGCGATTCAACTGCGCCTGCGTCGCCTTGTCGAGATCGCTACCGAACTGCGCAAACGCCGCCAGCTCGCGGTATTGCGCCAGTTCCAACTTCAAAGTTCCCGCCACCTGGCGCATGGCTTTAATTTGCGCGCTACCGCCGACACGGCTCACCGACAAGCCCACGTTCACCGCTGGCCGCACGCCCTGATTGAACAAATCGGTTTCCAGATAAATCTGGCCGTCGGTGATCGAAATAACATTTGTCGGGATGTATGCAGAGACATCTCCCGCTTGCGTCTCAATAACGGGAAGCGCGGTCAAAGACCCGCCGCCATTCTTGTCGCTCAGCTTGGCGGCCCGCTCCAGCAAACGGGAGTGGAGATAAAACACGTCTCCGGGATACGCTTCGCGACCGGGTGGGCGGCGCAGCAAGAGTGAGATTTCGCGATACGAGGCGGCATGCTTCGAAAGATCGTCATAGATTGCCAGGGCGTGCCGCTTGGTGTCGCGGAAGTATTCGCCGATGGCGCAGGCGGCATAAGGCGCAATGTATTGCATGGGCGCAGGCTCAGACGCCGACGCAGCCACCACAATGGTGTAATCCATCGCACCATAGTCGGCGAGAATCTTCACGACCTGCGCGATCGAAGACCTCTTCTGCCCGATAGCGCAGTAAATACAAATCAGGTCGTTGCCCTGGCTGTTGATGATCGTGTCGAGAGCGACAGCGGTCTTGCCCGTTTGACGATCCCCAATAATCAACTCACGCTGACCGCGGCCAATGGGGATCATGCTGTCGATGGCCTTGAGACCAGTAGCCATCGGCTCACGAACCGGCTGCCGATCAATAACGCCCGGCGCCAGGCGCTCGAGGGCTATGTACTTGTCGGTGGTAATCGGTCCTTTGTCGTCGATCGGCTGACCGAGGGAGTTGACGACGCGCCCAATCATGGCCTCGCCCACTGGCACACTCATGATGCGTCCAGTACGCTTAACCTCGTCGCCTTCTTTTATCTCGGTGTAATCGCCGAGCAACACAACACCGACCTGGTCTTCCTCCAGGTTCATGGCGATACCGGCAACGTTGTGCGGGAAGGCGAGCAGTTCTCCCGCCATGACCTTGTCGAGTCCGTGGACACGCGCAATACCGTCCCCCAGCGTGATGACGGTGCCCACTTCGTCGACAGAAATCTTGGCTTCATAGTTCTCGATCTGCTCGCGAATTAGCTTTGTGATTTCGTCTGCCTTGATTTGTGCCATAAGAAAGCTCTTAGCTATAGACTCCTAGCTTCAGCAAACCACGCTTGTTAACTGCTGAGCCGTTCTCGAATCCTCTGCAACTGCCCGGCTACCGAGCCGTCGTAAATCGTGCTGCCCAGCCTGACGACAGCACCACCCAACAACGACGCATCCCGCAAGTAGCGCGCGCGGACCTTCTTCCCTGTCAATTTCTCGACCTCGGCTTCCAAGGAACGGCGTTCCGAATCGGTCAATTCGCGCGCGCTACTGATTTCGGCCTCGGAAAAGCCGAGTCGAACATCCAGTTCGTGTTGGAAGTCCTTCCATACTTGTTCTAGCATCCCAATGCGCCGATGGTCGATCAGCACAGCGATAAAGTTGCGAACCGGGCGCGAGATGACGTACTTGGCAACGATGGCGTCGAGTAAGCGGCGCTTTTGCTCCGCAGCAATTGCCGGACTCTCCCAAACACGTCGTAAATCGCTGCTCTGACGAACTACTTCGGCAATTGCTTCGAGTTCCTGCAGAACTCGATTGGCATCCAGGCGCATATCGATCACGACGTCCACAAAGGCTCGCGCGTAGCGACTAGTGACTGCGGACATGTTAACGATCGACCTTTCCCGAGCCATTGCCCTGCGCCGCTCCGAGTTGCTCGGAGAAGGTTCGCACCAGCGCCTGGTCAGTCGGTGCGTCGATGCGAATCTGTTGTCGTGCCATCGTCACGGCAAGTTCGGCCGCAAACGCCTTCAACTCGCGTCGTGCTGCCTTCGCAGCGGCTGCGATTTCTTGTTCCGCAGACTCCACCACCTTGCGCGTGTCCTCCTCGGCCGCTTCCCTGATGCGAGCTTCTTCTGCAGCTGCTTCGCGCTCCGCCGCCTCACGCATCGATCCTATTTCGATATCCAGTTTTGCCAACCGCGCCTCAAGGTCGGATAAACGCCGATTCGCATCGTCGCTCATCTTGCGAGCTTCTTCCATGGCCTTCCGAATGGATTGAGTTCGATTGCGGAATACACCGGGAAGCTTCGAGCGAGAGATCCACAGAATGACGAGGGCAATGACGGCAAAGTTCAGCACTACGGCAAGCCAATAGGCGTGCTCCAGACTCATTCCGGTAAGGTGAGCCAACGCTCTCACCGAAGGCGATTTCTTGAATTCCTCGTTCTCGCCCTTTTCTTCCCCCGCCGCCTCTTTTGATTCCTGAGTTACCTCCCGCGATGGGCTTGCCTGATTCGCGGATTCTTGGGTTATTGCCGCACTGGCCCGCAATACGAACGCAGAAACCGGCACAGGAGTCATTAACGTCCAGGTGAGGGCCAGCAAGGCCAAGTTGTACCGGGCTGCTCGCTTGTGACTTAAGGCTACTCGGATCATCGAGTTCCGCCTACCTGGGTCTGGGCTGCCGCTGGCTGCAGAACGGTGCGCACGATCTCGGCTGCCAAGGAGGCCGCTTCCTCCTGCAATCCTGCCTGGGCAGCCTGCTTTTCTTTCTCAATCGCTGCGCGGGCTGCTTCGATTTGCTCCTGAGCACGAGACCTGGCAGCTGCGACAGCCGCAGACCGTGCCTGAAGGGCTTGTTGCCGGCGAGTTTCCTGGGCCTTGAAAATCGCCAGACGGGCTTCGCGAAGGCGTTGCTCGTATTCGGCCGTCCGCGCCTCTGCGGCCGCGATGTCAGCCCGAGCCTTCTCCACAGCACCTTCAGTCTTGCTGTATCGCTCGGCTAAGACTCGCACTAGGGGTCGATGGACCAGAACCGTATACAGAATGTAGACCGTCACCAGGAGAATAATCGTGGGTACGGACCCAAGCAGTAATCCACCTAGTTGTCTGAGCGTTTCATCCATGTTCGAGCTGGTTAAACCTGAGAGTACGAAGAGGGCTATAAAGCCCTTAAAATTAACATTCTACGAACACTTCTGTCAATTTTCGACAGCCCTCTCAGAGAGTAACCGAGATGTTCCACATGCGGCGGATAAAGCCCCCCCAAAAAACTATCAAACTACTTAATGTCGCTTGACTTTGGAAATCGAAGGATTAGCATATATGTATCACCTCCGATCCAGTTCAGGATCGAATGGGCTGATAGCCAAGGAAAGTCACCGCTTCTTGGTTGTCGGCCCATTTTATTTTCAGCTTCGTCGCTTGCATCTACGACGTGAATACCGGTCTCGGAGCCTGGTCATCGAGTTCTTGCCTGCGCACAAGTAACTGGTCAAATCGGGATGAAGAATTTCCCGTAACTGTTTTCCAGGAATCCACCGAAGCTCAGAGAGCTATTCGACCCTCCATTCCCGCAATCGTCGCGCCAGTGATTCAGGCGCCTCCGCCTCCAACTCCACAAGTCCATCTCGATAGTGCCGGGAATAGATTCGCGAACGGGCTTCCAGCATAGCCAGTGTCTTACCCTCTTTTTGCGGAACCCGCAGGCGAATGCGGGTAACAGGGTCTTCCTGCAAGGCGGCGTCGACCCGCTCAAGTAGAGTCGTAAGTCCTATTCCCTTAATTGCCGAAACGTGCACTGTCCTTTGATCATCGCGTAGTGAGTCACGACGCGCGGCAGCTAATAGGTCGATCTTGTTCACCACGCGAATACGCGGCTTCTTGTCAGCCTCAAGCTCCTTGAGTACTAACTCAACCTGTGCGTCTTGTTCCGCTGACAACGGATTGTGGGCGTCGGAAACGTGCAGTACCAGGGCTGCCCTCTGCACTTCTTCAAGAGTGGCGCGGAATGCCGATACCAGCGTGTGCGGAAGGTTGCGAATGAATCCTACCGTGTCTGATAACAGAAGTTTCCTTTTGGAGGGTAGGGTAACGGCACGAATCGTAGGATCGAGCGTGGCAAACATCTTCGAGGATGCCAGTACGCCCGATTGCGTCAATGCATTGAATAACGTCGATTTCCCGGCATTGGTGTAGCCGACCAAGGCGACTGTCGCGACCGGCACTGACTCACGACGCTGCCGTTGCTGCGCGCGAATGCGCCGCACATTTTCGAGTTGCAGCTTCACATGCCGAATACGGCGGTAGATCTTGCGACGATCAGTTTCCAACTGGGTTTCGCCAGGACCCCGGGTCCCGATGCCGCCGCCGAGTTGAGACATTTCAATGCCTCGACCAGCTAACCGCGGGAGCAAGTACTCCAGCTGCGCGAGTTCCACTTGTAATTGCCCCTCTCGCGACCGGGCATGACGCGCAAAAATGTCGAGAATAAGTTGCGTGCGATCGATGACGCGGCTATGTACCTCGCGTTCGATGTTGCGCTGCTGCGAAGGAGAAAGATCATGGTCGAGGATGACCAAGTCCGCAGACACCGATGCCCCTGCCCCCTTAATCTGCTCCAACTTGCCCTTGCCAATCAGAGTAGCGGGATCCGGCTTATCGCGGTGTTGCAGAAATTCGCCAGCAATGTCCGCGCCCGCGCTGGTCGCGAGCTCTCGCAGTTCAGCTAGGGACTCTTCAGCACTGAATTCCGGGGTTGAGGGGGCCTTTGTCCTTATCTGGGCGGCCGAATCGCGGGCTGCCTGAGCGTTTGGGGTTAAGGAACTCCTTGAGGTGGAGGTGCTGCCCGGTGAACGTCGGTAGTCAAGGCCAACCAGGAACGCTCTTTCGCGAGGCAGAACATTCCGCCTCGGCTCTTTGGCGGACCGCCGTCCGACGCCGAAATGTCCTTTTTCTGAACTTCGCAAACGGGAAATGCCTAGCCCTCTGTGCCTGACGAAACCGCCGTTACCGGCGTTGCGTCGTGGTGCACTGCTGCGGTTGCACTCACCGCCGGCCGCGCATCATGAGATGCATGCGAGATTCGGCCCATTACCACGGTTGAGATGGCATGCTTGAAAATCAGTTGTTCTTGGTTGTTGGATTCGAGCACCACCGAGTATTTGTCAAAGGAACGGATACGCCCTGTCAATTTCACGCCGCTCAGCAGGTAAATCGTGATGGAGGTTTTTTCCTTACGGGCCGTGTTCAAGAACGAGTCCTGGATATTTTGTGCCGGCTTACTATCCATGCCGATCTCCTTTTTAACTTAGTAACAGCACTCCTTCATGGCCCCCGCGGGATCACGAAGGACGGGGGAAGAAGAACCGCCTGTTGTTCTCTTTAACGCAAAGCGGTTCCTAACCTCCCCTGTACGATAAGGCTAATACTTCTTCTTTTCAACTTATTACCAATTCAGTTAACGCTCTGGTGTACAATCCGTTCGCTCGGACTTCGCGGCGGGGTTCCCGGGCTAAGGATTTCCCGAGCCGGGAAGCGCAGCAGCTACTCGCCATCCACTCACGATTGACAAACTAAATCTGCGGAGGATTTGGATGATAGTTCCTAATCTC
>Ga0126384_10001733_pt1 | contig 13034 bp, 11 predicted proteins | sample PanSoiMetPlot_36_FD_92543 | JGI IMG/M metagenome (GOLD analysis project Ga0126384, IMG submission 92543) | Tropical forest soil microbial communities from Panama - MetaG Plot_36 | ecosystem: Environmental > Terrestrial > Soil > Tropical forest > Bulk soil | place: Panama | collected 2016-02-17 | reverse complement strand
CGAACTGCTCGACACCGGGCTAGTTCGCCCGTAGCCTGCTGCTCGAGCCTCTGCCGCGCCTTTCGGGCGGTGCCCTTGACGTTGACGATTACGAGCTGTGCGATCCTGCACGCGATCGTGTCGACGCTTGTTGCTCGAGTCTCAGCAGCGCCTTTCGCGCGACGCCGGCAGACTCTGAGCGGGGATTGAGGTCAAGTGATTGTTTGAAGTAGCGCGCTGCGGCCAGCCGGTCGCGCGATTTCAGGGCGATCGCGCCGGCGCGGTAGAAGAGCTTGGAGTCTCGAACTCCGACCGCCAGAGCCGATTCAATCTGGCGGCGGGCCTCGGCGAAGCGTCCACTCGCGTACAGCGCCCATGCATAAGCATCCAGAGTATGAACATCGCGGCGGCGTCCCGCCTCAAGCCGAGCGATCCGCAAGGCCCGCTCTGGCTGTCGCGCATGGTCCGCATAGTAGAATATCAATTCGCGGTTGGCGTTGTCGGCCCAAGCGGTTTCTTTGCACGCTCGTCGCTCGAATTCTCGATACGCGGCTTTTGCCTCGCCGAGGTTACCGCTTCGCTCAAGCGCCTCTGCCAAAGCGTACAGATTTTCGACGTGCGGAGCGCCTTCATAGCGCTGGCGCAATAATTCAACCGCCTTTGAATATTGTCGCTGGGCGATCCGGACCTGAGCGAGATTTCCGAGCGCGTAATGGTATCCCGGAAAAAGGGTTAGCGCCTGCTGCAAGAGTTTTTCCGCATCGGCGAGCTTGCCAGTGAGGATGTGAAGGTGAGCGATCTGCGTCAGGATCCACGCCCGATCCTCAGTCTCCGCCGGTTGAGTCTGCTGATAGGCAGAATTCATCAGCTCGATTGAGCCGTCGATGTCTCCGAACAGTTCGCGAAGATAGGCGGCCCGCGTGAGCCCTGGGACGTTGCCGGGCCGGATGTCCAGCATCCACTGAGCAGCCTCTTCAGCCTCGTCGTAGCTGCCCAGCTCGATGTTTGCATCCGCCAGAAAACCGTAAATCAAAACATCATCGGGTGTGCGCTTGTTGAGCGCTCTTGCCAGCTCTCGGGCTTTCGCGAACTCATGCTTCCCCAACAACACCCAGGTGCGCACTTTTTCGCCTTCGAGATTATCCGGCGCAAGCTGGAATGATTTCTCCAGCGCCGCATCTGCCTGGGCGTAAAAGCTCACATCCGATGTCTCTCGAGCGCGCCGGGCGAGCGCCATCGCCAGCTCGTTGTAGGATTGGTGTCGACTCGGATTCTTCTCAATCGCCTGCTGCGCCCAGGCGATTTTCTGCTCGGCGGGCGAGGCCTTCACGCCTTTGTCGGCAGCGCCTCTGATCGCGCCCGACGTCGTGAAAGCAAGCAAGATTCCAGCGGCAGCGGTCATGGGTGACATTGCAATTTCTCCCAGGAGGATGCCCTCGCGGCCGCGCGACCTGCGCGCGGCCACGAGAGCAAAGTGGCTACTGGATGGGTCCGCCGCCGGGCTCGCCCGGGTCGATGTGCCGCCGATTCCGGCCATTGGGACAGTCCGCCAGGAAGGGGAAGCTGGTCCGGTACTCAGCGTCGTTTACGTTTACGCCATCGCCGAGGCGATTGTTTGGGAAGTGATTGAACTCGGGAATGAGCACGCCGCCGACGCCGACTCGGAGGGTGATGTCGGTGACGTCGTCAAACACCCGCCGCCCGTTTGGGTAGCCAGCGTGGTCGCCGCCGATCAGCCCGAGGCGACTTGCTTGCTCGAATGGCGTCGCCGGCACGCCGGTGTTTAGCCGCAGCAGGTCCGCGATCGGCCCCGGCGGCGTGTCCGGGGAGGCAATCGGCGGCGCGTAGGTCACCAGAGGCAGCAGGTCGAGGCGAGGGGCGCTGGGGACCGACAGCGCTCCGGCGTAAAGCGCTTCCACGATGTGTACGATCGGCGGATCGAGGAAGAAATCAGCGAACTGACTGTCATTCGCCGGCTGATCCATGCTGAAGCGATCCTTCGAGCCAATTCCGACGAGCAGCTCGTTGATCAGCGGATTGCCCATGCGCTGTACCTGGCGCCACGGGCCTCTGCTCTCGGACGGATTGGGCGAGCGCCGCACGGTAACTCGCGGCCGCGACGTCGATCCCCAAACTCCGATGGTGGCGTCTGAAGAGTCCGGCGGCTCGATCGCCCCAGTCCGCGTCAGCAGCTCGATCGGAACCTCGATTGCAATCGAGTTGACGCCGTACCCGGATACCGTGTCGCTGGCGAAGTTTCGGGCCCGGACGTAGATCGGCTCGTCCTCTTCGTCGGTCAAGACGCCGGGAACGCCGCTTCCTAGAGTGCGGAAATTGGCGGTATCAAAAGCTGCGCCCAGGTCGATCCAGAACGCGTCATCGGTCGTCCCAGCGAAGACAGAGATGCCGGTGGTGCACAGATTGCTGTACGTACCTGCTCTAAACAAGGCAGCGTAATCCATCGTGCGCGGGCCAGCATTGGCGGGAACGGTAAAGAACGGAGAGCCGTCGTTGTTGACAATGGGAGTCTCCACCCCATTCTTGACCATCGTCACGGTATAGGTCTGGCGCAGATTCAGACCGGGGTTGTTGAAGTCGCGAATTTGCGGAGGGACTACCAGGATGTCGGTGCCGGGCTGGAAAGCGCCTTGGTCTCCGATACCGGCCACCGCGGTATAGACGGTCGGCAATTGATATTCGCTGCTGAAGCGAAAGCGGAAAGTGACGTCGGCGATCGCGTCGTGGTCGTTATCCACCTTGATCTCATAGAGGATATCCGGATCAAACGGAAACAGCGTGGGGCCGTTGGCAGGCTCCAAGAATGGATCCACGGACAAGATCATCGTCACCTTGGATGGGGGTTCGTTTGGAGCTTGCCTTGGCCCGTAGCTCACGAAAGCGTAGACGTCCGTGATGTCTGCTTTGTGGTCGAGCGCGGTGATTGGCGCCTCGCGGTGATTGGCTGCCAGCGCAGCTTGTGAGATCAGAACCGCCAGCCCAACTATTGGGGCAGGCGTACTGCGACGATTTTTCATGCCGATTCTCCCTGGTTGCTGCCCGCAACACGACGAGCAGCGAATCTCGATCGTTCGAGTTCAGGCCGCTGTACGGACGCCCGGTGCGATCGGATTTATGAGATAGAGGTATTGAGTCTTTCGGCCGATCGAGTTAACTAGCGCACGCTGCACGGCTGCAGCGTTCTTTTCAGGGGGCTCTCATGAATCAGAATTCATCGCTTGCGGTAGCTGCTGCTCTTTTGACTTCCTCAATGGCTGCTGCCGATCCGGTAGATAACCCATCGGACTACACCCAGACCTTCGACGCCGGCAGGATCAAGATTGGAACCTTGCCGGAGACAGACTTCAATGGAGTGTCAATCGCCGGCACCGTACTTGATACCGCGGGGGACATCTTCATTCCTGCCGACGGAATCACGGTGCCGGACATCACTGTGTCTTCCCCACTCGGCGCTGTGATTCTTCACTTCGTCTCTCTGTCCGACCAGACAGGTTCGCTGAACGCGGTTACCGGCGACGCGGCGTTCAATATTTCCCTTCGCATTTTCCTGATGAACCCGAACTTCCCACCTGACTGCCGGGTCGACGAGATAGACGTCGCGCTCACGACGGGGACTGACGGAACGCTGACCGGGGTTGCGTACAGTATGGACGATGGTACTGCCACTTACGTCAACAACAGCTTCACCGTTCCGACGACGAGCGATTGCGGTTTTTTCGGTACGCTGATCGACGCGTATGTCGGCCTCCCGGCGGACGTCGGGGTCAACTACATCAACAACGTGCACGGAACATTCGACCCGAACTTCGTCGGTAGCTAGGGACGAGCTTCTTATTGCTTCCTGTTGCGAGGCTGGAAAGCTGGTCGTCAGTCTTCATCGCCCTCTTGATCTTCGTCGCCTGCGCCGCGCCCATCGCAGGTGAAGCTTCGCTCGTCGTCGGGATCACCCGATCCGTTGTACCGAGCGACCTGCGGATACGGACAGAGCGGGCGAGTCAACCGCACGGTGCGAGTGGTGGCGGCGTCGTCGGTGTATTTGGTGGCGACCATTCGAGTTGGCGCGACGCCGTGCTCGACCCATCTCTCCAGCGCGGTCTGCACATCGTGAATTGGATCGCGCGACGGCGGGATCTGCTGCCCGACGCCTCCGAAGCTCGTCGCTCCAGGCCCGAAATAGCAATGCGTCATTCCGGGAACCATGAAGAGTCGATAGAACCGTTGCGTCCGACGCAACCCGCCCATGGCTTGCACGACCGACTCGTAGTACTCGGGGCTGTAAGCCGGTTGGAGGGTCTGGTCGTTCCATCCGTGGTATTGGATGATCTTCACACCTCTCCTTCTCGCTGCGGAGAGGTCGGGGTCGATGGCATTGCCGAGAATTCCGACCTTGAGGTCGGAGTATGCCATGTCGTCGTCGAAGTCGAAGGTGCTGTAGTCCCAGTCCGGATCCTCGAATACTAGATTGGCGAAGTAGCCCTGCCCCAAGCCCGAAGCGGTGAAATTCGTGACGATGCCCGACCATCCAGCTTCCCCACCGAGCGCAAAGCCGGGAAAGATTTGTTCGCCTGTTCTTGGATTCGAAGGTCCGGCGTAAATTTTTCTCAGCGCGTCAAGTTGCGGCTGAGTGAGGCATTGGTCGGTCTCCTCACCCTGGCAAAGCAGGGTGGCGGGATCGAAAGTGCAGGCTGGCGGATTGGCAATCACGCCGTCGACGAGGCCGTCATCGGCGTCGCAAGCCGCGAGGACGGCGGCATTCATCGCGGGCAGCTTTGAAACTGGTATCGCCGCACCCACGGCGCTGATCGCTTGTGCGTCCCAGACAAATCCTGCATTTGAGTGCGACTGGAAGTTCCACGGCGCCCCGACGACGACTCCGTCGTAGTCTCCCGGATACCGTTGAACTTCGAGCAGACCTTGCCGTCCCCCATTCGAACAAGAGTTGAAATAGGAATGGCTCGGCGGCCGCCCATAAAAGGCTCTAATCAAGCCTTTGGCGGCGACGGTGACGAGGTGCTTCGAACGATAAAGGTAATCGATGGCCCTTTGAGGATGTCCAATCGCCCACCACATGTCTGATGCCATATGGCCGGTATCCGTCGATGCGGTTGCGTAACCCCTCCGGAGGAGCTCATCCAAGCCGCCATCCAACCCAAGGCGTGTATAGTTAGGCGTGCCGGCATAGCCGCCCTCGCCCGAGGAGAGAAACTTCCGGTTCCAGGTGCGCGTGGGCAGCCATACTTCAAAGTAAATGTTCGAATCGCGCGTAGGCCTGCTGAGGCCTTGGACGCGACAAAAATCAGGAAGGTTCGTGAGGACTTGGCCAGCGGGGGTGGTCAGGGTGCCCGACGTCACTTCGGTGGCGGCGGTCACGGTCGTGTTTCCTTCGAATCGAAGCCGAGTCAGGCGTGCACACGATGTTCGGTGCCCCTCTTGCTCCTCGTTCGCATTGGCGGTTGCAGCCCCCAGCAGCAGGGCAAGCGAACCAAGGATGAGGTAGCGAAACGATCGGCTCGCGGCCAATGCGGCAGTTACGTGCGGACGGCAGGCGATAGCGCTCATGACCAACCTCCTTTTAGTTAGGGTGCGACCGAGGGAACCCCTCCCTTTGCGATGCGCGGACGCTGTACGCCTAGGGCTTGGGTCGGTCAAGCAGCGGTAGTGGCTGGCGTCCTTCGCGATACACTTGCGCTCCGGACGGCCGAGTGCTTGACTCTGTACTCTGCGAGCTAGGTGGGAAACACTTTCCGCAGGAGGACGCTATGAAGCTCTCGCTGGCGATTGTATTGGCAATGGCTTTTGGTTGCGCGACAACGTCTCCACAGCCGACCCGTGTCGCTCAAAATGATAGTACGAGAGAGACGAAGTGCTATTTGATTGGCGAGCTATTGGATTACGGCGTCCATAATCCGGTGCGCGATGAGACTAAGACGCAGGGCCCGAGCAGAGTGGTTTGGCTCAATCCACCGGAGACTACTATCATTCGGACCGAAGAGGGTTTCTTCTACCGGTGCAACGGCAGGTTGTAGTCCGGGCGTCTAGCGTCTAACTCGGCTCGCGGACTTCACTGGCTCACGAGTGGCCTGTCTGAGCAGGTGGGCCCGTTTGATACAGCCGATAACCACCGCTCGAGGCGCCAGCGACTCAGCGCCAATGACGGTAACCGCTGTGGCAAGCGCCGGGAGCTGACCGAGCATGCGCTCACCGTCATTTGCACACGCGCTGAATTTCTCGATTGCTTTTGCGCGTAGCTTCGCCCGATTTTCACGGTTGCGCTCGGACCTCGCGAGCTGAGCAAGCTCGAGGCCCTCGCTGCGAAGCTTTCCCGGACCGGCCGCAAATTCCAAACGCTTCTTGGCGAGCTCGATCTCGGCGTGGGATTGATCGAGGAAACCTCGCAACCTGCGGACATACGCGGCGTAGCTCTGGTCTTTGGGTTCCAGGTCCCTCCCGTGATCGATTGCATCTTTGAGCGCGCCCGCAGTTTCCGCGGCTCGATCGATCTCGGCTCGTACAACGTCCGGCTTTTTCAGTGCCGCGCTGGCAGGGGTAAATTCCGCGAAGGCTTTTTCAATCTCGACCCGGCGCGCGTCGACCGCAATCGCCAGATCGCGGGCTTCGCGCTTTTTCTTCACCTCCGGCAGCTTTCTGAAATCCGCTGCCAGGCGTTCCCGGATCTGCTGCCGCTCCGGATAGTAGCCAACATCCGGGTCGGACATTGCCTGCTCTGCTTGTTTGAGCGCGCGCTCAGCCGGCGCCGGCTCTAGCTCCGCCATCTGCCTTTCTGCCTCGTCGAGAAGCTTCTCGGCTTCCGTGGCGCGGCGCTCCGCATTGACCAGCCGGGCCTTCAGCGTGGGCGAGGCGCAGCTCGGCAGAAGTAGCAATCCAAGCCACAGAAAGTGGCGCCGATTCCAAGCCATGTTCGGTAAGACTATCGCGTTCTGCCGATAGATGACTCAGCGCAGGCGATCATCGACGGCAGGCTCGACCTCGATTCCAGCCGAGGTGTGGGCGACAAGCGCACGCGCGCCTAGGCTGTCGTGACGTCAAGAGAGAACTCTGCTTGACTTCGCACTTCTTCGTCCTTTTGAAAACTTTCCGCAACATCGCTGGGCGATTTGATCAAACTTCGAACCGAGATGGGCCGGAACGATTCGGAATGCAGCAGAAACGCTCGAAACGGCTGAGGCATGATCTGCAGGAGTAGCATTGTGGTGTGCGCTGCGCTTTTCTCGACCGCATGCGCCAGCTCACCGCAGCGGCCAGCGGCCGGGGCAACGCCGCCTGAGCCGCCCTTGCCGCGCTCGTCGATTTCAGCAGTGCTCCAACACAAGGGCGAGCTTCAGCTCAGCGAGGAGCAAGTTCGCCGTTTGCAGGACCTCAATGACCAGCTGGAGCGCCAAAATGCAGCGCTCCGGCAAGAAGCGGACAAGAAGAAAGCGGGTGGTCAACCCCCAAGCAACGCACTCCAGCCCGGGATGGGCGGTCGATCCCGAGGCGGGATGGGAGGGCACGCGACGGGAGGCAAGCGAGGCGCGCCATCGAATGCGAATGGTCCAATGTCCGCAGAAGAGCGGATGGACGATAACGATACCAATGCTTACCTCGAGGCAGAGAAAGTCTTCAGCGAATCGCAGCGTCCGCGAGCGCTGGAAATTGCTTCTCGCTTTCGGGAGGAGAGCTGGGATCGCCGCCACCGCAAACAACCGGACCGCTGAGCAGAGGCGTCAAGTGGTGCGATCCCATTCTCGCGACTTCGCATGCAGAGCTGGACCACCAGCTGCTCCAGCCCACCCACGGCTGTCCTCCGCCTGCTGGTGCGACGGCCGCCATGGAACGCGACGCAATTTAATCAGTCGCCATTGCAGCGGCCGAACGACGGGGTCGGGGCGACCGGGGCAGGCAGCTTTGAGCGTTACCTATAGTAGATGCGAACGATGGATGATTGATCCGGCTGGCCGTTGCAACCGTCGAAAACGGTCTGGAAATTGTATGACTGGGCAAACGTGAACTGCGCTCCGGCGACCATGTCTTGGCTGTTGAAGATGAAGCTGGTGTTGGGTCCCATGCCGGTCCAAAGCATCTGTGGAAACGCGTTCGGGTTCACCGGAGTGACGCCGATGCTCGCCGCGGTCGACGATAGACTTATCCAGCCGTTTTGAGTCCCGCTCGTAATCCACTGATAAACGAGATCGTTGATCAGGAATTTGACCATCGCGCCGCCGCAAGAGACGGCAACTTCGGTGTTCACCGGGTCAATGGAGGCCGGGGCGCGTCTGAGACATCTATTGGAGGGATCTGTGCAGATGGCGCCGTAGGCGCCGACATCGAAGTGATCGAACACGTTGCTCGAGCCGTTGATACCTGAAAACACCGCTGTCCAACCGCCGCCGTCGGTATTCATGTCGCAAAATGCGAGGTACAAGGTGCCGTCAGAGCGCTGCAGCCAGTAGGTGCCGCTCAAGTGGACGCCCGTGAGGGTGAGTACATCTTTACAACTGGGTCGGGCGCTCGGAGGTGTATTCAGAGCGACGAACGCGGATCCCGACGGTCCGGGGATTCCTTGGGGACCGGCGGGGCCTTGTGGGCCGACCGCTCCCGCGGGTCCTTGCGCTCCCGGCGGTCCGGCAGGTCCTTGAGCTCCAACTGGCCCCACGGGCCCAGACGGTCCAATCGCTCCTTGGGGGCCTGGTTGTCCCGGCGGTCCCGCAGGGCCCACAGGTCCAGTGGCTCCAATGGGTCCGGCAGGTCCCTGAGGTCCGATCGGGCCAGCTGCTCCCGGCGGGCCGGCAGGGCCCTGAGCTCCGGTTGGCCCGACGGGCCCCGGCGGACCAATCGCTCCTTGAGGGCCCGTTTGTCCGGGCGGTCCCGCAGGGCCCGCAGGTCCGGTGGCTCCACTGGGTCCGGCAGGTCCCTGAGGTCCGATCGGGCCAGGTGCTCCGGGCGGGCCGGCAGGGCCCTGCGCTCCAGCGGGGCCTTGGGAGCCAACACCTCCGATGCTCACGTCGAAGATCGCCTCCGCGCCGTTGTGCCTCACCAGGACGAGCCGGTAGGTCGCCGCCGAGATGCCCAAGGGCAGCGTCGCGACGACATCGGTCGGCGATGAGGATTCAACGACGAGGTTCGTCCCGCCCAGCACGACAACCGGAGCCTTGATGCCCAGGTTGCGCCCATGAATGAAAAGCCACGTAAGCGTGGCGTCGGCATCCGCGCGCTCAATCTCGATCTTTGAGTCGTCGTCATCTCGGTCAACGTCTCTGTTTCCATGGCTCGCGCTACTGGCCGCAGCGACGTTTCCGGCAAGCAGGACTGCCAACAGGCAGACGCCTGCCGTACTCCACGTTGTATTCAATGCCCCACCTCGTCGACTGATGCTGCTCATTCGCCACACCTCCAACGTGGGGCTTGCGACCTTCAAGGGCCACACGTCCAGGCCTACGCGCATGTATGCGAGTCAAAGCAGCTGCCGTGCCTACGGCATCCTCTTGAAATGTCTCGCCGCGACTGAGTGTGGGTGTATCAACCTTGTGTATTGAAAGCGCAGAAACAAGCCAATCAACAAGGAATGTCTGCGTTTGGCTATGATTCAATTTCGACGTGCAACGAACAAATGTGAAACATCGTCCCTCGGAGAACCGAGCCGATCGCGAAGCCCGGCTTCCGCTGTACGTGAGGGTTGTCACCCGGCCCAGCTACGGCGAATGCTGGTCGCTCAATCTCAGCTCGGGCGGGATGGCGTTGGCGGTGGCAGCACCATCGGGGGATCCTCCTCGCGAGGAAACCTCGATCGACGTGGAATTTCTCCTCCCGGGGAACGACTCACCCCTGCGCATGCGGGGCCGCGTCAAATGGGTTGACCAGAACGCCGCACACTTACGCAGCCCGCACCGGTTCGCTTTCGGAATCTGCTTCACCGACGTCCGGCCGAACGACCGGGCGGTGCTGCGGCGATACCTGGTGGATTATCGCCCGCGCGTTGCGCTGGTCTATCCCTCGCTGGCGGAGAGCAATCTTTGCAAAAGGGTCCTCGAGCCGGACGTGGACGTCCACGCGGCTTCATCCGAAGAAGAGCTCAGCCAGCTGCTGAGCCGAGGTGACGTGTATGTAGTGCTCGTCTTTGGAGAAGACGAGACGGCTGCGCTGGAGGTGGTCGATAGAATCGTCGGTCAAGAGGCGGGGGGCAATCCGCAAAGCGAAATGGCTACGCTCGGCCATACTCCGCGGGTTGTCTATTGTGCCAAGGCGGATGCAACGAGCCTAGTGCGCCTGCACAATGAAGGGAAACTGTACCAGTCGCTTGCACCGCCTGTGGATCCGCATTGGCTCAGGTTGGCAGTGAAACGCGCATGCGAGGATTACGCAATTCGCAGCGAGCTGCGGCGCCTGCGAGTCGAGCTCGAGCGCTCCTTCTTTCGAGGGCACGCCAGGGCCAACGCCGCGCATCTGGCTCAAGTTGTTCCGCTGGCGGAGATAATTTTTGAAAGCCAGGCGATGCGCGCAGTGTTTGAGCTGATTCAAACCGTGGCCCCACACCGGGTGCACGTGCTGCTTCAAGGAGAGACGGGAACGGGCAAGGAGCTGGTGGCGCGCTCGTTGCACACCCTCTCCACGCGCGCCGATGGCCCGTTCGTGGCGATCGACTGCGGCGTCCTTACTGAGACGCTGCTGGAAAGCGAGCTGTTCGGGCACGTGGAGGGCGCTTTCACCGGAGCGACCGCCGACCGCCCCGGGCTTTTTCAGATTGCGGCCGGGGGCACGCTCTTCCTCGATGAGATTGAAAACACCACGCCTGCCCTACAAGCCAAGCTCTTGCGGGTGATCGATACCAGCGAGATGCGCCCCGTCGGTGGCACCAAAATTCACCGAGTGGACGTCCGGCTGGTGGCGGCGAGCAATCGCGACCTCCGCGCCGAAGTAGACGCCGGCAGATTCCGCGCCGATCTCTTTTATCGTCTGAATACATTTCCAATTGACTTACCTCCGCTGAGGCAGCGGCGTGAAGACGTGGTGCCTTTGGCGCGTTATTTCGTCCGGCGATTCGCCGAGTCGATGGAGCGCACGCCCGGGCCGCTGACGGCCGAGGCGGAGGCGGCGTTAACCGCGTACGATTGGCCGGGCAACGTTCGCGAGCTGCGCAACACCGTCGAGCGAGCGGTTCTCTTGACCGGACCCGGGGAGCCGATCGGCGTCGCGGTGCTGCCGAAGCAGGTGCTCAAAGCGCCTGTGACGTCCCTCAGCGGGACATTCTTGAGAAGACGGGTGGCGGAATTCGAGCGCGAATTGATTGAAGCAGCGCTGAATCGCCACGGCGGAGTTGTGCGCAAGGCGGCCCTCGAGCTTGGAATGAGCCCGGTAACGCTTGGACGTAGAGTGAGACATCACCGGCTGAAAGCCTCTTGAGGCTTCGACCCGCGACGCCTCACATTCGAGTGCTCGGCTCGACGACGAAGCTTGCGTTTCGGCAGCGCCGGCGCGTAGAAACGTCGAACAAGATTTCCCGTGTTCATCGGTCACCACGCAGTTGGTTTCGCCTCGAAGCGCTTTGCGCCCCGGACGTCACTCGGCCTGTTGATGGCGGCGCCGCTGCTGCTCGATTTGCTATGGCCAATCTTTTTGCTGCTGGGCATCGAACACGCGCGCATCGAGCCGGACAATCCGCCGTTTCTTCGGATCGATCTTTACGACTATCCATGGTCCCACAGCTTGTTGATGACCGTGGTTTGGTCGGTGCTGTTTGGCGGAGGCTATTGGCTCGCCACCAAGTACAGGCCCGGTGGAATCGTCATCGGCCTCGGCGTGCTCAGCCACTGGGTGCTCGACTTCATCGTCCATCGCCCGGATTTGCCGCTGTATCCTGGCGGGCCCAAGGTAGGGCTCGGACTTTGGAGCTCGACGGGTGGAACGATTGCCATTGAGAGCGCGCTATTCCTCGCCGGTCTAGGCATTTACGTCAATGCGACCCGAGCCCGCGATCGTATCGGCATCATCGCCTTTTGGACCTTCGTTGCACTCATTCTTTTTTTCTATGTTTCGAGCATTGTTGGTCCGCCGCCGCCCGATTGGAAAGCCGTCGCTTGGGTTGGCACCGCGAGCTGGTTGTTAATCCTCTGGGTACACTGGTTCGATCGGCACCGAGGCCCGCGGCGGGTGGCGAGCGCGTAGCCGACGCCCTGAAGAGGCGCCGAGAAGTATTGGTTCCTCCCTCGCCCCGAGCTTGGAACGGTTGACGTCCGATCGACCTTGACTCTGGAATGCATTCCAGGTTGGAAACTGCGCGAAGTGACGGCAGAGACTCGAAATGGCCTGATGCGCATCGGCGAGCTGGCTCGGCGGACAGGCGTAAGCCCTGACTTGCTCAGGTACTACGAACGCAGGGGTCTACTGCCCAAGAGCTCTCGAACGTCCGGCGGATATCGCGAATATCCGGCATCGATTGTGAAGAGGGTTCAAGCCATTCGGACAGCAGTCGCGCTCGGATTTGCGCTCGACGAATTGGCGCAAATATTCAAGATGCGAGATCACGGTGGAGCCCCTTGTCGCCTCGTACGGGCGCTCGCCGGAAAAAAGCTGGAGGCCATCGACGAGCGCCTCAAAGAGCTGACCTGCCAACGGAAGCTCTTAGCATCTGTGCTGCTGGATTGGGACGACCTACTCGCGAAGGCTGCGCCCGGAGCGCGCGCCGGATTGCTCGATGCTCTGGCCGCGAATGAACCCCTTCCTGTTCCTTCCACCCCTCGACCTCTCAGGGAGCGTTTCGGGCGCCGAACGATACAAAGGAGATGAAATGGAACTGAGCTCGTTTGCGCTGATTGTTTTGTTGGTCGGAGCGGCGATGAATGCAGTTGAGAGAACCGGCGATATGTCGGGATGTCCCCTGCACCAGCAGCACTCGGTAGAGGTGACGGCAGGGAAGTCAGAAAGAGAAAACGCTCACTTGGCCGGCGTGACTGAGCGCGGCGACCAGGCAATGGGTTTTTCCCATCAAAAGGCAGTGCATCACTTTGGACTCACTCGGAATGGAGGATTTATCTTGGCCGAGG
>Ga0126384_10001732_pt1 | contig 13037 bp, 13 predicted proteins | sample PanSoiMetPlot_36_FD_92543 | JGI IMG/M metagenome (GOLD analysis project Ga0126384, IMG submission 92543) | Tropical forest soil microbial communities from Panama - MetaG Plot_36 | ecosystem: Environmental > Terrestrial > Soil > Tropical forest > Bulk soil | place: Panama | collected 2016-02-17 | reverse complement strand
GTCGTCAGCGGGCAGAATTTCCCCAGCCGCCCCGTCACGCTGACCGTCGGCTTCGCCCCCGGTGGAGGCGCTGATACCGCGGCCCGGCTCATCGCCCGGAAGCTCGGCGAGAACCTTGGGCAACCGGTCGTCGTCGAGAACAAGGCGGGCGCCGGTGGCAACATCGCGGCCCAGCAAATCGCCACGGCGCCGCCCGACGGATACACGATTCACCTCACGTCGGTCGGCCCAATGAGCGTCGCGCCACATGTCATGAAGGACCTCCCCTACGATCCGAAGCGCGACATCGCGCCGATCACGATGGGCGTGGTGTTCCCGAACGTTCTCGTGGTGTATTCCGGCGTGCCCGCAAAGACGCTCGCGGAATTCGTGGCGCTGGCCAAACAAAAGCCTGGCAAGCTCACCTACGGGTCGTCGGGAGTGGGCGGCCTCGGACATCTGGCCGGCGAGCTCTTCAAGGAGCGCGCTGGAATTGACGTGCTTCACGTCCCCTACAAAGGCGGCGGCCCGGCGATGACCGATCTCCTCGGCGGACGCCTCGACTTGTACGTGGGTGTGCCGTCCACGGTCGCACCGCACGTCGATTCCGGTAAGCTGCGGGCACTCGCGACGACCGGTGCCAAGCGCACGTCCTTGATGCCGAACGTCCCAACAGTTGCAGAGTCCGGTTACCCCGGCTTCGAGGCGATGAACTGGTACGCGTTCGTCGCGCCCGGCAGGACGCCTAAGGACCTGCTCGATTTCTGGAACCGGGAGCTCACGAAAGTCCTGAACGATCCCCAAGTCGTTGCGGCGCTCGCGAAGGACGGTCTGGATCCCGCGCCTGGTACGCGCGATGAACTTGCGCAATACATTGAGCGCGAGAGCCTGAAGTGGGACAAGATCGTGCGCGAGGCGAAGATCACGGCTGAGTGAGCATGACGGCTAGAACTGGTAACGCCGCAGGCCGCCGTCCACGGGAATCACGGCGCCCGTGATGTAGCTCGCGCGCGGCGATGCCAGGAACACAACCAGCGCCGCGAGCTCCTCGGGCTCACCGTAGCGACCGACCGGGATCTCGTGCTCGGACTGCCAGGCGCGGTACTCCGGCGTGTAGTTTCTCCGGATCTGGTCGCTCATCACCCGGCCCGGCGGCACGCAGTTCACTGTGATGCCGTGTTTGCCGACCTCGCGCGACAGGCCTTTCGCCCACGAATGGATCGCTGCCTTCGCACAGAACGCGCCGTTGATTCCCTCCGGCTCAGACTTACCGGTGATGTTGACGATGCGCCCCCATTTGTTGGAGATCATCGGTCCGAGCAGTCGGTGCGTGAGCTGCCGGTGCCGCGTGAAGTTGAGGGTGAGCGCCTCCTGCCACTGCGCGTCGTCTGCGTCCTTGCCGAAGGGTCGGCTGCCGCCGGCATTGTTCACGAGGATCTCGACCATTCCGAGTGCAGCGAGCGCGGCGGCCGCGACCGCTTCGACATAGCCCTCGTCCATGGCGTCGTGCGCTACCACGGCCGGTGCGCTGCCGGAGAGCTCGGTGATCTCGTTGGCCACCTCGGCCAGCGCTTCTCGGCGCCGGCCCGTGATTGCCAGCCGCACGCCTTCGCGCGCGAGCTCCAGCGCGATCGCACGGCCGATACCGGCGCTGGCGCCGGTCACGAGCGCCGTGCGCCCTTTAAGCTGCAGATCCAGGTTGCCCCCTTGTGCGAGTAAATCGCCTTGCTGATCTATTTTCCCCGAATTGACCAGCTGGCGTCAGCCTCGTCTTGTCCGCTTTCGACCCAAAGCGGACCAATCCGGTCGATTCGCTCGGCATGCGTGGCGACACGATGCCGCGGACGCGGCCGCCATCCCGGCCCGTTGGCGCGACTTACTTTCGCATCGTCAGCGTGTTCTTGTAGATCTTCCCGTCCTTCATGATCACGAGGAAGTTCTTAGCCGGATCTTCCACGAGATGAATGTCCGCGAGAGGATTGCCGTCGACCAAAAGGAGGTCGGCGAACGCGCCCGGCTCGATTACGCCGAGCCTTCCGTTATAGGGGCTTCGTTTGCCAGAGAGCGCGAGGAGCTCCCCGTTGGTCCCGGTCGCCATGACCAACGCCTCACCGGGCGTGTACCACCGCGTGAGACTGGCGAGAATACCATTTTGTCGGGCCGCAAGTTCCGGTGAAAAGATGATATCGGTGCCAAATGCCGTCTTGACCTGATATTTGCGCACCAGCTTATAGGCAATATCGGTGCCGACCATCACTTCCTTGAACTTCTCCCGTTCTACCGAGCCGGGCGGGAACAGGTTCACGAATTCGTCGGGGAAGGGTTGGATGCTAAGCCAGACGCCCTTTTCGGTCATGAGCTTGGCGGTCGCCTCGTCTATCAACTGACCGTGCTCGATGCACTTGGCACCCGCACGGATCGCGCGCTGCATCGAGGCTGGCGTGTACGCGTGCGCGGCGACGTAGGTGCCCCAATCTCCCGCCACTTTCACCGCCGCACGCAATTCGCCCTCGGTGAAGGTGATGACGTCAATCGGGCTGTGCGGCGACGAAACGCCGCCGCTTGCCGTGAGCTTGATCTGAGAGGCACCCTGCATCATTTGCTCGCGCGCTCGACGTCGTACTTCGTCCGGCGAATCGGTAACGATGGCTGCGCCGATTTGCTCCATCCGCGCCAGCGGCATCCCGTCGATCCGTGGCACTTCGAAACGCTGGCGGAAATCGCCGTGGCCACCAGTAACCGTGAGCAGTGCGCCCGATGGAAATATGCGCGGACCCGGCAACAAGCCTTCGTCGATGGCGCGTTTCAGGCCGAACGCCGGGCCGCCCATGTCGCGCACGGTGGTAAAGCCGCGCATCAGCGTGTCGGTCGCCTCGGCACCGGCGACGAGCGTGCTATAGCCGACATCGGCGGACAAGGCTTGCGCAGCTGTAGGCCGTACCAGCATCGTGTGCCAATGCATGTCTATGAGACCGGGCATCAGTGTCCGCGCACCGCCATCGACCACCGTAACTCCTGGGACCGAAGCCGGATCGATCGTACTGCCGATTTGGTCAATACGATTTCCGCGCACGAGCACATTTTGAGGCCCCTTGAGCTCCGGCGTCTTGCCGTCGAAAACGTACACGTTAGTGAACATCACGGCGGCCGGTTCTACGGACTGGGCATGTAGTTGCGGAGCAAAGGCGGAGAATGCCAGCAAGAGTCTCAGTAGGCTCTCGCGTAAAGCACTATGTTGCGACATGGAACGCTTTGACATGGGTGATGCGTCCTTCACAACGCGATGCAAAGCAGTCTTGCGCCCGGCTACCCTACGTTGCGGGTTTGGGCTTCGGAGCGTCCTTGACCTGCGAACGCTACGACGCGTTCGAGCCGGCGGCAACTGGTCTTTGGACTAGTTTCTCAAAATTGCCGATTGCGCAACTATAAGCCACTAGAAATCCGACATGGCTCGCTCTCAACGCCCGCGGAGCGAGACCACTGCAGCGGGATTCGACTTGACGCTGGGCGCGCGTCACGTCGCCCGATCAGAATGGAGTCCTGGGACTCGCCCTATGGGTCGAAATCGATCATTGAAACTTAATCATGTCGGTGCTGGTCAGCGTGACCTTGTAAACGATCGAACTCGTCATAGTGTAAATCGCAAGCTGGTCCTCATAGCTGTTATTTCCGGACATTCCATCCACGGGCACGATCACGTCGAAGCCACGCAAGGCGGCCGCAACAGCCGTGAAGAGAATGCCGTTATGCGATGCGCCACCAACCAGAACGACCGTGGTGATCCCCTTCTCCTTCAGCATCTTTTGCAAGCCGGTATCCTTATCGCCGAGCGCGAACTTATCGACAAACGAAATCACAACGGGTTCGTCGCCCTTCGGCGCAATCGCGGGAAGGACATCACCAATGACCGGGTTGGCGAACTTATCGGGTGCAGGGCTGGGAAACAGCGTGTAGACCACTGTCACGCCGCTAGCGCGGGCCGCAGCAAGTAATTTTTCAACCTTCGGAATGGAGGCGACGCAGCGCGGGCGCTTCTCGTTACAAGTCTGCTTGATGAGGTCGATCACCAGAAGTGCGGTGGTCTTCGGATTGATCGTAACACTCTTGAGCTGGGGTGGTGGTGGCGCCTTTACGTTTGGCCATTCGTCGATGATGGTCTCAGCAGACGAAGAAACAGCAAAACTTAATACTGGCGCAAGTACGGCGAGCTGCAATAGATGGCGTATCTGGACCATGATCTTCTCCCCCGTGATTCCCAAAGGGACCAACAATCGGTTCTGGCAAGCGTAACCCGCTCAAAGCCTCGACAACAATTGTCACACCTCCGCCGACAGTCGCCAATGTCGGCTATGGAGCACAATCCCTACCGCGCAGTCTTGGCCGCTAGTGCCACTTGCAATGACGGCAATAGGGAACCGCTCGAGCGCCGGCGTCCGACCCAAAGCGGACAAGTTAGCAGAGTCCTGACGCGCCCACTATAGTCTCCTGACACCCGGCCTCAATCTGTGAGGACGCAGATGGCGCTGGATCAGAGAACCTACTCGATACCGCGGCGGAGCTTCTGGAGGGCGTTGGTTGGCGTCACTCTAGGATTTCGCTTGATCGCGTCGGGGCACTATCGCAGACCAAAAAATCCTAGGATGACAAGTACGATGACCACGAGACCAACAATATAGATGATGCTATTCATTGGGTTCCTCTGGATGGTTCTCTCGAAGTGATCCTTCAAATACGACGTCGACAACTTTATCGCGGAACGAATATATTGTCGGCACGACCATCCCTAATTGAAAGCGGAGATCAACTGATTCGGGCGTAGGACGACCCTTCCGGTTTCGTAGGCGCTACCAGTAACTAATGCAGTCGCGTCTGTGGCCGTAGCTTGCCGAGGAGCATCACAGTTGAGCCGTTTTTGTTAACCGAAAGCGGTTTCAAGGAGCGGCACCCAAGGGCCGTTCGTCGACGATAGCCTACAACGGCGAATGTCCGCTTTCGACCCAAAAGCGGCCAGGCATACCTACCATGGGAGCGTAAGATAGGCGCGTCTCCATTCGCGGCCGATCAGGTTGATTCGTTAGGGTAATGATGGAAAGAGCTTATGGATTAGAGATTCCACAGAACCTCGCTGACGCGTGCAACGCGCAGCGCACTGCTTTGCTCGTGTACGACATGCAAGTCGGGGTGATTCGCCAAATACCTGATGGGCCGCAGATCGTCGCTCGCGTAAAGCTCGTCTTAGAGGCCGCGCGCGCGGCGGGCGTGCGTGTGTTCTTCATGCGCCATATGTCGCTGCCCAAAGAGGTGGCGGGCGTCTTTCAGTTGCGCATGGCCATGGCGTGGCAACGAGTCAAAACCGTCGCAGAAGTGAAACCGTGGTTCCTGCGCGATACGCCGGGATTTCAGCTCGTTTCTGACCTCAATCCGCTGCCCAGCGAAGTGATTTTCGACAAGATCACCATGTCAGCGTTTGAGGGTACGCCACTCGATATTGCTCTTCGAGACTGCGGAATCAACTCCTTCATCATTGTGGGAGTTGCAACAGAAATCGGTATCGAGCCAACGGTCCGCCACGGAGCCGACCTCGGCTACCTTCCTATAGTAGTTGCAGACGCCTGCGGCGCTGGCCACGCCGATGCGGGAGCACGAGCGATGGCAAGCATCAGATTTATGGGAGATGCGATCATCACCGATACTCAATCGATCCGAGACATCCTCGGTCAGCGGAGGACCTAACCCGACCGCCCTCTCCTGGTGTGGAGGAGAAGCCCAGGTGCGGGCCAATTGGCCTGGTCAGGCTGAAGCCTGCTCGAGTGGCGTCGCGGGCGGCCGCCCGAACATCATCAGTCCTACCGCGCCGACGAACGCGAGCGCGGCGCCTGCAAGCAGGATCACATCGAGCGCGTGTGCGTCGCTCGCCGCGGCTTCGGGCGAGCCCGCGACAAGCTCGCACATCGCCGCCGCGATCGCGACGCCGACCGCGCCCAGCATCACGAACGAAGTCAGCGTGATGCCGGATGCCGCGCCCGAGTACTCCGCGGGCACGACTGCCTGCGTAGCCTCTTGCGTCAACGCCCATGCAAGCCCGAGGCCGACGCCGGTCACGAAGAACAACGGCGTGTAAAGCCAAAGCGAGGTCACGGTCGTCAAGCCCACGATGCCGGCGGTGCTGATCATCATCCCGATCGCCATCATGCGATCCGCGGGGAATTTCTCCGCGAGCCTTCCCGAATAGAAGCTCGCTCCACCGGCGCCCGCCGACAGCGCGAGGAATACGAGCCCGGACCTGAAAGGCGACATGCCCCGTGCCTGCTGAAGATAGAACGCCGAGAAAACGGCGACCAAGCAGAAGACCACGTTGGACAGCGAGCCCGCGATGATGACGGCGTCGAACGCGCGGTTGCGAAACAGCGACAGGGAGACGAGCGGCGAGCGCACCCGACCCTCGATTACCACAAACAGCGCGAGTAGCAGGACGCCGCCGACCAGCGTGCCGACCGTCAAAAGCGACGTCCATCCCCACGCCTCGCCGCGATCGAACGCAAGGCTGATGCACACGAGGCCTCCCGTCAACGCGAGCATGCCGGGAATGTCGATGTGGCGGTCGGCGCTCTCGTCGCGCGTCTCATTCACGTATCGCAGCATGAGGTAGATCGCGACCACGCAGAACGGAATGTTGATGAAAAACACGCCCCGCCAGCTGAGGAATTCCGAGAACGTGCCGCCGACGAAGGGTCCCAGCGCCTGTCCGATCGCCGAGACGCCCAGCACGACGCCGATCGCGCGCGCCTGTCGCGCGCCCGTGAATGTGCTCGACACGACCGCGATCGACACCGGGAAGATGAGGGCGGCGCCGATGCCATGGACCACGCGTGCAACGATGAGGTAGACCTCGTCGGGCGCGGTGCCGCAGATGAGTGACACGATGCCGAAGATGGCGAGCCCGATGACGATGACGAGGCGGCGGCCGAAGATGTCGGCGAGGCGGCCGGCCGTCACCATGAGCGCACCGATCGACAGCATGTAGCCGCTCACCACCCATTGGAGGTCGGTTGAAGCGACATGGAAATGCTTCGCGATCGCGGGAATCGCGAGATTTAGCGCGAACCAGTCCATCTGCACGATCAGCATCGAGATCGCGCACGCTGTGATGATGAGCATGTCTTCGCGCGAGAAGCGGAGCTCCGCCGATTCGGTCATAGCGCTCCCCGCCACGCAAGGTTTTGCATCAGCGCACCAGCTCCGAGTCTGCTTCTGGCCGAACTGACATCGCGAACCTCCGCTTTCGGGTCCCTTACCGCGCAACCGTCCGCGGCTATGGCATCTGATATCCCGGCGTCGACCTTGAGATAGCTCGCTCCTCGTCGTCCATGTCCTCAGGGATACCCTCGAAGAGCGGCGTAGTGAGGTAGCGCTCGCCCGTGTCGGGGAGCATCGCGAGAATCACCGACCCAGGCCGCGCCTTATCGGCGATCTGCATCGCCACGCCGAACGTAGCGCCGCTGGAGATGCCACAAAAGATTCCTTCCTTCTGCGCCAGCGCCTTGGCCCACTTGACCGCCTCTGCGGCCGTAATCGGGATCAATTCGTCGTAGTAGGACTTGTCGATTGCCTCCTGCAGCACGAGCGGAATGAAGTCGGGCGTCCAGCCCTGAATCGGATGCGGCTCGAACGCAACGTGGCTGGTGCTGGGCGAGCCGTCTGCACTGCGCGACTGAGGCTTACCGCTACCGACGAGCTGCGCATTCGCCGGTTCGCTCAGGACAATCCTCGTCTCGGGACGTTCACGGCGCAGGACACGCGCGACTCCAGTCACCGTACTGCCAGTGCCGTAGCCGGTCACAAAATAGGCTAGGCGCTCGCCCTTGAGGTCGGCGATGAACTCTCGGGCCGTCGTTGATTCGTGGATTTCCGCGTTCGCCGTGGTCTCGAACTGGCGGGCAAGAAACCAGCCGTTCGCCTCCGCGAGTTCGACCGCCTTCTGGTACATCCCGAACCCTTTCGCGGCTCGCGGGGTGAGGACTACCTTGGCGCCGAGGATGCGCATCAGCCGGCGGCGCTCGATCGAGAAACTGTCCGCCATCGTAACGACGAGTGGATAGCCCTTCTGCGCGCAGACCATGGCGAGGCCGATGCCCGTGTTGCCGCTCGTCGCCTCCACCACCGTTTGTCCAGGCTTCAGTGTCCCGTTGCGCTCGGCGGCCTCGATGATGTTGAGCGCCAGCCGGTCCTTGACCGAGGCGGCCGGATTGAAGGCCTCGGCCTTTACGTAGATGCGAACGCTTTCCGGCGCGATGTTGTTGACGCGGATGCAGGGCGTGTCTCCAACAGTGTCCAACACGCTATCGAAGAGACGGCCCCGTCCGTTGGTGGTTCTGACTTGCGAACTTGCCATCTCATCCTCCGCGGATGGGCTGATAGTGGGCAACGGAGTATTTAGGAATCCGCCGCCGACGGTCAACTCCCATCGCGTCCGGCGATTCTGGTGGATGACGCGAAGCCTCGGACCTATAGTGGTGCCAGCAATCTGCAGCGGATGACGCGTTTCGTCGTGCGTTATCCCGTTCTGAGCGGTTGCGGCGCCGCCCTTTGCAATCCCCGTACACCGCGTTCGTACTCGGCGATCACCTGCGCGCCGAGTAGCAGAATGATCGCCGCCGCCTCAAGGCTCAACAGGATAAGAATCGCCGTCGCGAGCGATCCGTACACCATGTTTATTTGCGATAGCGTGGCGAAGAACCACACGAGAAGGTGGCGCGTGATCTCCCATAGCAACCCTGCGGTGACGCCGCCAACGAGCGCAAGCCGCCACGACGGACGCTTGACGGGCATCACCATGTAGATCGACGTCAGGGCGAGGATCTGTCCCGCGACACCGATCAGATATAGCACCAATCCCGAAATACCGACGAGCGAACGCGCGCGCCCGAAAACCTCGATACCGTCGCGCTCCATTACCTGCAGGAAATGGGCGACGAATGTGACGGCGAGAAGTCCGAAGCCTAGGCAGGCAATGTAAAAAAACGGGATGAGCGCTGAAACGACGAGGCGCCGTCGGCGGACCGACACTCGATGATAGAAGATTACCGACATCGCGTTCTCGACGACCCGGAATGCAATTGCACCGAAGAAGACGAGCGTGGCAACCAGGAACCAGCCAATTACAGTGCGATGGACGAGAAACTGCATTAATTCGCGCATGATCGCGTCTGATTGACCAGGCACAACCAGCTCCAGATAGCGAGTGAGCGTCGCGAGCAGAGCGTCCTGATCGACGAAGTGCGTGAGCACGATCAGCGCCAGGATTAGCAAGGGTAGGATCGATAGGAGCGTGTTGTATGCGATTGCGCCGGCCAGCAGGTAGCCTTGGTTGGCACTAAAGCTTTTCAGCACCCTCACCGCGAAAGTTCCCGGGTGCTTCAGCACATTCACGTGCGGACGTATGCGCGCCCTGACCCGGCCTGTACGGGAGCTTACTGCGGTGCCGGTGCGCCGGTCAGAAATTGTGGAGTGATTTGGCAGAGTATGAACGTCCGCCTTCGACCCAAAGCGGACATGACGAGGTTGTAGAAAAGCGTAGGCAGTCGCCTAACCTTGTTAGGAAGCGGCCGGTCTCGCCGGCCTCCAGGAGACCGCGGCCGACGCTTCTTTGCGGACAGGGTCGAAGTCCCAGCTCGCGGCCATCGTACTTGCGCCCACGGAAGCCGCTGTGACGACACGCGATAGCGGCCCCTGGCCATCGGAAGTGTCGATTTTCGCCGGAAGGAACACCAACGCATCCAGGGTCAACACCGTCAACGTGATAGCGGCGAGACCGAAGACTGCACGTGGGATCGAGCTTTTGTACTTGTCCATAATCCAAATTCCATTGCGTCTTCACTTAAGGCAATCGTGGATTTTCGTGCCTCCGATGCTGCCCAATCCAGGTGAATATTCGTGGTTTTTTAGAGTTTGCCGTCATATCACGAGCAGGGCTTATAGCTTGGCCGCATCTAGCCGCTGAGGAAGCGCCTGTTGAAAGGTCTTCGTCAGGCGCGTGCCAGTCATCCTAGCCTCGATTCGGGCTATCCGAAAATGAACAGAAACGTGTCTGTCGTGCTTTACATTCTTGTGCTGATAGCCGTGGTCGTTAGTGTAGATCTACTCTTCTTTGAGAATCGATTCTGGGAACGGCTGATGGTGAACATCGGCATCGTCTTGGTGTTTGCAGCTTTCTATTTGAGATACCTAAAGCACCGGTAAGCCAAGCGCCCGGACGCTGGCGACCAAAGCATCATTTGACAGCGCCGAGCGCTCTTCCCAGCTTCAGTCGCGGCGTCGGGGTTACTGCTAGACGTGGATCTGCCGGCCACCGCCGAAGGCCCAGTTCTCCCACTGGGTTTCCTTGAAGACGACCATTACATGCTCCGGGTCGAGACCGGGGTCGCGTGACACGCTGGCCATGATATCCGCGAGGATTTTGCGCTTCACTTTCACGCTGCGCCCGACTGAGAACAGGATCTCGATCAGCACGAAATCGCCGCCGCGCGGCGAAGCCAGGTCTGGATACTCGCCGTCGTAGCGAAAGTCATCGGCGTCGAGTTCCAGTACCCGCTGAAAGCGATCCTTTTCCGGGACGCCCGAAGAGACCAATGCGGTATGGACTGCGCCGAGCACGGCCGATTTGAAGGCGGTGGTCTTGGGTTTGCGCACGGTAAGCGTAACGAATGGCATGGTGTCCTCCCCCCTCAACGCACTCTGGATGGCGGCGGCGTGCGGCTCCACGCCTGCAGGCGGGCGGCGACGCGATACGCCAGGCGCCGCACCCACAGGTCGTAGGCGATCACGAGCTTCGCCAGTTTGTCGATGGAAGCCTCGGCATTCAAGCGGCGCGCTTCGCGCTCGTGCTCTTGCAATTCCGCCAGAGGATGCGGCGCGCGGGTGCGGGATACGAATGTGCTGCGGTTCATTGCGAGCTCCTTTCGCGTGGTTGACAGCGCCACTCTAGGACTTCACAATGTATTTGTTAAACGAATTGTTCTAATAGAAACTATTCTGAATATTCATTGATCATGCACACAGCCAACCTCGACATCGATTTGCTGCGCAGCTTCGCCGCGGTCGCTGACACTGGCAGCTTCACTGCCGCTGCCGAGCTGGTGGCGCGCACCCAATCCGCGGTGAGCGTTCAGGTCAAGCGCCTGGAGGAGATCGTCGGCCGCAGGGTGTTCGAGCGGACCAGCCGCTCGCTCGCGCTCACTCCCGCCGGCGAAACCCTGCTCGGCTACACCCGGCGCATCCTAGAGCTCAACGACGAGTCGGTCCGACGCATCGCCGAGCCGCCCGTCTCCGGCGAGATCCGCCTTGGCATCACCGAGTATTTCGTTCCGAACGAACTGCCAGCGATCCTGGCGCGCTTCGCCGCAGCCTATCCCGGCGTGCACCTCGAAGTGCGCATGGGGCTCTCGCGGGATTTGCGCGAACAGCTCGCCCAGAAGAACTTCGACGCCGTGATTGTCCGCCTCGGCCCGCGCGAGCGCGAGCACGCGGTCTGGAGAGAGCCCCAGGTCTGGGTGGCGCGGAAAGGATTCGTGCCCGCGCCCGGTGTGGTACTACCGCTGGCGCTGCTGCCCGCGCCGTGCGTGCTGCGCCAGCACGCGCTCGAATCGATGAAGCGGTTAAAACGTCCGTGGAGAATTGCTTTCACGGGGTCGAGCATTGTGAGCGTGCAGGCCGCGGTGTCTGCGGGACTCGGGGTTTCCATCCTGCCGCGCTCATCGCTGCTGCCCGGCATGCAGATCCTGCCGAAGGGCCGCGACTTCCCCGATCCGGGCCGGCTCGACGTGGGCGTCCTGCGCGGCGCCGGCGCGCCCGCCGATATCGTGGCCGCCCTGGAGCGCGTCATCAGCGAGACCCTGGACGTGTTGGCGCTGACGCGGACGGCTGCGTGACGGTCCTGGCTGCCGGCTGGTCTGCTAGCGCCTCCCGGGATTACGCTTGAACGTCCCCTTCCGACGCAAAGCGGACATGTATTCGTGGTAGTAGACTGACGGTTAGCTTCCGCAGCTCGACAGCTTCGCAATCGGGCATTCGCATGAGAACCGCCTTTCGCACGCTCGCACTGTTGCTTGGGCTCGCCATAGGCGGCACGTTGCTGGCGCAGACACCCGCCGCCGCGCCGTCCACAGGCCAGCCGGTCACCTCACCACCAACCCCTGCGCCAGCGGCAGTGACGTCGGGTGACAACATGGAAGGTCTTGCCGCCGTCTATTCCGACAAGCTTCAAGGACACAAAACGGCAAGCGGCCAGGTATTCCGCCAGAGCAAGCTCACGGCCGCGCATCCATCGCTGGCGTTCGGCACCAAAGTGAAAGTCACGAACACGAAGAACAACAAGACGGTTGAGGTGACGATCAATGATCGTGGCCCAAAGCAGGCGGGGCGCGTCATTGACATGTCAAGCGCCGCCGCCTCGAAGATCGGTCTAAGCAAGAAGGCAATGGTGCCGGTGAAGCTGGAGGTCGTCGCTGAAGCTCCTGCGAAAACGACCGCCCGGTAACGCCGCAGTCATGGTCGTAGTCTATAGTCCCCTTATCAGCCATATTCGCGGCTGATTCTTGGGGAGAGACAGCGGTGGCTCGGATCGTTGGTCCCTGCATCACTCGTCGCCGCTTTCTCAAGTCCGTTGCTGCAGGTGTTGCCCTTTCCAGTGGCGGCATCGCAGAGATCCTCGCGCAAGGGACGGCGCCAGCCGCCATCACCCGCGATTCCGTGCGTCCCCAGATACCGCTTGGCGTGATGAGCGGCGATGTCACCGACGCACGAGCAGTCATCTGGAGCAAGTGCGACCGCCCAGGGCGGATCTTCGTCGAGTACTCGACCAGCGAGCAGTTTCGCGACGCGAAGCGTATTGCTGGTCCGTCGGCGATCGAGGACAGCGACTTCACCGCCAGAGTCGACCTGGCTGGGCTGGTCGCCGGCCAGGACCTCTTCTACCGCGTTACCTTCCAGGACCTCGCGAATCCGAAGGTCTTCAGCGCGCCGGCCGCGGGACGGCTGCGCCTGGCGCCCTCATCGACGCG
>Ga0126384_10001731_pt1 | contig 13043 bp, 31 predicted proteins | sample PanSoiMetPlot_36_FD_92543 | JGI IMG/M metagenome (GOLD analysis project Ga0126384, IMG submission 92543) | Tropical forest soil microbial communities from Panama - MetaG Plot_36 | ecosystem: Environmental > Terrestrial > Soil > Tropical forest > Bulk soil | place: Panama | collected 2016-02-17 | reverse complement strand
GAGGCCGAAGCCATCGGTGGCGGGCTTACGGCATTTTGGGCATGGCATGTCCTGGAGATACTCAGGGATGCCCTTGCGGATAGTTGATGGGTCGATGTGAGCACGTTTGTCTTCGGTCATGCGTTGTTCTCCACGGCCCAAAACCACAGGGCGTAGCACCGCCATCTCCACCGGCAGTACGCCCCGTAGCCTGGTTTGCCGACTTTTGGAAAGCGGCGGTTCATGGAAGTTAGACCAAAAGCCTCTCGCCCTTGGCGTCAGGTGCTTTGGTTGTCATCCAATTGACCTCGCGCCACTCCTTCAGGCGGTCTGCCATGGCCTCGACCGCAGCGATTTGCTCTTCGTCGCAGTCAGCCTGTTTGCATCGGGCAAGGTACCCGGTCTTGTGGTCAAGAAACATGGCCGCGAAGACGCTATCCTTGGCCAAGAAGACCACATATTGATCCTCTGGAACAAGTGAGTCGTCTTTGGCCTTGTGTATTCGGCCGTAGAACTTGGCATCGAGCTTCCTCATTCCACCGCCCTCGTCTTGGCGATCCGGGCGAAGATGGCATCGCTGCCGTCCTGGGCCGGCTCATGGCGAATCTCTACCATTACCTGAGCCCCGTTACAGGCCTCGAAGGCCTGGCCTCGGGACAGGTTCTCCACGTCGACCCCGCAATGTTCGCAGAACTCCCGCCCCCGCCAAAGGCTCTCGTCGGTGAGCCAGATGTCGTGCCGAAGGGTCTTGTTGGCGATGCCTCCTATGGCTTCGAGTTCGTCTGGGTCAACGTCCTCGCCGGCCTGAAGAAGCTCCAAGGTGAACCTGGCCCCAGGGGTCTTCTTCTTAGCGCTCTCGAAGTATTCCGGGAGGCCTCGAACTATGGCCAGGTAGGTCCCCACCGGGATCGGCGGCGGACGGGTATCGCCAGATGCAGGTTTGTCAAGGATGTCAGAGAAGTTTGGCATTAGAATTTCCTTAGGATGGGTTTCACGATCTTGGGTTGTTCAGGCGCTTGGATTGCTAGGACACGAGGTGCTCCTGTGGGTGGTGGTCTAATGGCGGCAAAGAACTCGGCCAGGCCGTTCTCTATGTCGAGGGGCTTGACCAATTCGAAAGGCCTTGAGTTTGCAAGGTCGAACATTGGCGAACTCGTCAGCTCAATCTTCCGCTTCCCGCCAAGGTTGGTGAACCTCACCACGTTGTTGAAGTACCGCAGGATCAGGGGTGAGAGGGCTGAGCCTACGGCTGAGGGGTAGCCCTTTCGGGTCCCGTCAGGATTGTCCACGTACTTGACGTGGGAGATGACGATGACGTTGGTCCTGAAGTCCTCGCTCGTCAGCAGGGCCACGACATTTTCGACAGCGTCTTGAGCATCTTTGTAAAGAGCTCGGACGTCATACTTACCATTGCTGGATCGTGGGACGAGTGGCTCGCGGAAATCATACGCTGCGTCTGAAAGGAATGTAAGGGAGTCGACAACGAGAATACAGTCGGGTCCCCAGCTAGCTGGTACTCCAAGGTCAACGTCTCCGTACTTCCATCGATCCAGCAGCTTAAGGCCAGTAGAGAATGCCTTTGGCGCTCCGTCGATGACGGGTCCTGTTGGGGAGGCTTTTCGCTTGTCTCGGAGGGTAACGAACTCGACATTGCCGAGGAGCGCAGGACAGTCGCGTCTAACGAGCTGACTAAGGATGTCCAATCCGTTATCATAATCAAGTATTCGGAGGTGGTAGCCAGCTCTAACGAGGGACACGAGAGCTCCAGTTTTACCAGCCTTGGAATCGCCTTCGATGAGGAGTTTGACATATTCGTTACTCTGATGGTCTTGGAGGGAGGGCATCTTCTACATCCCCTTCGAAATCCAAAATTGGTGGCTTGATGTGCACGTTGGCTTGGTCTAGAATCCGTTTGCGGTAGTGGTCTCTCTCACGTTCAAGGCGTTCTAACTCGTGACGCATTCGATACCACTGACCGCCAAGCCGGGTCTCCATGAACCGCTGCTCCTGCTCCCACCATTCACGTAGTTGGGCTTCTGTTGGCATCGCCAAGGCTCCTTGATTCGAGGTCTAGGGTCATCTTGATCCAGTCGCCGACCTTGAGGTGCTTTCGGCTCTCGTATGGGATGTCGTCATAGCTGACGGACATGATCGGCGAGTGTTGGAGCCAGAAGCGGTCCGGGGCATTCTCCGAGACCCGTACCATGATGGTCCAATTGATCTTCAGCGTTCTGTCGTTCATGTAGTTGACCTCTATCGTACCTTCAGTGGATTCCATGGTTCCCTCCTCCTAAACCCAGCCTCCAGCCAGCGCTTCCTTACCCCCGGTGCTCTGGCGCAGACTTCCGCGAATTCACAGCCGCCGAACTTGTCGCAGCTAGTGTCGTTCATCGGCCAAAAGGCTTCGCTTGCGCACTGTTCAGCCAGTGCCAGCCACCTTTTTGTATCCTCCAGCCATTCGTCGAGCTGGTCCTTTGTACGATAAGTGAAACCACGAACAGGACGGCTAAAATTAACAGCAACTTGTAGAGCATCGACGATCACTCCCTTGATTGGCGACCCTAGGATGATCTGGCCCGCAAGGGTGTAGAGTGACATCTGAACGTCCATGTCGAATTTAACGAAGTAGTACGAGCCTGGAGTCGTGGTGGTGGTCTTCCGGTCCATGACGTACAGGTCGTTGGCAAAGGTCACGATCCGGTCGAGGTGGCCGCAGAGGAGATAGTTTAGATGAATGCAGGTGTTGCCATAGCTTTCTGGCTGACGAATGGTTTCGTCAGCTTCTTCACCGCAGGTCACGCATTTCCAACGTCTCTCACCTTGCCAATGCCACTCATGCTCTGCGATCTTGGGCCCGTAGTCCAGCTCAAAACTAAAACTCACCTCTACCGCCGGACGCCCGTTGGATAGAATGACTGTTTTCGCCGCGTCCTCTTCGTAGTAATCGAGGTACCAAACAGCGCTTCGAACAAGATTGGCTTTAGTCTTGAGCGCCTCGGATTTCGTCTTCGGGTCCGGGTCCCAATCTGCAATTCTAGCAAGTAGCTCTCGAACGGAGTATCTGACCGCGTCGTCATGGGAGGCTCCCTTCACTTTCGCGTTTTCATAATCCTCCATCACTTGATGGAACTCGTTTCCCCATCGAAGGTGGATGCCCTCGCCTTTTTCCCAGCCTTCGATGTGCTTCAGCTGGTAGTAGCGGGGGCACTTTTTGAAGGCTGCGAGGGTGGTGGCGTCCCACGCCCACTGGTAATAGGTCCCAGCAATGAAGTTAGACTGGGGCGCTTCTTGACTTTCTTGTGCTTGTAGTGCCATTTGGGGCCCCATACGTCTAGTTTGGCTTGGTTGCGTCGGGCTGCTCGGTAGGTTTCTGCGGGTCGGGGCATTGAAACTCCATTGATTTGATGGCCTCGAAGACGTGGGTGGCGATCTCGTCCTTGGTCAGCCCAGCAGTCGCGCCAAGACGCAAAAGGGCCGCGGACGTGACTCCCATGGCCTCTACAAAGTTCTGAGTCATGTAGTAGAGGACGTGCTCTAGGGTTTGGGTCTTTCCGAGGTCGATCGTGACTTCCGTTTTTGCTTCCATCAAAGCCTCCGTAGTACCGGGGTTACTTTCTGAACCTTCAGCAGCTTCCCTAGGTCCGGCGCCTCGCCCTTGGTGACCTTCTCTCCCCGTTCCCACTGGCCTCGCTGCTTTCGCAGATAGGCGATGATGTGGTCGATGTCCGCGTCGGTGGTCTCCTCAGCGTGGCGGTTTAGGGCCTCCAGGACCGGGTCGGCTCCGGGCGGTAGGATTTCCATGTCAGCCATCGACCTTCTCCTTTGGCTGATACTCTTCGAGAAGGGCTTTGAAACGTTTAAGCTCCTCCTCGTATGTCTCCCAGAACCGCTTGGAGGTTTTTGTAAGCCTTTGATAGTTGTCGTCGGTGAGGCTTGCGTTGCTAAGCTCAGTGTCACATTGAACCGCCGAATGGTGGCGGTTGATTAGGGCGTTTAGGCCATTCTTCAGTCGGTCGTCCATCACACTCCCTCCATTGGTCTATATTCTCCGTCCGTCTTCAGCTCCGCACGGCTCCTTGCAATCAGCACAAAACTCCCGCGCTGGGAGATCGTAAATGGCAACAGCCTGGGATCGTCCGACTGGCGCTTGATCTCGTACAAGACCGCGACCAGGCGCTGAACGTCATCCGTTTCAACGCTGATGCCGTGGGGCGACTCGATGGCCTTGATCCACAGCTCGATCGCTTTGTCTTGATCGGTCACCGGACCATCCTTGCAAGGTCGTCAAGCTCCAAGTCCAAGGCCGACGACAGGATGACCATAGTACGAAAGCTCGGCTGCTTAATGTACCCGGTTTCGATGTTGCTGATCTGGCCGTACGCCAATCCAGTCTTGCGGCTCAGCTGCCTAAGGGATAGACCGCTGGTCCTTCGCGCGGCCCTTAGAGTTTTGGTAAGGCGGTTTGGCTTTAATATTCTGCCCATTTTCGTACCTCGCTATGGAGTCGTAAAGTCTCCAAACTAGTTCATCATTGAGTGTCCTGCCAGCACCTCGCGCTGCGGCCCAAAGGCGATTGTGAAGGTCTCGTGGCATTCGCACCCTGGCATATCGAAGGTTCTCGTCGAGATCGGCCCGAACTTTGCCCTTGTACTTTGCGATCATCTCCTGATCGTTCATTGAATCTCCTCCACGATCATCTTCGAGACCGCCCCAGCGTCGTTCTTCACGATCTGCAAAACCCACGCTTCGCGCTCTTCGTCCCAGTATGGGTTCTTGCAGATCAGCACAGAGTAGGGCGTCTGGCCGTACATGTCATGGCCTGGCTCGTAGACATCCTTGCTCAGATGTCGGTCGAAGGTCCGTGCTTGGTGCAGCCGAACACGAAAGTTGAAGGCCTGTCCTCGGCCGTCCGTCTTGCCTGGGAATAGCCTCTGGACGCCCTTTTCGCTCGCAAGCGCCTGGTCGAGAAGCTCATACTCCGCCGCGTAGGCAAGTCTTGAGACTGGGGTGGTCATAGGATGCTCCTCGAATTGATTTCATAGTACCGCTCCGCGGCTCGCGTCTGGATGACATACCGAAGGTTCAGCTCTTGCTCATCGTCGCCGATCAGCCATGGGTCGAGGTGGAAGACAGTGGGCCACTCCAGGCCCTTGGCCTTATGCCCGGTGGTCAGGGTGATGGTCCCCTTTCGCTTGAGGATGTCCGCAGCGTAGGCCAAGGCCTGCCCTAGGTCCCTCGCTTGCTCGGCGAAGATGATCATCGTTGCGGCAAGGTCATTGGCCGTCTTCGAGCCTGCGGCTACCTTTCGATTGGCCCAATCCCCGATGGCATCGAGCAGGTAGGCCCGTGGCATCGAGTCGTCGCCGAACTTCCTCATGATCCCCACGATCTTTGGCCCTATGTCAGACCCAGCGACGGTAACTGCCCGACCGGCCTGGATAAGCCGGAAGGCCAGCTTAAACAGCGGCGCGTTATTGCGGCAAATGACGGCGCAGTCTTCGGGGAACTCGCTTAGGCCCATGGCCCATCCAGTCAGTACCTGTCCGCCTTCCCGGCTCCACTTAAATTCCGGTACCCGCCACCTAGCATTCTTGACGATCTCACTGGGGCACCTCCAGCTAACACTGAGCGGTAGTTCCTCCATCACGAAGTGGTCTCGGAGCTTTCCCATTCCGTCTTGGCAGGCTCCGCGGAATTGGTAGATTGATTGGAAGGGATCGCCAACGCTAATGATCCGACTTCCTCGGAGCTTTTTGAGCATTTGATGATTAGTCGGTGATAGGTCCTGCGCTTCATCGACAAGGACCAGCGGAAAGCGTGGAAATGCTCCTCCGAACAAAGCGGGCATGTAAATCTGATCGTTGAAGTCAATAAGACCAGTGTAGGCTTGACGGATGGATACCAGTAGGCACTCGTCGACGAGGTCCTTGGGCGCAGGGCTTTCGAAACGTCGTCCCAGATCGTCCCAGGTGATAAGTCGCTTTGCGTTGGGATAAGCTCCGTCTGGGACGTATCCGAGGGACTTCGCCAATCCGACTGCGGCAACGGTGTCCCAGAATCCATCCCAGGCTGCGGTGCGCTCTTCGCGGTCGAGTTCGCCGATAAGCCCTCGGAGGATGTCCGGGACTTTCTTCCCGTCGAGGACGACTTTGCCCGTGCACGTCCGCCCCCAGATCGAGTGGCCGAGGCCGTTGATGGTTTTGACCGTCGTTCTTTTGCCAAACTTCTCCTCCATTTCATCCGCTACGGCCCGATTGAACGCGAGGCAGAGGGTTGGGCAGGTCGATTGGGCCTGGATCAGCTCCAAGGTCGCCGTCTTGCCCGTTCCGGCATAAGCGTTCACCTGGAGGTTTGATGCCGACCTGGCCATCGAGTCGAGGATCGCTTGCTGCTCGGTTGTGGGGTCCATCAAGGAACCTTTCTAGGTTACGGATCATCATGTAGCGGTTTTGCGAGACCTCGTAGGTCGAGAATTTGTGCCCGCAGCCGCAAAGTCTGAAGCGCTGAATGTCGAGGGATTTCCAGACAATCGAGTCGGTCCTCCCGCATGCGGGGCATTCAATGACCTTGGAGACCTTCTGCGTTTCGCCTTTACTCATCGGCGGCATCGCCGTAGACGGTCTTGTCCCTGGCCGCCTGTTCGGCCTGGAGCCGCTTGGTGACCATATTGCCCAGGACCTGCGAGGCCTTCTGCCTCTGCGGCGAGAGTTCATCCCCCAGGGTCACCGTGAAGTCGCTCCGCATGGTTACCATGTCCTGGTGGAGTTGGTCGAACTTCGAGTGAAGCCCAATGCGAAAGCGCTCCATGTCCTGGCGGAGCCCTTGGATTTCGTCGAAGAGAGCAGAGTAGCCGAAGAGTTTCTGTAGGAATTTCATTTCATCCTCCTATGCAACATTGAAGCGTTTGCACGGCCGCATGGCCAAGCATGTACACGACAGTCCCGGCGAGGAAGGCCAACAGAACCCAGAAAAGCCACTCCGTCATCGCTTCCTCCCGAAATACGTCGGATCGTCCTTCCAACTTGGAAAGTTAATCGGGCTTGTCGTCTGCATTAAGTGTTCGCGATAGCCTTGCTCGTAGTCTGGGTCCACGATCGTCTTGGTCGTCCCGTCCCGCATCTTGTAGTCTCGCAGGACGGGCATTGAAGGGTCGCGCCAGTCGAGCCGAGGCTTTTCTGGCTTTTGCCTCATTGCCTAATCCCCTTCGTGGCCAGGTCGGTCAGGCGAATGGTGAGCATCTCCAGCATCTGGCCAACGGCCAAAAAGCCCTGGCCGATCAGCTTGTCCCCATTCTCTTTCTTGTAGTGGCCGATAAGGTAGGCATCCTCCGCCGCCAGCTTGACGTGTTCGATCAGCCTTGCGAAGGTGATGCCCTCTGAGAAGGTCCCGCCTTCGGTTTCGATTGGATAGCGCATGTTCACACTCCATACTGGCCGTAGCCAGTGTGTTTGACCTTCCTGTGCTGTACGAGCTTCGCCAGGGCATTGGCAATTTGTTTGTCCGACGCTCGACGTACTCGCTTTCGCACGGCCTTTCTGATATCGGCGAGGTCACCAGCGCCGTTGTTAATGGCCATGTAGGCTACCTGGGTTAGGTTCATTGGGCGGCCACAGGCAAGGCATCTCATCAATTGCCTCCCTCGATGGCCTGTATGAGGGCCGTTTCGTTGGTCATGCCAAGCGGGTTCGAGCACTCCTCTGTGGCCATCACCTCGAATGTAAGGCCTTCTTTGCCACACGAGGCGCAGGTCCCAACGAAGTCCGTGCCGATAGGTGAGGTTCGGTTGACGAGTGGGTGCTTCATAGTCTCCTCTCAATCTGGACCTTCGCCTTCTTCACCGGGGTGCCCAGCAGAGCGAAGAGATCGCTCCCTTTCCGTTGGTTCCTGGCCGCAATCCGAAGGTCCCGGTAGTCCTCGGAAAGGCTTTCCTTATGCCCCGTCAGAACGTTCTCGATGTGCCGGCAAAGCTCTGACAGCTCCCCGCCGTCCATCGAGAACTCACAGCCCCTAATCCTTACGACATAGGGCCACTTGGTGTCTTGGGTCCATGCTCCGCAGTCCATGTGTCCTCCTGAAAGTAGGCCTTGCTGATCCGCAGCTGGAACCGAGCCCATCGTCCTGGTCCTTTTGAGTGGGGTGCTTTGACGTCAAGCCCTGCCTCCTCGGCGTATGTCCTGCTTGACCACCCCACACAGAATCACCAGCGGCGATATAATCTTGACGGAAAATGTCCGCCGTAGGCCCAGCCATAAGGCCAGTACGGCGGGTTGTAATACCGTCCCCCGCCGCCCCAAGGGCTCCAGTTCCTACATGCGCCCCAGTAACAGGCCCCGGAGCGCATCATATACTGGGCCATGGAGGTTTGGGTGGTGGCCATAAGGCCACCGATTAACACCAAAATGAAAAGCCTCACCTCAGCCCCCGTTCGCGTTGCCGTTGTGATGGCCCCCGATGCCGCAGTCAGGACAAATCGCCCGTGGGGCGTAATGCCTGGTGCCGGCAAAGCCGTAGTCTTCAGTCGTCACGCAGCCGGCCAAAAGGGCCAGCAGTAGTCCCGCCACAAGTAGTCTCATTGCTTCACTTCCTTTGGTGCGGCCGATGGAAATACCCCAATGACATAGGCCGCGTTTAGCCATTGGGTGCCTCGTGATGGACTGGAGATCATCATCCAGCCATGCCATGGTTGGTTCTGGGTCACCATGGCCTCGTCCTCGAACTCAAGGACGAAGTCCGCGCAGGCGTTCTGGTCTAGGAGGACCTTCATTGCGAGAATCCTGCGCCATTACGAACATCTTGAAGGGTGAGGGTGTCGGGGGCCCGGTGTGGCCTTTTCGGCTGGCCTTTTCGATCCCTTCGAGATTTGTTTCGAGTGTTTCGGAACTCAGCGCTCCGAAGCTTCTTTAGCGAGATGGCACCTCTTGGGGGATAAAATACGATTGCTAGGCCATCTTCTGGTATAGTAAGCCCTCCGAGTTTGTGCAGTGCTTGAACCATGCTTCGATCGTAGGCCGCCACTAAGTTACGTGTTGTAGGTGACGATTGATATCGTGTCCACGTTTTGGAGCCTTTGAGCTTCACCTTAATGATGTTGCGATCGATAACGATGTCCTCGATGCGCTTGTCGTCCTTTCCTGCTAGTGCAAGCATGCACTCCCGGCGGTTCTTTTTCTTGCCGCCAAGTATGTGGCATTCAAAACACCGTATTTCTAACGGTTCTGTTGCGTCCATGCAGTCTTGGAACGGTCTTGCCATGACTCACTCCTGTCATTACATCACTCTGTGGTTTTTATCTCCATGCATTGGCCAGACCGGGACAGGCGTTGCTCGATGAAGGGACTTTAATCGGACTTCTACCGAACCTGTCTTACCCATGCTACTTCCGGTTTCGTGAGGCGCTCATCAGTGGCCTAAGCCTCTTTGTTCAGATGAAACTTCGGGCTCCCTGTCCATTCCCGCATATCGTCCTTGGACCTAACGTCTTCCCCAGCCACATAGGCCGCAACTCGCTTGGCCCAGGCCTTGTCGGTCTCTCCTGGCCTACGTTCAAGAGCCTTGATTATGGTCATTGGCTGTTTCATTAAAGCCTCCCGGTTTTAGCCGGTTCTTTGAAGTCCCGTTCTTCCATGTAGCTTAGCGCCCATTCAACCAAGACCTTGTCCATGTCCGGCCTGAGCATCTTGTCGCACATCTTCCATAGTTCCTTCGCAGGTAGGGCGGAGAAAGCCATGGCGATTTGCATGAGCGGGTCCTGAAGCTGCTCGATCGTCAGTAGGCCTTTGAAAGCGACCAGGTCTCGTGGCTCGTCGGTGGGTTCAGGGAACTCTCGCACTCGCACGTCCCCATTCCCACGGGGCTCTCGGCGTACAAAGTCCGGCGGCATCGCTCCGTCATCGATTGTCATTGGCCTTTCCTCTCGCTGAGTTGGAGGGCACGCCTAAGTAGAAGCTGTGCGGTGGTCATGGCCGTCGACATGTGGCCTTCCGGCCTTAGACCTGCCACAATGATCTGCGCGGCCATGGTTACCAAGATATCGATGGCCTCCGGCGGGCCAGGCTGGTACTTTTCGAAGACCTCCGCGATCTCGAATATCATCTTGTCTCGCGGATCGATCTCAGGTGGCGGGGCATTGCCCCAAGGGCTGGTCATAGGATCACTCCCCAGTTGAAAAACCCCATTGCGTACGCTAGCCCAACGAGGCAGAAGGCGATGGCAGTAGCGAAGCCGATGAAAATCCAGTTGGGGTTCATGACAGGCCCACCAGGCCTTTCCATTCCTTGACCAAGTCCCGTCCTGCTTGCGCATCCCATTCTGGCACCATCTTGCCTTTGTCTGGAAGCTCGTCCTCGCAACAGAACGTCTCGCGGCAGATTGTGGGCTTGTAGCTTGTGTCGTGGATCGAGCAAAGGCCGTCCTTTAGGAACGTGCAGGTACCAAACTTTGTGCCGTGCAGAAGCTCAATAAGCCCAAACTCTGGAGCCTTGTTGCCCTCGCAGCCCTCAACGGCTGGGCACAGAAGGTAGATCGGGCTTTCGTCGGTCACCCACCAGTCCATCATCAATCGATGCGCAAGGCCGGCTTCTATTGCAGCCTTGGCTTCGCTGACACTCATCCATCCTGGGGCGTTGCGGCAGGCGCTCACGCATTTGTCACATGTGCAGCTTCGCATGGCCTTTTCCTTCTCTAGTGTCCCTATATACTATCACACTTTTCACAAAAAGTCAACCCTCAGTTGTGCTGAGGATTGACATTTCCGCGGGGATTGTGGGATGTTTGGGTGCGGCTAATTGTCGCAGGGCTAGAACAGGGTAGAGTAGGCAAGCATCCCGACGGTGACTAGGCTGATACCGATTGTTGCGGCTGATATGGCAAGGATGATGGTTTCGTAGGTTTCTCGGCTCACGGCTTGAACCTCGTGAACCCGCAAGAGCTTCCGCCTTGAGATTCGGAGAAGTAAGCAAGCTGTTCGATTCGCTGCTCGGCCATTCTCTCAGCTAGCTTTTCTACTCTGTCAAATGCCCCGATCGTTGGCTCAGGGTCGAAGTAGACCAGCCCTGTAACCCGCATTGGGCTATGCTCTCGACCTGTGCCTACGCAGCCCCAGGTCATGAACTTGTTTCGTAGATCAATGCCGGTATTAGCGAGAAGGTCGTGCGGATTGGTATGCCATGGGCCTTTCAATTGCAACACCGTGCCGTCGGTTAGCGTAAAGGCCAATGTCCTGCCTCCGAAGCCATCGCTTCCTGGCCCACCTTCCACGTAGATGTAACTCGCTGCATCTGGCCGGTCTGCCACGAGGTAGATTTTGCCTGTCTTGCTGAGGACCTTTGTGTACGTGTTGGACTCTGCTATGGCGCTACCAGAGACCATGCTGTAGGAGGGGTGGATGAAGTCGCCGCCAAGTTTCAGTTCCATGTTGGGCCTCCTTGGGGAGGGGTTTGAGCCCTCCCCGGCTAGAGTTCAGAGCTGTGGCAAGGCGTTACGGATATTGGCAAGGGCCAGAATAACCTTCTCGTTCTCCCTTGCAAGGCCAGTGTTTCGATCCTCTTCAGCACCTAGGCGACGTTCGAGGTTCGCGATTATGTGGTTGCGCTGAGTAGCTAAATCCCCAGCGATTGTGGCCTTCTCCTTCCAATCCGCGGTATTCCGAGCACAGGCATCCAAGGCCTCTTCGGTCATCTTGAGCTTTTCGACCACCTCAGTGTGGGTCTGGACCTTGTCCTCAAGCTCCATGACCTTAAGCTCGGCGTCCTCGGAGACAATCCGATACTTCTCCCGATCCTCCTTGGCCGTTTCAAGCAGGACCTCCAAGCCCCGAACCTTGTGGGTCGTGAAGGAATGGTCGTTTTGGAGCTTGACATGGTCGGCCAAGAGGCTCTCGTGGTCGGCCTTCCAATTGGCTGCCTGAGCCTCGGCGTCAATGCGCCTTGCATTCACTGTCTCGTAGGCCTCGCGGGCCATCTTCTCATTGGCCTTGGCCTCGATCTCCGCCGCTCTGGCCTCATCGCGCTCCCTGCGCATTGCGTCAAGCTGGCTCTGGGCATCCCCGATCCGATGACGTAGGTCCTCGATGCTGGCCTTAAGGCCGTCCACTTCCTTGGAGAAACTCGACAGGCCAACGAAGGCATCGGCAACGCGGGAGAACCTGTCACGGATTGTCATTTCGTCATCCTGCATGGCTGGGAGTTGAACAGAGTTGACTTGCTCCTGGGTTTCATGATCTAGTGTCATAGCTGGGGGTTCCTTGTGGATGTTAACCTTGCCAAAACGTCCTCTTTGGTCTCGTGGTTGGCCCTCCATGACCTTGGCTCCTGGGGTTTGGAGGGGGCTGGATTGCCCCCTCCCGAATGGTCACTGGCCTTGCCAGGATGGATTACGCATGCAGTCCTGCCGGCTTTGCCTTCGGCTTCGGAGGCGGGGTTTTGCCTGTCGCCTGTGCGCCTTTCGCGGCCTTTCGCTCCGCGGTCTTCTTCTCCGCCGCCGCGACCTTCTTCGGGTCAGGGGTGAACCCAAGGCTGGCCTTCGGAGGCTTACCTACCGCCACTGCGGCGCGGGCAAGGTTCTCACGCGCAGCACCAAGATAGGTGTCCGGATCGGCTTCGACGTAGGCCTTGGCGTACTTGGTGATCTCGGACGCTGTGTAGTGGGAGATTTTCTGCCCGGCAGCCTTGATTTGCTGCTTGACGGTCTCCTTGGCGATGCGTACGGCCTCGGCCATTTCCACCGAGTCCTTCTTCCCGGCAGTCCGCTTCTGGCCGATAATCCGGGTCTTGCCTGAGTACATGTCTTCGACCTGCTTCATTGCGATCTCGACATACTCGTCGTCGGAAAGGTCTTTCTTGCCCTCGCCGGATGTGCCGCGATTGACTAGGGCCTTTGCGCCCAGTGCGATCAGGTACGACCACACATCGGCGTTGACTTCGTTCACCTTCAACTCGACGAACTTGCCCTTGGCCTTCACAACCGGCACTTGGATGATTTGAACTTCAGACATCTTCGATAGTCCTTCTGTTGGTTTCTTCGATCGCTTTCCGACCGAACGGCGCGAACATAGCACAATTTGGTCG
>Ga0126384_10001730_pt1 | contig 13049 bp, 10 predicted proteins | sample PanSoiMetPlot_36_FD_92543 | JGI IMG/M metagenome (GOLD analysis project Ga0126384, IMG submission 92543) | Tropical forest soil microbial communities from Panama - MetaG Plot_36 | ecosystem: Environmental > Terrestrial > Soil > Tropical forest > Bulk soil | place: Panama | collected 2016-02-17 | reverse complement strand
GGCGGTCTCTTCTGGCCGCGGTATATCCACATTTGCTTACTTTTTAGATGTTAAACAAAGCCACTTCAAGAAAGTTTATCGCGCCAAGACAGCAGCGAAACAAAATCCGAAATTCGAATATCGAAATCCGAAACAAACCTAACGACATAAATCCCAATTACGAAGTCCAAAACGGGCTTGTTGGGAACTTTCTGATTTTTGACCATTTGAGATTGTTTCGAAGTTCGGATTTCGAGTTTCGGATTTGCAATTTTGTTTATGCGGGGCGCGCTTTGCCCTTCGACCCTGCTCAGGGTGGTGAGCTTGTCGAACCACCTCTGCGTGTGACTCGTCTTTCATCTTCTTGGAAAAGCGCCGCACATATAATACAGTCAGCGCAACTATTTTGGAATTCAAATTAAGGGAAAAAAACTCACAACCAGGAGTGAATCATGGAGCAACGATCGGTCAAGGAAGTTCACAGTGAATTGGGCATGCACAGCGTGCGTTTTGCAAAAGAGGAGCAAGGCCGTCGCAAACAACAACAAGTGCTGTTCAAATGGCCGGAGGTCGAAAAGAAGTTGGGCGAGCACAAGCACATTTACGTCGTTGATGCGCGCCTGGGCTCCAACAATCATACCCATCGGCTGTGGTACGACGTAATTGCGCCGCACACCGAGGAGGGGCAAGATTGGCGCACCCTCGGACACAGGCACACCGTGGAAGCGATCATCTATTTCCTCAAGGGCCGGGGCCACAGCATCATCGACGGCGTGCGCTACGATTGGGGAGCGGGCGATCTGCTCAGCGTGCCGATGTTCTCCTGGCATCGGCATATTAACGATACCGACGAACCGGTGCTGCGCATCGCTTCCACAACCGGGCCCCTTTCGTTGGCCCTGGGCCAAGCCGTTTACGAAGACGAGCGATACCCGGAATTTTGGATTTACGCGCAGGAAGGAGAAGATGCGCGGAAAACACTTATCCCTGGTGGGAGCGGGCAGGTTGATAAGGCGAAAGTCGCAAATACGCGTTCCGCAGAGTTGTACGCTGAAGAGGTTGCGTTCGCCATGAAGGAAGAACAATTGAGGCGAAAAAGTAAAGTGCTGGTGAAACAAAAAGACCTCGTCTTTGAACCGACAGCCATGGGCAGCGTCGCCTATGTGGTAGACCCGCGCATCGGTTTTCACAGCAAGGCGCTTGGCGTGGTGATGGCGGAAATTCCTCCCGGCAAGCGGTCGGGAGCGCATCGCCATTTGTATGATGAGATCGATCTTATCGTCGGTGGACGCGGCAAGATCATCGTGGCGGACGAAGAATACAACTTCGACACGCTGGATGTAATATCAATCCCGGTTTTTCAATGGCACCAATATTTCAACACTGGCACAGAGCCGTTGCGGGTGCTGGCGATCAACACCCGGCTGGCGCTGGACAATCTCGGCCTCTCGCTTACACATCAAGGCGAGCACGCCGACTATGTGGGATAACAAACGGAACGTTCAAGGTTCCCGGTTCAACGTTCAAAGTCCCCCATTCCGAACCTGGAACCTTGGAACCTAAACTTTTACCGATGGTCGATACGGCTCTTTAATGAAATCTTCCTGGGCAGATAGCAATTAGCGACGGGAGAGAGCACGTGGAAATTAAGTACGGTCTATTCAGTTGTGATTCGCATGCCCAACTGGACAGCGACGCATGGACCAGCAGGATGTCCAAGGTCCAATGGGGTGACCGGATTCCGCAGATCGTGGAAGTAGACGAAGACGGTCAGACTGCTGACCGCTGGATGGTCAATGGCAAGGTCCGTAGCGAATGGGTATGTAATTGCCCGGCGGCGATGGAGGGTGGTGTCGAACGCGGTTACTATCCGCGACGCTGGGAAGAAGTGCCGAAGATCGTCTACGATCCGGTCGAGCGATTGAAAGCTTTGGATGACGATCGCGTCGATGGCGAAGTGCTGTACCCGAACGGTCCCGTTTCTAATTTCGCCTTTCTTCAGGGCGACGCCGCTTTCGAGCTTGCGTGTGTGCAAGCATACAACGACGCGCTGGCGGAATGGCGCGCCGTGAGCGATCGCTATGTGCCGGTGGCCATTATTCCATACATGAGTGAGATCGACGTCGTCGTTGCCGAAGTCGAGCGTTGTGTGAAGCGCGGTCATCGCGGGATCGTCATGTTGGCCGAGCCGGCGTTTACCAAAAGAGGTTTGAAGCGGATGAACGATCCGTACTGGGAACTGCTCTGGGCGTGCTGCCAGGAGTTGAAAATTCCCGTGGCTTGGCATGGCTCGTCGGGTCTGGTTCAACAATTGTCCCTGCCAAAGTGGGATGGGTTTACCAAGAGAGAATCTCACACGGTTTTAACTTCACGGCTGTGTGCGACACCGGCGCAACTGATCCCCAATCTGATCTTCTCAGGCATTCTCGACCGCTATCCAAGGCTCAACTGGGCCTGCGCCGAAACGGGATTCGGCTGGGTCAGCTATGTTTTGGAGGCAACCAATCATGAGTGGGAACAGCGCCAGCTGTGGAAGGAAGGGATCAAAACCAAACCGAGCGAGGTTTTTCGACGACAAATCTATGTCGACTTCTGGTACGAAAAGGCGGGCATCGAGCTGCGCGAGCTGGTCGGTGTCGATAACATCATGTGGGAGTCCGATTATCCGCACATCGCGTCAACCTTTCCAAGGTCGTGGAGTTATGTCGAGGATTCTCTCGTCGGCGTGCCACAGGATGAACGGCGAAAGATGTGTTATGGCAATGCGCTCAGGCTCTATGGGATCGGCTGAAATACGAAAACTGTAGCTCGCCTCAGCATGACCTCCCAGTTTGAGTCGCAGCGGCAGTAAGTGGTCAGGATGGCAAAGAATAGTTCCTTTATCAGCGTCGACGATCATGTCCAAGAACATCCGGAGGTCTGGACCAGGCGGCTGTCGCGGTCGAAGTGGGGCGATCGCATCCCCCGCATTGAAAAAAATTCGGACGGTGGCCATCGTTGGGTTGTCGACGGGCATGAACTGGGGTTCAGTGGCGTTGCCGACTGCGGCGCGATCATGCCCGAGCGAACGAAAAACCCGCAGCGCTGGTCAGAAGTACCGGCCTCAGCCCACGATCCGAAGGAACGGCTCGAGGTGATGGATGCCGCCGGGATCGCGTACTCCGTGCTCTATCCCACAGTAGCTGGACCCGGAGGCCAGAGCTTCGGCCGCATCAAGGACCCTGAACTAGAGCTAGCTTGCGTGCAAGCCTACAACGACTGGCTGCTCGAGGAGTGGGCGAGCGTCAGCGATCGTTTCATTCCGCAATGCATAACGGCGCTCTTCCCCATCGACACGGCGGTGAATGAAATCCGGCGCGCCGTGAAGAACGGCCACAGAGGCGTGATCTATCCTTCGGTGCCGATGGAATTGCGCGACGTACCGCACATCAACGATTCAATTTACGATCCGCTGTGGGCCGCCTGCCAGGAGTTGACCGTGCCAATCTGTTTTCACGCCGGCGCGTCTTCGGCCATCCAGATTCCCGCCTACGAGGGATATTCGCCGACGATTGCGGCGGCGTTTCAGGCGATCACGCGGCCGGCGAGCACGGTGTCCGTGCTGGTGAACCTGCTGATTTCAAAAATTCTCATGCGTTTCCCAGATCTCAAAGTCGTGTTCGCTGAGAGCGGCCTGGGTTGGGGCGCCTATCTCTTGGAGTACACGGACTTTCAGGCAACGGGCGACCAGTTGCCACGGAATGGCTACGATCTCATGCCGTCGCAAATGTTCAAACGACAGTGCTACCTGGTCGGTTGGTATGATCAGGCCAGTTTGCGCGTGCGGAATTATATCGGCACCGAAAACATTCTTTGGTCAACGCAATTTCCGTTGGCCACTTCAACGTGGCCGAACACCCAGGAGGCGATGGTCAGGAGCTTCGATGGCGTTGATGCGAAGGACCGGCAAAAAATACTTTGGGAGAATGCGGCGAAGCTTTACAAGATCCCTGCCATGTGATGCGAGAGCGGGATGCAGCGGTTGTAACTGAGAAATGTTTATCGCGGGTTTCCGGTGAAGAAGCGCCCACCTAAAGCGCACGAAGAGCACGAAGGAAAGAGGATTCAACCGCAAAAGAAACGCAAAGATTTTAATTGGGGTTCAGATCTATGGGATCTCAGCGCTTGTCCAGTGCTAGAAGGGACGAAGTTTAAATTCACAAATCCGAAACCTTCGTGATCTCTTTTGAAGTGGGGGCTGCAGTTGGTTCAAGCAAAGCTCCCTCGATTGTGCAATTCCAGCATGGATTGCTTGAATCCAGGTCGATATGGATGTCTCCGGAAGCATCCTTTCGAGCCTGGATGCCGGCTATCCATGCCGGCATGATAAGGTCTGTGTTTTCATTCTGGGGGGGCGAGCATAAGATCATGGAGTACTTGGTGGTAAACGTAAATTCCCCTAAGAAGCGAGGGAAGCATCATGTCCCAGTGGTTTGAAATCCGTCCACTCATTGATGAAATGGTGAACCGTCAATTCGAGACGGTGGAATTCAAGAAGCTCTTCGCCGTGCCCTTGACGCCTGGGCGCGTCAAAGTCTACCAGAACCACATGACCTTTTATGCCGCCAACCGGCGCGACTGCTGGTCATTCGTCGCAGGCAAAGCGCCGCTTGACGTGAAGCGGGCGATCTGGGAACACGAGAAGGACGAATTGATTCATGACGCGCGCATGGGGCGCGCGCACGTGACCGAGGATGACTTGCAGGTCGGCGATGAGTCGCTGCTCGCGCCCGGTGCAAGAGCCGCTTTCTATGCGTGGCTCTATTGTGCAAGGGAAAAACCGTGGCTCGAAGGTTTAGTTTATTCCCATATTCTTGAGCGGCGCAACAACAACGCGATCGTCAAAGGCGGCGGACTGGTGGAGCGCTGGAAGCGCAAACAAAGAGCCGAGCTCGGCATCCAAGAAGCGGAGAAAGACTTTCAGACTGAGGTTCATGCGATTGCTGACGAGGATCACTCAGATATCTTTGAGCCGATATTTACGCGGTACGTTGACACCGAAGCGGCGGCGCAGGCGGTGCTCGCGGCGACGCGGGATGGATTGGTGATCGATCGCGCTTTACGCGGCGCGATGGCGGATGCAATGGCGGCGGTGGAATGATCGGCGATCTGAAAGAATGACTCGCGCGAAGATGCGAAAGGCAAAAATTCGAAGCACGAAACCCGAAATTCGAAACAAGTTCTAATGATCAAAATAACTAAATTCCAAACAAACTCTATTCCCGTTCTGCGTTTCGCATTTTCCGATTTGCTCTTGAGTTGTTTCGGATTTCGCTATTCGGTTTTCGGATTTTTCGCTGATTGCTCGCCACGATAAATCTGGAGAACTGGTTTTGGTCGAGATTTGTGGAATGAAGACCTAATGACTCAAAGACGGAGGCATAAATTATGGCTGATACACCGATAACCGCTGAGCAGGAAGTCAAAGAACGTGTCGCCTACAAGTCGCCTTATGAGCAATGGAAAGAGTCCGAGGGGCTGCCAACCATACGGGGACTTTTTGTCAAGAACCTTTATGACGTCAAACTGGAGCCGTGGCGATCGAGCGGGGATGGGCTGGCTACGTTCATCAATCTGGAGGGTACGGGCGGATTCAATGATTCTTACGTCGCCGAGATCCCGCCGGGGAAATCGCTCAAAGCGCATCGGCATTTGTTCGAAGAGACCATTTATATACTCAAGGGGCAGGGCGCTACCTCGGTTTGGATCGATCCTAGCCGGAAGGAGACCTTCGAATGGCAGGAGGGGAGTTACTTCTCGATCCCGATGAATGCCTGGCACGAACACCACAATGCGTCCGGACTGGACGCTGCGCGCTACATCGCGATGACCAGCGCACCGCGGGTGATCGATACATTCAACAACTATGAATTCGTCTTCGAAAACCCGTTCGTGTTTCGCGACCGGTACAACGCCGAGGAAGGCTATTTCAAGCAAAAGGCGCCATCGCAACAGTGGTCGACTAATTTCGTCGCCGACGTGCGCGTATGCCAAACCTATTCCGGTGGCTTTGACCGAGGCGGAGGCGCCAAGAGCACGGTCTTTCGCATGGTCAACAACACGGTCAAATCCCACGTCTCACTTTGGGGTGTCGGCGCCTATAAGAAGGCGCATCGCCACGGACCCGGCATTCACGTTTTGATCATTAGAGGACATGGCTACTCACTCATGTGGCAGAAAGGCAAATCGGAAGAGCGCATCGATTGGGGACCGGGAAGCGTATTCGTGCCGCCGGAAATGTGGTTCCATCAGCATTTCAACGGCAGCGCCGAGCCGGTGTTTTTTTTAGCCATCGGCTGGGGCAGCGATAAGCCGAAGGCCGGCGGCAAGGCATACATCTACAAGAGCGTCAAAGAGGGCGGCGATCAGATCGAGTATGAAGACGAAGACCCCAAAATTCATGCCGGCTTTGAAGCGGCAATGAAGAACGCCGGGGCGCGCTGCAAGATGGACTATCATCCGTATTGCACCATGAAGTAGTTCTTAGTCGAAAATCGAAGATCGAGGATCGAAGATGGCGTTGAAGAAATTTCTGCCGCGGGCGACTGCGGCGTTATTGCTTCTCTGCGCCACGGCTTCGGTGGCGCAAGCGGCATCAGTCGAAGCGCTCTTAAGCGACATCAACAAGCTGCCGCCGGCGGAACGGCAAAAGCGGCTCGAAGAAGGCGCACGGCGCGAGGGCTCCTTTGTCCATTATTCAGTCTCCAATGCCGAGCTCATTAACGCCTATGTGAAGGCGTTTATGAATAAGTATCCGTTCATTAAGGCGGACTTTTGGCGCGGCAGCGGCAATCAACTCGTCTTTCGCACTTTGATGGAGCATCGGGCAGGTAAGTTAACCGCAGATGTTATTTCAGTGGGAACAGAAAATGTTATCGCGTTGAAGAAGGCGGGTTTGTATGCTCGTTACCGTTCCCCCGAAGCTCAATTCTATCCTCGGGAGCAATATGACAAGGATGGGTATTTTCACGCCGACAGCTGGGGGCTTGCGACCGTCGCCTATAATCACCAGCTCGTTAAGAAAGAAGAAGCACCGAAGGGGTATAACGACCTGCTCGATCCAAAATGGAAGGGGAGCCTGACGATTGATTTGGAACCGGAGCGCGCGCTCACAGCGTGGCTGCTCGCTTGGGGGGAGCCGAAGACGCGGGAGTTTGTGCAGAAACTTCTGGCGAATGGCACAACCGTTCGCCGCGGGCATACCTTGCAGGCGCAGTTGCTGTGCGCCGGAGAATTCAAGATCGCCGTGGAGGTCTATCCGGATGCGATCCTGCGAATGAAAAAGAACGGCTGCCCCGCAACGATCGTTTTCGCCAACCCGACGCCCGCCGTTGTCGGAGGCAACTACGGAATCTATGCCAGCACGTCGCATCCCCACGCGGCGGCGTTGTTCATCGATTTTGCTTTATCGGCCGAAGGCTCCAAAATCCTCGCCTCCACTGGCCGAGTGCACCGGCGCAAAGGAATGAAGTCGTTCTACGAAGAGCTCTCCGACCTGGATGAAAAGGGCGTTCCTCTGCTCGTGATCACGCCGGAGCAAAGCGAGGAAGTGACGAAGCCGATGGAAAAGATCATGAGAGAGCTGTTGGTCAAATAGAAGGTTACGCTTCAGCTTCTCGCTAACCTCCGATGCTCCACCATTAAACAACGGTCTTGGACGACTTTGATTCCTGCTTTAGCCAATAGCTCTGCCACTTGATCGTTGCGAATGCCAGACTGGAACCACACCGCCTTCGGCTTCTTGGCCAATAAATCTTCCACGTGCCTGTTGATGTCGTGGGACCTTCGAAAGACGTCCACGAGATCGATTTCGTCAGGGATGTCGATCAGCCGGCGATAGACATGTTTTCCGAGGATCTCGATCACTTGAGGATAGTAAACGGGAACGCGAATGATTTCGAAGCCGGCTCTCGCTAGATAGTCGGGGACATAGAAAGCAGGCTGATCAGCCTGCGCCTCGGTCTTGATGCCAAGGACGGCGATGCGCTTGGTTCCTAAAATCAGGTCGCGAATTTGCTCGGCGCCGGCGATAATATTTCTTTCCCAATCCATAACGCCAGTGTAGCAAGAGCTGGCCAAATAATCGATGAGGCGGTGAAACTCGCTCTGATGTCCAGATTTCATGTTTCTCGGACTTGACGCTTACTGTTTGGCGTACTATTGACGCTCGGAGTGATATAAGCACGCAAAAACGTCCTTCATATCGAAGCCCCCTCTCTTTTCTCCCCCGCGACGGGGGAGATGTAAGCAGGGGATCGCGAGGATGTTGACATGACGTACGCAACCTAGAGAAAAATCCATTGAGGTAACCAAAGATGGCTAATTTTACAGTAGTGGGTGTTCCGATTTCACGCGCGGAGGGGCCGGACAAAGTGAGCGGGCGCACGATATATGCCGCCGACGTTAGTTTGCCGGGAACGCTCTGGGGAAAAATTCTCCGCAGCCCGCACCCCCACGCGCGAATTCGTAGCATCGATGTCGAACATGCCCGTGGTGTGCCGGGAGTCAAAGCCATTATTACGGGTCAGGAAGTCCGCGATCATTTTATCGGTAAGCAAATTCGCGACATGCCGGTTCTGTGCTGGGACTTGGTGCGCTTTGTCGGCGATCGAGTGGCCGCGGTGGCTGCGGAGACGCTCGATGCCGCGGAAGAAGCGTTGGCGCGCATTCGAGTGGACTATGAAGAATTGCCTGCGGTGTTCGATCCTCTTGAAGCGATGCGATCGACCGCGCCGCTGCTCCACGCGGACGTCGCGGCTTATGACGGCGCGCCCAAGGACAAGCTCGCCCTCGATGTGCATAACGGACTTACCCGGCTCGCCTGGCGCAAAGGCGACGTGGACCAAGGTTTTCGTGAGGCCGATGTTGTATTGGAGCACACGTTTCAGATTCCTGGCCGGCACCAAGGCTACCTCGAACCCCATGCGGGGATGGTGAATATTGACGGTGACGGCCGCATTCAGGTCTGGATTTCAGCAAAAAATCCGTTTGGCATCCGATCGCAAATGGCCAAAGCGCTGAGTGTTCCTGAGGATCGCATCCGCGTCAATGTGACCCACGTCGGCGCTGAATTTGGCGGGAAAGGTGACGCGAGCGACCTTCCCGTGGCTTATTTTCTTGCCCAGCGGTCAGGAAGGCCGGTAAGAATCGTAATGACTTACACTGAAGAGTTGACGGCGAGTAATCCGGCTCATCCCACCGTCGTCACGGTGCGCAGCGGCGTAAATCGTGATGGCCGCATCGTGGCGCGCGTGCTTCGGGCCGTGCATGCAAGCGGTGCCTACGGCGCGCTCAAGTCCAACTCTTCCCTGGCCACGTGGCATTATGCCGGCGGCCAATACCGCGTCGATCATGCCTTCTTCGAATTTCTTCAAGTCTACACGAACACGGTTCCGGGCGGTTATTACCGCAGTCCGGGAGCCGTGGCGACTGCGTTTGCCATCGATTCTCACACGGATTTGATCGCCCAGGAGCTGAAAATGGATCCGGCGGAATTTCGCTTGAAAAACTTTCTCAGCGAAGGGGAAGAAGACGCCATTGGCCATCGCATATACCACGTGCGGTTTCGCGAGGTGCTCCAAGCTGCATTGGACGCCGCTAATTGGAAAAAGACCAAGCCGCGGCCGAATTACGGACGCGGTATCTCTTTATCCGGGCGCCACATCAGCGGCGGCGACACAGGTTTGGTTCTGACGGCGGAGCCTGATGGTAGCTTCATCGTCCTCAGCCCGACGGTGGATCAAGGTTCGGGAACTCATACTATCTTGCGCCAGCTCGTGGCCGAACAGATGAAAGTTGGCATTGACCAGGTGCGCGTCGTCATCGGCAACACCGACATCACCCCGCGGGATAGCGGGGTTAGAGCAAGCCGCGTCACCTATGTCGCGGGCAACGCCGTGATGCAGGCTTGTGAAAAATTGCGCGAGCAATTACTGGCGCAGACGTCTCGCATCTTGGAGTGCCGTGCGGACGAAGTAGAATTTGGCGACGGCAAATTCTGGCTGCGCCAGGATCGTGATCAACAAGTAACCTTGCGGCGTTTGGCCGCTGCAGCAGGTGGTCCGCTGCAAGTCACCGTGTATGAAGATTACCCGTATCCGGAAGATATCTCTTACGTCTGTGTGCAGGTTGCCGAAGTCGAGGTGGATCCGCAAACCGGAGCGGTGAACGTTCAACGCATCGTCAGCGCCCACGACGTCGGCACCATCATCAATCCGACCATGCACCAAGGCCAAATCGACGGCGCCACGGTCATGGGCTTTGGCCAGGGAATTATGGAAGAGTTGATTATGGAAAACGGCCGTATCATCAACGGCAATCTGGGCGACTACAAACTCCCCACCGTCGCAGACATCCCCGAGCTCAAAACGGTTCTTGTCCATTCCACGGGCGGCGTGGGACCCCTCGATGCAAAACCCATCGGGGAATTCGCCAACAATGGCCCCCCGGCGGCCATCGCCAATGCCATAGCCGATGCGGTGGGAGTTCGGCTGTTCGAGCTGCCCGTCCGCGCCGAAAAAATTTATCTGGCCTTGAAGGCGGAAAATCATGTGACGGCAAAATGATCCGAAAAAAGAGAATTCACCGCATGAATTCGAATCGTGGCCCCTTGCGCGATTGCTCGACCGGGCGGGTTATGGTTACAATAACTGTAATCTTATCCCACTTAGTCGGGAGGTAACGTGGACCTAGCGACCAAACTGGATGAAGCACGCCCTTATGTAAGAGCGGCGCTGAACTACATCATCGACACTGGAGAAAAGCCTGTCACTACCTCCAACGCTCCGGGAGGACCGCGCGTCACGACCAATACCGGAAAGCATGAAGAGCACACCGTAACGATTCACAACGGTCGGCTGAGCCGTGACGATTTGTCCCTGGAGCGGCAAGGGTTCGTGTTGGTCGATCATGAGACCAAGGTCAAGAATTTTTACGATGAAGAAGAAGTGCGCTCGGTTTATTATCCGGAAGTCGAACTGTTGGTGAAGGAAATGACCGGGGCGGTGAAGGTGCTCATTTTCGATCACACGTTGCGCGCCGCGGACGAGACCACACGAGGGGAAAAGCAAATAAGCGCGCCGGTCCGTCGCGTGCACAACGACTATACAGAATGGTCAGGCCCCCAGAGAGTGCGTGATTTGCTGCCCGCCGATGAAGCGGCGGAACGTTTGCAGCATCGCTTTGCTGTGATTCAAGTCTGGCGGCCGATTCGCCATTCCGTTGAATCGGCACCGCTGGCGATCGCCGACGCGCGCAGCCTGTTGCCGCAGAATCTTATTGCTACCGAACGCCGATATCCGGATCGAGTGGGCGAGATTTATCACATTACTTACAATCCTGCCCATTATTGGTTCTATTTCCCGCACATGCAGACGAACGAAGCTCTGGTCTTCAAGACTTATGATTCCGCGACGGATGACAGGGCCCGTTGGACCGCCCACGCCGCCTTCGATGATCCGACCGGCGCGCCGAACGCGCACGCGCGGGAAAGCATCGAGGTGCGCACGCTGGCCTTCTTTTCACCAGCGCCCAAGTGAAACTTAGTCGCGCCGCCAAAGGGTCTTTCCTGTTTACCCATGAAACATAAATTGAAAAGGTGGGCTAAACTCGCCGTTCTGATCGTGATCATGCCCGTATCGGCTTTGGCCGCCGCCGCGCCGGACCCGGTGATTATCGGCACCGCGTCGGTTACTAGTAGCGCGCTCAGCCTCTGGATCGCGAGGGAACAGGGTTTCTTCCAAAAGTACGGCGTCGAGGCTCGAACCATTCTGATACCGGGCGGGCAGAGCTTAATTTCCAGTTTGATGGCGGGTCATATTCATCTCCTGTTTACGACGGGCGTGCCGGTGCTTAGCGCTGTGGCTCAAGGCACCGACATCAAAATGGTCACCTCCACATCCAACCGGCTGAGTTGGAAATTAATAGCGAACCCGCAGATAAGAAAAGCCCAAGATCTGCGCGGTAAGAGAATCGGCGTGCAGAGCATCGTCGGCAGTACCTGGATGAATTCGATGCTTGCGCTGGAGGTGCTCGGACTCGAACCCAAGCGGGACAACATCAGTTTTCTGCCCACCGGCGATCCTCCGACCATGAGCCAGGCCTTGGAAGTGGGAAGGATCGATGCCGCGGTGCTCGATCCGGCATTGAGCCGCAGTCTTATGAGCAAAGGCTTTTCACTGGTCGTCGATCTCGCGCAAGAAAACGTATTTTTCCCGGGTTTGGGTTTTGGCGCTACCCAGGCTTATATCGACCAGCACGCCTCCGTTGTGGAAAGCGCGGTGACCGCGTTGACGGAGAGTATTGCGTTCGTCCTAGCGCCGCGCAATAAATCCGTGGTCTTGGCAAGCATCATGAAAAATCTCAGGTTGAAGGAACCTGCGTTGGCTGAGGAGGGTTATCAGGATCAAATGCTTCTCCTGATTCGGAAGCCCTATCCGTCGCTCGAAGGTTTGCGCAGCGCCCAAAGATTGATGGCGTTGCAAAGTCCTAAGATAGCTTCCCTCAAAATCGAAGAGATAGTCGATCCGCGGTTCGTTCAAAAGCTCGACAAGAGCGGTTTTATCGATCGCCTTTACGCGTCGCAAAGGTAACTGGACCGCTCCTTTGAAAATACGAGACGTGGAAGGCGCCTCGGTCAGGTTTGCAACAACTCCTCGATTGTGTCATTTAGCAGGGAGTGCTCGAATCCAGGCTGACATGGATGTCTCCGGACACATCCTGCGAACCTGGATGCCGGCAATCCATGCCGGCATGACGAAAATCTCCATTTTCATGTTTTATGGGCGAGCGTAAGATCATGAATCACTCGTCGTTCGGAAAAAAGAGGTCAGGTTCGAAACCCGCTTCTACGATTCTTCTTCGCCCAGCATGGTTCCCCGGCACCGGCGCGAGCCGCAGAAGCAACGATGCGCCCGCTTGGCGGCCGTCGTGTGCGGCTCGCCGAGTTGCAGATTGTAATCATACGTCAGCTCTTCACCCGGGCGGATGTCGCGCCGGGTTTCGATGAAAATCCGATCGTTTTCGTCGGCGAT
>Ga0126384_10001729_pt1 | contig 13052 bp, 18 predicted proteins | sample PanSoiMetPlot_36_FD_92543 | JGI IMG/M metagenome (GOLD analysis project Ga0126384, IMG submission 92543) | Tropical forest soil microbial communities from Panama - MetaG Plot_36 | ecosystem: Environmental > Terrestrial > Soil > Tropical forest > Bulk soil | place: Panama | collected 2016-02-17 | reverse complement strand
GCTGAGCCGGTGAAGTAGAGGAGGTCGAGCTTGTCCCACCAGAGCCTATGGCGCAGCCTGCGGAGGTCGGAGCGGGGATCGAGCCGATGCGCGAGGATGCGACCGCCGTCTGTCTCAATTCGCACTGCCCCACGGTCGAACACCCCTCGACGTCCCGGCCCGGGGTAGGGGGTGAACACTGTGTGCTCGACTTCGGTTGATACCCGTGCCATGTGCGTGGAGAGCGTTCGCCCCTGGAACTTCGCGGCGAAGGCGAAGCCCCCCGAGGAGTGCTGTACAGTCAGCTCTCTGGCGCTCTGCCATCGTTCGAGGCCACCATGCGCTGTGATCACATGTTCGAGTAAAGACGAGCTGGACTTCATGCGGATTCTCCCGGTATCGACGTCGTCGGCGATCGCGGGACGCTACGCCTCGTGCGTGAGCTGCCGTCGGCGAGGCTACTCTGGCATGAGTTGACCGAAACGACAGACCTGTTGCTCAATCGTCCAAAAACGTGGTGCTGGATAGGTTTCTGTCGCCCCGATACCCGAAGATCGCCGAGCGATGTTGACAGCAGTAACTGACACCCGTGTATGGCGGCTCAATGGCTCCCGAATCTGATGCGGCCAGGGCCGGCGCACACTCCTGGCACGAGACCCTGGTGGACGACCTCCTCGGATCAATCGTTGTGGGGAGCAGTTTCTTTTTTCGAGTGGCGCTGGGTGCGCCCTGGGGCCTCAGACTCGATGCGAATGCGTATCGCGCGGCTTCGGCTCAATTCCGGCGAATGAAGTACCCGTCGCGTCAACCACGAAAGGATGCCGGCGGTCGCCTGGTGCCCTTTCATATTGTCGCCGGCGGGTCTTGCTGGTTAGAGGTCGGACGTGAACCGAGCACCCAGCTCACGTCCGGAGATTTCGTCGTCTTGCCTCACGAGCATCCGCACGTATTGAGAGACGAACCAGCAACCCAAGCAATTGGTCTCCTCGATCTAATCCGGGATAGTCCGCCGTCACCAAAGGGTGAGCTGAACGCGCGTGGGATGGGACTCACGACCAGACTCGTTTGCGGTGCAATGCGGTTCGAAAACGCCAGGACTAATCCTCTCCTCGCGGCGCTTCCACCGCTTATCTTCGTGAAAGGGAGCGAAGACGGGGGTGCGCCATGGCTTCGCCTCACCGTTCAGCATGCCATCGATGAGCTCGACTCCGACCGCCCTGGGTCCGAGGCCGTGGTGGGCCGGCTTGCCGACATCCTCTTCATTGGCGCGGTCCGCAGCTACCTCGAGCAGAGTCTTGCTTCCACAGAGTCTGGGTGGCTTGCGGCCGTCCGAGATCAGCAGATCGGTCGCGCCATCGCACTCCTCCACAGCGACCCGGCGCGACCCTGGACGGTGGAGATGCTGGCGGATCAAGTAGCCCTGTCGCGGTCAGCCCTCGCGAGCAAGTTCACTCGGTTGGTGGGCGAACCACCGCTTCACTACCTGAAGCGCGTGCGGCTGGATGCCGCCGCGAGACGGTTGCGCGGAACGAACGACAAACTGTTCGTGATTGCCGCTGCTGTGGGCTACGACTCGGCGGCAGCGTTTACCCGAGCATTCGAGCGCTACGTCGGCGTGTCACCCGGAGAGTACCGCCGAGCACAGCACCTCTAGTCACGGCGCGCTTTCACAGTAGCTGGACGACACTTGAGCTTAGGCACGTTGCCCGTCTGTGACCGATGCTACAGACGGCCTGGAGGGGCCACCTTACGGTCTGAGTGCATGGGTTCGCGGATCGGCAGGGCACTATCGTCGCGCCATGCCGCGGCTGTCTGGACGATCGGCAATCAACGCGGGCGTCGCAAGCAATCAGAAGCCAATAGGATCCCGTAATGAAGATAATCGGCGGCCGGCCAGGTTTCGACATCCCGCAACAGCTGTTCCCAGTCGAACACCGTTTCCTGGACCTTGACGGGGCGCGCATTCATTACGTCGATGAGGGCTCCGGCGATACCCTCCTGCTCTTGCACGGCAACCCCTCCTGGAGTTTCCTCTATCGGAAGATCATCGCAGCGCTGAAGAACGACTTCCGGTGCGTCGCGCTCGACTTCCCCGGCTACGGCCTATCGGACGCTGCGCCTGGCTATCACTTCACCCCGAGTGAGCACAGCGACGTACTCGAGCGCTTCGTTGATCGTCTTCGTCTGAAGGACGTGACAATGATGGTCCAGGACTGGGGCGGGCCGATCGGCCTCGGCCTTGGCGGCCGCCGGCCGGAGCTGGTCCGCCGCTTGATCATTGGTAACACGTTCGCTTGGCCGCTAGCTGCGCAACGCCGTATTCGCGTCTTCAGCTGGATAATGGGCGGGCCGATTGGACGCTCGCTGACGTCCGCGTTCAACTTCGTACCGAGGGCGTTCTTCACACGTGGCTTCGCGGAGAGGCCACCGCCCGAAGTACTCGATATGTACCTCGCACCCTGGCGCGATCGGGCCCGGCGCACCGCGGCGGTAATTGCTCCGCGACAGCTCATCCGTGCAACCAGCTACCTTCGCGAAGTCGAAGCCGGCTTGCCAAAGCTGGCCGACCGACCGGCTCTAATCGTCTGGGGTCTCAGAGACGTGGCGTTCCGAGACGCTGAACGCCAGCGCTTCGAACGGTCCTTCCCAAAGCACACGACGGTCCTGTTCGATGACGCCTCGCACTTCCTCCAGGAGGATGTAGGCGATCAAATAGCGCAGGCGATCAAGGCATCCTGGAGGCAGCAGAGTTGAAACCCCCGGGCGGGCAACCGCGACCGCCAACCTGAGCCATGATCCCCGCCATAACGGTCGATCAGATGCGCGAGGTCGACCGAATCATGGTCGAGGATCTGCACATCGAGCTCATCCAGATGATGGAGAACGCCGGCCGCTGCCTGGCGCACCACACGCGGTCGGAGCTTGGCGGTGACGTACGTAGGCGGAGGATCGTGGTGCTCGCTGGCAAAGGGGGGAACGGCGGAGGCGGGCTCGCTGCGGCCCGGCGGCTTGCCATCTGGGGCGCCGACGTAACCGTGCTACTTGGTCAGGAGGCCGACGCGGTCCACGGCGTCCCAGGGCATCAGCTCGCGATCCTTCAGCGCATCGGCGTCCCCGCAAAAAGCCCCCAACAGATGATGGAAGCAGACCTCAACTCAGCGGATCACTTGATTGACGCACTGATCGGGTACAGCCTCAGGGATGCGCCGACGGGCTACGTCGCAACCCTCATCAGCGCCGCCAACGCAAGTGGCCGGCCGATCGCGGCGCTCGACATCCCGTCAGGTCTCCCAGGGGACACAGGGGTCGCGGCCGAGCCTGCCATCCAGGCTGCCACCACGCTGACACTCGCACTGCCAAAGGTCGGGCTTCTACGGCCCGAGGCGCGCTCATATGTCGGTCGGCTGTATCTGGCCGATATCTCAGTTCCTCAACTCGTCTACCGCCGATTGGGGATATCGGTCGATGACGTATTCGGCGAATCGGACATCGTCCCGGTGGCGCCGTGACCGGTCGGATCAGCCATCCGACCTGTCACCGAGTCGCCTGAGATGCCTCCGCTTTCCTTCGAGGGACTCCTGGGCGTCGCCCTGATCGCCTTTGGCGCTCCTCTCCTGCTCGGCCTGGCGCCGCGGCTGCGAGTACCGGCAGTCGTCCTGGAGATCATCGCCGGCATCGTGGTCGGCCCCTCGGTGTTGGGTTGGATTCACGTCGATCTTCCAATTGCGGTGCTCTCGACCCTGGGCCTCACGTTCCTGCTCTTCCTGGCTGGAATGGAGGTCGACTTCGACCGGCTGCGGGGCCGTCCACTGCGACTGGCCGCCGCCGGGCTGCTCCTCTCATTCGTACTGGCGCTGGCGGCGGGATACGCGAGCCTGTTTCTGGGACTTGTCCGTTCGCCCGTTTTTCTGGCGATCATTCTGGTCGCCACCTCCCTCGGCCTGGTGCTGCCTGTGCTCAAGGACGCCGGCCTCACAGGTGGTTCGTTCGGTCAGGTGGTGATCGCGTCTGCATCTCTGGCCGACTTCGGGGCAGTGATCGTTATGTCGCTCCTGTTCTCCCGGGAAGCACGCTCCCCCTTCACCACGGCCCTGCTGCTCGTGGGTTTCACCCTCACCATCGGGGTGGCCGCCTTCACCATCGCTCGGGCGGAGCGGCTTTCGACGCTGTCCATGGTTCTGCGCCGGCTGCAGGATACAACGGCTCAGATTCGCGTCCGAGGCGCCGTACTTCTCTTGCTCGCCCTCGCCGCCCTGGCCGGCCGGTTCGGTATCGAGCTCCTCCTGGCATCCTTCATGGCGGGGTCAGTCATCGCTTTGATCGACCGCGACGGTCAGATGACGCATCCGCAGTTCCACAGCAAGCTGCAGGCGGTGGGCTATGGATTCCTGATCCCGATCTTCTTCGTGACCAGCGGGCTTCAGTTCGATCTGAAGTCCCTGCTCGCAAGTGCGGCTGGAATTGTCAAGATCCCGGTCTTTCTGGCTGCGCTGCTGATCGTTCGGGGCCTACCGGCAGCTTTATACGCGCGCGATTTCGGCCGCCGGCAGGCCGCCGTGGCTGGGCTTCTTCAGGCGACCTCTCTTCCCTTCATCGTGGCCGCGACGCAGATCGGCATCGCGCTCAACCTTCTCCAACCCTCGACCGCGGCCGCCCTGGTCGCGGCCGGCTTGCTTTCTGTTGTCGTGTTTCCAGCGGCGGCCCTGGCCGTCGCCACTCCGCCTAGGAGGGGAGAGGTCATGCCAGCTGCGCAAGAAGAACGATGGTAAGCAGCGGCATGCACGGCGACGCCGCTCAGCCGGCTTCGCGCCCTGGCTTCGCGAAGTGCTCCAGGATCGCTCGGGCATAGTACGTCTCCCACGGCTCCGCCGGCTTTAGCTCGACGTACTTCTTGTCCAGGCCGACGAGCACATAAACCAGCTCGCTCCGAACCAGCCGCACGCCCAGTAGCTGCGGCAGCTCCGAAAGACGGACCAGCCAGTCTCCGTACCAGGAGGCCCAATCGTCGTCGGCACCATCGACGATCCGGTAGACGGAGTGATGAGTCTCGGCTGCCTCGTGGAGTAGCCCAGCGACCTTGGTGATCTGCGCTTCCATCATGGCCAATGGTGGCGTGGTCGTGGCAACCGTTACAACCTCGGGCGCCACGCCGGGCACCCTCCCCTACCTGTCAGGATGCGCGCCCGTGCCCGGCGGCACGGACAGCGGCGTCTCAGCCGAAGGAGGTATCCGCACAGACCTTCTGGAGGGCGGCTTCCAGGGCGGCGATCTCCGCCTCCTCGAGCCGCTCGGCGAAGAGCCTCCGGACTCCTCGCAAGTGGACGCGCGCGAGCCTTGCCAGTCGACGCGCCCCGGCGTCGGTGAGTCCGACCACGACGCCGCGGCCGTCCTCGTCCGCCTGCGCCCGGACCACGAGGCCCTCCCCCTCGAGCCGATCGACGCGCCTGGTCATCCCTGATCGGGAGCTGAAAGCACGCTCGGCAAGGTCGGCAATGCGCATGGAGCCGCCTGCGTCACCCAGCGTCCCGAGCACGTCGAAGTCGTTGAGCCCGGAGCCTGTCTTGGCGCGCAGATCGGAGTCGAGCGCGCGCATCAACGTGGCGTGCGCTCGGAGGAGCGCCAACCAGGCCCCGACGGCCCTCGGGTTCGGGATCTCCTGACGAACGATGCCCGCGAGCGTGCTGGCGGTGTCGGTGGTGGGTTGCATCTGCAATCTGTTCTGGTACTCTGGTTGCAACTGCAACTATATGCCAGACTATGGTCACCCGCTCAACTTCGGCCTGAGCCTGATCCCGTCGGTCGATCTTGTCGATGAGAATCCGGAGTTCGCCCGTTTGGCTGACGAGGCCGAGCTTGACTACCTGGGGATCCAGGCCGGGTCGCTCTCGGCGTGGGCGGTGGGGTGGCGCCGGCTGTTCGCCAGCGGGTGGCCGCGCGGCGCGCAACGAGAGTCTGACGAATGAACGGCGAGGTTCCGCTCCGGATCGCGGTGCTCGGTGCCGGGCACGTGGGGACGGTGATCGCTCGGCTGGCTGGGCAAGCGGGGTACTCCGTTTCAGTCGCGACCTCGGGTGACCCGGAGGAGATCGCGCTCACGATCCAGGTGCTCGCGCCCGGAGCGGAGCCGCGCAAGGCGGCCGACGCGGTCGCCGGCGCCGACATCGTCATCGTCGCGATACCTCTCCACGAGTTCAAGCGCCTCGACCCGGATCTGCTCACCGGCAAGGTCGTGGTCGACATGATGAACTACTGGCCGGCCGTCAACGGCTACCTCGAGAGCTTCGCCCGCAAGGACCTGACGAGCAGCGAGATCGTCGCTCGCCGCCTGGCCGGCTCGAGGGTGGTCAAGACGCTGAACCATCTCGGCTACCACCAGCTCGACGAGGAGAGCCGGCCCGCGGCAGATCCCGAGCGGCGCGCCCTTGGTGTTGCCGGCGACGATCCGGCGGCCGTCGAGCTGGTCGCCGGGTTCGTCGAGCGGATCGGGTTCGATGCCGTCCGGATTGGCGACCTGCACGCCGGCCGGCTGCTCGAACCGGACGGATTTGTCTTCGGGCGGCCACTCAACCGCGCTGAGTTCGCGCGGGCGCTGGGGATCCTTGCGGCATGACGTCGCAATTCTCCTCGCCGGTCTTCGGCCTCGACACCTTCGGCGACCTGAATCACGAACAAGGTCGCCCCGCGTCACACGCTCAGACGATCCGCAACGTGGTCGAGCAGGGTGTGCTCGCGGAAGAGGTGGGCGTCGATTTCTTCGGAATCGGCGAGCACCACACCGAGGACTTCCCGATGCCCGCCGGCGATGTCGTGCTGGCGGCGATCGCCGCACGAACGTCGCGCATCCGCGTCGGATCCGCAGTCACCGTTCTCAGCTCGGATGATCCCGTCCGCGTGTTCCAGCGCTTCTCCACTCTTCATGCGCTGTCCAACGGGCGCGCCGAGGTGATCCTCGGTCGCGGCTCGAGCATCGAGTCGTTCCCGCTCTTCGGATTCGACCTCGCCGACTATGAGCAACTCTTCGAGGAGAAGACCGAGCTCTTTGCGGAGCTCGTCAAGGGTGGCCCCGTGACCTGGAGCGGCCACACACGGGCCGCCCTCAACGGACAGGACATCGTGCCTCACATCGAGCTGGGCACACTGCCGGTCTGGATCGGCGTTGGCGGCAGCCCATACTCCGTCATCCGTGCCGCGCGGCACGGCTTCTCGCTGATGCTGGCGATCATCGGAGGCTCGCCCGCTCGGTTCGCCCCGTTCTCGGAGCTTTTCCGCCAGGCACTGGCCAAGTTCGGCCAGGAGCCGCGGCCGATCGGCGTGCATTCGCCAGGACACGTCGCCGAAACTGACGAACAGGCCCGAGATGAATTCTGGCCGGCATACCGCGACATCATCACCAGGTTGGGACCTTCACGAGGATTCCCGGTGCCGACGCCCGACTTCTACGAGCGGGAGGTCGGTCCCAGGGGAGCGCTGTACGTCGGCTCGCCCGAGACGGTGGCCCGGAAGATCGCCGAGAACCTCCCGGTGCTCGGTGCGAACCGCTTCGATCTCAAGTTTGGAATGCCGGGCATGTCCCAGACCTCACTCATGAAGAACGTCGAGCTCTACGGCACCAGGGTGATTCCGCGGGTGCGCGAGCTGCTCGGCGCCGCAAGCCTCGCCTGATGCGGGCTGGCCTGTCCGTCATCCCGTACCTCGATTCGCTGGAACGTATCCGCCTGGTCTTCTGGCCGATCGACCCGACGCAACGCCAGGTCGAGCTTTTCGCGACCGAGGTCGTCCCGCTGCTCTCCTAAGGAGGCACGGGCCGTCGATAGAAGGTGGACTTGCTCGTCCTGGCCACCATCGGCGCCCGATCGGGACGGGTCCGTGAGAACCGGGTTGCCTTCATCCGCCATGGCCAAGACCCCGTCGTCGCGGGCAGTAATTACGGCTCGCCCGCAAGTCCGCACTGGTACCACAATCTCGTCGCCAACCCGGTGGTGACGGTGGAGGTGTACGGCGAGCGGATCCAGGCTCGAGCGCGGGTCGCTCGGGGACTTGAGCGGGAGATGCTCTACGCCCTCCTTGCTCAGCGGATGCCTGGGTTTCTTCAGGCCCAGAGACGCACGGGCGGCTAGATCCCGATGATCGTGATGGAGCGATTGACCGCGTGGCGGCCTCCAGGGCCGATGGCGGGGCGCACGATGCTTAAGGGCCCGTTGACGGCCTGCTAGGCCCAACGCACACTGGCGAATGACAGGCGTCCAGCGTGAGGTGCCTCACTAGGCTCGGCCGTGGGTGGACCCATGAGAAGCGTGCTGATCAACCACTTCGGCGATCCCGCCGAGGTTCGGCGGACTGTGGAATTGCCGCGCCCGCCGGACCAGGTCCGGTTCGAGATCGAGGCCCCGGCCATCAACCCCAGCGACATCATCGAATCAACTGAAGGAGATCGACCTCATGCAGATCGGTATCGGATTGCCCAATCAGGTGCGTGATGTCCGACCAGCCGTGATCCCCGAGTGGGCGTCGCGGGCCGAGAAGGCCGGGTTCTCGACGCTCGGCACGGTCGGCCGCATCGCCTACCCGGGAGTGATGGACACGGTCGCCCTGGCCGCGGCTGCCGGTGCCACGAGCACCATCGGCCTGCTGCCCACCGTCCTGCTCGGACCGGTGTGGCCTCCGGTGCTCCTGGCGAAGGAGGCTGCCGGGATCGACGGCGTATCCGGTGGGCGGCTCACACTCGGACTGGGTCTAGGCGGGCGCGCGGACGACTTCGTGGTTGAAGGCCTCGGGCCTCGTGGCCTTGGCAAGCGCCTCGATCGCGACCTGGAGGTCTATCTCCGCGTCTGGCGGCGCGAGCGCGTCGGCAAGTCGAAGCCCGCGGTTCCCGCGAGGACGCGTCCCGTGCCCCTCATGTTCGGCGGGTTCGTTCCCACCGCGCTCGATCGCATGGCGCGGTGGGGCGAGGGGTACATCCGGCCCTCGATGCCGGCGGCGATGGTCGCCAACGCGTTCGAATCGGCCAGGACCGCGTGGAGGAACGCCGGGCGTGAGGGCTCGCCGCGGCTTGTCGCTATCGCCTACTTCGCCTTCGGTGACATCGACAGGCGACGCCGCAACGTCCGCGACTACTACAGCATCTCAGGCGAGACGGTGGCAGACCAGGTCGCGGCGGGGGTCCACCACGGGGCGGCGGCGGTTAAGAGCGCCGTCAATGCGTTCGTGGGCATCGGCGCTGACGAGCTGATCTTCAACCCAACGCTGGACGACATCGACGAGGTGGCGCGGCTCGCTGACGCCATCATGCCGGCGAGCGGTCAGAAACCGAGGTTGCGGATCGGAGCGACCAGCGACGGGTGAGGGAGTAGCCACCAGGCCGGGTCAATCGGGATCCGTCCGATGGGGTTCATCGTGCCAGATCCACCACCCGTACGGCGGGGTCTGGGGGTACCCCTCCGGCGAGTCTTCCCACTCCTCCTGGCGCCCGAGCGCGCTGATGTCGAGGTAGCTCCAGGTGCTCCCCATCGCTTCATCACCGCGGTTGTTGACGAAGTAGGTTCGGAACACCCTCGCGCCGTCCCGGATGAACGCGTTCGTGCCGTGCCACTCGTCCACGCCGAAGTCCGCGTCGAAGTCGTCCGTGATGGTGTACCACGGCATCTCCCAGCCCATCCTCGCCTTCACGCGCTCGATGTCCGTCTGCGGCGCGCGCGAAACGAACACGAGAGTGGTGTCGCGGGCGTTCAGATGGGCGACGTTGGCGACCTGGTCGGCCAGCATGGAGCAGCCGATGCAGGCATGCTCGGGCCAGCCGGAAACACCGGGCTCGAGGAAAGCGCGGTAGACGATCAGCTGACGGCGGCCATCAAACAGGTCGAGCAGGCTGGCCCTCCCCTCGGGCCCGTCGAACCCATACTCCTTCTCCACAGCCAGCCACGGCATCCGCCTGCGCTCGGCGGCCAGCGCGTCACGGGCGCGGGTCAACGCCTTTTCTTTCACGAGCAGCAGCTGCCGCGCAGCCTCCCACTCCTGCGGCGAGACGATCGGGGGTGTCTTCATAACGAGATATCCGCCTTTCCTTGGTGCCTGCCTGTTCAGGACCGTTTCTCAGTCTTCTTACCATTCTCTCGGGTTGGGCTGAAGGGTCCGGTAACGATCCATCTCAAGGCTAGAGTGTTACGACGAATGGTCTGATCCTGGTGACTGGTGCTGGTGGGGGAGTCGGAAGCTTCGGCCCCAAGGTGGTCACACTTCTGCGACAGTGCACCTGCCGGTGCGGGCGATGGTGTACCGCGACGACGAGCGTGCGGACGCGCTGCGTTCCCAGGGCGCGGAGGTGGTCGCGGGCGACCTCACCAGGCCGGACGACGTGGCGCGAGTGCTGGACGGCGCCGGCCGGATGCTGTTCCTGATGAGCGTCTCACCGTCCTATCTGCAAGCGACGGCGACGGTCGCGATGGCGGCCCGCGCACCGGAGCTCTGGATGCCCTGGTGAACATGTCGCAGATGAGCGTGTCTCAGATGAGCCTGGCGAATGCCGGGGACTTCTCCCATCAGCAGCGGCGTGCCCTATGTGGACGTCCCGCCGGACGCCTGGTCCGAGCAGCTCGCCGCCGCAGGACTCGAGCCGCACCTGAAGGAGCACCTGGTCAGCCTGGCCCGGCTGCACCGTCAGAACCGATTCGACCGGCTGACTCGCACTGTCGAGGAGATCACCGGTACGCCAGCACAGACCGTCGAGGAGTTCGTCGTCCAGCGACGGGATCTGTTCCCCGCGCCCTCCCAGAGGAAGTAGGAGTCGTCACAGCAGGCGGCCTCGTCCGGCAGCCGCAGCGACGATCAACGCCGATCTGACGGCAGGGACATGTTTACGTCTCAACCAACGCTAGTCGATGTCCTGCCGCGACAACGTCAGGGCCGCGAGAACGGCCGCCGCAGACGCGATTCCGGCCAGGATCAGGCCGCCGATCAGCGGCGGCGGGATGTAGCTATGCGCCGATACGTGCTGGACCAGCGACTCCCGCGCCCCACCCGGGAGGTAGATGTACACGTTGTACGAGAGCGTCGAGATGAAGGGCTCGAGCGCATAGCTCCACAGCACGACAACGCAGGCCGCGAGCGGCGCGTTGCGGACGACGACGCCCACCGCAGCCCCGATCAAGCCGCAGAGTGACGCGGCCACCGTTGTGCCGAGCCCGATCGAAATTACCGTTGCCGCGGGCAGGTCGAGGCGACCCAGCGCCGCCTGGGTGGAGTCCGCCAGCAGCGCGGCGGCCGCGCCCACAGCGGCGCCCAGGCCCAGGCTCACCAACAGCTGTGCGGCGAGGAGGCGAAGGCGCCGGGGCTCGACCAGCAGCAGCGCCCGGATCATCCCGTTCTGCAGGTCGCCTGCAGTCTGCAGCGCTCCGAGGAGCATGGCCGCAACGACGGCTACCGTTGCGCTTCCCTCGAGCACCGTGTGCGAATCTCGGTGCTGTCCGAAGAGGACCGCGGGTGCGAGGCCCGTCAGAACCACGAAGGCTGCCATTGCGACCACGCCGGGGAGCGCGATCCTGGTTGTGGCGACGATTCGTGCCTGGGCACTCAAGAGGTGTGTCATTGTCCCCTTCCTCCGTTTGTAGTAAGCAGTTCGAAGAGCGCCGTCTGGATGTCCCGGCCATGGTCGAGCTCGTCCCGCGCGGCATCCCGGACCAGCCGGCCCCGGTCTAGCACGAGCACCCGGTCGACCATCGCCGCGAGCTCCGTGAGGCTGTGGCTGGCGACCAGGACGGTTCGTCCTGCGTCCGCCCACGCGCGGAGCTGGCGCCGCAGCCAGGCGACCCCGTGCACGTCCAGCCCTGTCGTCGGCTCGTCCAGCACGATCACCTGCGGGTCACCGAGCAGTGCCGCCGCAAGGGTCAGCCGCTGCCGTGTCCCCAGCGAGTAGGTGCCGGCCCTGCGGGAGGCGACGTGGGCCGGCAGGCCCACCATGTCCAGCGCCTCCTCGACGCGCTGGCGGGGCAGGCGAGCAGCGCTCGCGAGGCAGGCCAGGTGCTGCCGGCCCGAGCGGAGCGAGGGCAGGCGGATCGGGTCCAGGCACGCACCCACGACCTGCGCCGGGCGCTCGAGGGACGAGAACGGCCTGCCGTGGAGGCTCACGGAGCCTTCGGTTGGCCGCGCCATGCCGACCAGCACCCGCAGCAGGGTCGTCTTGCCGGCGCCGTTCGGGCCCACGAGCAGGTGGACCCTGCCCGCTGTCAGATCCAGGCTGACGTCGTCCACGGCCGTGACCGTCGGGTAGCGTTTGGTGAGCCCGCGCACCTGCACAGTCGCATTCATCAGTTCGTCCTCCTTGTCGTGGCCCGCTTGATCCGCGCCGTCCGGTGGATCACGGCGAGCTGGGTCGGGCTGAATCGCGCTCCCAGGAGCACGGTCGGCAGGACGGCATCCGCCAGGTCGTCCGGAACCAGCTCCCACGGAAGTACGTCGGCGAGCTCCTGGGCGAGCCGCTCGATGTCGCCGGCCGGCGCTTCCTGCACGTCGCGCAGCTGCCCGAGCCGCTCCTGCAGCGCCGGCCACCGTGGGTCCTGGTCCAGTATCGCAAGCCGCTCCCGCAGTCGAACCAGGAGTGGCGTGTCCTCCGGATCCGCGTCCGTCGCGAGGGCCGCCCGCAGGGTTGGGGCGAGCGCTTCATAGACCTCGCGTGTGCCGGCCTCAACCTCGGCGCGCAGGCCGTCGACCACATCGATGGTGGCGCGGAGGGCCTCGAGGCGGCGCTGGAGGTCGCCTCGCAGCACATCCAGCGCTGCGCCAAGATCCGTGGGCTCCTCCGGCGAGAGGATGGCCCGGATCTGCTCAACCTGGAAGCCCAGGCTGCGCAGCCTGCGGATCCGGATGAGGGAGGCCAGGTCGGCCGGCCCGTACAGACGATATCCGCCGTCCGAGCGCAGCGGTTCGGGCATCAGGCCTGCGGCGTGGTAGAGCCGGATGGCGCGAGCTGTCGTGGCGGCGAGGGTCGCCAGCTGCCCGATCTGCCACCGGGGCTTCTCGCGCTCTGGCTGTCCCACGTTGTGACTCATGGACCAATGACACACCTTGACGTGACGTCAAGG
>Ga0126384_10001728_pt1 | contig 13061 bp, 14 predicted proteins | sample PanSoiMetPlot_36_FD_92543 | JGI IMG/M metagenome (GOLD analysis project Ga0126384, IMG submission 92543) | Tropical forest soil microbial communities from Panama - MetaG Plot_36 | ecosystem: Environmental > Terrestrial > Soil > Tropical forest > Bulk soil | place: Panama | collected 2016-02-17 | reverse complement strand
CACATCTCCGACCTCAACGGTCAGATAATCCCGACACCCGAAGACCGGCAGTTGGACCCCTTGGCTCGCAAGGGTCTGCCTGGCAGTCTCAACGATTTCGTCCACTAGCGTATCAGACGAGGCCGGGTCGTGGTGCGTCAGCCCTAAGGCTTTGGCTCCAACAGCTTTTGCCACCCGGGCCGTGTGATCTGGGGTTCCATGTCCCCAGCCAGCAGTCATCTGGTCGTACTTGTCCCGGGTGTACTGGGCATCCATCACTAATAAGTCGGCCTCTTTTAGATGGGTCGTAAACCGCGTGGGGATACCGTCTTGGTTTTCATGATCCGTAACGAAGACAAACACTAACTCAGTCGGCCGTTCCTCGAAGCGGTACGAAATCGTCCGCTCGGGATGGTTGCTGCGGTGCATTAACACCACAAGACAGTCGGAGAGATCAAATCTCATCCCTTGCGTGAACGGGATCTGGCCGCCGTCCTGAGCAAAGCGCTCGAAGGTTTCAATAGTTAGCAGTTTCCATCCCCCCTCCGGATGGATAATCAGCACTGTGCTGTTGGGATGCGTGATCTCGAAACAGCGGACATGGCTCCCGACCTCAGGCAGGTCAATCGGAAAATATGGCGGCCGCATAAGAGTTTGGTACACTTCGCGCGGCCCTACGCCTTGATCTTTCGGCCCGTAGATCTTCACGGGTACATCTTTGAGATAGGGGAAGACGGAGAGTGCGAATCCCTGAGTGTGGTCATGGTGGTAGTGGGTTTGGAGGATAGTAATGCCTTTTCCCCCGCTCGCAACAAAGTCAGCCGACAGCGGCAGGATCCCTGTCCCGGCGTCGATCACCAACCAGTGATCAGTGGGCAAACACGGCGACTCGACACGCAAACAGGTAGTGTTGCCACCGTAGCGCACTTTGCTGCTATGTGAGACCGGACAACTGCCGCGCGTGCCGTAGAAAGAAATTCTCATTGTTTTCTCCGTCTTCTATCTCACCTATGCCGAAAAAGCTGCACAAGCAAGGGAGTGTCCCCCGGTCGTTGTGGTCAGCTCCCTCTATGCGCCTTGCTGCCAACACCCATTGTTTCCTGTGGGGGGGAAAGCGTAAAACAGAGGAGTGCGCTAGAAGGTCCCCTCTAACTGCTAGGAGCAAGCGTTTTCCTTGTCTCAGGCAACTCGAAGGAGTAAAGAAGCAGTATGCGCTGCTGGAAGAATTGCGCCCTTGAGTCATTGAGGAATGAACCATTGAAGGATTGGGTCATTGAAAAAAGGAAAAAATGGAGCAATGAACCAATGACAAAATGCACTAATCCTAAGAGGAGGAACACACCATGATCGTTATCGCAGGAACTATTCCCATCAAAGCCGAACATCGGGAAGAGGCTAGGCAACTCGTCCTGCGGATGGCCGAAGAAACCGCTAAGGAAGCCGGGTGCCTGACCTACCGATTCTACTCGGATCTGAGCGATCCCAACACTTTCTTCATTTTTGAGGAATGGGAATCGGAAGAAGCTCTCGGTCGGCATTTTCAGACTGAGCATATGAAGAAATTTCAACAACAGGCGCCAACGCTTTTGGCTGGAAAGGTCAATGCCAAAAAGTATACGGTTGAATCGGCGACTCCTTTGTAAAATCCCGCACGATCAGGTGGACTTACCTTTCCCGTTTGCGATCGACGCAGCAAACGAATCGCTCAGAGAGGTCAAAGTAGATGAACAAACTGCTCGGATTCGGGGTCACAGGTTTGTCCATCATGATCGCCGCTATCGTCTCTGGTTTTCGCCTAAGACCCTATCTCGATGCGGGAGAGACCTACACGCCGCCGACGTTTGCCATATATCCGGTGCTCATTGCCATCGCTATTACCGTGCCGGTAGTGTTTGCGCTGCGTTGGTGGCAGGGAAAGGCTGACGTGGACATTGGGCCGGTGACCCTCACCGATCGACAACCTTTTATTGTGTTGGGCTGTCTGTTTTACATCCTCGTGGCGGTAACCTTTTTCCCCTATCAGCAACCAGCAAAACCGCTTCCTTCTGCTCCTTCTCCGGTAAGTCCAGGGAGACATTCGGCCCCTGGCCAACCTATCGGTGCGTCTCTCCCCTTGTCCAGGCAAAACATTCCTGTGTATCTTTGACGGATCCCAGCCACAGGAGGTTTTGCCGGCGTGAGTGTGCAAAAGGAAAAGAGAAAGCGGTTGCTTGCCGTGGCTGAAGAACTAGCGAATGACTTTGCTACGCGGGCGGCGGAACACGACCAAAACAATACTTTCCCCTTTGAGAATGTCGCGCGCATGAAGGAGACGGGCTATACCGCCCTGGTGCTGCCCGAGGAATATGGCGGCTCGGGCGCGGATCTCGTCGATTTTTGCTTGTGCCAGGAGCGGCTGGCGCAGGGGTGTGGAGCTACTGCCCTGGCGATCAATATGCATCTCTTCGGGCTCGGTTCGCTGGTCGAACGTGGAGACCTCGTGCGATCACAGTCGCAGCAGTTCGTGCAAGCGGTGGGCAGAGACCGCCAGATCATCGGCGGTGGCATCACCGAGCCCGAGACTGGTGGCAACTGGGGACTATTCGTCTCACGGGCAGTGAAAGATGGCGACTCCTATGTGTTGAACGGTCGCAAAGTGTTTACCAGCCTGGCACCGGTGATCGATCTGTTTATGGTGATGGTCACCGTACAAGATCCCGATGCCGGCTTGCTGGGCGGCACGTTTCTCTTGCCCAAAGGAACTCCTGGTCTAGAGATCATTGAGACTTGGAACGCCATGGGTATGCGCGCGACCGCTAGTCACGATCTGGTGATCACTGATTGCCGGGTGCCTCTCGATCACGCCATTCGTTTGCGACCGATCGGTGAGATTCTGCCAGAGGATGTCAGTTTGTTCGCCTGGTTCTCGCTGAGCATTGCCTCGATTTATACCGGTGTTGCTATGGCCGCGCTCAACTTCGCCAAGGAGTTTGCCAACCGACATCGGCCCTTGCCGTTACCGCGGCCGATCAAATATCTCCCCGGGATTCAGTTCACGGTGGCTGAGGCCGAAATTCTGCTAGCGGCTACACGCGCCTATACTCTGGAGACTGCCAAGGCGTGGGTGAACCGCGAAGACTTCTCTGGTGAGGACGGGCTGCGACGGGTGTGCATGCCCAAGTATTTCGCCACCAATAATGCGATCCGCATTGTCGACCTAGCGATGGAAATCGTCGGCGCGGTTGGCATCTTCAAGAAGCATCCGCTTGAACGCTACTACCGCGACGTGCGCGCCGGCACCAATCACCCCTTCTCAAACGCGCGCACGCGCGAGCTGGTCGGCAAGAACGCTTTAGGCATCAAGCTGCTGGAGATGCCACGCTGGTGAGCACTGTCTCGCTAGAGGTTTATTACGCTTCGCACGAGCAAAATTCAAAAGGGAAGAGGCGATTGGAGAAAAGGGGAGCGCTTGTATGGAGTCGCACACACGTCCTGAGCCATTTTTCACCTTATTAGGCTTGGAGATTGAACAGGTAGCAAAAGATTTTTGCCGGATGCGCTTGCCGTTTCGCCCGCAGTTGCGCACAGTGGCAGAGGTGGTCCATGGCGGCGCCATTGCCTCACTGATTGATAGTGCTGGCGTAGTGGCTGTGTGGTCGAATGTTGATCCCCGCGTTACGCGTGGAGCAACAATCGGTTTAACGGTGAATTATATGGCTGCAGCTGAGGGCGTGGACCTGACCGCTGAAGCCCAAGTGATCCGCCGCGGTCGCAGCGTGGTCTTTGTTGACGTGAATGTGACTTCCCCCGCTGGCGAGCGCCTTGCTAAAGGGGTGGTAACGTATAAGTTAGGGTATGAGGACCGCTCGTAGGGGTACCCCCCCTGTGATTGCTCCTAGCTTGGGCAGGTACGGGAGCCTGCCTCTATCACTTGACCGCTTCCCTATGAAAAAGCTCCCTCTCTTCTTCCTTGCTGCCGGCCTGTTTTGTCTCCTCCTGCTGGTTCGCAGCATCGGTCTGTCCACCCTCTTCAGTAACCTCAGGCAGATAAGTTGGTGCCTCTTGTTGGTCATCGCCGCTGAACTGACCGGGGATGGGCTGAATACTTGTGGTTGGAGGTACGTTTTCCCGTCTGCGGAGCGAGTTATTCCCTTCTCAACCTTATATGGCATTCGCTTAGCCGGCGCGGCAATGAATGCTGTGACTCCCACGGCGATGGTAGGAGGAGAAGTGCTTAAGGCGCTCCTCCTGAAAAAATACCTGCCGCTGCCCGATAGTCTAGCCTCGGTGATCTCAACCAAGCTGAGCTTGATGCTCGGGCAGGCATTGTTTGTTCTCGTCGGCTTGTGCACGTTCCTTCACCGCCTCATTCTTCCCCAGGCGGTCAAGGCGGCTATGATTACGGCTTTTCTGTTGGTTGTCTTGGGGAGTCTGCTGTTTTTGCGCATGCAACGGAACGGCTTGTTTGCCTGGTTGTTCCATCTCGCTGAGCGCTTCGGGCTGCCCTCCTCAACGCTGGTCGGGTTGCGAGCAAAAGCCGCAACCATCGATAACAAACTGATCAACTTGCATATCACTCGCACCACAGACTTTGCCACGTCTGTCCTGTTCCATTTTCTTGCCCAGGGTCTGGGCGCCTTACAAATCTTTCTCTTGCTCTTCTGGCTAGCGATCCCTGCGGATTTCTTGACTTGTATAGCGGTGGAGTCCTGCTCTTTACTCATCGACGGCGCCTTATTTTTCGTGCCCGGCCAGTTAGGCGCGCAGGAAGGCGGGAAAGTCTTGATCTTCACCGCCCTCGGTTTCACTGCGACCACCGGCCTCACTGTCGGGGTCGCCCTACGACTCAATCAAGTGGTACTGATCTTGCTCGGGCTCGCGACCTTGGTTGCGCTCAATCGGCGAGCACGGAAGGAAGGGGGAGAGGTTCGGGAGTTCCTCTCCCTGTGCGGCTCTGCTGACACACCGCTTAGCGGTGCCGCAGATAATAGCTCGCCCGTCCGAGATGGATGAGGGCGGTTACGGCGGCCCAGCCCAGGATCGTTTGCAGCGCCAAGAACGGGACGCCCAGCAGAAAGCCGAAGCTCAGGATGACCAAATAGATGTTGCGACAACCGCCGATCAGGCGAAATCGTTGAGCGAAGGGCGACAGGTCATCCAGGAGTTTGCCTTTTAGTTGAGTGAAAAGTGCGTTGATGACCTTGTCACACATGTCACAGGCCATGATCCCCAGACCTACATCCCAAGCGCTTGGAGCATGGGCATACGCTAAATTTCCGGCCAGAGTCAGACACCAGGCGTTCACCGAGAAGAAACCGACAAGGTGGTCAAGAGAGCCGAGCGGTGGGGCCAGCAGCTTAATGCGAGCCAGTTTGCCAGCAACCCGATCCAGGACGATGCTGACCCAAGCAAGAAGAACTGCGAGGAAAAATCCACCCTGATAGAATAATAACGCCCCAGCCAGCACCATAGCGAACGAGAGCGCCGTGACCAGATGGGGGGTAATGCGCGTAGCACAGAGCTTGCGCACGAGCCAGTTTTCGATGGGGGGAGTGACATGCTTCTCAATCGCGTCCGCCGGTCGTTTGGCGGTGCGGTCGATGAGGAGTCGCCAGCCGCGCGCCAGGTCCTTCTCATTGCTGATCGTCTCGCAGTAGGGAGGCACTTCTGCTTGGAGTTCCGGGTGGTACTGCGGCACAGACGTGAGCGAGACGCGGCCGGCGCGGTATAAGAGCTTATTGCCCAAAGGCCAGTTCTCCGCTTTGAGCCATCCTACTCGCCAGGCGAGAGTAGGGTCTGCCCTATTCCCGGTGGTGAGAAAACAAGGGGGAGTCTGCCAAAGTAGAGTCTCCAGAGCACGTGGGTCAAGCAGGAGGTTCGCCTCGAGAAAAAGGAACGGTTGGCGTAATTCGAGACGTAACGCGGGCAAGACTTCTAGGGGATCAGTAGCCGCGACTTCAACTTCGGCTCCGTACAACTCAAGACGGAAATTGCGCCGCAACGAGGTCAAGGGTGGCAAGGTGTCTCCCGGCGGATGGAGAATCAGCGCGGAATCGACACCAGTCGCTTCCAGGAGCCAGAGATTGCGTTCAAGCAGGGTCATGCCGCCGAGCCAATGCCATTCCTGGCCAGGGCATTTGAAGAGTACGGCTTGCATCAGATAATGAGAGCGAGAATCCGGCGTCCTCCAAAGCCAGGGAAAGTATCGGCTGTCGCCATGAAAGGCAAGGTCGGCGGGAAGGACCGAGAAAAAGGGCTGAGGACTGAGTAAAGAGTGTCGTGCTTTTCTTCTCTTCAGTCGGTCCTCGGGTCTCGTTGCTCGTTACTATCTACTCAGTCCTCGTAGGTCAGTCCTCTTTCTTCAGTCGTCCAACTCGGCTATGGTCGGGCTGCGATTGGTTGCAGAGGAGGGCACGATGAAAATTTACGACTTCGCTCAGGCGCCTAATCCGCGCAAAGTGCGTGTGTATCTGGCGGAGAAAGGCATTCAGGTCCCCCTGCAGACGGTAGACCTAGGAAAAGGTGAGCAACGTTCACCAGAGTTCCTCGAAATTAATCCCCTCGGGGTGGTGCCGGTGCTGGAGCTCGATGATGGAACCCGTATTCCAGAGTCGCTGGCAATCATTGAGTATTTTGAAGAACTTTATCCCACCCCCCCTTTAATCGGGACAGACGCGGTCTCGCGGGCGCTCGTACGAGGTTACGAGCGGCGCTGTGAGCAAGGCGTGCTGGCGCAAGCGGCAACGATTTTCCAACATACCAGCCCATTCTTTGCCGGGCGTGTAGATCAGACTCCCAAGGTGGCGGAGATCGCACGGAAGAACCTCACCGCGCGATTAGTTTGGTTAAATAATGAGTTGAAGAATCGCGAGTGGGTCGCGGGCGACAAAATCTCCATTGCCGACATCACCTTGCTCATTGGTGTCGGTTGGGCCAAGGTTGCGAAATACGACCTCGACCCCGCCTGGACCAATTTGATCCGCTGGTACGATACCATGAAAGCGCGGCCGAGTGCGAAGGCGTAAAGAAGCCCTCATGCCAGCCTTCTCTCTGCTCGCAGGAGAAGGAGCTCCCTATGGGTAATGGACTGGGTGTGCAGACTTCCCGACCCTTTGTCATCTCTCTTCTCACCGACTTCGGCACTCAGGATGCCTTTGTCGGGATCATGAAAGGCGTAATCCTGGGCATCAATCCCGCGGTTGCTCTCGTCGATTTGTCACACGAAGTTCCCCCACAAGATGTTATAGCTGGCGCGTTGATCCTGCGAAGTGCGGTAGCATTCTTTCCCCCGCAGACGATTCATGTCGCTGTGGTGGACCCGGGCGTTGGCAGTACGCGGCGCGCACTGCTGATCGAGACACGCAACGCTTTCTTTATCGGACCGGACAACGGGCTCCTCAGTCTCGCCGCGCCCGCCGAAACAGTGGTCCGTATCATCCAGCTTACCAATGTCGAGTATTTTCTGGCGGCACGCAGCCACACTTTTCATGGCCGAGATGTGTTCGCTCCGGTCGCCGCGTACCTCTCCCTTGGCAGAGCACCCGAGCACTTTGGTCCTGCGGTCTGCACGATGGAACGGTTGACCCTCCCACGAGTCGAATATAGTAGGACTGGCCTCACGGGCAGCGTGATCTATAGTGACCGCTTCGGCAACTTGATCACCAACATCGCTGAGGCCGATCTACGGCCCTTTTCAAAGGAGAACCTTTTGGTTAGCATTGACACAGTGCAAATCCACGGCGTTGTCGCCTCGTATGCGGCCGTTGAGATCGGCGCGCCTGCGGCGTTAATCAACAGTTGGGGCATGCTGGAAATTGCGGTGCGGAACGGGTCCGCGGCACGACACTTTGGAGTTCCGTCCGGACATCGGGTACATCTCACTCTAACCTAGACGAAGAACACCACCATGCCATCACCGCTGCTTGAGGATCTTTACCGCTTGAACGGGCGCTATTCGCCATTTCCGCTCGAAGTTCCAACGAAGCGGAAGTTGCCTCTGCTTCATATCGTCCTTTTTTTCGCCACGTTAGTTACGACCTCAATGGCGGGAGCTTTTCAACAAGGGGCTGACCCACTCAACGACCCGGCAACACTCCTGGTCGGCTTGCCCTTTTCCGCGACCCTAATGTCGATTCTGCTCTTCCATGAAATGGGCCATTATCTGCTGGCCCGCGTGCATGGCGTGTGGGCCAGTTTGCCCTATTTCATCCCTGGCCCGCCTCTGTTTGTCGGAACATTTGGCGCTTTCATCCGTATGAAATCGCCGCCCGCCAACCGCCGAGCTCTCTTTGACGTGGGTGCAGCCGGCCCGTGGGCAGGAGTACTCTTGGCCATTCCGGCGGCGGTCATCGGACTCTCGCTTTCTGAGGTGCGCCCGCTGAACCCGCTCGATGAGGGCGGCATCATCCTGGGCGATTCGTTCCTATTCTCTGCGCTCACGCGTCTCGTGCTGGGCGTTTCGGCCGATGAGGCCAGCATTGTCCTGCACCCCATTGCCTTGGCCGGTTGGTTTGGTCTGTTTGTGACATTCCTGAATCTCTTACCAGTGGGGCAACTCGACGGCGGGCACGTGATGTATTCGCTATTTGGTCGGTGGCACCGTTGGATCTCGCGCATTGCGCTGATGGCAATCTTGCTGTTGGGATTTCAAGGTTGGCAAGGCTGGTTTGTCTGGGTGGTCTTGCTGTCGATGCTGGGGGTAGATCATCCCCCCACGCTTGACCTCCACGCCTCGCTGGATCCGCGGCGCAAGCTCTACGCTTGGTGTACAGTCGGCTTGTTCGCTCTAACGTTTATGCCGGTGCCGATCTCTATGATGGAACGGCCCTCCATTCCGCCCGGCGAAGTCACGCACGTTGCCTACCCCCAAGAGCAAGCTGTGGCCCCTCGAACCCTGACTTTTGTGTATCGCCCATGAGCCAACGTCTCGACTGGAACCAATATTTTCTCACCATTACTCGACAGGTTGCCGAGCGTTCGACCTGTAACCGGGCCAAGGTCGGAGCAGTCATCGTGCGAGACAAGAACATCCTTGCCACCGGCTACAATGGTTCTCCCGCCGGCTTACCCCATTGTACGGAAGTGGGGTGCCTGATCTACCAATCAAAAACCCCAAGCGGGGAGGTAGAAGAGAACTGCTATCGCACTATTCATGCCGAGATTAATGCCATCGCTCAGGCAGCCAAGAACGGCGTGAGCATCCGCGACGCGGACATCTACGTGACCCACACTCCCTGCATTCACTGCTTCAAGGTACTGATCAACACCGGCATCAAACGGATCTTCTACGAAAAAGAATACAAGCTACATACCGTGCAGGAGTCGCTCAGTACCACTGCCGTGTTGCTGCAGAAGGTCGAAGTGTAGGGGAATCTCTGCCTAGAGCGATTTTCGTTTGGCTTTGCCGCGGAGCGGTGCAGTCGAAGGGTGAAGGCAGAATGTCAATTCCTGCACAACCCACCGCTATTGCTGTGGTGACGGCGCCGACTGTGCTGGAGGAGTGGGTGGTGCAGCGGGCTTTTGATAGGTGCTGAACTGCTTGACCGCCGCCAATAAAACCAGCGCGAGCACCAGTAGGGTGATGAGGAGATCGAGCAGGCTGAAACCCCTGCGAGATTGCGGGTTGCGAAATGTGTGAGATGCTGGCGCAGCCATTGTCTCTATCCTCTGGGTTGAGCAACGAGTGCGATCAATAAATCGACGCCTCGCCTTCGGGGCGCCGTTTCCAGCGTTTATGAATCCAGAGCCAATGGTCGGGGTATTGTTCGACCATCTGCTGAAAAACCTCGGTGAATTTCGCCGTGGTGGCACGGAGGTCGGCTTCCTGGTCTCCAGTACGGACCGGTTCGACCGGAGGGAGCACGACGATGCGGTGACGCCACGTTCCCTTCTCTCGTATCAGGAAAGCCGGCACCACCGGCACATTGGAAGCCAGAGCTAGGCCCGCCAGACCGGTGGAGGTTGAGGCCAAGCGAGAAAAGAAAGGCACGAACGTCCCCATCCGGCCCGAAGCGTTCTGATCCACTGCTGCCACAACCAATGCCTTGTGGCGGATGGCACGGAAAACTTCAATACCCGCTGTGGTTTTTCGGATCACTTTGTTCCCGCAGCGTTCTCGCTCGTGCACGAGCAGATCATCAACCAACCCATTGCGCAGACGACGATGAATAATATGCACCGGAAACCCATAACAGGCATGGGCATGAGCGAAGAGCTCCCAGTTACCGAAGTGCCCAGTCAGAATCAACGCGCCGGTGTTTTGCACTCCCGTGAGCAATTCTTGCCACTGCGCGAAGTCAGTGAAACGCACCCGCTCGCCGATATGGTCCCTGGTGAGCGTGTGCATGTGACAAAACTCGGCGATAAGCCGACCGAGGTTGAGTAAGCTTTCGCGCAAGATCTGTTGACGTTCAGCCTCACTCTTGTGCGGAAAGGCGAATCCCAGATTCATCAAACCAATGCGGCGGTGAGGTCGGTCGCATTGATAGAGGAGCCAGCCGATCGCTTCACCAATACGGAATGCTAAGGAAAAGGGGAGGAGGCGGAAAAGAGAAAGGAAACCGAGAACGAGAATATATTCGCAGCGCGCCAGCGCTCTCTTCTTCTCGCTGGCGGGGCGGATAGACTTTTTTCTTCGCTCCTGAGAATTGGTTACCGGAAGAGGGTCTGTCTCAGTCCCCCTAACCGAGGAGGCAACGTCTTCAGCCGCCACTCGCGCGTGTGTCCTACCCGCCAGAGCGCAAACCTATCAATTCATGTCCGGCGTATCAGAGAAGGAAAATCCGAACGCCTCGCGTTCTTTGGCAATCAGATCCGCGACCACCCGCTGGTCGATATCACGATACCGTTCGAGCGTCGCCATCATTTTTTCTTCTCCACCGTTCGCGGCAGCGAGCTCTTTCAACTTATTCTTGATCCAGCCAATGTGCCATTTCTCGTCTTTCGTGACTTCGTGGAGAATCTCCAAGGTATCAGGCTCGACATCCGGCCGTCGGGCGTGCTCAAGGTAGCGGCGTTGGGCACGCTCTTCCACCACGACCGTAAGCGCAAACAGGTCAATGAGGGTTTTAGGAATGCCGACTTCCTGACCGATGCGAGTTTGATAACCGTCGAGTACACGAACTGGCGCAGCGCCCATAGCCGAAATTTTTTTGGTCCAGAGCCAAGCATGGCGAGTCTCGTCGGCCAGATGCCGGGAGAGCTTGACTTGGGCCTCGCTATCCTCTACCCGCATAAGGAGCTTCAGCAGCAGCGTTGCGCCACGCAACTCTGCGTCTCGGTAGTAGCTATATAGATGGATCATTCGTGGATCAACTGACATCACTCTCTTCCTCCACCAATAAATACACGAACCCCCTCCCCCTTAGGGCTTCCATCCGTCCGCATAAGTGCCCACCTCTATAAAGGAACGGGCGGAGAAAAGCAACGACCCTGACGAACCCTAAACCCGGACAAAAACTAATTTTTCTGGCCAAGAGGGAGAGGGTAGAACGGGGAAAGAGGCATAGGGGAAAGGGAAAGAGGGATTGAGAAAGCCGGACATTACTATTGCAGGCAGGAATAAAAAGCGTGTACTCCAGATCTTCCTATAAGCTGCCTTTCGCGATTCAGCATGCGCTGCTACTGGTTTCCTCGGTTGCCACAATCTTAGGGTGCAGAGGAATGCAGGAAACGGTTCTGGTCGGCCAGCCGTCCGGTCCCTATCGCTTGGAACTCTCTGTTAAGCCTCCTCAGCTATGCGCGGGTCAGGAGGTCTCGCTGACCTATCGGGTGACTGACGCTACGACGCATCAGCCGGTGTTAGACCTGCAGGTATTGCACGAGCGCATTTTGCATACGTTCATCGTCAGCCGCAATTTCAGGACCTTCGCTCATACCCATCACGAAGATTTCTTCCCATTGACGCCGCAAGACCTTGCGGCCGCGACGTTTCACTACCCGCACGTGTTTCCTCACCCAGGGGCGTATCTCATTGCCAGCGAGTTTACCCACAAGGATCGGAGTTGGGTCAAACAGTTTATCTTAACCGTTGGCGGTGAGGGTACCCAGGACACCGTGGAAGAAGACCTGAGTCGCGAGAAGTCATTTGGTCAATACCAGGTGTCACTGCAGACCTCACCAGATCCGCCGGTGGTCGGGCACGACACCGAACTGGTCTGTCATCTAACTCGGAATGGAGTCCCAGTGAGCGACCTCGGTCTTTACTTAGGGACCGAGGTGCACCTGGCCGCTTGGCGTGTCGATGGCAAACACTTCGGTCACCAGCATACTTACACCCCGGAGATGGCAGCTATGATGGTGATGATGCGTGATCATACCAGCGACCCTAACCTCATGGCACAGATGATGGTGCAACTGATGCGCGGCCCAGCCAAACAAGTGTATCGTGGCCCGGACTTACCAGTGCACCATGTTTTCCCCGCGCCTGGAGTCTACAAACTCTTCTTCGAGTGCGCGCCAGCAGGGAAGACCTTGGTCGTAGATTTTATGGTGAAAGTTGCGGAGTACAACGAAGGGATCGACACCACTGTGCACTCCATTGTTCCCCTGAGTGGCTCGCCCCCTGAGAAAAATTCTTGACCCTGCTACTGATGACCTTCAGTCGGGGGAAAACGGTCTTCGGCCTGCTCCACGCTGCATCCCAAGGCGCTTGACGGATGACAAGACGGCATCAAGCCAGTCTCGTGCAGTTGTGCGGTCTGCTCTACTTCCTGCTTTTGATTGTAGAGCCAGCCCTCGCCGGGCATGGTTTTATGAGTGCTTTTGGGAACATCGAGTGGTTGCCCGAACCAGGCCGCACGCCTGACAGTTCCTGGTATGAGCTGGATGCTTGGCAGGAAGAAGGAAAGCTGCTGCTCACGCGTGATCCTGAGGCCAAAGTCCACCTCTGCTTGACCTTCGCTCGGGAGAAACTCGCTGAGTTGGAAGCGATGATCAAAGCGGAGAATACTCCGGCGGCTGAGATTGCCGCTGGTCGCTATCGAGAATATGTTGATCGAGCCCAACGTCTCATCAATGAGCAAACGGGGACAATGTCCAAAGAAACGCTGGCCGAGGTGATGGCAAACGCTCTGCTTGAACATCAGTATATACTTTCTGTGATT
>Ga0126384_10001727_pt1 | contig 13065 bp, 10 predicted proteins | sample PanSoiMetPlot_36_FD_92543 | JGI IMG/M metagenome (GOLD analysis project Ga0126384, IMG submission 92543) | Tropical forest soil microbial communities from Panama - MetaG Plot_36 | ecosystem: Environmental > Terrestrial > Soil > Tropical forest > Bulk soil | place: Panama | collected 2016-02-17 | reverse complement strand
GTAGGTCTTGGCGCCAAGCGACGGCGGGAGATGGCAGACCCCGCACGACTGGGCGAACACCTGCCGCCCCATTTTCTGTTGATCGGTAAGATTGCCCCCGGCCTGTTGGGCGGTTGCACCCTGAGCGGATGCCGCGAGCACGAGCAGACCAAGCAACGCTGCGTTTTTCATGACTTTTCCTCCGTTTTTGGCTTGTTTTAAGCAATCATACGCTGCGGCCTGACGGAAGGGAAGGGGGTGTCAGGTTCAGCTTGTCATGGCCAATGCCCCCGGCCATCCCACTCGTGCATTTTAAGATCGCATTGCGCATCCCGCGACACCGCGGGCGTGACGCCGGACAGCGGCTTCCCTCCATCCCGCTAGGCTGGCTTCGTCGGTCTGTTATGGAGCCGACTCGACAAAGGGCATACTCGTGCTGGGCATCGCGGACGATCAGCGCGCTTTTTCCGTCTCGTTCGCCGACCACGAAATTTGAAAGCCATCGACCGTGGGATCGATCGAAATCAAGGATATGGTCCCGTCGTCATTCTTGCGCGAGGCAACCGCGCCGTGCCATTTGCCAAAGTCGAAGATTGTCGTACCGTCCTCGACGCGGACGCGGAATATGCCGAGCGCCGGGGAAGCGTAGGCGCTAGCCAGCTTGCGGACTTCCCCGGCGTCCGCCGGGACCCATCGGCCGCTCACGGTCCTTGGCGATGGTGGCGATATGTCGTGGCAGGCTAGCTGCTTGCGCATCGTCGCGATATAGGCATGCTGCGTCGCAGCAGGCCCACGAGCGCGCTTCGCATTGCCGGACGTTGCGCAACGGCCCATCCCATCGTGCAGCATACCGCCCCGGTCCTTGGTTCCTAGGTCGGACCGTGCCGCGTCATCGGCGAGCGTCTCACGGTTCCGCGTTTGATCGGAGGCTCACACCCCCTTCCCAAATACCCTGAAGCAATATAGTCTACAATCTCTAGGGTAGGGTGTCCTGAACCGCTATCTTGCCGCGACTAACTGTTTGGCGGATCGAGTTGCACGGTCACAATCCGTTTTGACTTGAAATAGCGGATCAGCGATGCCGTGAGGGGTGCGTTGCGTAAGAGGGGCTGAGAGCGATGGGTGACTTATATCTCGACGAAGATTATTATATCGATATCCACGTGGCAGGATTGAACTTGCGGTTCGCACCCGGGCCTCCGCTCGATGAGATGGTCGATTTGCAGAGAAAGTTCAGAATCTTTTCCCTTCATCACAGGTTCGAGGATATTATATCTCTTCTCAATGTGGCGGGAGGAAGTTGGGAACTGCGCGACAAATGGCGCAGGCTATTGAGTTGGATCGCGGGGCTTGGCTCCGACCGACCAGGAAAGACAGGCGGAGAAGCAATTATCGGAGCTTTGCAGCACGAGCTAGAGTCTGCCACTCCACGGCCTTTTCATTTCACGACGCACAGCTATGAAGTTAATCCGCGAGTGTTGGTGAATACGACAGGTGAGCGCGTGTTCTTTTACATCAACAGCCTCTATGTGGTCGTATCGTTGCCGCTCAGGAGCAGATCCTTCTGACCGTGCCAAATGAGTCGATTGGCCCTGATCAGCTCGACGCAATACACGCTAGGATAGTAAGCTATTATTCCGAAACATTGCGCAGGTACGGCGCCACGCCACATGGCGTGGACTGGGCGGATGCTGCCGCTCACGAGCTGCGCTTTGCCCAACTGCTCAAGATTTGCGACTTCTCCAATAGATTTGCGCTGAATGATTTTGGCTGTGGGTATGGAGCCCTGCTCGCCTACTTGGCGAAATGCCATCCCGGCGTCGCGATTGACTATCTCGGCATCGATTTGGCGCCTGCGATGATTGCGGAAGCAAATCGGCTATGGGAAGGCCATCGTGATGCGAAATTCGTGGTAGGAGCTGTCAGTATGCGCTGTGCGGAATACTCGATCGCGAGCGGTATCTTCAACGTCAAGCGATCTGAACGGTTGGAGCGTTGGGAGCAATTCGTTGCTCATACTCTCACAAACCTGCGCGCAGCTAGCCGACGAGGCTTTGCCGTCAACTTCAAAGACCACAACCTCGAGTCCTCGCCGCGATCGGGGTTATATGTCACGAACCCGCAACGGTGGATCGAGTTTTGCGACCTGCAGCTCGAATGCTCGGTTCAACTCCTCACTAACTATGGCCTCAACGAATTTACGCTTCTCGCTCACTTAAGAAGTGAAACGATGCAAAAAACGCTTGAATGATCACCCGACGCTAAACCAACGTTGACGCACGATTTCTTTGCAAGAACGGTTGATATATTACGGCCCCTGTTCTCTCGATCAATGCCTCCGCCCGCTTTAGAAGCTCTGCCGCTTCACTCCGTGCAGTCGTCCCTCGCTCGGCCATGAGGGCCGCGGCGAAAATAATCGAGGCCCGACATTCGGCGAGCCGCGTATTTCGTTGACGCGCTGCATCGATTGCTTTCTTGGCTGCCAAGACGGCCAAGTCTGGTTGGCCCATTTGCAAATGGCAATCCGCCAGGCTGGCAAATAGCTCGGGTTCGTATCCGAGCGATGCTCGTGCTGTTCGGACAAACGCTAAGCCCTCCACGAAATCCTGCGCCGCACCAGCGTAATCGCCTGCAAGACCCTTCGCCGTTCCGGAACACGCGAAAGCATAGACCCGAAGATAAGCGGTGCCGCTTCTGTCGGCAATCTCTGCGACGCGCGCGGCGTGCCTCTTTGCCAGGTCAGCATCACCGCGACACCACGCCAAATCTACATAGCCAAGGTGAGGGATGAACTGAAGTGTGGGATCAAGTAGTTTATCCTCGATTCTGAGCATATCTTGAAAGCAGGAGTCGGCCTCGCCAAATCGGCCGAGTCGAACCAGGATCCGTCCGCGCAAGCTAACCGCCCAATGGCTCACACGATAGCCGAGGAATTGATGGTCGAAATGCTCGACGTCGGACGCTCCCTCTATGGCAGCATCGTTTGCGATGAGCGCTTCATTCAATAGCCCGGCCCAGCCGTAAGCTTGACTGAGCGCGCAGTTGAGTGTCGCCATGCGGCCGGCGTGATGTCCTTTCTTGACGAGCGACAGGGCCTCCTTCACACGGTCGACGTAGGTGTCCGCTGAGCCGCCACTCGCTACCGTGATTCGACCATCGACGAACAACAGCATTGGAACCATAGTGTCGTCAGCTTCCCGGGCCCAGCGGAGCGCCTCCGCAATATATGGGGTGGCCTCTTCTGCCGTCATTCCTTCCCGCCACCCAAGCCAGGCAATTTGGCTGCTCGCCATGATACGCAGGGCATCATCTGCGTGCGACATCGGTTGGTCTTGCATGAGGCGTCGTACCTTTTCCCAGTGCTTGATGGCTTGTGCCGGAACGGTCGAGCCGACCCATTTGGCGGCGCGCGCGCTGAAGCTTGCAGCATCGCCTAGCTGACCTGCCTCCTCGTGATGATACGCGATCAGACCAGCGAATTCGTCGAGCCGATCCCAGTAATAGCTCTTCATCGCCCTCGCTACCGACGCATGGAGCGCACTGCGGCGCGCCTTAAGCTGCGTCATGTACGCGACTTCCTGAATCAACGGGTGACGAAAAGCGAACTGGCGGGTGTCCCCGATCGTCTGATCCTGGAGCATTTCGATTTCGCAGAGCCGGGAGAGCACGCTCTCCACATTGGTTGCGAGGCGTCCGACGACGTGTTGGAGGACCACAAGAGGAAATTCCTTGCCGATGATCGCGCCGATCTGCAGCACCGTCTTTTCACTCTGCGCAAGCCGATCGATGCGGGCGCCGATGACCGCCTCCACGGTCGCCGGAAGCGAATTTTCACCGTTCCTTCTTCCTAGCGAATACACGCCAGCATAACCTAGCAATACACCGTTTTCTACGAGTGAACGCACGAGTTCCTCGGCGAAAAAAGGATTCCCGCCGCTTCTGATGGCTACTTGCTGACGGATGTCACGCAATTCCGGGCGACTACCAAGCAACTCTTCCACAAGCCCGCTCGTCTCCTCCGGGCCGAGTTCGGAAAGCGATATCTCGTGAAAGTTCGAGGAGGTCATCCATGGCGCGGAATAGGACGGTCGGTAATTGAGGACCAGCAATGCTCGTGTGCCGGCAACGGCATCCACCACCGTCAGGACAAAATCTTCGCTCGCCTCGTCGAGCCAATGCAAGTCTTCGACGATGATGACGGATATCTCGCCGCCAACCTGCCTGACCATGTGGCGCACGATGTCGAGCAACCGGGCGCGCCGGGCTTTGGGCAGGAGTAGTGATGGAGGGCCGTCGCCTGACGCCACTCCCAGAAATTCGAAAATGACAGGCAAGTCTGCTTCGAATGTGGGCGCGATTGCCAGGACCCGTTCGATGATTCGGCGCCGAGCCAGGTCGCTGTCATCGCCCCGCGATATCTGGAATAGCAATCTGAGGAATTCCAGGACGGGCTGCAAAGGAGTGGCGTGGCCGTATATCTGGGCGCGGGCTTCCAAGACGGGAATAAGACGACTTCGGCACCATTCGGCAAACTCGTAGCAAAGCCTGCTCTTTCCTGCGCCCGGAGCTCCTGATATCCCAATCACGTTCGCGCTATACGTTTCGGTGCTGCTGACCGCGTGCCGAAGCATATCGAGTTCACTAGCTCGTCCGCGAAAGGTCGTTAAGTGGGCGCCGAGAAACTGTTGGCTGGCTACGGCGGGCTTCAAACCAAGCAAACCAAAGATCTCGATAGGCTCGGGAAATCCTCTTGCGGCCCTTCGCCCGAGCGAGCGCACTTCGCAATAAGGGCGCACCAACTGATAGCAGTTCTCTGTCAGGCATATGCCGCCCGGCTCTGCGAAACCCGAGAGTCTGCTGGCCAGATGGACGGTCAGCCCATGCGCACCTTGCTCCCTGGTGGGATCAGCCACGAGCACACTCGACACGACTTCACCCGTGTGCAGCCCGATACGAATCGCCGGCTTTCCCGGTTGCACCGGAAATGCCGCCTGCATAGTGAGTGCCGCTTCGCAAGCGAGCAAGGCATGGCCCTCTTGGGCACGAGGCACCCCGAAAGCTGCCATGATGCCGTCACCCATTGCCCGAACAACAGTGCCATCATATTTCTGTACCGCTGCGCACATCGCTTCGACGGCCGGGCGGAGACGTTCCAGGGCCTGCTCAGGATCGAGCCCACTGATCAATTCCGTTGATCCCGCGATATCGGCGAACATGATGGTGGCACGTTTGCGCTCCCCCTGCGTAGTTCCCACGAACACTCCGCAAGCGCCGCAGAAGCGGGCGGTTGGCGAATTTCGTGTCCCACATTCTGGACACGGCCGCGACAACTGCATGCCGCAGGCTTCGCAAAAAGAATTTCCTTCTGGATTTTCGGTGTTACAATTCGAGCAACGCATTCCGACTCCTACAATCCGCGTTTCATCCCGCGCAATCTTCTAATCAGACAGATGTGGCGCACGCTCCGCCGGCGTTTAGCCTCATAGAGTTTGTCGTGCGCTCCACCACCATACCTCGAAATTGAAAAATGGCCGATCGATTGAATGTCATTACGTGTCAAATGCCTTTGATCGACCGACCTCGCTCCCGCCAAGACGCTTCCGGAATTTTGGCGCATACCCGAGGCGTAGGCGGACCTCAGGTATATCAAATCCTCCAAGGTACAGGTCCCGTCATTCCTTAAAATACGGCATTACCTCCGCTGCGAACATCTCCATGTTCCGCTTCACCAGATCATCCGGCAGAACGTCGAACTGCACCATGCAGACCAGAATGTTGAGCCCAGTGCGCTCGCGCATGCGGGCGATGCCGTCGCGCACCGTTCCGGGCTTCCGAGGACCACTGTGCCGCTCGGGGCGAGCTCCTCAATGATCTGGTAGTGTGCGCGCGTGCCGTACGCTTCGCGCATGGCGAGTGTGCGCTTCATCGAGGCAAGCGACATGTAGCCTGGTGGCAGCAGCATCTCCCACGGGTTGGCGAGGTACTGGTTGAATAGCGATTCGGGGGCGCCCTCTTCAAGCGCGCGCTCATCGGTGTCGGCCACATTGATCGGCGCCGCCCGGCGAAGCTGGTCGCCCGCGGCTTCGCAGCCAAGCTCGCGCGTTTGGTCGCGATACATATTGAGATAGCGTAACCACCAGATCCTCCGCGCCGGCCGGCATCCTCGTGCTTGCCCCAGTGGAAACCTGCACTAGACGATGGGAGTGCTCGTGCTACGGACTTTGCCCCAGGTGCGCTTCTCCAATCGTCCACCGCTTTTGCGACATAACCGCCCTTCAAGGAGACCATGTCGATCCCCTTCGATGCAGACCATGCCATCGACCGTGCCCGGCGGCAGATCGAACGAGCGCTGCAAGCCAATCAGTGCCACCCGGCTCCATGGTTGCGTTTCCTCTACAGGGGCTCGCGTAGCAATACGAGCCCTGCACTCTACGGTCGCTCGTTCAGAGCACCATAGACACGAGCACCGGGGCTTGATGGAGGCGGAGGGTCGAGCGGCATGTCACTTGATCTCAATCGCGTCGGTGGCGGTTATAGCTGCGAGTATTGCTCAGTCCGATCGGACAATATCTTGGTATCCTCGCAGTCCGCTACGCTGGCGCCTCTACTTGCTCCGTACAGCTATAACGCATTGCGCCAATCCCGCGTGAAAAAGCCGCGTAACGCTGCCAAGTTCGAGCGACGCAATGCGCTGCGCTTATTGCGCCCTAACGGCGTATCCGTTCCGGGTCGGAAGCGGGATTTCACGGGCGGCGGTTCAGGCCGCGAATACTGAACGCTTTCACGGGTCGGCTGAAGCCCTTGAGGAAGAGTTCCGCCTGCGCTTCCACGTCGGCCAGATGATCGATCGCCCTGTGGACGCTGGCGTCAACGAGGATCTGCCCATTGCCTGCCTCGCCGCACAGTCTGGAGGCGAGATTGGCGACCTTCCCGGTGGCCGAGTACTGAAATCTTCCCTCGTAACCGATGCAGCCAAGGGTTGCATCGCCGTGGGCGATGCCAACGCCGAAGCCGAGTTCATAACCAAAAGAGCGCCATCTCGTTGCGAGTCGGGCGACTTCGTCGCGCATCTCGATCGCCATTTGCGCCGCCCGCTCGGGCGAATTGGGGCAGGGCAGGGGATCGTTGAACAAAACCACGAGCCCGTCGCCGGTAAAGCGCTCCACCGTGCCCTCAAATTTGTCGATCAGAGCGCCCAAGGCGGTGTGATATTCGCGCAGGACCGCCAACACCTCTTCGGGCTCGGCTGCCTCGGCGAAAGCCGTGAAGCCGCGAAGGTCACAGAACAGCACGGTTACCTCGCGGCGATGGCTCTCCAGGATGCTCTCATCGTGCGACGAGACGATGAGGTGCGCGAGCTGGGAGGGGAGAAAGCGCTTCAGTCGTCCGACCCGCTCGATCTCGGCGACCTGGGCGGCCACCCGCTCTTCGAGACTGCGATTCCATCTTGCCAGATCGTCCGCCTGCGCCTGGACGCGATCGTGGAGCTCCTTCAAGCGCAGAACCGACCTCACTCTGGCGACCAGCGCCGCGTGATCTAGCGGCTTTGTGAGATACTCATCGGCGCCGGCATCGAGGCCCGCCACCACGTCCTTCGTATCGGCTCTGGCCGTAAGAATGATGATCGGCGTGAAGGGGCGATTGCTGTCGCTCTTGAGGCGGCGACAGACCTCGATGCCGTCGAGCTTCGGCATCGCGACATCGAGCAGGATCAGGTCGGGAGCGCATTCGCTGACCGCAGCCAGGCCACTTTCGCCGTCAGCCGCCTCCGACGTCTCGTAGCCATGGGCACGCAGTCGCGTCACGATGATGTCGCGATTTTCCTCACTATCGTCCACTACGAGGATGCGTGGGGGAGTGTTCATGTAGCTGTCGCACCCGACGCTGGAGCGGATCGCAGTCGAATTGCCCCATCGTACCCTCCCGCTCGCAGGTAGGGTCTCTATTTACCTTCCCCGGTTGCGGATTGGGCAATCGCTTGAGGCCGACGCCGAGCACTCTCCCCGCTTGCCCATAGGGCATTTACGCCCGCCTTCGACGGGCTGGAGAGGTCGGAATTTGCGCGCTCGTCGTGCAAATTCCGGGTGAGGGGGCCTTTTCCGCGAGTCGGAGACTGCGGAGAGAGGCCCCTCGACCCTCTCCCGCAAGCGGGGAGAGGGAGAAGCATCGTCCCATCATGTGCGATTGCCCTGCGCTCGGCGGAGGGCATCACGCCAATCTGACACTATTCGCCCTGTCGAGCCAATGGAAATGTCTAAGGGACGTAATGCTGGATTGTTGCAAGGAGTTGACGGGTGCTGTACGGCTTGCTGACATACCCATTGCAGCCCGCCGCTCGCGCTTTGCTCTCGTCGCCGCTTAGCGCGTAGGAAGTGACAACGATGATCGGAATGGCGCGCAACACCGGATCGGCCTTGAGGCGGCGAGTCACTTCATATCCGTCAATCAGCGGAATTTGGACGTCCATCAAGATGAGATCGGGTCGCTGACGCTCCGCCATCGTGAGCGCCTGCTCGCCGTCTTCAGCCTCGACCAGTTTGTATCCGCTGTTTGTCAGCAGATCACGCAGGATCTGACGGTTGTCTTCCTGATCCTCGACCACGAGAATACATCTGTTCATGGTTGCGCTGTCTCTTTCTCTTCAGTGATGGGCAATGTGAACGAAAAAGTCGAGCCTTCGCCTAGCTTTGACTCGACCCAGATGCATCCCCCGTGCATTTCAATGATGCGCTTGGCGATCGATAACCCCAGTCCGGTCCCTCCTTTCGGTCGAATTGACGAGGCACCGGCCTGCTGAAACTCGTCGAAGATTCTGCCCTGGTCAGCCTCCGCGATACCCGAACCGGTATCCGTGACGGCCACCAGCAATGACTGCTCGGTGCGGGATGCGCGGATGGACACCTGGCCCGCATCGGTGAACTTGATGGCGTTGCCAAGAAGATTGAGTAGGACCTGCGCGAGGCGCCGTTCGTCCCCCCACCCGGTCGGAAGGTCCGGGGATATTTCGTCTCTCAGCGTGATCCCCTTTTCCCCGGCAAGCGGCTCGACAGCGTTGAGCGTGCCCTCCACCACCGCTTTCATCGAATACTCGGCCATTTCGAGCCTCAATTGACCGGCCTCGATCTTGGCGAGGTCGAGGACATCGTTGATGAGCCCGAGAAGATGGCGGCCGTTGACCTGAACGCGTTCCATGACACCGTGCATACGATCGGGAATCTCGCCGTAAATGCGGTCGAGCACGAGTTCGGTATAACCGAGGATGGCGTTTAATGGCGTGCGCAGTTCGTGGCTCATATTGGCAAGGAACTGCGATTTGTGTCGGCTCTCGATCTCGATCTGGCGGCTCTTCTCATGGAGCTCGCTGAAAAGCCGGGCATTCTGAATTGCCTGAACCGACTCCGCCGCGAATGTTTTGATGAGATCGACCGTGGTTTTCGGAAATGCCCCCGGCTCGTTGCGCCGCACGACCAGAAGGCCGGCCGTCTGGCCCTGCCAGAGCAATGGCGCGATAAGGACCGAGCGGTAGCCGGACGCTAGAATGAGATCTTTGATTGGACCTGCCAGTACATCGCGAAAATCAGCGATCTGGATGGGTTCCTGCCGCGTCACCGCCATGGTGACGCTCGGTTCGGACGTATGCCCCTTGTAGCCAGCAAACGCCGCGATCGTGGTGGCATCCATGCCATAGTTTGCGCGCAGTTCGAACATCTGCTGCGCTTCATCAAAGACGTAGATCGATCCCGCTGTGGCGCTGGAAAGCTGCACCGCTTTGGCGACGATGGTGGCCAGCACGTTTTCGAGGTTGAGCGTCGAATTCACCGCCTGGCTGACTTCGCCGAGAGCACGAAGCTCGAGCACCGATTGTGCGAGCTCGCTGGTGCGCAGTTCGACCTCGGCTTCCAGATTGGCGTGCGAGTCTTCGAGCTTGCAGGCCATCTCGTTGAACTGATCAGCGAGCAATTCAAGTTCGTCGCCAGTTTCGATCGAGATGCGCTGACCAAGATCGCCGCTGCCGATGCGGGCGGCGCCGGCCCGCAGCGTCTCGATCGGCACCACCATTTTGCGCACCAGGAGCATGCCGCCAACCAGTGCCAAGCCGAGGCCCGCCAACAGCAGCAGGACGGTACGGATGATGGTGGCGCGCAGCGGCGCGTAGGCCTCGTCAATCGGGAGGTCGACGAACACCAGCCAACCGAGCGGAGCGATCTCTGCATAGGCGGTCAGAACCTCGCGGCCCTGCAGATTGCGGGCCGCCTGCGCGGGTGGGGCCGCTGCTCCCGAACGCGCCGCCAGCGCCGCCTGCACTTGCGGGAGTTCAGATAAATCGGTGTTCTGCAGTACCGTGCTGATGTCGGGATGAGCGATCAGACGGCCGCGCGCGTCGACAACATAGGCTTGACCGTGCTTGCCTACCTTGATCGTCGAGATCACGTCCCACATGAACGTCAGGTTGACCTCGGCGACGCTGACGCCGGCGCTATGAGCGCCTGCGAGCGCAAGCGTCATGTAGGGCTCTGAATTCTGCCGAAAGTAGACCGGGCCGTAGTAGTTCTTGCGCGACAGGGCCTCGCGAAACTTGCGCTCGCCGGAGACGTCACTCCCGCTTCCGATCTCATCTGGCTCCGTCCGCGAGAGGCGGAGTTGCTCGTGCCCGGACGGATCGATCTGTTCAAACTCGGAAATTGCCGACACTTGGCGAAGCAGACGCCAAGCATCGACCTGCCGCTGCACGAACGTGCCGGCGTTCCACGGCAACTGCACGGTCCAGCCGAGCTGGGCCTCGATGCTCTTGACGAATTGGCTGATCTTAGCTGCAGCGCCTTCGGCCTGCTCACGTTCGATGCGGATGAGGGAGGCCTGATGCTCCCGGTTGAAGAACCAAATCTCCACCGCGCCGTTGGCAAGCAGGGTGACTGAGACCAGTGTCACGAACAACGTGACGTACTTGACGAAGAGGTGGTTACGAATCGGCAAGAACGGCAACAGGTCAGGTACGCTGATGTGTCGCGTCGCCGTCAACAGCCACGCCGCCGCACCGCCTGCAATTGTTCGGAGCTTTGAGTGCCGATCAGGGCCGGCTCGTTCAAGCAGTTGATGCACGATCGTCCTCACGGCGCGTCTTGTCTCGCTCCATCGAACGACGGCTCTATCTCGCGCGTCAGCAGCATCAAACTCATTCCTAACGGTTGTCAATTGCGGCGGGAAAGGCGCAGACCGACAACGAGGGACTAAAGCCACGGCGCTTGATGCGACCGTTTCCTTCGACAGAGCTCCAGTCGGAACGTTTCATTGTTTTGTGCTCGCAAAAGCCGTTGCGTCGTTCCTGCATCCCGGAATCGCTGGCTTGGCTTGGCATTGTTTCGGCGTAGTCCGTGCGTCAGGTTCGGTGCCGTAAGGCACTCGCGTCCCAGGCAAGTTGCTCCCGCCAACGCTGTCCACTTTGCCGGAAAATCATCTGGGCCTGTGTGATCTAGCTCACACAGGCCCGCCAATCTGCGCTGGTTCGGACGCCCACCTGCCGTCGATCGACCAGCAGACGGTCAACCGGCTGAAGGCTGTCGGCGCCGCCATTGCGGTCCATCCGCTCCGCTATCTGAGCGGCAGCACCGCCGGCGGCCCGCCGCTGCGCATGATCATCGACAGCGGCATCCATGTCGGCGCCGGATCGGATTCGGCGCGCAGATCTCCAACGCTCGATCCATGGAACATGATCTACTACATGGTCACGGGCAAGAACGTCGCCGGAAACCCTGGTCAACGCCGGTCAGCAAATTACCCGCGACGAGGCAATCCGACTCTACACTTTCGAGAACGGCTGGTTTCTCCAGGAACAGACCAAGCTGGGCTCGATCGAGGAAGGCAAGCTCGGCGGTGTGGTTGTGTTGAGTGACGACTATTTTAACCCGGTACGCGTTCCCGATGAATCGCTCAGGACGCTCCACTCCGTCCTGACATCGTCGACGGAAGGGGTGGCGCATAACCTGCTCGATCCGTAAATCCGGCGCCCGCGCGTCTCCCGTTGCGGCTTCAGAGCGCCGTCCGCCCAGGTCAGAGCACGTGGCGCCTCTACGGCAGTCGCGGCTGGGCTTGTCCCGGCCACCCCCGTTCCGCTTTGCTCCGCCCGCTCGGCGTCACCGGGACAAGGCAGGAGACGACGTCGGTGTGATTCAAGCTGATCGAAATCCGTTCTCGACCGGACATACCGACGTCTCTGCAACCGCGTCATGCCATGACGGCTACGTCCGCTCCACGGCCACCACCCGTCCCCGGTCAACCGCCAGCGCCAGCCGGCCGCGCTTGAGCGCGATCGCTTGTTCGCCGAACATCTCGCGGCGCCACCCGTGTAGCGCCGGCACGTCAGCGCGATCGTCAAGCGCGATGCGTTCGAGGTCCTCAACAGTTGCGATCACTTTCGCCGCAACCCCGTTCTGCTCCGAAGCCATGCGCAGCAGGACCTTGAGGAGTTCGACCGTGGCGCTGCCATTGCCGCCTGGCCGCGGCTTGTCGAGACGGGGTAGTTCGGAAGGATTGCGCGCCAGCCCCCGCTTGACGGCCTCGATAATTTCCACGCCCCATTTGGAGCGTTCGAACCCCCGCGGCAACGAGCGCAGGGAGGCGAGCCGTTCCGTCGTCGTCGGGGCGTGTGTTGCGATATCGCCGATCGCCTCGTCCTTGAGGACTCGGCCGCGCGGAACGTCTCGCGACTGCGCCTCGCGCTCACGCCAGGCCGCGACTTCCATCAGCACGCTCAGTTCCTTAGGCTTGCGCACCCGCGTCTTGAGACGCTCCCACGCGCTTTCCGGGTCGGCCCGATAGGTGTCCGGCGAAGTGAGGACTTCCATTTCCTCGCCGACCCATTCACTGCGTCCGCGTTTTTGCAGGTCGGCCGAAAGCGAAAGGAAGACCTCGCGCAAATGCGTCACGTCGGAAATTGCGTAGCTGACCTGCGCGGCCGACAGCGGGCGGCACGACCAGTCGGTGAAGCGATTCGATTTATCGATAACGTCGCCGGTGATGCGCTGCACCAGTTGATCGTAAGAAATGGCATCGCCGTAGCCGAGCACCATAGCGGCCACCTGGGTATCG
>Ga0126384_10001725_pt1 | contig 13069 bp, 12 predicted proteins | sample PanSoiMetPlot_36_FD_92543 | JGI IMG/M metagenome (GOLD analysis project Ga0126384, IMG submission 92543) | Tropical forest soil microbial communities from Panama - MetaG Plot_36 | ecosystem: Environmental > Terrestrial > Soil > Tropical forest > Bulk soil | place: Panama | collected 2016-02-17 | reverse complement strand
GTGTTTTGCTCACGATGATGGGGACTGAGATACCTGTCGCGCTGCACCGTTCCGCGCTTCTGCCGGCGGCATAAGCTACGCGCGCCGCGGGTGCGCTGAAAACGGGGACTAGAAGGGGCTTTGGGAGACTTCCTTGCGCGGGGGGCCAGGGGGCATGAGCGCGGCTGAGCATCGGGCCCAAGAGGCGACGGCCAAATTCGTGCCGTGGATGAGTCCGTTCTGGAAGCGGTTCGGGAAAGCGCCTGCTCCAGCTGCGAGCGAGCGTCGCGTCCCGGATGGCATGCGGGTCTACTGTGTCGGCGATATCCACGGTCGTCACGACCTGCTGCGGCAAATGGCCGAGCGCGTCGAGGCCGATATCGAAACTCCGTCCTTCGAGCATGCCGTGACAGTGTTTGTGGGCGACTATGTCGATCGCGGTCTTGGCTCCATGCATGTGGTCGAGCAACTTGCGCGGGGCGAATGGCCGACTTCCATTATCGCGTTGGCAGGCAATCACGAAGACCTGCTGTTGGCCTTCCTAAAAGACGAACGGGTCATCGAAGTCTGGCGAAGCCTAGGCGGGCTCGAGACCCTGCATTCCTATGGGGTAAATGTCCGCCTGGGCAGTGCTGGACGCGATTTCCGAGCCGTTCAAGCAGCCTTCGCCGCCCGTCTCCCCGAGCGCCATCGGACGTTCTTACAAGGGCTTAAGATTTCAACTGCCATTGGCGATTACTTTTTCTGCCATGCCGGAGTAAGGCCCGGCGTGCCGCTCGATCGCCAGACGCGCGATGATCTGCTGACCATCCGAGACACGTTCCTGTCCAGTGATGTGGAGCACGGAAAACTGGTCGTGCACGGCCATACGCCTTCGGTCGGCCCCGAGATTCGCCCCAATCGGATCGGTGTTGATACAGCTGCGTATGCGACCGGCCGCCTGACCTGCCTCGTTCTAGAAAAGGATCAGAGGCGCTTCCTGCACGCGGGCGGCGATGACCATCTCGCGGTCGGAAATTTGTCTCAGCCTTAACTCGAGAACGGGTCCCAATCGATGAACGCCGGATTTAGGGTTCCCACCAGCGTCGACACTGAGCCAGCGGAGCGCAAGTTTGACCTGCGCGAACATCTCAATTTCCTATGGCGGCATTGGATGTTCATCGCCTCAGTTACGGCACTCGTGTTCGTCATCGCCGTTGTCTATCTTGCGCGCGCAACGCCGCTCTATACCGCGAGAACCCAAGTCCTGCTCGAGCCCCCTAGGAGAGCTCCCACGGATATCGGTTCGGCAGATTATTATCAATTCGGCGATTATTCGTTCATCGACAACCAGCTGGCGATCATCAGATCCGACTCACTGCTGCGAAGGGTTGTGGTCAAGGAGCGGCTCGCAGTACCGCCACCGACTGTGAAGGAACCGCAGAGCACAGAGTCCTCCAAAGAAAGTTCGACATCGGCGGAAGACGAGTCCATTCTCGATGGCATTAACACCTTGCGTGGCGCATTAGCTGTGTCGCGCATCGGCCAAGCCCAAGTGCTCAATATTTCCATCACCTGGACGGATCCGGTGGGGGCCGCGCAGCTCGCCAACGCGGTGGCCAACGCCTATGTTGTCAACCAGCTCGACGCTCGATTTGAGTCGGCCAAACAAGCCTCGGGTTGGCTAAGCGATCGTCTGGTCGAACTGCGCCAGCAGCTTCGCGACTCGGAAGAAGCGGTAACAAAATTTCGCAACGAGCACGGGCTTGCACACAGTAGCCCGACCATCGCGCTCAATGACCAGCAGCTTGCGGATTTAAACAGCAAACTGATCGCGGCACGCACGGATGCCGCCGAGAAGAAGACGCGCGTGGATTTTCTTGCCGATGTAGCTGGGGGTAAAAAGACCCTGGACTCTGTACCGGACACCTTCCAGTCGGCGGGTCCATCCAATGTCATGGGGACGTTGCGCTCGAAGCTCGTGGATGCGTCGCAGCGCGAGGCCGATCTGTTGTCGCGCTACAGTAGCCGCCACCCCTCGGTGGCGAACGTGGAGGCCGAAAAGCGGGACCTTGAACGAAGCATCACCGCTGAAACACAGCGCATGATCCAGGCAGTCAACGCCGAATACGCGCTTGCGAAGGCACGCGTAGGTGCGGCCGAACAAGCCATGCGTGAGGCGACCGGCCAGGGCGGGCTCAATTACGACGATTCGGTGCGGCTACGTGAGCTGGAACGCACGGCTGCCGTGAACAAGAGCCTGTTTGAAGACGTTCTGCAGAAGGCAAAAATTACCGACGAGCAGTCGACGTTTCGACCGCGTGACGCTCGCATCATCATGCCGGCGCAAAAAGGTGGTCAAAGCGCTCCGGACACAAGAAAAATCTTGTTGACCGCGCTGTTTGTCGGGTTCGGGCTCGGCGCCGGTGCCGCGTTCGCAATGGAAAAGCTCAATGCCGGCTTCACCACCCCGCGGCAGGCCGAGGATGCACTCGGAATCCCTGTCCTGGCCTCCGTCCATCGGATGGATGAGAGCAAGCTTCTCAGCAAGGACGGAAAGGCTGTTCCATTGGTGTTCTACCACCTTCACCATCCACTCTCGCCGTTTAGCGAAGCAATTCGCGCCTTGCGAAGCGGGATCCATATGTCGGACGTGGATCGGCCGCCCAAGGTTATCCATGTTACATCGTCGCGTCCCGGCGAAGGCAAAACAACTGTTGCGATCAGTATTGCAATCTCAGCCGCGTTTTCAGGCTTGAAGGTGGCCCTTGTCGATGCAGACTTGCGTCACCCTTCGCTGTCGCGTTTTTTTAAGCTGGAACGAGAGAAGGGGCTGGTCGATTTACTGATTGGGGCTACGACCTATGAAGCGGCGTTGAGATTTCAAAAAGATCTCAAACTGATGGTCATATCCGCCGGCAGTAAAAGCCTAAACCCAACCGATGTGCTTGGGTCGGAGCGCATGAAAGCGCTTGTTTCCCATCTGAGCGAGGTGTTCGATTACGTGGTCCTGGACACGCCGCCGGTCGGTCCGGTTATCGACCCTGTTATCGTTGCCAAGCTGGCGGATAAGACCATTTTCGTCGTTCAATGGGCCTCAACGCCGCGCGAGCTGGTCGAGACCTCGATACGGCAAGTGTCGATTCATAAACGCATTGCCGGCGTCGTCCTCAACTGCGTCAACCAAGATCGCGCCAGGAAATATGGTGGGGAGTATTCCTACGGAAAACACTACGAAAAATACTATTCCGAAGGATAATTATCTCGAATTCCGTCGGCACCGCGCCTTGATTGCATTGCGTGTTTGGTAAGTGGTTTTGCGGCGTGCTCCATCGGTCCGAGGGGCTGCGATGAACATTCTGGGAGGATGCGGCGTTATACGAGGGGCTAGCCGCTCGCTGGCGACGTTCGCGAGCGCCGGGCTCCGCGAAATACATATTGTTCGGCATTTTTGGAGCGACCGTTGCGATCGTCGGTCCGATGCTGCTAATACTTCTGGGCATCGGCACCCACGGCTACATTGCACTGACCTTCGTAATTAACTGTTGATTGCATTGCGATTCTTTCGAGTCAATTTCTCTAGTCCCCAGTTTTTCCTTGGAATGGTGATGATCACGTTAATGGTCAAGCTATTCTTTGTTGCCTATCGCCAATGGGCGCTCTCGCGCATTGCCGTCGTGCCAGGCGAAGCTTGAATACGATTTTTACGACATCAAGCACTTTTCCTACTGGCTCGATGTCGTCATTATTATTAAGACTTTTCACACGATTCTGACACGCTTTGGGTCGCGCTGAATGCAAGAAATCATTATCGAAGCCGGCCGCGCCGAGCGCCACTATTGGCGTGATCTCTGGCGCTATCGAGAACTCTTCCGTGTGCTGGCCTGGCGGGATATAGCCGTCCGCTACAAGCAGACGGTGATTGGAGCGGCGTGGGCTTTAATTAGGCCGTTCCTGACGATGGTCGTCTTTACCATCATTTTCGGCAAATTGGCAAATCTGCCCTCGGAAGGCACGGCACCCTACGCGATCATGGTTTTCGTGGGTATGCTGCCATGGGTCTTCTTTTCCAGCGCACTTACGGGTGCTTCTAACAGCATCGTGGGCAGCGCGCACCTCATCAGCAAGGTATATTTTCCACGCCTGATTGTACCGATGGCCACGGTCGGTGTTGCCTTGGTTGATTTTGCAATCAACCTCATAATGCTCGTGGCGCTGATGATTTGGTATAAGTTTGTCCCGAACTGGCAAATCGTGCTGCTTCCCGCATTCTCCGCAGTTGCGCTGCTGGCCAGCCTGGGACCCGCCCTTTGGCTCACCACGTTGAACGTCAGATACCGGGACTTCGGCTATATCCTCCCGTTCCTGGTTCAGCTCGGCCTCTACGTGTCTCCGGTCGGCTACAGTTCAAGTATTGTTCCGCAGCAGTGGCGCCTCTTGTATTCGTTGAACCCTGTGGTCGGGATAATCGACGGGTTTCGCTGGTGCATACTGGGGGAGCAAAGTCAGCTTTATTGGCCCGGCTTCCTATTGAGCATCGGCGTCACGGCGTTTTTTCTGTGGCTGGGTATTCGCCAGTTCCGAAACATGGAAAACAGTTTTTCCGACCTCGTCTGAACTGACAAGCACACCGCGAATGTCCAATATCGTTGTCTCGGTCGAAGGTCTGTCGAAACGCTACTTGATTGGTCACCAAGTAGCTCGGCGCGAGCGATACAGGGATGCTTTGCGCGACGTTATCGGACGCGAGGCCCGTACCTTCGTACGAAAGGCGATAGATCTGTTCCACGGCAGACAGATCGTCGAGGGCGATGAGGTCGAGGACTTCTGGGCTCTAAGAGATGTGAGCTTCGAAGTGAAGCAGGGCGAAATTGTCGGTGTCATCGGACGAAATGGAGCGGGCAAAACAACACTGCTGAAGATTCTCAGCCGAATTGTTGAGCCTAGTGCTGGACGGGTACGTCTCCGCGGTCAGGTGAGCAGCCTACTTGAAGTCGGCACCGGCTTTCACCCGGAGCTGACCGGTCGCGAAAACATTTTTCTAAACGGCGCTATCCTGGGAATGAGTCGGCGCGAAATCCGAAAGAAATTCGACAAGATTGTTGCGTTCGCGGAAGTGGAGCAGTTTCTTGATACTCCGATAAAGCGCTATTCCTCCGGAATGTACGTTCGGCTTGCATTTGCGGTTGCCGCTCATTTAGATCCAGATATTTTGATGGTAGATGAGATTTTGGCGGTGGGTGACGCCGATTTTCAAAAGCGGTGTCTACAGAGAATGGATGACATGTCTCGCCGAGAAGGAAGGACGGTACTATTTGTTAGCCACAATATGGAGTCCGTCCTGAAGTTTTGTAGCAGGGGTATTCTTTTGAACTCCGGACGTATAGCCACTTTAGGTACCATCCAGGATGTGTTATCCTTCTATCTCGCGAAAGAATTATCTGGCAGCAATGTTATCAATCTAAGCACTAAACCTCGGTCTCAGGAATTGCCATGTCGGGTTCGATTGATCCAGGTTAAAACGTTAAATGGTCAGGGATCTTGGTCCATTCCTTTTGGACAACACGTCGCTTTTGAGATCTGTGTTCAGAGCCAGTCGGCGTTTGAGAACATGGAGTTGGGTATTGGTTTGTTCTCTGTACGCGGGTTCGAATTGGCGTCATGGACGAACAGGTGCTCAGGCATAAACCTTGCATTGCGCGCCGGTTTAAACGTTTTTCTCGTAGAATACACAGACATGCTCTTGCTGCCCGGCCAGTATTCGCTCAGCATTGGTCTACGTTCTGGAAGAGGCTTTGAGGATTACGTTTCCGAAGCCGCGTCATTTGAAATTACGGTAAGTGAAAGGGCAGCAAAGATTAACGCGCAAGGGTTCGGTGGAGTGTTAGTCCCAAAAGTTACGGTTTCTACGATCCGAAACGCAGACGCCGCATGAGAGATTATAGATGATCGAACCGTTGCTGGGAGTCTCCAAGCAAACCATAAGAACCGCCCTTCGTTTGTTGGGGATTGAGGTAACCAGGGTTACGCATCGAAGTTCGCCGCCAGTGGAGGTTCTGCATCGGCCTGCGAACGCCGACAACCTCACGGTCCATAGGTTGCAGCTGGACAATAGTGAAGGTTTTGCATGGCCCAAAAGACCTATTGCGTTTGCGCTTGTTTCGTCAAATCATGGAACACTGATCATTAATAGAAATGACTATCGAATGTTTGACGAGGTCAATGGTTTTGGGTTGGGATTTCAGATTCTGAATTCTGCTTGCTATAATTATGAAGAGGTAAAACTCCTTTTGTCTCTGTTATCAAACAGGCGGCGATTTTACGGTGACGGGGTAATAGGCATCGATTGTGGCGCCAACTGCGGCATTCATACAGTTGAATGGTCGCGACATATGTTTGGTTGGGGCAAGGTAATCGCAATCGAGGCGCAGGAAAGAATTTATTACGCATTATGTGGAAACATAGCCATCAATAACTGCATGAACGCTAAGGCTATATTGGCTGCGGTTGGCAATGATACTCGGGAAATTTCTATTCCCTCTCCGAATTATCTGAAGCCGGCAAGTTTCGGCAGTTTAGAATTACGCAAAGGGGAGGATAATGAGTTTATAGGTCAGAAACTCAGTTACCGAGAAGAGGATTGTGAAAGAATACCTCAAATTACAATCGACTCACTTGATTTGGATCGTGTTGACTTATTAAAGATAGATGTAGAGGGGATGGAAGCGGATGTGCTAGAGGGCGCGCAGGAAACTATTAAGAAGCATACGCCTCAACTATGTATTGAATGGATAAAATCGAACGCCGATGCAATAAAGGGCACTTTAGCAGGATGGGGATATAGATACTTTATTGTTGGCGAGAATCTAATCGCGATCCACAACAAAGATGGGGCGGGAAACAATATATCTATGAAAGATGGTATATTGCATATTGGACGCGTTCTTTGATCCATCAATGAGTCGTTGGAATTGGAGAGGTTGTAACGGGGTCCTGGAGTAGTTGGGTTAACTCGTCGCAGTATCGATAGATGTCTTTTCGGCAAACGGCTAGAAATAAAGTCATCAGTTTTGTTAAAGCCGAGATCATGAGACGGGGATATCGGCTTGTACGCGATGATCGGGATTATCAAAGCGAAACCTCAAAGTGCCGTGAGCGGCTGGCGCCCTTCTGTCTAGGCTATGGCATCGATTTCGGGTTTGGGGGCGATCCAATTACGGAGACGGCGATTCGCGTCGATATGCCACAGCCGTATGCTCGTACCGGGACTTATCAGGTCCAGCTCGGAGGTGACGCTACAAAGCTACACTGGTTTAACGATGGCGTCCTCGACTACGTCGAGGATACTCGGGCGATTCTGCTCGAGTGGCTCCGGGTGCTTCGACCAGGAGGGCGCCTTATCATTTTCTGTCCCGATGAGCAGGTTTATCGCGAGCATTGCAGTAAGACTGCTCAGGGGCATAACCAGCACCATAAGGTTCCAGATTTCAGCCTGGCTAAGGTCAAGAACATCTTGGGCGACATCGGCGGTACCAGAATCATACACGAGAACCCGCTCATCGATCACTACTCCTGGGAGCTCGTTGCTGAAAAGCTGTGACTGCGGCGCCGGTCGTGCCGGGCCAGCCTCGTCATTTGGAACAAATGGGTTGATTAGACTACTTAAGTCTTTAGTGCGGCAAGTTTTGCCTGTGCGCGCGCTAAAATACATTCAGTCTGGTCGGACTGCTGTACGACTGACAGTGCCTGTGCTCGTGCCTCATTTTTCACTTTTGATGCGATATTTTCTGAACGTGGGACTAAAAGGAAAAATACTAATCGTCCTTGAACGTTCGGGTGGGATAGGTGACCTAATTTGCGTGCTAGCGTGTGCGCGCGGGCTAAGGACCAAACATCCAAATTCCTGGCTCATTTTGGCCACCCCGTACGACTGCGCGGAGCTCGCCATGGCCTCTAGGCTGTGTGATGCTGCAATAGAGAGTCAAAGCAGCTTCTATCGCTTTCTCAGGTATGTTTGCTCGCCACAGTGTCATTATTGTCCGCTCCTTCCCGACGAACGCATTCCACCCCAGTCGCAGCCATATCTGCATCTTGCTGAGGTGTTTGCTCAAGTCCTCGGGATACCGGCAGATTTACCGTCTGTGAAATTTAGAGTCCCAGAGCGGGTACGCGGCAACATGATCAAACGTCTGCGCGCGGTCAATCCTCAGGGACGCCCGCTAATCGTGGTACATTTGGGCCCGAGTTGGCCAGTAAGGGAGTGGCCAAAGGAACGCTGGATTGAGCTAGTGGAAAAGATCGCTGCCACTGGTTCAGTCATCATCCATATAGGAACGGATTTTGATTCGTCCATGAGGCGCGTTCCACCGAGACTAATGCCGAGCACCATTTATTGGGTGAATTCACTGAACGTCATAAACACGGTTGCGCTACTTGAGCAGGCAAATGTCTTCATTGGAATTGATTCTGGCCCGTTACACATCGCGACTGCTCTCGGCATTACCTCAATTGGACTATTTGGGCCGACGGTGGGGCGACTGCGTGTACATCCGCGGGCATCGGCGGCCATTATTACCGGTAGAGCAAGCTGCCTCGGCTGTCATCACAGATCGACTGGACCGCGCCACTGGAGGACCGGTTGCACAAATGATATTGTTTGCATGCGTGAGATTGCCGCAGATCAGGTGCTGGTCGCGGTCACTCGTGCTTTAAATGGGACCCATTTTGGGCGAGAACTTTCAAAGTCGAAATAGCTCGGCTGAGAATCATGCCTTAGGATCGTCTTCCACAAATGTTCTCGGCCGCTCGGTTGGCCGAACTGAGAGTCCTCTGACCAACCAATGGGGCCGGATTGTATGGACGTTGTATGGAATAAAAAGGGTGCAGCGGTTAGGCAGACGACGCATGCACAAGGCTAGTAACAAAAGATTTTCCAGCTATCGAGTCGTTGGCGTAAAGCGCTGCTAGCACATCGCCAGAAACCCATAATACATTTTCGGAGCGGTCGCGGTATTGCATCATCAGAGAGAGCCTTTTCGGAAGGTCATAGAGTTGCGAGGGCCCGCCCATGAAGCACTCAGCAGTTGATTTAGATATGCCTGCTGAACACGGTCTTTAGGATGACCAAAAAAAAAGAAATAGTCTTCATCTCGACAAGCGTTGGCTATCCTTGGGGCGGATCAGAGGAACTCTGGTCGCGCACTGCGATCCAGTTCGTACGTAAGGGAATATGCGTTGCTGCGAGTGTCCACGGGTGGTCACCACCTTCCGTAGGGGTATTGAAGCTGGTCGAGGCGGGAATCCCAGTCCAATTGCGTCGGACAGGCTACCCACTTTGGCGCCGGGCTGTGCACAAGCTATCTGGTAGCAGCAAGGCGCCACTGGTCAGGGAAGTGGAACGACTGCTTACCGGCAAGCAGCCATATCTTGTTGTTCTTTCCGATGGAGGTAATGTGCCTCATCCGATCGACCTCCTCGAAATGTGCGCTTCTAGGCGTTTTCCTTTTGTAACAATCAGTCAGGCCAATTCAGGGGAATGGTGGTTCGATGATGAACTCGCGAGTCGGTACCGAACAGCCATGCGCGTAGCACTTCGATGCTATTTCGTGTCCAGGGCCAACCACCGACTCTTCGAGACGCAAATAGGCTGTGAACTTCCGAACGCAGAGATCGTTTGGAATCCTTTCAACGTGGATAGAAACGCGACGCCTGCATGGTTGCCGTTACCAAGTGACGGCGACCTGCATCTCGCATGTGTCGCAAGGCTGCATCCTCCGTCAAAGGGACAGGATATCCTCCTGGGGGCGCTCGCCGACCCCGTATGGGCCGATCGCCGGTGGCGACTAACATTTTACGGCGAGGGCCCCATGCGAAACGGCATCGAGCGAATGGTACACTACTATGGACTACAGGATCGTGTGACATTTGCGGGACACGTAGCCTCGGTGGAGAAGATTTGGGCTAAAAACCATGTGCTGGTAATGCCATCCCGGTACGAGGGATTACCCTTGGCGATCGTTGAAGCAATGCTATGCGGACGGCCTATCGTGGCAACAAATGTAGCGGGTAATTCAGAGGTCGTTGAGGATGGCGTTAGCGGCTTTCTTGCCGATGCACCGACGGTGCCATGTATGGCTGATGCCCTTAAGAGACTTTGGCTGAGGCGCACAGAACTTCAGGAAATGGGGAGAGCCGCAGCGATCAGCATTAGGGAGCGCGTACCAGCCGATCCTGTTGGGTTGTTCTCAACGAATATTGAAAGGTTGGTCTCTTGCATGAAGTCACCTACCGCCACTCGTCGCCAGTAGATCGTATCCGCTTGATGTTCAAGATTGACGATGTCCAAGGCATTCATCGCAGCCTTAAGCTCCTATCGTTGACGGATAGAGAAAGTTACGACTATAGAGGTGCTGCTCAGCTCAATCGTGGTCAAACATCTCGCATGAGTAACACAGCCGCAGCCGCCCCGACCCGCGTCTCGGTCGTCATGGCGGCCTACAACAGCGAGGTGTATCTGGCCGAGTCGCCTCAGGCAGCATTGTGGTGCAAAGTGTACGAAAGTCTGGGCGGATTTCTCAAGGAACTGTGTTTCGCATTGAATTGGGAGATGTGGCAGTCAGCGTCTCCTGGCCAACGCCGAGATGTTTTTTGTATGATAATTATCCCGCGATGCTCCGGCAATGCCGGGGCGCGCTCAAGTGCAGCTCCTCTCCGGCGGTCCTCGGTCGGGTCGCGTGGCTCGGCGGCGCACCTGTGTTCCGTTCCAGGGTGAAAGGCGCAAAAACAATTGCCAAAAGGCCGCTCCAGGCCAGGCGGGAGAAGACGGCTTAAAATTTCGCGAATCGACGACTTTAGCGGCCTGAATATCTCCAACTGCAGCAGGGGACATCTAGGGAGGATTTGTCACAATTGTTCGCCCATGGTCCGTTTGAGATCATTATGGGAGCCATGCTTCGGCACATCAGCAGATTGCGCTAGGATTCCTATTTCCTCAGGTCAAATCCGGCGGGTTCTATTTCATCGAGGACCTAAATTGGCAGCCACAACCGCTTGAACGTGCCGACGTACCGCAAAACGCGAGTTCTCTCGAGTCGGAAGGCTTTCGACTCTCCAGTCATCACCCACGAGGAGGCGCAGTTTCTGGCGGGGAATGTTATTCGATACTCGCGATGCTTACAATGCGAACAAACGTGATGCGCTCGGACTCCTCACAAAAATTCGTAAGGTTGAACAGAATAGCTTGGCGAGCGCGGCTGCCGCGCCGAGTCCGTAGGAAGGCCACTGGTGCGATAATTCGATTTCCTTCTTACCTCACTACCCGCCTAAATTGAATCGAGTTGGGAGTTCGAAAAAAATGCTCTCTACTAACGCGTCTTCAATACTATTCTCGCTTGCAACCGGGTTGACCAACGGCGGGGTAACCATCTGGACCCTTAACCTTTCTAAAAGACTCAACGAAAAGGGATACCTATCGAAGATAATTTGTCATAGCTCGCAAGGACATAATACATTTGCGCCTCTCGACAGAGACGACATAATTTATTGCGAAGGTCCAAATGCATGGGGAGCCGATGTCAACGCGACTCATAGATTTTTGCCCACTTACTCGTCACTCGAACCTGGAATCTTTATTCCTAATTGGTCTTGGGGGACCTACGCTACTGTAGCACTAATGAGTCTTCATGCCAGGAGCGATCTCCGCGTAATCGCGTTTGCCCATTCAGATGAGGATCACTACTACGAACTTCTGACTTACTACGAGCCTATTATTAGCAAGTTTGTAGCCGTAAGTGATACTGTCTACGAAAATCTTCGGCGGCTTTTGCCTTCCAGATTAATTGATATTTCGAAGCTCTCATATCCGGTTCCTGTTATAAGCGAAAGAAAAGTATATGATCGGTCAAGACCGCTTGTAATTACATATGCAGGGCGAATACAGCAGGGGCAGAAACGAATATTAGATTTAATTCCATTAGTGAAACTACTTGCTCTCAAAAAGGGTGCGTATCATTTTAAAATTGCTGGAGATGGGCCCTGCTTGACCCAACTTGTGGATTTCTTCAATAAAAAAAAATACCCCAACGTGTCTGTTGATTTCCTGGGACTTGTTGCTCACGAGAAAATGACGGACATATGGGCAGGCTCAGATGTCAGCATACTTTTCTCGGAGTACGAGGGGATTTCGATCTCCATGCTTGAAAGCATGGGACAAGGATGCATACCTGTGGTCACAGATGTAAGCGGCTCTAGAGAGGCAATTATCCATGGAGAAACTGGCTTCATTGTTCCAATTGGCGATGTCGAGTCTATGGCAAAAATTATCAACACTCTTGAATTGAATCGAGCAATTGTCGAGCGAATTTCCAATGCATGCATCTTAGCAATTCGTGATCGTCACGGCTTTGATCGATATGATCATGATTTCGTCGAAGTTATTCAGCAATCCATGCGCAAATCGTCCGTGAAGTGGCCAATCTCCAAGGCAATTGTACCGGTAAAAAAGGATACTAGACCCCAGTCTATTTATCGAAGGGTTCGAGGGAAAGCAGGTCGCTTGCTGATGCGCCTCAAAAATTTTAATGTTTAAAAAAAGAGAAAGCCATCAACAATGCCAAGTCAGATGATGATGCCCATCCTCGCATTCGGGGCGCCGTTCGTCGTTGTAGGCGAGCCAGCAAAAGCAAAATAGAACGTATCCGCCCTAAATCGGTCCATTGCATTCTTCGTATGAAACTTAGTTTCCGCTAGAGTCCGAGAGTTAGCCTCAGTAGCAAACAGCGTCAGTGCGATCAGGCCGACCCCGCTTGTTGGCTCCTGCACACGATAGGCGTATCTGTCGCGTGGTGAAGCCGAGCGACGTAGCTATCGAGGTTTCGGCCAGATATAGTCCATTGCGATTCATTTCGCGAACGACACAGTAGGTTTTATGGAACGGCTGCCTTTATTGAGTGTATTGCTTTGCACCCGGAATCCCCGGCCGCATTATATCCGGAGAACCCTTGATGCGTTGCGCGCGCAAACGCTGCCGACTAACCAGTGGAGCCTCATCATCGTGGACAACGGATCCAACTCGCCATTGCGGGGGCAGCTCGATGTGACATGGCATCCGTGG
>Ga0126384_10001724_pt1 | contig 13070 bp, 9 predicted proteins | sample PanSoiMetPlot_36_FD_92543 | JGI IMG/M metagenome (GOLD analysis project Ga0126384, IMG submission 92543) | Tropical forest soil microbial communities from Panama - MetaG Plot_36 | ecosystem: Environmental > Terrestrial > Soil > Tropical forest > Bulk soil | place: Panama | collected 2016-02-17 | reverse complement strand
CATGGGCCACTTCATTGCTGTTCGCGAACAGCTCCACTCGAACCTCCTGGGGCTGCACGTGAGCAGTGGCAACTGGATCACCGGACAAAATATTCACGGCATCACGGCAGGTCTTTACGCTAAGTCATCGGGCGTAGCCGCGGCGGGCGCCCGCGCGGTTGATCTCATTGGTTCTCGAATACGCCTGCAAGCGTACTCGCTGAGCCTTGTCGACGGCTTTTTGCTAGTCGCATGGTCGTGTGTTTGCGCGCTTTTGTGCGTCGCATTGCTGCGCCAATCACCGCTGAACTATGGCGACCTTAGCAGCCTTCAGCCGGGCAAGGAGGCGAAATCATGAAACGAACAATGCATATGAATAAGGTGGAATCATGAAACCAGCATTGCGGGTTGTTGTTGCTCTGGCGTTGGCCAGTGCTGTTGCTGTTGCCGGGGAACCCGATACGATACCTTCCCAGCGCCACATCACGTTGCAGGAAGCCGTGCAACTTGCGTTGCGCCACAATCACATTGTGCGCATTGCCTTATTTCAGGTAGAGGAGAAGCAGCACGCCAAAGACGTAGCCAGAAGCTCGTATTTTCCTACGCTGCGAAATGACAGCATCGTCACGACCGTAACGGACACACAGTTCATCGCAATTCCCGCAGGCAGTCTTGGCAGTCCGGCAAACACTCCAATCCCAGCCCGGACAGACGTCCTCAATCAAGGCGGAAACACCTTTACCGTCAGTGGAACCCAGTTATCGCAGCCGCTCACGCAGTACCTGAAATTCAAACCGAGGAACGATATCGCCCGCGCTGAACTCAATGCCACTCGCGATCAGGCCCGGCAGACGGCTAACGACGTTGCGCTCAAGGTCCATCAGATCTATTACCAGCTTTTGATCGCACAACTGCACAAGAGCGCGACTCAGGCCAGGATCAAGGCCACCGACGACGTGAAAGCCGAGCGCGTGCAGCAGGTGAAATTTGGCAGCGTTCTTCCGGAAGATTTGATCGAGAGCCGCGCACAATACCTGCAGGCCAAACAAGAGCTGTTGAGCACCGATCTGCGGATTACCGATCTGACCCTGACGTTGAACGATACTCTGGGCCTTCCGCTGAACACGCAATTGGCGCTTGACCCCGGCGTTCCACCAACGCAGGCCACCTGCCGGCTGGAGGAATGTCTTGTGGTGGCGCTGGATTCGCATCCCGAGGTTCTGCAAGCAATGCAGGAGGTGGACAAAGCCTCAGCCGGGGTTCGCCTGGCCAAGGCCGAGTATATTCCCGACCTCACCGCCTTCGCCGGCCATACTTACAACAACAATGTCCCCTTTTTGGCCCGCAATTTTGGCAGCTTCGGCGTTCGCTTTGGTTACGATTTTTTTGACGGTGGCAAAAAGCGCTCAACACTACGCGAACGCGAGGCGCAACTGGCCCAGGCAAAAGAAAACCTGGCTCGGGTGAAGGACGAAGTGGAGTTGAGAGTTCAGACCGCCTACAACAAGCTGGAGCGCACAAAGCAGATGGTCAAGGTTTCCGAGGAACTGTTGGCATTGCGCGAAGAGTCCAGCCGGGTGTCAGCGCAACAGCTTGAGCGAGGCGTTGCTCTCAAGTCCCAGGCCGATTCCGCCACAGCTCAGGAACTCGACGCCAGGACATCTCTGTTGCAATCGCAACTGGATTACATTCAGGCCCAGGACGAGATGACGCATGCCATCGGACGGACGCCAGAATAAGCGCAAGTTGTAAGGGAACATAACCATGATCTCTATAGCCAGATTGATCCGAATTGTCGCCTTGTTAGTCCCGTTCATGGGCCGGCTCGTCGTGCCGATAGCCGCAGGCCAGGCAGCCGAGCCGGATACGTTCTTTCATAACTTTGTCGGTCTCAGCGACGATCAAATCCGAGACATACGGGCGGGCAAGGCCATGGCCAAAGTGCTGGATACGGCGACGCCGGATGAGGTCTTTGTCTTCGGCGCCGTTTACATAAACTCAACGCCAGAGCGTTATCTAAAGATGGCGTCGGATATAGATGCTCTTCGCAAACTTCCAAACTATCTCGCGCTGCGCAAGTTCAGCGATCCGCCGCAGCTTGCAGACCTTGCTGGATTCACACTTGATGACGAGGAGATCAAAGAACTCGAGCACTGCAAGTCAGGCCACTGTGATGTGCAACTGCCGTCGGAAGCGATGGAGAGCTTTCATCAGTCTGTGAACTGGTCGGCGCCCGACCGGGCGGCGCAAGCCAATCGCCTGGCGCAGCAAATGGCGCTCCAGGCACTCTTGCAATACCAGCAGGGCGGGAACACCGCGCTGGGGACGTATCGTGACAAAAGCCACCCTGCTGTCGTGGCGGAGACTTTTGCGTCGATGCTGCAGCACATGAAAGCCATGCCTGCATACTTGCCGGAATTGGAGCATTACCTGCTCGATTATCCGAAAGCCCCATCCGACGCGATCAAATCTGAGTTCTATTGGGAGAAAGTAAATTTTGGGCTCAAGCCCACGCTGCGGATTGTTCAAGTGGTTCTCTTCCGCGCAGCATCTCCCGATAAGCCGGCGTATGCAGTGGCGGTGAAACAACTTTATGCCAGTCATTACTTTGAAACCGCGCTCGATCTGACGGTGTGCGTCAAAGATGCGAACAGGAACGGCTTCTACCTCATCACCGTCAAAGGTTCGCAACAGGAGGGTTTGACAGGATTCAAGGGCGGCATTGTGCGCAAGGTCGCGGTTGGCAAAACGCGCTCTTCGCTTGAACGAGCACTCGCTGCCTACAAGCAGAGACTGGAGGCCCAAACCAACTAGAGCGTTTTAGCTTGATAGAGCCTTCAGAATCACGAGGTTTTTTACGGCGTCGAATTGGGTTTGATCTTCTGATCACCCGATGACCCGATTGCCGGGCACAACCAGAGATTGACCATCGGTTAGCTGTTTTTTATGAGGTGCGCTCTCGGCGCAGCGAACAAACATGTCTTTTCCTGACCGCAGAACGGTAAACGTGCTCCTCACGGCCCTGCTCTTTGCTGCCGTGCTGGCCGTCGCTTACATCGCCCGCGTTGTGCTTGTGATTTTTTGTTTCTCGATACTGTTCGCCTATTTGATCGATCCCATCGTCCGCTTCCTGCAACGCCATTCTTTGTTTTTCAGGAACCTGCGTGGACCTCACGTTGCGGAGGCTTATCTGGTTCTCCTTATACTTGTTGCGCTTCTCGTTTACACCCTCGCGCCAGGATCACTGGGGCGGACAGGCAAGTTTTTGCGCGAACTCCCCGCCTTGAGCGACCGTCTGGCGTCGGGCGAGATTGCCACTGAGATCGGCCACAACTACGGATGGGATGATGATCGAACGCTTCGGGCCAAGACATTCCTGGTGCAGCATCGTTCGAGCATTCAGAACCTCATCGGAGGCTTCGCGCAATTTGCAACCACTGCACTTGGCGCCCTCGCGGTGATTCCAATTCTCGCAATTTTCTTTCTGAGCGACGGACAAAAACTGGCGGACCGCGTGGTCCGCCTGATCGCCCGAAACAACAATTATGAGCGCATCCGGTCTCTCGCCGACGAACTGAATGTGATGCTGCATCACTACATCAGGGCCAAGGTGATTCTGGGCGCCCTCTCGTTTGCCTATGCGTCACTGGCGCTATTGATTCTGCGAGTTCCGCACGTGATGGCCCTGGGGATCCTGGCCGGATGCCTGGAGTTCATCCCCATAGCAGGTTGGATGATTGCGGCCGCGACCATGGTCAGTGTAGGTGTCATCACTCACTCCCATTGGATTTGGATAGCCTCGCTGCTTGGTATCTGGCGAATCGTTATGGATTATTGGCTTGCACCTCGCGTTTTCGGACATGAATTGGAGATCCATCCGCTTGTAGCCATACTCACTCTGATGATTGGCGGCGCTATCGGCGGGCTTGCAGGAGTCTATCTTTCATTGCCGATTGCTGCCGTGATCCGCGTTGTCTGCACCAAGCTCAGCCATTCCTCTGCCCAGCAGGTCGCCGGCGAAGCAGCATCATCTTTAGCGGCGTCAAGAGCAGCGGATTAGATTTGTGCAGTGAGGACTATCTTGCAATCTGCAGGCAAAAGGCGACCGAACCGCGAAGCCGGAAGTGACTATGCAACGCATTCCGATTTCTGCGCCATTTTTCTGCAGCAGATAGACCGCTTGTACTCATTGGCGCTGATCTTGACCGGAGATGAAGCCAGTGCGGAGAAATGTTTCCTGGCAGCGTTCGAGTCGTGTGCCCAGGAAACGCTCGTCTTCAAGGACTCGGCAGCATCGTGGAGCAGGCGAAGCGTTATTAAGACTGCAATCAGATTGATGTTACCCGCGCCATCCGATCCATCCCGGTCCCAGTCTTCCGGCAATGACAGCAACTTGAAGCCTGACCAGAATGTTTCGCTCAAACGCGTGGAGGAACTGCCGCCCTTCGATCGCTTTGGGTTTGTAATGTCCGTCCTGGAGCAATATTCCGATCGCGAGTGCGCGCTTCTTCTGCGTTGCGCATTTACAGATGTTCTGCCTGCCCGCATCCGCGCACTTCATGAGGTATCAAGGGCCGAAAAGAGCTATTCTGAGCATAGCGGTGAAGCTCAGCCGTACAGAGTTGGTGCCCGACCGGCTTAAATGTGGATGAAAGTATCTGAAAATAACGTAAGAAGTCCGGAAGCTTCCACGCGTCTGCTTGCTCGATTCGCGTGGCTCACGCTCGGATATAACATTGCCGTCATCCTGTGGGGCGCCTATGTCCGCGCCACCGGGTCTGGGGCGGGTTGCGGAAATCACTGGCCCTTGTGTAATGGTGCGGTCCTACCGCGAACGCAGCAAGCCCAAACCATCATCGAATTTACGCATCGCCTGACCAGTGGTTTGGCCCTGGTAATGGTATCTATTCTTCTTGTCTGGTGCTGGCGCCGGACATCGAAGGGCGATTGGGCACGCTACTCATCGCTTGCGGCCATCCTGCTTCTCTTCAATGAAGCGCTGCTTGGGGCTTTACTGGTTTTGTTCGAACATGTTGGTCAGGACCGCTCTCCCGCGCGGGTGTTCTTTCTCTGCATGCATTTTGGCAATACGCTGCTGCTCCTGGCTGCGTTGGCCCTCACTGCCCAGTGGCTCGCAAAAGCCCATCACCGCTTTTCACTGGTCAAAAATCGAGCTGAAGTTGTTGCGGTTGTATTTGGCTTGCTGGCGACAATGTGCATCGGCATCACCGGCTCTCTCGCCGCTCTGGGAGACACTCTGTTTCCCGCCACCTCCCTGAGAGCATCATTCATACAGGACTTTTCTTCAGCGAATGTCCTTTTGCGCCTTCGCTTCCTCCATCCCGTAGCTGCCGCGATAGCAGCGATCTATGTTGTCTGGCTGATTCAGAAAAGCCTGAACAACCGGGGTCACTCCTCCAGCCAGGTTGTAATGCCTGGCGGAGTTTTGATCGGGCAGATCGCACTTGGCATTCTGAACGTAGTCTTGCTCGCTCCGGTATGGCTGCAGATCGTGCACCTGCTCGTCGCTGAATTGTTCTGGGTCCTGGTGGTGCTAGCCTCGGCAAACCTGCTCTTTTCCGCTGTCCCGTGGCGCTTCGCGCCGGACACCGTACTCAGCACCGTCTCTACCTCGGCATTCTCCCTGCAGGATAGATCTTCTCTCCACTGACTGCCGATAAATCCTTGAGAATCGGGAGGCGTTTTATGGCAGCGAAAGATTGGGTTTGACGTTCCGATGACCCGACGACCCGATGACCCGTCAGGCCCTGAGCGGAGGCGTGATTCGGAGTTGGGCAGCCATTTTTACAAGCGTAGGAAGGGAATCCGCTCGCATTTTTTGCATCACTTTTCCACGGTGCGCCTTGACGGTGATTTCACTGATTCCGAGTTCGCCTCCAACCTGCTTGTTTAACAAGCCGGTAACCACCAGGGCCATGACCTGTTGCTCGCGATGGGTAAGGGAAGCGTAACGGTCCCGCAGGGACCGCATCTCCGCCTCATTGCCGAGAGCAACGCGGCTGCGCTCCAGCGCCTGCCGGATTGCCGTCAATAATGCTTCATCACTGAACGGTTTAGTCAGGAACTCGACAGCGCCCGCCTTCATGGCCCGGACGCTCGTAGGAACGTCGCCGTATCCGGTTATAAAGATGATCGGCATATCCGAGCGCTGGGCGGCGACATGCCGCTGCAGGTCGAGACCGTTCAGCCCGGGAAGAGAAACATCAAGGACCAGGCAGTTTGGAACAAGAGCACGGGGACAATTGAGGAATTCCTGGGCGGAGGCGAATAATTCCGGCTGCCAGCCTTCGTTGCGAATCAACAGTTCCAGGGATTCGCGCACGGAGATGTCGTCATCAACAACGAACACGATCGGGGGAGGTGTGGCAGGCGACATACGTGTGGCGGGCGACATACGTACTGCCCTTAATTCACGGCCAGATGCACGCGCAACCATCATTATAGTCCTCCGGACGAATAATGACTCAATTCAATCGAAGAGCGGTATTCAATGCTTCCAGGAGAGCGGTATCGCTGAACGGCTTGATCAGGAACCCTGCGGCCCCCTGTGCAAACGCCCGGGCGCGAAGCCCGTCGTCTTTCTGAGCGGTGATGAAGATGATGGGAATCTTTAGTCCGCGATCATTCAAGACTCGCTGAAGACTGAGGCCGTTCATTCCCGGCATGCCGATGTCGAGGACCAGGCATCTGATCCGGCCAATGCTATCCGACGCCAGAAATTCTTCAGCAGAAGAAAATGCCCGGGCGGCAAAGCCGAACTCTTGAATCAAGTCGGGTAGTGACTCTCGGACGGATTCGTCGTCATCAACCACTGCGATGAGCGATCTTTCCGTAGCCCGCCCTGCTTGAGGCGACTCCATAACCACCAGAATGCGCCAGCGCACGAAGCAGCGTCCATTATCCTTTGGTATTGGTTTGCGTCAGGGAACGGCCAAAATTAGATCGTAAAAAGCTAATTGGCGGCGGAGATATCGGATTTGCAAGGAATGGAAAAGGAGAAGGTAGCTCCCGGGCCTTCATTCAAGGCGGCCCATAAGCGGCCATGATGGTTCTCTATAATGGAGCGGCTCACCGAGAGTCCAATGCCCATACCGGTATTTTTTGTGGTGTAAAAGGCATGGAAAAGCTTATCGATCGCTTGAGGGTCGAAACCAGTTCCCACGTCCTTTACGCAGAGGCACACCTGATCGCCGGACCGTTCCGTCCTGATCAGCAACTCCTTCGGCCGATCGCTGATGGTGCGCATTGCATCTGAGGCATTTCGCAGCAGGTTCAGGATGACTTGCTGAAGCTGGACACGATCGCCGGTGATATATGGGAGATCGGGTGCCAGGTCAGCGCGCAGGGCCACGCGGTCTCTCTGAAGGTCGCTGATCGAAAGCGCAATCACTTCCTGCACCGCATCATTCAAGTCCACGATTTCGACAGAGGGGTCCTTTTTGGCAAAGAGGGCGCGCAAGCGCGTGATGACGTCAGATGCCCGGTTGCCATCGCGAATCGTACGCCGGGCAGTTTCGCGGGCGCCATCGACATTGGGGGGATTGGCAGAAAGCATGCGCAGACACGTGCTGGCGTTGGTGACAATCCCGGACAAAGGCTGGTTGACTTCGTGGGCAATGGAGGCTGTCAGGGCTCCCAGGCTCATGATTCTGGCGACCTGCGCAAACTCCGATCGAGCTTTATCGAGCGCCTCTTCCGACGTGCGGCGCGTGGTGACATCCTGAATCGCCGCGATGTACTCGAGTCGACCATCCTGGTCTCGGATCGCATGAGCGACTGCCTGCAGGTGCTTGATCGAATGGTCAGGCATCATCAAGCGGTACTGCCATTCAAAGTCTCTGCCGCCGATTTGCGCCTCTGCAACCATTTTCTCGTACAAAGTAAGGTCTTCCGGATGGACTCGAGTACGGACCAGTTCGAGCGTCAAGGGCGTGCCGATCTCAAGCTCGTAGATGCGATAGAGCTGCTCTGACCAGACAATTTCTCCAGTCGCCGACTTCCAGGAAAAGCTGCCGGTCAGGCTGAGTCGTTGACTCTCTGCGAGAAATGCCTCGCTGCGCCGCAACCCCTCTTCCGAACGCTTGCGATCATCGATATCAGTACTGGTACCGTACCAGCGGATGATCTTGCCGGTTTCGTCGCGAAACGGCTCGGCCCGAATGAGAAACCAGTGATAGACTCCGTCATGGCGGCGAAGACGGGCCTCGATCTCGCCTGGTTCTCCTGAGACCAACATCTTCCGCCATTTTTCCATTAGCTGCGGCAAGTCTTCAGGATGGAACGCGACTTGCCAGCCCCACCCGTTGGACTCTTCCGCGGAAAGACCCGTATATTCATGCCAACCTTTGTTGAGGTACTCGTTCGGACCGTCCGGCAGATTGCACCAGGCCAGTGCAGGGATAGCATCAATCGCATGCCGCAGTGTATGCTCCCGGATATTGAACTGCTGCTGCAGTTGCCGGTGGCGGAGTTGATAAAGCGACCACAGGAATGCGAGAAAGACAAGCACGCACAATGATTTGAACCAGAGCGTCTGATAGTAGGCCGAGGCCACGGAGAAATCGAGGAACGTTCCCGCCTCATTCCATACACCGCTGTTGTTACAAGCGATCACGCGGAAGTGGTAGTTGCGCGGAGGCAGATTGGTATAGAACGCCTGGCGGCGATTACCTGCCTGCTGCCAATCTTGATCGAAACCTTCCAGCTTGTAGCGAAAAAGAACTTTCTCCGGCGCGACGAAGCTGAGAGCGGTATAGTCGATCTGGAGATCGCGCGCCAGCGGAGGCAGCCGCAAACCGTGCGAGAGGTCATAGGTCTTGCCATCGGCAGTGATCTGCTCGACGTGCACTGGCGGCGGAATTTTGTTGAAGGCAAGGCGATGCGGGTCAATCACGCTGACGCCGTCCCAGGGCAGGAACCATATTTTTCCGTCGGGTGTCTTGGCAACTTGTGGATGGAAGTGTCCCGGACTGGAAAGGCTCTTTACTCCATCGGAGATGTCAAAAGGCGTGACTCTTACCTCTACATTCCTATCTTGATGCTTGTCCGCGGCGGCAGCCCAGGTGGACATTTCGGAGCGGACTATGCGGATCAAGCCACAAGCCATGTACAGCCAGTAGGAATGATCATCATCTTCGACGGCCCAATGGACGGTGTCACAGGGCAATCCGTTCTTGCTGGTCAGCGTGGCAACGCGACCGTTTTTTAAACGACTAAGCCCGCCCTCGGTGGAGATCCAGAGGATTCCGTCATCATCGAGTTTAAAGTCACTGACCCGGCCAGCGCCAAGGCCATCAGCGGCTGTGAAGGATGCGCGCACCTGTCCGTCAGCGAAATAGGCGATGCCGCCAAGAAAGAATCCAATCCACAATCCGCCCTGCTTGCGATCGGCAGCCAGAACACTGGCATGGTCGTTATGTCCCAGCTGGGGCCAGGGAATCTGGCGCACCCCATTGCCTGGTGACAGACGAAAAAGACCGCTCCGTTCGTTGGCCACCCACAAATTGCCGGCAACATCCTGCGCCATAGAAAGGACAGCGCCACCGGGCAGGGCAGGAAAAGGAACAAAGCGATCATTTTCCAGATAGCCGAATGCAGCCGGTGTAGAAACCCAGATTCGCCCGCGAGAATCCTGAAACAGAGAATTTGGGGCGCTGCCGTTGAGCTTTCCGTCCAGCCTGGCACTGCCAGTTGGAGGAATTACAATCCGTCCGTGTTTCCATCGATTCAATCCACCATAAGTGGCAAACCAAAGCTGGCCGTCTTTGTCCGCCAGAAGTGAGCCTACAAGATCATTTGACAGGCCTTGCTTCGCCGTAAATGTGGTGGCGCTCAAATCGTGAAAGCGATCGAGCCCATTCATTGTAGCTATCCAAATATCCCCTTCACGATCCTCACGTACGTCATATACGGTATCGCCTGAGAGGCCATTGGGCTGAGCAAAGACATCCGTTCTCCCCTGGTGTACGTGCAGAAGGCCGTCTTGAAAAGTTCCGACCCAAAGATCGCCGTCCCGATCACGAAGTATCTTCCTGGCCGCGAACTTCCGCGTAAATGCCGGGAGAGGATAGGGTTGGGTTTTTCCATCAACGAATCGGTAAATTCCACCCTTCCAGCCGACCAGGTGTGCGCCGTCTGCGTCTTCAACCACCGCTTGTATGCCGTCCGGTTCACCTGGAAGTGAATAGAATTTCGGGGGACCAGGCCTCCATTTCCACAGCCCATCCTTCACTGCAACCCAGAAACTGTGATCGGAATCTTCGTATAAAGCATTCACGAATCTGCCAAAAATACCATCATCTCCGTAGCAATGAATATTGCCACTCTGGATTGCGCACAATTGCCCGACATGACTTCCTGCAGTCCCCACCCACACTGTACCCTCATGATCCTCAAGTAACGCGAAAACGAATTGATCGACGAGCTGCGGATACTCCGTAAGTTTGCCGTTGCTCCAACTTGCCAAGCCTTTCGCGCCGATCCAAAGTGTCCCATCACGCGAAACTAGCAGACTCCGCACAGTGCCGGGGGGCAGATGTTGATTGCCCGGTGGCTGCCAGGAGACGGCGCGCACACCATCAAAGCGAAGCAACCCGAATTCCGTTCCCAGCCAGAGATAACCGTCTTGCGTCTGGGCAACAGAGCCAATCAGGCCCCTGGCAAAACCATCGCGGACTTTCCATGCTGTGTGTGCGTATTGATTTACGTCGAGTGAGGGATCCAAGGCGAAGGCAGAAGAACACGAGGCCAGCAGGATGGCGAACGCGATAAGGGCTAGTGGCTTTTTGTAAGGGTCGCGCACGTAGCTGTACATTCTAGACCCTGAGGGACTCAGGAGTCAGGGAGACAGGAGATAGAAGGCAATAGGCAACAGTCAATAGGCAACAGCAGAGGCTGAAGAAGAGAGAAGTCGGTAGTGAGTCTTCCGATGACCCGATGAACCGATGATCGGGGTCCCCGACACGCGCGTGCCTTTTGCGCGTGGTGGGGTGGCGGTGACCCGATGACCCGATTAAAAAACGGGGCAGGCTCTACCTGGGCGCAGGCCTACCCCTTCTCCTTGATATTAAAGGCTGTCTTGCTCGAATTCGAAATCAGGCGCAAGCTGCTGAGGAAGATCATCGCTACCGAGACCAGACCCCATGACGACCTCATCTGCTTGCCCGATCACGGTTAGTGCGGGAGCTTCAAAGTTCTTCTGCATGTCATTCACCTCCTTCCTATTTTGTTTTTTCAATTGAGTCTCCAGACTCGCTGCTCATGCGACTCTTTTGAGTCGTGAACTTCTGACTTCTCTCTCTTGACTTCTGATTTCTTGCAAAAAGCCGGATGCTAGAGGCTGTCTTGCTCGAATTCGAAATCAGGCGCAAGCTGCTGGGGAAGATCATCGCTACCGAGACCAGATCCCATGACGACCTCATCTGCTTGCCCGATTACCGTTAGTGCGGGAGCTTCAAAGCTCTTCTGCATGTCATTCACCTCCTTCCTTTGAGAATTGCCAAAATTGCCATAACTGCCAAAATTGCCAAAATTGAAAACCAACTGCAATTCCTTGCTGTCGTTGCGATTCGCATAACTGACTAAGCAACCCGAGAATCTTGTATCTTGACTCTAGTGTCGGCGCGATTGCGCAGCCACAACTCGAGCAGGATGATGTTCCGCAGTTGGTGCTGATTGCAATCAAGCCCAGAGCAAAGCCGCTCGAGACGCGAGCGCACGCTGGCGCTGTCCAGAAATCCGCGCTCCACCAAATGCAAAGACTTGCTGTTCAGCAATGTGCGGGCGAGCGGCTGTAACGCTTCCTGCCATGGAGCATTGAAAACCCCTTTGGATCGCCGTGTCCTGAGCTTCAGCGGCCACAGATCCGACAACGCTGAGCGCATCAACCGGCGCGGCTCACCGGGCCGGCAGAGAACATCCGGCGGTACGGTCATGAGAAACTCGACCAGCGGTCGATGAGCGAACGGATGGGTGTAGTCCAGGTGCTGCAACGGTTCCAACGGTTGCAAGATGCGCAGCTCCAAGGTGGTCGATAGCGAGTGGAAATACCTGCGACGCTCTGGTCGCGCCTGGATCCAGACACTCGAGAATAGGGTCTCAGGTTCACCGGCGTCATAAAGAAGCGAGGTTTCCATGCTTTTCGGCGTGTACGAACCATCAGGTGAAATGTAGATTGCAGGAGACGCCAGCGACGATGGTAAGGCTGCGCGAAGTCCACGCCAAAGAATCGAGTAGACGGGTCGCCGGAGGATCTTGCTCCAGGCAAGTGACTCTGACCAGGCGCGGCCTAGATGAAGACGTCGCAACGATCCCGCGACTTGAAGGCTGTCGTCGAACCAGTTTCCCATCATCAGGTCGCCACCTTGTCCGGTCAGGACAGTGCTGGCCCCGACTTTATCTGCAACATCCGTAGCCGCGGCACGCAGCGGATGAAAGACTTCGGGCATTCCATTGCCTACTTGCGTTTCGGCAATTACCGGCACATCGTGAGTGGAGATGTGAACACCATTGATCCCGCAGAACGACTCCATCTCGCGAATAAAGGGCTCGTCCAGGGAGTTTCGCCATACAAAGCTCACGCCGCTCAGACGCGTGGCTTTCGCTGCTCCACTGCGCATCAGATGACTGGCCATGGAGACTACAGAGGATGAATCAAGGCCGCCACTGAGTTCAGCGAGCACCGGCGCTTGGTTCTGCAGGCGGACCGAAACTGCCTCCTGAAACAGGGCGCGAAGCTGTTCCGCATACCGGCGCTCATCGCGATAGCGAATCTCATCGCCCACCGGCAAGGACCAGAAGCGATGAACTTTCGTCTCATCTCCACGCACGCACACCGCGTGACCGGCGGGAACTGAATAGATATCTTTATAAGGAGTGCGGTTGGGGCATCCGCCGAACAGCAGGAAGGCGCGGGCATACTGCTCGTCGAGTTCGGAGATTCCGGTTGTCTCGACTAAAGACTGCAGGCGGCTCGACCACAGGACACGCCCTGATTGCACGCAATAATAAAGAGGACGCACACCGGCGAAGTCGCTGGCCAGAACGACGGCGCGATTGGCATGATCATCTAT
>Ga0126384_10001720_pt1 | contig 13084 bp, 11 predicted proteins | sample PanSoiMetPlot_36_FD_92543 | JGI IMG/M metagenome (GOLD analysis project Ga0126384, IMG submission 92543) | Tropical forest soil microbial communities from Panama - MetaG Plot_36 | ecosystem: Environmental > Terrestrial > Soil > Tropical forest > Bulk soil | place: Panama | collected 2016-02-17 | reverse complement strand
GATAACGATGTGACGATGAACGGAGACGTCGTCGCACATCTATTTGCGTCAACTACCGGCAGCGATAGCGATTGGGTTGTCAAACTCATTGATGTATACCCCGACAATAATCCGGCCGATCCGAGCATGGCCGGCTATCAACTGATGATTGTCGATGAAATCTTCCGCGGCCGCTATCTTCACAGTTTTGAAAAACCGGAACCGATTACGCCGAACCAGGTAAACGAGTACGTGATCGACCTGCACGCAAACGATCACACGTTCAAGAAGGATCATCGCATCATGGTTCAGGTAGAGAGCACCTGGTTCCCACTCTATGATCGCAATCCTCAAAAGTTTGTCGCAAACATCTTCAACGCCACGCCATCGGATTATCAGATCGCGACCCAGCGGGTTTACGAGTCGGCGCGTTATCCGTCGCATGTGAGGCTGCCGATCATCAAGTGATGAAAACGGTGGGAATAATCGGCGGAATCGGGCCCGAATCAACGATTGAGTATTACCGCTTTATCATCGAAGGCTATCGTGCGCGCATCACCGACGGCAGTTATCCCTCCATAATTCTCAACAGCGTCGATCTGAACAAACTTGTCACCTGGATGAACGCAGGCGAGTTCGACTCGGTGGCAGATTATCTGCTCTTGGAAATTGAACGGCTGGCTAAAGCGGACGCAGATTTCGCGGCCATCGCTGCAAATACTCCGCACATTGTCCTCGATCGTCTCCGTGGCAACTCAACACTTCCGCTGATTAGTATCGTCGAGGCGACGCGCGACAAGGCCCGTGCCCTGGGCCTGAAACGGCTGGGACTGTTCGGGACGCGCTTTACCATGCAGGCGAAGTTTTACCCGCATGCATTTGCCGATGCGGGATTGACGATCGTCGTTCCTAATGAAGATGAGCAGGCGTTCATTCACGAGAAATATTTCAGCGAATTAGTCCGGAATATCTTCCTCCCTGAAACCCGCGACCGTCTGCTGGCGATCGTCGATCGAATAAGAGCAGACGAGGTAATTGAGGGGCTAATTCTCGGCGGAACGGAGCTCCCATTGATCCTGCGCCGGGAAAATCATAATAGAGTTATCTTTCTGGACACGACCCGAATTCACTGCGAACGAATTGTCGAAGAGCTGGTGTCCTAGTAAAATCCGCCCGCGTGACTTATCCGCCGCCGCCTGCGCTGAAAAAGTTTTTGAAGCCATACGATCGAGAAGTTCAGCAACTCGCGTTGCAGTTGCGCGCTCTCGTGCTTGACGAGATGGCTCCGTGCTACGAAAACATTTACGACGCATACAGCGCCGTGGCCATCGGTTATGGGACGAGTGATCGCCTGCGCGACGGCATTTTCCATATCGCCGTCTATTCGAACCACGTGAACCTAGGGTTCAATGACGGCGAGACACTCGACGATCCTAAAGGAATTCTGCAGGGGAGCGGCAACCGCATCCGCCACATCACAATCAGATCCCAAACCGATCTTGAGCGCCCGGAGATTCGCAATTATATTAAGCGCGCTCGAAAGAAGGCATTGGCGGACGCGCGGAAACTCGGCGAAACTCCGCCGCGAAAACCTGATGGTGTGGTTTCAACTGTCAAAGCGATTTATGCCACGAAGCGGCGCCCGAAATCGCGCCCTGATGTGGGGAAATAACCATGATTAGACAATTAAGTACATTGGCGGCCTGCGCGGTCCTGGCGACTGTTTGCGCCTTCGCCGATGGTGCTCGTCACGTCCCAACTCTCGATGAGTTGCTGACGATCAAAGCTGTCAACGGCACCCAGATATCACCTGACGGTAAATGGATTGCCTACACTGTCGGCTTTGGCGATTTCAAACAGGACGCCTTTATCACCCAAATCTGGCTGGTCAGTACCAGCGGGGGTAAGAGTCTCAGTTAACACGAGGAGACAAGTCTTCAACTAACCCACGCTGGTCGCCCGACGGCCATTGGCTCGCGTTTCTCAGCAATCGGGCCGAGGACAAGAATCAGATCTTTCTAATTGACCCAACGGGCGGTGAAGCTCAGCAGTTAACCCGATCGGAAACGGCGGTCGGTAATTTCGCCTGGTCGGAAGACAGTAAGACAATCGCGTATACAGCGACCGAACCAACCGCACAGCCTTTGAAAGATCGCAAAGAGTATTTCGGCGATTACGACGTGGTGCGCGAAGGCTACAGCTATGTTCAGCTATGGACGTTCAATGTTGCGGAAGCGATGAAGGCGCCCCTGGTCGGGAAGCAGCGCACGAAAAGGAAAGATTTCAGCATCGATTCATTCTCGTGGTCGCCCGACGGATCAAGCATCGTCTTTAGCGCCACGGTCAATCCCGATCTCATTCAAGGCGTGACTTCGGACATTTATCTCCTGAAGCTGAGCGATGATTCGGTGAAGAAGATTGTCGCGACCCCGGGACCAGACAACGCGCCACGCTTTTCACCGGACGGGAAGCAGATTGTCTTCTCGTCTGCTATGGGTAATACGCTGTTCTACGCAAGCAATTCGCGGCTGGCGATTGTTTCAGTTGATGGCGGGACGCCACGTTCAATCACCGACGCGTTTGACGAGAACCCGGGCCTGGTCGAATGGAAGTCCGACGGCATTTACTTCACTGGATTGCAAAAAACGGCATCGCACTTGTTCCGCGTCGATCCGGCAAACGGACGCATTTCGCGGATATCATCTCCCGATGATCTGATGGTGGGCGCATTTTCAATGACGCGTTCAGGCGATCGCATGGCTTTCCTCGCCGGTTCGCCGGCCAGCATGTATGAAGTGTTCGTGTCTGATGTCCGGCGTTTCGCCCCGCGGAAGCTGACGGACCTGACCGCCCAAACTCGTGATTTGGTTTTGGGAAAACGTGAAGTGATCTCGTGGAAGAGCCAGGACGGCGCGCCGATCGAAGGCGTTCTTGTTAAACCCGCCGATTTCGATCCCACAAAGAAGTATCCCTTGCTTTGCATTATTCATGGAGGCCCAACCGGTATCGATCGACCGCTATTGCTGACTCCTGACGCTCGTTACTATCCGTCAGACATCTGGGCCGCGCGCGGCGCTTTGATTCTGAAGGTGAATTATCGCGGCAGTGCCGGTTACGGCGAGAAGTTTCGCAAACTGAACATGCGCAACCTGGGCGTGGGCGACGCCTGGGACGTGCTGTCAGGTGTCGAATACCTGATCAGTAAAGGCTGGGTCGATAAAAGCAAGGTTGGGTGCATGGGTTGGAGTCAGGGCGGATACATTTCCGCTTTCTTAACCACATCCTCCGATCGCTTCGTCGCCATTTCTGTGGGCGCCGGCATTTCCAACTGGGCGACTTATTACTACAACACAGACATCACGCCTTTTACGATCAACTATCTCGGCAACAATCCAGCGGAGGATCCCGCGATCTATCAGAAGACGTCGCCTATGGCCTACATCAAGAGCGCCAGGACCCCAACCTTGATTCAGCACGGCGAGCTCGACCGGCGCGTGCCAATCGCGAATGCTTATGAACTACGACAAGGCCTCGAAGATCGCGGCGTCAAAGTCGAGATGGTCGTCTATAAAGGTTTCGGTCATGGGATCACCAAACCAAAATCAATGCGCGCAGTGATGCAGCACAATCTGTCCTGGTTCAATCATTTCATCTGGGGCGACCCGCTGCCTGATTTCACCGCGCCCGATTTGCCAAAGAAAGAAAATCAAACTGAGAAAAAAGCCGATGGAAATTGAAGACTCCTTGCCGAAACGAACGGTCCTCAGAAAGTCTTTATCCAACAGTAAATCCGTAGTCGAAAGAAACACGGCGCGCATGCTTCAGGCCCTCTTGTTTGCGCTCGTATTTGCCTCGGTTGTGCTGCCCCAGCAATACGATCCAAGTCTCTACTCCGGCTTACGCTGGCGAATGATAGGGCCCTTTCGCGCTGGTCGCGTAAATGCCGTCACCGGAGTACCTGGACAGCCAGAAACCTTCTACTTCGGTTCAGTCGGCGGCGGGGTTTGGAAGACCATGAACGCCGGCCGAACCTGGACGCCTATCTTCGATTCAGCTTCCGCCGCTTCAATCGGCGCGATCAGCGTCGCGCCCTCCAATCCCAATGTCATTTACGTGGGCACCGGCGAAGCGGATATGCGCGATTCCATTCAGTATGGCGACGGCATGTATAAGAGTAATGACAGCGGAAAAACGTGGCAGCACATCGGGCTCGAGCCAACGCGTCAGATTGGAAGGATTATTGTCGATCCAAAAAACCCCAACATAGTCTTCGTGGCCGCGCTGGGTCACGCGTACGGACCGAACCCGGATCGCGGAGTTTATCGCTCGCGAGATGGCGGCGCGACCTGGCAAAAGGTTTTATTTAAGAACGAAGATGTCGGCGCCATCGATCTGAATTTCGATCCAACTAATTCACAGATTGTTTACGCAGCGCTCTGGAATGTGAGACGGCCACCCTGGTTCATCTACGCGCCGGCGAACGGGCCGGGCGGCGGCATTTTTAAATCAACTGATGGCGGCTCCAGCTGGAAAGAAATCGACCAGGGAATTCCGGTTGAGAATCGCGGTCGAATCGGTATCTCGGTTTCACCCGCAAATCATAACCGCATCTACGCTGTGGTGGATGCGAAGGCAGGCGGCGTTTTCGTTTCCAACGACGCCGGGTTAACGTGGATACCACTCTCCGTTGATAAGCGACTATGGGATCGCGGCTGGTACTTTGAAAAGATCACCGCTGACCCGAAGGATGCCGACACAGTCTATGTAACGAACACGTCTGTTTATCGCTCGACCGACATAGGCAAGATCTGGACGGCCATTAAAGGCGATCCGACCGGCGACGACTTTCATCAGCTCTGGATCTATCCCGACGATCCCAAACGGATGATCCTCGCCAGCGACCAAGGTACGATCGTCTCAGTTGACGGAGCGGTGACCTGGAGCTCCTGGTACAACCAGGCAACGGCGCAGATTTATCACGTCGCCCCAGACTACCGTTTTCCTTACTGGGTTACCGGCGCGCAACAGGATAGCGGCGCGATTGGATCTCCTTCGCGGAGCCGCCATTCGGAGATTTCGAGTCGGGATTGGGAAGGTTTGTGCGCGGGCGGCGAGTCTGGCTATACGGCTCCTGACCCTCTGCATCCGGAAATTCTTTTTGGCGGCACAGTATCGCGTTGCAACGTCGTAACCGGTGAAACCAAAAATGTTTCCCCCGAGCGCGGCGGACAACCGGGACAATTCCGTCACGCCTGGACCCAGCCTGTGGTTTTTTCCCAAGCCGATCCCCGCGCGCTTTATTACGCAAATCAGTTTCTCTACAAGACAACAAATGGCGGCGAAGCGTGGACGCAGATTAGTCAGGATCTCACTCGTGAAGATCCAGGTGTGCCGGCCAATTTGAATGACGCCGCGGCCGCGGACGCTCCGAAAGAAAAACGCCGCGGTGTCATTTACACCATTGCGCCTTCGCCTCTGAAGGCATCGATGATTTGGGTTGGCACTGACGATGGTTTGATTCAGCTAACAAACGACGACGGCAAGAACTGGCAGAACGTAACGCCCGCCGCACTAACTGTGTGGAGCAAAGTTGTGATGATCGAGGCTTCACACTTTGATGTAAACGAAGCCTATGCTGCGGTTGAACGACATCAACTGGAAGACTATGAGCCGCACATTTACCGCACTCGTGATGCGGGTAAGACCTGGCGCGAGATAACTAATGAGCTGCCGAGAGGCGTCTACGTTCAAACCGTGAAAGAGGATCCGGCGCGGCGCGGGCTGCTCTTCACCGGAACCGAGCGGGCTGTTTTCATTTCGTTTGATGACGGCGATCACTGGCAGCTTTTGCAACTTAATCTGCCGCCTGCCTCGGTGCGCGACCTGGCGATACACGAGGATGATTTGATTGTCGCCACGCATGGTCGCGGCTTTTGGGTACTCGACAACATCGCGGCGTTGCGTCAAATCAATAATGAGATAGCGAAGTCGAGTGCACATCTTTTTCAACCGGCGGATACGATCAACGCGATCCCGGGCGGGGACAATGGAACACCGCTGCCACGCGACGAACCGCTCGCCGAAAATCCGCCGCTGGGCGCAATGATCGATTATTACTTGAAGTCAAAAGCGTCCGGACCGGTAACCCTGGAGATTGTGGATGCGGCAGGCGAATCGATTCGCCGTTATTCGAGTGAAGACAAGTTCCCACCACTAGATCCAGACAAACTCAATTTTCCTCCGTTCTGGGCCCGCACTAATGAACCTCTGCCGGCATCACCCGGAATGCATCGGTGGATTTGGGACCTGCGACCGACGCCTCCACAGCGTCCAGCCGGCACAGGCGGTGGAGGCGGGGGCTTCTTCGGCCGGGGCGCGCAAACAGTGCTCCCCGGGAAATACACAGTGAGGTTGACGGTAGATGGCAGGACTTACACTCAGCCGCTCTTCATAAAGATGGATCCGCGAACAAATTAGCCGATTTGTTCAATTGATTTCTCACAGGCAGCCGTCCCGGGGCTGCCTTTTTTCGTTAACGATAGTGCAAGACCGGCACGCACTCCGCGTTCTTTCATCGGTTGTTCGAATAAGAGAAGTCCGAAGGAGAAATCATGAAGAGCTCAATTCCGGCGAGAGGTTTCGCGCTCTCTCTTACCGGCCTCGTTTTGGCAGGAATCGCGCTGGCCGTCATGTTAACCGCATTCGTGGCCTGTTCCGGGACCGCCGTAAGCGCACCCGATCCCACCGTTGATCTCGGGTGGAACAAAAACGCGAAGAAGACGATGCGGGCATTCAGTTCAGAAGATGAACTGAAAAACTACTTTCGCAAGCTTGCTGAGGAGCGAAAAAGGGTCTTGAGGCGCGAAGCCGCGCAACCAGCAGCACCGACGGCGACAAATCAGGGCGTTGCCGATGCTGTAACGACGAGCAGCGGGCTTGCTAAGACGGAAGCCGAATCGATAACCAATACTCAACACGCGGGGGTCGACGAAGGCGGCATTGTTAAGCTTCATGGCGATCACTTTGTGGTCTTGCGTCGCGGGCGGCTGTTCACAGTGGCAATCGGCGATGGCGCCTTGAAACCAATTTCTTCGGTCGATGCGTTCGGTCCGGATATTGATCCCCGTTACACCTGGTACGACGAAATGCTTGTGTCTGAAGATACGGTGGTTGTCATTGGTTACAGTTACGAGCGCGGCGGCACGGAAGTAGGTCTGTTTAGAATCGATCGTAGCGGTAATCTGAATTATCGCTCAACGTATCACCTGCGATCGAATGATTATTATTCGTCCCGTAATTACGCCAGTCGTTTGATTGGAAGTAAATTGATCTTTTACACGCCGCTATACCTGAATCCCTATAGCGATGATCCATTCGCGCAATTTCCCGCCGTGCGCAAGTGGCATAAAGGTGCAACGCCCGAAGAGTTTCAGCGCATCGTCGCGGCGACAAAAGTTTACCGGCCAGAACGGCAAATCGATGCGACTAATGGCCTGGCGCTACACACCGTTACCGTTTGCGATCTCGCCAATCAGGATTTCAAGTGCGAAGCGACCGGAGTCCTCGGCGCCCCGGGGCGCGTGTTCTATGTTTCGCCTGACTCGGTATACGTGTGGACAACCGAATGGCGTTACACGCAACAAACCACGGAGCGTTCGATGCTCTATCGCATGCCCCTGGACGGAACCAGTCCGAGCGCAATAGGTGTCTCGGGAAGTCCCGTCGATCAGTTCTCGTTTCTCGAGAGCCCGGATAAGCACTTAAACGTGCTGGTACGGTCCAATGGCAGCGGCGATGGGATGTGGCATGCAGAGCGGACTGGCGGGGATATCGCACTTCTGCGAATTTCAGTGTCGAGCTTTAATGACGGCAGCAATAGTGCTTCGTCCTGGGATTATCACGGCTTGCCGAAAGTGTCCGGATACACGTTTCAGAACCGGTTCGTTGGCGATTATGTACTGTACGGCACTGGGAGCGGATGGGGCGCGCCCGAAGACAAAAAGAAATCGAATTTATATGCAGTGCGTTGGGCCGACGGCGACATCAGTGAACTGACTGTGTCGCATGGTGTCGACCGCATCGAGGCCTTAGGTTCGGACGCGATCGTGGTTGGCACAGACGGAAACGATCTTCATTTCACCGGGATTCGGCTCGGCCAATCAGCCGAAGTCGCAGACGAGTACGTTCGCAAGGGCGCATCCCAAGGCGAATTGCGAAGTCACGGATTCTTCTACAAATCCGAAGGTTCGAATTCAGGCGTGCTCGGCTTGCCGATCAGCGTACCGGGAAGAGCCGGATACCGCCATCTATTCGAAGGTTCGGCAGCCATCCTCTTTCTGCGGAATGATTCATTGCATTTCGAGGAGCTCGGCGAGCTTAACGCCCAGTCCGAGAAAGCCGTGGATGACGGTTGTCGCGCCTCCTGTGTTGACTGGTACGGTAATTCACGTCCGCTCTTTTTGCGTGGAAGGCTGTTTGCGCTGCTTGGCTACGAGATTGTTGAAGGCTCGCTTGATTACGGCCGGATCCGCGAAGTGAGGCGAATCAACTATTCACCCCAACAAAGACTGGTGACGCGGAATTAATACGCAGGTTTATGGGAACGACCGCGTCAGCGTGGGTGCAAAAATGAAAGCGCCCTCCCCAACGGTCGGGTTTCTGTCCACCGACGCGTGGTTTTTCGACTTGCGCGACGACTAATACCGGTGAGTGCGGTGACAGACGATTAAGAAGAACTCTTGTCGTCAGGCTTTTCGTTTGCTAAGGAAGGTTTGGCCGGCTCGTCAGAAGGTAGCGAATCTGAGGACGGATCTTCGTAAGCGAACACTACATCGTCTTCAGTTTCCGGGAGAATTCGTGAAGCTAAGCTACTGATGAATTCTCGCAATGTTCCGGGGGATTCGATTTGGGTATCTGTTTCAAGTGTGTCCGGGATCACAGATTCCAGGTGAATCACTTTTGCACTCGCACGGCGACAAGCGGGACACACGATCAGGTGCGAAGTAATTGAAGTCGCGCCGGGCTCCGAAATTCGGCCTTCAACGAACGCTACGATTGTGTCGGCGTCGAGGTGATCAACTTCGCTAAGGCGCAATGATTCGCGTTCGCGAACCTGCAGACGCTGAGCGATGCCCACGGCAATTTGTTCGTTCTGTTCTTTCGGACTCACCATGTCACTAAACTAACGGTTGCTCTTGGCGTCCCTGGTTGTTCGCGATTGATTGAACGTGGACGCCTGTGATTTTATTCTCACCGTCTGCCCCAGATCTTCCGTTGCCATTGCCATGCATAGTTCAATTTCTGCGCGCTTTAATCCATGTTTGTTTTGCAATTCTGCACAAAAAGCTTGAGCCACCTTCCGGTATGCCTTTTCGAGCCATCTCATGACGGTTGATTCGTGAACGCGTTCTGATCTTTTTTTCGAGCCGGCCGGCCCAGAGCGTTTGAACCATCGGCGCATGGGCGAGGTGGGACTCTCGATAATTCGGGCAATTTCTCGTAGCTTCAGACCATCCACATGATAGTACATAAGCAAAAGTGTCTCGTGAGGTTCAAGCTGAGTGAGTGACTGATCGAGCGCTGCCACGGTGGCAACGCGATAACGTTCGCGCACGATCTTCTCCAACATAAGTTCCTCGCTGGCCTGAACTGACGTTCGAGTTGACACCACGTCGCCCCCCTCATTCAATTCGGCACACTGATCAAGTGGGATTTCTGCTTCGCGTTGTCGATACAAGTCAACGAGCGCGTGCCAAATCACGGCGCGCAACCATCCGCGCAAAGTCCCGCGTCCAGTATATGTCCTGAATTTTGATTGGCGTGCGCCACCGGCGGTCGTCGTACCGAATAGCTCGGCATAAACAAAATCAATCGCTTCATCTGCCGCGACGCGATTGCCCACCAGGTGCCGCGCCACGCGATCGATATATGGTCGATAAGTCCGATCGAATTCCCACCAGGCGTGTTCGTTGCCTGCCGCACACCCCAATGACAGATAGAGATCGTTGATTTGCAGCTCACTTATGAACCGCCGAATTTCATCGACGGAAGGCGCTGAAGCATCGCCCAGCTTAAGCAGATATTTCCTGATTCCCCTGGCAACACCTTCAGTGAAGTCATCTATGGTTACGCCAAAGTTCGGATGCGCGTTGGTGCAATTTGCGTAGAGTTCCGCGATCTGACCTTCACACGCCGCCAAGTTTGGAAGATAACCTGCTTGAGGTTCAGCGTTGTGAGATGGCCCCTTGGTGCTCAATGTCGGCGTATCATATTGGTAAAGACGTTTGACGAGCAAGTGCTCGTCACCGACCAGTTGCGTTAGTCGCCGACAGTATAATTCGTGAAGAAATACACTGCGACGCACCCTGTTTTGTAAGTGAACTTGCAACGGTATATTCGGAAGCCTCGAGGAAGTACGTTGGCTCCTATGAAATCAGGACGGACGGAAAAAGGCGTTTTTGCCCAAAAATTCAAGTCAAATCTTTCCTGCGCAAAAAAAGTTTGTCGGTGCGTCTAGTCCTCTGTAAGACGATTGGTTCCGCTGGGAAGATGAAACATAGATCACTTCCAAAAGAGCAGCCGAATCCATCTGGAAATGGACGTTCTCTGAAACGTCTTTACTTCAATTAAGGAGAAACCAATGGCGATTTTGACTTCGACCCCGGGAGCGGGCAATGAGGTTAAGGTTTACGACGTTCCCGACGACGTTCTTTCGAAATACGCATTGTCAGGCGACAAAGCGGCCCAAATGTTTCCTGAAAGTGCCAAGGCCTCAGGCTCAGAAATTCCGAAAAGCAGTGGTGCTATGACTGCGACACGAGTGGAAAACGCCGAAAGTCTGGGCGAGGTCCAGGCGTACAGCGATATCTGCGTTTGCCGGCAATTGCTTTGCAACGCCTGGCAGTGCTGGTGGCATTACTACTACTGCTACTGTTAAGGCGCATATTCCTGCGATTTGGACACCAAATCCGCCGGTGGCTTACAACGATGCGCGTGGAGGGGGTGGAACAAGACCTGCGAGTTTCCGCCCCCTTTTTTTCGCTGTAGGCGACCGCGAGCCCACCCTCAGCCCAAAATCCACGAGCCTTGAGAGCCGAGCTACCCAGGACAAGCTGGCTCTTAAGGGCTTAATCCAATAAATCCCCCCAAGTCACTCTGAAAATCGAAAAAACTAATTAATTGACAGCCGTTCAACGCGGTTGCTATATTTTTTCGTGGCGCTTGTCGATTCCGCAAGACACCGTCGCACCACCAAAGAGCCTCACAAAAAACCGCGAACAATCCACCTTCGCTGAAGAAACCCGATTTCCGGCCCCCGGAATGACTCCAGGAAGGCCCAAGCATGTCTCTTCATTCTCTGTCCTTTGTTAACTTGCTGGTAATCGCCTGTCTTTTCGTCGCATTCTCAACAACATCACCCGCCCAACAACTCGCCGCGAACGAATTCGTCGCCAGTTATATTCGTTCCGGCTTCGTGCGTTCGGATTCGCCTGCACTCAATGAAGCTGAGGTGATTCAGCGATTTATCGAGACCGAAGTGAAACAACGCGAGGCGCTCAATCAACACACCTTTAAGCGAGACGTTCTGCTTCAGACAATCGGGCCAAACGGAGAGATCACCGGCGAATACATTCGTAACTCCCAGTTCCTTTTCGACGATAAAGGCAGACGTATCGAACGCGTGCTTTATCACCCTTCCTCAACGATCCACGAGATGCGCATCACGCGCGAGGACATTCAAGACCTGGCTGGCAGTCAACTGCTGGGCGTCGATATCACTGAGCTGCGAAAGTATCAATTTAAGGTTATTGGAAAGGAAACGCTTGGCGACAGGCAAGTCATCGGCATTGATGTAACACCTGGAATTCAACCAGATCCTGATCACATGGCCGACCGATTCTTTGTCGGCCGCATCTGGATTGATGCGAGGACGTCCCGGGTTGTGAAAACTGAAGGATTCGTGGAGCCTCAAGGCAAACAGCGCTTCCCACGATTCGAAACCTGGCGTGAACCGATTAATGCAGCATTCGTCTTTCCCACGCAGACCAAAGCCGACGACATTCTGCACTTTCCCACGCGAGATGTTCATTATCGCATCACCGTCCGTTACTACGACTACAAGTTGTTCGCGTGTGAAGTGAGCGTCAAGGAACTCGACGACGTCCCACCAAATCGATAACAGATCCGGGCAACGACAATGAAACTCTCATTAAGCACAATGATGCTTACAGTGGCGCTCACGTTTACGGTGGCGCACGGACAATCTAAGCAGGACACCTGTACCACGAACCGGAATGCTCCGCCCGCGAGCAGCTATCATTGGCCGATCGATGCGGAAGTAAAAGTTTACTTCGTGCGGGATATGTTCACGCCGGAACAGCGCGACGCTTTACTTGAGGTTATGAGGACCTGGACCGCGACTGAGGCCGTAACCGGTTCGGGAGTGAAGTTCGTGTACGCAGGTGAGAATGACGGTCCTACGCACTGTCGAAATTGCCTGACGGTGCGCCGGCGGGAAGTATACAAGGAAGACAAGCATCATTACGCTTTCTTCAACCCCATGGTGATGGATCCCACTGGTTTGCTCATATCTGCGTGGATTGACCTCGACGTAGGTACCAAGAGCCCGCGTGCAATATCAGGCTTTATGGCGCATGAAATGGGTCACGGTCTGGGACTGTGGGACTGCACTAAATGTAAGAAGAAGCAGACGATCATGAACGGGTTTCCTGGCGTAGATCGAGACAACGGTCTGCTGGGACCATCAACTTGCGATCTAGCCACGCTGCGAAACATTTACCAGAACGAGCGACAAGCAGTAGCTCGATCCAACTCTGCCAACTTGGGCGCCTCCCAATCCGCCACTGCTCTCCGCAAGAAATGAGCGGCCGCTGGTTTATGCACGAGACACTTCAAAAAGCGCTCATTGCCGGCGTTATAGGATTGCTGTTCACGACGACCGCGTTTAACTTGTCTGTGACGGCGCAAAAGCAAACTCCAACAACTCGTTGCGAAATCGGACGCAACGCCGCGGCGATTGGCTTCTGGACGTGGCCGGCAGGCACCCACGTTAACGTCTATGTTCGTCGCGGAGACTTTCGCCCTG
>Ga0126384_10001717_pt1 | contig 13090 bp, 13 predicted proteins | sample PanSoiMetPlot_36_FD_92543 | JGI IMG/M metagenome (GOLD analysis project Ga0126384, IMG submission 92543) | Tropical forest soil microbial communities from Panama - MetaG Plot_36 | ecosystem: Environmental > Terrestrial > Soil > Tropical forest > Bulk soil | place: Panama | collected 2016-02-17 | reverse complement strand
TTGTACAAGCAGAAAGCGCCGCTCCAGGGGTCGAACCAAGAAAAACTGCGGCAGGTCTTTCGCTCTGCGTTGGAAAATTGTCTCCGCATAGAAAAAGAACCCAACCTCATGGGCAAACTGAAATTCCGCGCCGAGGAAACCGAGATAACGATCAACGACCGCTTGATCGCACCAAACACAGAGGAGGCTCTTTTGGAACTCAAGGCGGATTTAGGCAAGTTCCTGGAGAAACTTTATCGCGGTTCAGATGTTTCTATGGAACGAAACGGCGATCCGCGGGAGTGTTTGAGCCTGAAAGTCAAGGCGAGGCAGCGTTTTGAAATCGCCGGACTAGTTGAGAATCTTTAACCAGAAATTAACTAACTAGCCATTCGCCACAGCAATACATGGGAGCAATGATGCTGGAAAGGGAACGAGAAGATTGGGCAATGAAAAGTGAAGCATTGGAGACGCTCTCGACCGAGGAGATCATGGCGTGGGCGTTTGACACGTTCCAGCCGCAAGTGGCCTTGGCTTCTTCTTTCCAAGCCGAAGAATCGGTTTTGATTGATATCGCGCAGCGCTTGAAAGTTCCGAACTTTCGGGTTTTCACTTTAGACACCGGAAGGCTGAATCAAGAAACCTACGATTGCATGGATGCGCTCAAGGAACGCTATGGCATTCAAATCGAAGTTTTCTTTCCGGATGCCCGACGCGTGGAAAACATGGTCAAAGAACACGGTCTAAACTTATTCTACAAATCGGCCGACCTGCGGAAGACCTGCTGCGGGATTCGCAAGATCGAACCCCTAAATCGCGCGTTGAAGGAACTAGATGCGTGGGTCACCGGGCTGCGGCGCGAGCAGGCAGTGACGCGCGCGCAAGTCAAGAAGATCGAAATTGACCGGGATCACGGCAACATCGTGAAGCTCAATCCCCTAGCGGACTGGACGCAAAAGCAAGTTTGGGACTACATCGCGGCCCACGATGTGCCATACAACAAACTCCACGATCAGGGCTTTTCAAGTATCGGCTGTGCGCCGTGCACAAGGGCGATCAAGCCATGGGAAGATGTCCGCGCGGGGCGATGGTGGTGGGAAAATCCTGAAGCCAAGGAATGTGGTCTTCACGTGAACAGCGAAACAATGAAGACGGCCGAAGCTCCAATGGATTGAGAGTACGACAACGGGTTTGAGTGTAGTGTTTCAGAAGTTCATTTGAAAAGGCCAAACGATGGCGGCAGCTGAAGTCGAACTCAAATTCCAGTTCGCGCCAGGCTTGTCCAAGATGCGCGCGGCATTCGATTATGCGCGAATTGCTTCCCCCTTTGAAAAAGGGGCCCGGGGGGAATCGGTTGAGAAGGTTATGACGAAGTAATTCGGAAAAGTGGAGCTAAACAGGAATTGTGTAGTGAACTTCAAGGGCAGGACACAACGAGGTTGGTCGCCTAAGTCCAAAAGATCGAAATTCGGAGATCACGTATGGGATACTATTCTGTTGCCCTCGACATGACCGGCCGTTTCACTGTCGTTATCGGCGGCGGAACGGTAGCGGAGCGCAAAGTAAAAGGATTGCTCGAGGCGGGGGCGGCCGTCACGGTTATTAGCCCGAGCTTAACCGCTCAACTCGCCCGCTGGGTGAAACAGGGTCGCATTAGCCATGTGGCGCGAAGCTACACACCCGGAGATCTTGCCGGCTACGAGCTGGCTTTTGTCGCCACGGATGATCCACGAGTGAACGCCGCGGTTTTTCGCGAAAGCAAGAAGCGCGGGTTGTGGGTCAACGCCGCCGACGATCCTGCGCATTGCGACTTCATCCTTCCTTCTGTACTGCGTCGCGGGGAACTCGCGGTCGCCGTGTCCACGGGGGGCAGCAGTCCGGCTTTAGCCAGAGCCATACGCGAGGAACTGGAAGCTTATTTCACCCGCGATTATGACGCTCTCACTCAAATCGTCACGGCCGTAAGGAAGGAATTGCGGCAACGATCCGTTACACCGCGTTCCGAAGCGTGGCATGGAGCGCTGAAAGGCGAGCTCCGCGCGCTGATTCGCCGTGGCGAATTGAAACGAGCCAAAACCTACCTTCTCGATCAATTGGGAGGAAAGCCGTGCTAGCAGGAAAGGTCTATCTCGTCGGTGCAGGCCCGGGCGATCCCGGTCTCATGACTGTCCGGGGAATGGAATTGCTGCGCAGCGCTCAGGTGCTCGTGTACGATCAGTTGGTGAGCCCGGCGCTTCTCGAGCAGGTTTGTTCCACGGCCATTCGGATTTACGTCGGCAAAAAGGCCGGCTGCCACTGCATTGCCCAGGAAGAAATCAATGACGTGCTGATCAGTCACGCTTGCCGTGGTTATGAAGTTGTGAGGCTCAAGGGCGGCGATCCGTTTGTTTTCGGACGCGGGGGGGAAGAAGCGGAAGCGCTGGCCGACGCGGGGATTCCGTTCGAAATTGTTCCAGGTGTGAGCTCCGCGATTGGTGTGCCTGCTTACGCGGGTATTCCACTCACCCACCGGAAGTTCGCGTCGTCGTTCGCCGTGGTCACCGGCCATGAGGCGCGCAAGACACGATCTTCTATTGATTGGGCCGGGCTGGCGACCGCAGTGGACACGCTGGTGATCTTGATGGGGTTGCACAATTTGCCCGCCATCGCCGCAAAGCTCATTGCTTATGGCCGTTCGCTGGAAACTCCTGTGGCCTTGATCCACTGGGGAACGACGAATGAGCAGGAAACCGTCATTGGTACTCTGGCGGACATCGTCGAAAAAAGCGCGCCGCTCAAAGCGCCGGTGCTGATCGTCGTCGGCGATGTAGTGAATCTCAGAAGTAAATTGGACTGGTTTGCGCCCCGCGCGGGGTCATCCGATGAAGTGTGGCCGTTGGGTGAAGCGGAATTGGTCGGCAACTAGGATTTTGTCGAGGAGATGGTGATGGAAGCCATTGCAATTGGCGAGTTAGACGGACACGGAACATCGGCGTCGCGCTTGGAACGTCAACATGCGGCGCGCCGAACAACTCATTCTGGGCGTCACGCGCTTACGCACCTGGAAGCTCTGGAGAGCGAATCCATCCACATTCTGCGCGAAGTCGCCGCAGAGTGTAGGAATCCGGCGCTGCTGTTTTCCGGCGGCAAGGATTCCATCGTGCTTTTGCGCTTGGCCGAAAAAGCGTTCCGACCGGCGCGCTTTCCATTTCCTTTGCTGCACATCGATACGGGCCACAACTTTCCCGAAGTCATCGCATTCCGCGACTACCGGGCAGCGGAGTTGGGCGAGCGCCTCATCGTACGCTCCGTGGAGGATTCTATCGCTCAAGGAAGAGTCATGCTCCAATCTCCCGATGAAAGCCGCAATGTCCATCAATCGGTGACACTTCTTGATGCCATCGAGGAGTTTGGGTTTGACGCCTGTATCGGCGGCGCGCGCCGGGACGAGGAGAAGGCCAGGGCGAAGGAGCGAATCTTTTCCTTCCGCGATGAGTTTGGTCAGTGGGATCCGAAGAATCAACGTGCGGAGCTTTGGAATCTCTACAACACGCGGGTTCGGCCGCGCGAGAACATCCGCGTTTTCCCCATCAGCAACTGGACGGAGTTGGACGTGTGGCGCTACATCGCCAGAGAGCGGCTCGATGTGCCGAGCATTTACTATGCGCATCGGCGCGAGATCGTTCGCCGGGGCCATGGCCTAATGCCGGTATCTCACCTCGTGCAGCCGAAAAATGGGGAAAGGGTGGAAGTCGTTTCCGTGCGCTTCCGCACGGTGGGTGACATGACCTGCACTTGCCCCGTGGAATCTACTGCCGCCACGGTGGACGAGGTCGTTGCCGAGACCGCCATAGCGAAAATCACGGAGCGCGGCGCGACACGCATGGACGATCAGACCTCGGAAGCGTCCATGGAGCTACGGAAAAAAGAAGGCTACTTCTAACCCGCGAAAATCCCAATCGGTTTGAACTATTTGAACGGCTGGAACCGCTTGAACGAAACGGTTGGTTCAAACCGTTCAAGCAGTTCAAGTCGTTAAAAGGGGAAGCGCGTTTGACTGCAAGAATTGATTTTCACCATAGCGAGCTGCTGCGATTCATTACCGCTGGTAGCGTCGATGACGGTAAAAGCACGCTGAGCGGCAGGCTACTACACGATTCCAAGGCTATTTTCGAAGATCAATTGTCCGCCGTGGAAAGAACCAGCCGGCGCCGTGGCGTTAAGGGCGTCGACCTTTCGCTGCTTACCGACGGCCTGCAGGCGGAGCGGGAGCAGGGGATCACCATCGATGTGGCCTACCGTTATTTTTCTACTCCCAAGCGCAAGTTCATCATCGCCGATACCCCGGGTCACGAGCAGTACACACGCAACATGGTGACAGGCGCTTCGACCGCGAATCTGGCGGTTATTCTCGTGGACGCCCGCAAGGGAGTGCTCACCCAGTCGCGCCGACACACCTATATTGCCAACTTGTTGGGTATCCCTCATTTGGTCGTGGCGGTGAACAAGATGGATCTCGTGGACTATTCGCAAGATGTGTTTCTCAGCATTCGCGAGGCATTCAGGCAATTCTCCGCCGGTCTCAAGTTTCGCGACGTCATCTGTATTCCCATCTCCGCGCTTCGGGGCGACATGGTGGTGGAGCGGGGCGAAAATCTTCCCTGGTATAAAGGACCTGCGCTGCTGGAACTACTGGAAGACATCGAGATCGAACACGATCTGAACCTCGACGATTTCCGCTTCCCGGTGCAATGGGTTTGCCGCCCGGCGAGCCTCGATCACCCTGATTTTCGCGGCTACATGGGGCGCATTGAATCGGGAACGGTGGCGGTGGGAGATCGGATCACCGTGCTGCCATCCGGCCGCTCCTCTGTTATCAAGGAAATCGTGACCTTCGATAACCGCCTGGAGCGCGCGTTTGCGTCCCAGTCGGTGACTCTCCTATTGGAAAATGAAATCGATATTTCCCGCGGCGATATGATCGTCAAAAACAACGACGGTGTGCGCGTGGCCCAGGAACTGGACGCCGATATTTGTTGGCTCAGCGATCAGCCCATTGATCTCCGGCGCAAATACGTGATCAAGCACACTACCAGGACGGTCAAAGCACTGATCGCGCGCATCGACTATCGCGTGGATGTGAATACGCTCAGGCGTAGCGAGGGCATCGCGGAGCTTGAGATGAACGACATCGCACGAGTGAGAGTAAAAGCGCAGCAACCCCTCGTCATTGACAGTTACGCCCGCAACCGAGCCACCGGAAGTTTTATCCTCGTCGACGAAGCAACGAATAACACCGCGGCGGCGGGCATGATTCTGTAAAACGCCCGCTGCCGCTTGCCGTGGCGCAGGCTTGCTCGATATAATCTCGCCGTTCATGGACCGAGAGTCGACAGCCAACCTCAAAGGGCTTACAGTCGTTTCTTTCGAGAGTCGCCGCGCCAAGGAGATGGCGGAACTCATCCGCCGCTACGGCGGCGAGCCCATCGTCGCCCCGTCCATGCGCGAAGTGCCGCTGAGCGAAAACCGCGCTGCTCTCCAACTCGTGCCGCAACTCGAAGCGGGACAATTCGACTTGTTGATCCTAATGACCGGGGTTGGCACCCGGACGCTGAATGAAGCTCTCTTAACGCGGTATTCCCAAGACAGGATCAGAGCGGCCTTCGAGAAAGCTCAGTTGATCGCTCGCGGGCCGAAGCCCCTCGCTGTGCTTAAGGAGTTGGAACTGCAAGCGGCAATCAGCATTCCGGAGCCGAATACATGGCGTGAAATTCTCACGACGCTGGAGTCCCGCACGGGCATCAGCGGTAAGCGCATCGCAATTCAGGAGTACGGCATTCCCAATAAGGAGCTTGTCGCCGGATTGGAAGCCCGCGGTGCGACTGTGGTTCCGATTCCGATCTATCGTTGGGCCTTGCCTGAAGACCTCGCGCCGCTGCGTCAGGCGATCGCAAAGGTTTCCGCTGGCGAAGTAGACATCGCGCTTTTTACCAACGCCACCCAAGTGGATCACCTGTTCAAAGTAGCGGCCTACGACAGGGGCGATAATTTCCTGCGTGACGCTTTCAAGCGCGTTGTCATCGGCTCCGTGGGACCGGTGTGCACACAAGCGCTCGAACAAATCGGTCTCAAGCCTGATGTCGAGCCATCTCATCCGAAGATGGGCTCCCTAATTGCCGAGCTGGCGGAGTCGGCTAGACGTCTGGTCGAGGCGAAGCGCGGAAAATAGATCCTTCAGCTCGAACGTTTCTTGCCTTTTTGTTCCCAGGACAGTGGGCTGAAAGCGTGACTTTTGTCTTTACTGGACCGTATCTGGACCGAGATTTCTCAGTGGGTTAGAATGGTAATCTTATGTATCTCTTTATTTTCTAGTTTACTAAATTCAGCTTGACTGCCTGCAGGTTTGGCCATATGTCTCTGTTTGTTTTTCACAGGCACAGAATGCGAGAACACCCTCTTGGAACTCTTGTCGCAGTGATTGTTTCAATCGCATGTCTTTGTCCCTTCGCGGTTCATGCCGCGCAGGCAAAAAAATTGCGCTTGGCGTTCAGCGCGCTGGCTTACGCCAATCCACCGTTTTGGATCGCTCATGAGCTGAAACTATTCGAAAAGTACCGACTGGATTCAGAGCTGGTCTACGTGGGCGGCTCTCGACCGATCCAAGCGATGCTCGGCGGCTCCATCGATGTTTCGCAAGTAGGAGGCGCCGCCACCGTCGCCGCCATTGCGCAAGGCGCTGAAGTTGCGATACTCGGCACTGTGTTTACCCGTCTTACCTTTGCGATTCACGCCGGCCCGCAGATCAAGCAGATCAGCGATCTCAGAGGCAAGACGGTGGCGACAGGCGCCATTGGCGGAAACAGTTATTTCGCCGGACTGCTTTTCCTTTCGAAGTTTGGTTGGGTTGCTAACCGGGACGTGGGACTCATGACGGCCGGAGGCTCGCCGGAAGTTTTGGCCGGGTTAGCCCAGGGAAGATTTCAGGCCGGTGTGCTGACGCCGCCAACGACAACCATGGCAACGAGGATGGGCTTTCGGGAGATTTTTGATCTCGCCAGACTGGAATTTCCTTTCCCGGTAATTTCCGTCGTCAGCACGCGGAAATATATCGATGCGAATCCCGAAGTGATTCGAAACATATTACGGGCGACGGCAGAAGCGATTTATCTGTATAAGACGCAGCCTGAGCTAACGCTTCCGGTAGTGGCGAAGTACATGCGCGTTTCCAAGGATGATCCCGCGCTGCGGCAATCGCAGGAATCTCTTGGCAAGCATATGAATCAAAACCTCACGCCGTCTCTGGACGGAATCAAGTTTATCTTGGACTTCCTAGCTGAGCAGCGGCCGGCGCTCAAGGCGAAAAATCCGCCGGATTTCGTTGATCTACGATTTGTCCGCGAACTCGAAGAAGAAGGTTTCTTCAAACGGTTTGCGGCCAAATAGACAGGATGTGTCATGCGTGTTGCAGATGCAGTCGTTGATATTTTGAAAGCGGAGGGAGTGAAGTTTGTCGCTGCATTGCCAGGCGACGACATACTCCCTCTATTTGACGCGTTCCATCAGAAAAAAGACATTCCGTTAATCCTCACACGCCATGAGCAGGCCACGGTGTTTATGGCCGACGGTTACGCGCGCAGCAGCGGCGAGCCGGGCGTGGCGATGGTCACGAAAGGGCCGGGCCGGTGCAACGCCTTCACGGCCATCGTGAACGCATACACCGATTGCGTTCCACTCGTCGTCATCTTCGGACACAGCTCCCGCAAGCAGCTTGCCAAGGGAATGCTGCAGGAAGTTCCTTACCTGGAAACTTTTGCCTCGATGGCGAAATGGGCGTTCAGCGTTCCTGCTCCCGAACGGGTTCCGGAAGTATTCCGCCGCGCCTTTACGCTCGCTCGTTCGGGACGTCCCGGCCCGGTGATCATCGAGATTCCTCAAGACATCAGCATGGCACAGGCTGAGCTTCCGCCGTATCAAAAAATGCGGCGCGTTCGGTTCGGCCCGGATCCCGAAGACGTGGATACGCTGCTCGGACTCATGCAGCAATCCAAGCGTCCGCTGATTTATGCGGGCCGGGGCGCCGTCTGGTCCGGCGCAACGGACGATCTCGTCAAAGTCGCGGAGGCTTACGCTCTTCCCGTGATGGCCACCTTGCCGGCCAAAGGCGCTATGCCGGAGGATCATCCATTGTGTCTCGGGCTCGGCGGCTATCCGCGAGCGGTTTACAGCACGGGACAAGCGAAGAAATTTGCTGAAGAGGCGGATCTCGTCATCGCTTTAGGTTGCAGCTTCCGGCAACACGCCACGTCAAGCTGGTTGCCCAAGCCCGCGCACGCGAGGTTGGTCCAAGTCGATGTCGATCCGGCGGAGCTGCACAAGAATTACGCCGCCGATTTGGTAATGCTCTCGGACATCAAACTGTTTTTGCGAGCAGTGCTACAACGAGGAATGCAAAAGTTAGGCGGCTGGCGCAAAGGTATGGCGGGAGCCGTGGCGGAGGAGATCCGCGAGCTTAAAGGGGAATGGATGGACTCGTGGAATCAGCGGCTAACATCCGATGAGGTGCCCATAAATCCTTACCGCGCGTGTTGGGACATCGCTCAGAAGCTCGATCGCCGCAAGACAATTCTGCTTCACGATGCCGGGGTCACGCGCGCCTATGTATCGCACCATTACGAAGCGCTGTTTCCCACTGGCTTCATCGGCTTCGGCGGCACGAGCGCAATGGGTTGGTCGGTGCCGGCGGCCATGGGCGCGAAGCTGGCTCACCCCGACAGGACTGTGGTTAATGTTACCGGAGACGGCTCGTTTGGCTTGACCGGCATGGAGATCGAGACTGCGGCGCGCAACGGTATCAAGACGCTGACGGTCATTTTGAACAACGAAAGCCTCGGGGCGAGCCGGGAGACTCTGCATGAACGCTTCAAAGGACATGAAATCGGCATTTCCCTCAAAGGCGATTACGCCGGGATGGCGCGCGCGCTGGGGGCTTATGGCGAGCGCGTCGATAAGCCGCAAGATTTGCAACCTGCGCTGGGTCGCGCACTGGCATATCCGGGACCGGCGGTGTTAGAGGTTGGTGTGAAGCCGTTGGAACCGAGACCGTGGAGGTGAGAAGGCGAAATTAAAAACTAAAAAGTAAAAAATCGACAACTAGCCAAAGAAAGTGAAGGCATAACATGCTCTACAATAGAGACCGTTTACTTGCCTTGATGGATAAACATGATTTAGCCGGAGTCGTCGCGGCGACGCCGGAGAACATTTATTACTTGAGTGGCCATGCGTCCTGGAGCCAAAACGGCTATCGCTATGGTGGCTCGCAGGTCTATGTTGTCTATCCCCGCGACCCCGCGAACTCTCCGGCTTTGCTGATTCCAAGCGGCGATGTCGCTTATGCGGCGCTCGACGAGGTTTGGCTCAAGGAAGTTTACACCTACGGTCGTTCCCGCAAACACGAGATTCCTGATCCCAACAAGCTCGGCAAAGAGGAAAAACGCATCCTCGATCTCACCAAAGGCGAACCCAAAGGCCCAAGCGCCGAAAAGGCTCTCGCTCAGCTCATCAAAGATAAAGGAATCGGCAATAGCCGCATCGGCATGGACCATTTCGCCATTCCGCTGACGATCTACGAAAAGATCGCGTCGTTTCTGCCGGAGGCCACGCTCTTACCCGCATCGATGTTCTTCCGCTACGTGCGCATGATCAAGGTGCCCGCTGAAATTCAGCGACTAAGTGAGTCGGCGGCGCTCAATGAACAGGCGATCAATGCCATGCTGCGGGCTGCGGAGCCTGGCGTGAAAGAGAGCGAGCTTGCCGGTATCTACAAGGGTGAAGTGGCCAGGGCCGGCGGACAGGTCTATTGGATGCACATGAATGTCAGTCGCGGCGGAAACTCCCCCGTGATCAAAGATCGGGTTTTGCAGAAAGGGGATATTTTTCGCGTTGACATGGGATGCTCTATCAATGGCTATCATGCTGATGTTTGTAAATCCGGCTGCGTGGGAGCGGAGCCCACCGGTGACCATCGCAAGCGCTATGATGCGGTACAGGCAGGCGTACTTAAGGCCGTGGATAAGCTCAAGCCCAGCGCTCTTCCGCAAGACCTCTTCGAGACAATGGTCCAGGGCGTGCGTTCTGCTGGAATTCCCAACTATTCGAATTTTTTTCTCGGCCACACCATTGGTCTAGAAGCGAGGGAGTTTCCATTTATTCTTGGACCCGCGGAGGACATTGACGATCCCTTCTTGCCGAATACGACTAATGTTCCCATGGAACCCGGCATGGTCGTTAACCTGGAGGCGTCCAGTCAGATAATGGGCTGGGGATCCGTGCAGGTCGAGTACACCTTGGCGGTGACAGAAAACGGGCGTGAACATCTGATCAAGCCGAATCAAAAGTTGTTCACGCTGCCGTTACAGTGAGGACGATCAACCGCAAGTACTAGACTCTTGGTTGGGGAAGAAAGTAGGGCAAGCAACAAACTTTTATAACCGCTTCTTCGAGACAGCAATTCGCGGGGAGTTCTCCGTGAGAAGCCGCGGGTTTCTAACATGGAAGAAGTAACGAGTCCCGCAGGGACCTTCGGGGGCTTCAAAATCGAGTCTTACAATCAATCGGATGGGAGATTATTGGCGGAGTATTGGTATTCTCCCACCGTTAAGTGGCTTGTAAAAATAAAGGAAACGCTACGAGACGGCGTGCGCGAAGAAGAGCTGGTGAGTTTTACGGTTGATTGATAGGGGTGGCAATAAAAAGGAATCGTTCCCAAAGGTAAAAAGACAAACTAATGATGGCGTCCGCCGAAAAGGAAAGGAAGGTTTTAGCCCAATGAATGAGCAATACGCCGCGATGATCATGGGTTTTCCATTATTCAGCGGGTTCACCTTGCAGGGCGCTCAGATGCTACTGGAGTCTGGCGAAGTGAAGCAGTACAGGCCGGGGGAAGTACTGCTGAGGGAAGGGGATGCCGCGACATTTGTCCTCCTCGTTCTCACTGGGACCATGCAGGTTTTCGTCGAGCGCCGGCACCGCGACTTGATTTTAAACGATGTGGGGCCGGGCACCATATTGGGCGAATTGGCTGTCCTATGCGGCATTCCGCGGTCGGCTTCGATACGCGCCGGAGAGAACGCAGCGGTTCTGGAATGGAGCGCCACGACTTTTCGCAGCTTATTGCTCCGTGATGTTTTTTTGTCGGAACGGATCTTTAGAGAATCGCTACGAACTTTGATCGAGAAAGAACGCTCCCTGATCGATTCACTAGTCCGTGCGCAAGGTGGTAACAACTAAGACCCGTAGAAGAAGCTGGGCTTCACCCAATCGACTTGATGCAGGCTATTCGCCGAAGGGAGCGTAGGGAAATTATGAAAAGAGGCTTGATTGTAGTTTTCCTTATGGCGGTTTTCCTATGCGATTTCGGCTTTGCCGATGCGCAGAGGCTAACCACGGGTTACATATCCAAGAACCTCGACTATCTGCCCTTCTTCATTGCACTGAAGAAAGGTTTTTACGCTAAGGAAGGAATCCAGGTCGATCTGGTCAGCATCGGGCGTGCCGACGTCCAACTTCAAGCTTTGGTTGCGGGCGAGCTTAACTTCGCCAACATGAACGCCGACAACATCATCATCTGGGATGAAAGGACAAACGGCAACCTAAAGGTCGCGGCGGGGTCGAGCAACGCGGCACCCTATCTTTTGGTTGGCGCCAAGAACATCAAAAAAGTGGAAGATCTCAAAGGACAAAGACTCGGCGTCGCAGGCCTAACGGGAGGAGCAACTTCGATTTTGCTCGCTTACATGAAGAGCAAGGGTTTGATCTATCCGCGAGACTTTTCCCTCGCGCTCGTCTCCGGAGGGACACCCGCGCGCTTGAGCGCTCTAGAGAGCAACGCCATCGCCGGCGCGGTGTTGGGCATTCCCTTCGGCGACATCGCGGTTGACAAAGGCTTTACCAAGTTGGGCGATACCACGGAGGTCATTTCCAACTATCAATTCAACAACATCAACATCAGTCCGAGTTGGGCGGAGAAGAACCGGCCGGCGGTGGTAAAGTTTATAAAGGCCCATATCCAGGCGCTGCGCTGGATTCACGATCATCCCGCGGATGCCGCTGACTTTCTCACTAAGGAGTTCGGCCTCCAGGCGCCCTATGCCCGGCGCGGCATCGACTACTACACAAAAAATAAAGTCTATCCGATCAATGGCGACGTGACGTTATCCGGATTGAAGGCGAACATCGAAGTGCAAGCGCAAGACGGCATCATCAAAGGAGCTTTGCCGCCGCCGGAGAAGTATATTGATTTGACCTATCTGCGTGAAGCGCAGAAAGAACTCGGGCTACAGTAGATCCAGGTCCGCGGATCGAGGAGATAATTCAAACTCCAACGCTATCGATCGAGCTCCGGGTAATGGCGAAAGATGCCTTGTTGGTTGAAAGGCAAGCGCCGCTCCGACGCCAGGTAGGCGGCAATTCGGGAGCGGGACGAAACGCGATTGTGGAGCGCCACCAAGCGCCGATGTTTGGGCTCCAGTTTTGCCATGGTGCGCGGAAAGGCATAGCGAAGGCCCGCAATCATCTGAAATATAGATAGATCGACGTAAGATACTGCCTCACCTAAAACATACTTGCTTCCTTTCGGATTACGCTTGAGCACGTCCTCGAAGTAACCCAGGAACTTAGGCAAACGTTCGGCTGTAAAATCCGCGGCGCGGCGTTTGGCTTCACGCTTCTGATCCTCATAGTAAAAGCCGCCGCCGATCGGGTGGTGGGCGTCATGGACCTCAGCGACCCAATCCGCAATGGTGAGCTGTAACTGATGGGCCCAGAGCCGGCCCGCTTCGTTTTTTGGCACGAGGCCGAGACGCGGACCGAGATAGAGTAGAATGTTCGCAGTCTGCGCGATCACGAGATTACCGGCCTTCAGGAAAGGCGGTGCAAACGGCGGCTGTTTCGCGATGCGGCTCTCCAAAAAGCGCATCATCGCCGCCATGCCGGTTTTTTTGACGCGAGCGACATCCACATAATCCGCGCCCGCGTCTTCCAACGGAAGCCGGACAAATTCACCGCGGCCCTGTATCTCGGGCCAGTAGTACAACTCGTAACGCATGCGGATTCCCCCTCTGCAGCAGAGATTTTG
>Ga0126384_10001716_pt1 | contig 13091 bp, 10 predicted proteins | sample PanSoiMetPlot_36_FD_92543 | JGI IMG/M metagenome (GOLD analysis project Ga0126384, IMG submission 92543) | Tropical forest soil microbial communities from Panama - MetaG Plot_36 | ecosystem: Environmental > Terrestrial > Soil > Tropical forest > Bulk soil | place: Panama | collected 2016-02-17 | reverse complement strand
GCTCAGCCTCTGCGGCGAGGCGAACAAATCAAGGCTATCGCCGATGCCTGGGGTACGCCGACGTACGCCCTGCATCTCGCTGCCCGGTTGCGAGAATTGGCGGAGGTTAACCTCCCTGGTGTCTACCACGTGGTCAACGAAGGCAACGGAGTTACTTACGAAGAGTTCGCGCGAGCAGTCGTAGAGGAAATTCTTGGCGACCAATCCCAGGTAAACCCGATTCTGTCGGCAACCCTTAACCGGCCAGCTCCCCGCCCGCGAAACTCCCGGCTCAAATGTCTTATGTCCCCTAAAGTGGGCCTTTCTCCCCTGCCGGACTGGCGCGATGCCCTGCGTCATTTTTGTAACGCGATCTGATGATTTGCGATGGCGTTGCCGATGCTCAATCCAGGAGCCGATCGACAGTTTTGCGATACAAAACCTTAAAAATGGCCTTCCCCTGGGCCTGTCTAAGGCTTGCCACATAAGATTTGTCTGCTATTATTTTGCTTTCGGCAGTCAGCCAAGCGAGGTCTAACGAAATAATGTCCCAAGACAATCGGCTACTACCCATGTCGTCGGCGATTGAACGTGGTTTGGATCGTCCGCTAAGTGATATCGCGCAATCAAAACCATACGGAATTTCCGCAACCGAACCCACGAACATCCGCGATTACTTGCACGTGGTTCTGAAGCGGAAGTGGTTGATCCTGAGCCTGGTCCTGGTAATCACTTCATTGGTAACCATCCAGATGGCTCGCCAGCCCTCCATTTACGAAGGGGCCACCACCATTCGCATTGAGGCGCGACCAAGAAGCGTTTTGCAGACCAAGGATCTGGTCATTAACAGCGGCACGGATCCGAACTTCTGGGGTACACAACTAAAGCTACTCGGAAACCCGTTACTGGCGCGTCAGGTAGTCTTAACCCTCGACCTGCAACACAATCCGAATTTCTTTGGCGGTCAGAGTCAGGGAGGCATCTTCTCATCGCTTCGTCGAGCTTTCGCGCGAAATAAGAGTGAATCGGGTTCTTCAACGCCCGGCGAGCTCAACATAGTTGGAGAGAATGAGCTCAAAGAGCAGGGGTTAACTGAGCTACAACTAGCGCAGCTTGAGCCTTACGAGGATGCCATCATTGCCGGCGAGACTATCGAACCCCAGGTGGGGACGAATCTTGTAGACATCAGGTTTCGTCATAGCGATCCCGAGCTCGCGCAGCGAATTGCCAATACGCTGGCGGAAGTGTTTGTCAGTAATAACCAGGAACGAGGCACGACCGTTTCCACGAAGGCGGAAGAGCTGCTGGCCAGTAAGGTTGCCGAATTTCAACGCCGCGTGAAGGACGATCAGGACGATCAATTGGCTTTTGCGCGCGAGAAGAATATTCCATTGACGATCGATCCGGCCAAAGATGTGGAGGCCGCGAAACTCGCAGCGCTGGCTAATCAATTGCTCGCCGCACAGAATGAAAGAAAGAACCTTCAGGCAGCTTACGAATCAGCCAGAGGGGCATCGGATCAATATAGCGTTCCTGATGTACAGACTTCGCAGCGTATCGACCGTCTGCGAGAAAGAATTTCAGAACTCAAAGAGAAGCGGGATGCTTTGCTGGTGGTCTATACGAAGGAGTGGCCTGAAGTTAAGAAGCTCGATGCTCAAATTGCACCACTCGAAGGCGAGTTGCAAAAGGCTCCAAACGAAGTCGTTTCATCGATGAAGAGCAAGTACGAGGCGGCGCTGGCGCGTGAAAAGATGCTGCAGCGATCGTACGATGCACAGCATGCAACCACTTCGGAGCAAACGCGGTTTCAGATCGAAATGGCTGCCAAAACGCAGCAGCTCGAAACCGACAAACAGTACCTGAATACGTTACTCCAGCGGCAGCGCGAACTTGATGTCACGAAGGGAGACCGACCGAACGAAGTCAGCATCTCCACTTACAGCCGTTTGCCCAAGGAGCCAATTGGGCCGGCTCGAGTGCGAAACATCGCCCTGGCATTTATCGTGTCACTGGTCGCAGGCATATGCCTGGCCTTCCTGCTTGATTTCCTCGACGATACGGTTAAGTCGATTGACGATGTCGATCGTTATATTCACCTGCCGGCTTTGGCTTTGATCCCTGCGAGTCGTCAGGAGCGCCCACGCCTGCGCGGGATGGCCCCATCGCCCGGATCTCCGGGAGAGAGTACGGCGCTGGCGATGACGGACGATGTGCGCTCTCCCATCGCTGAATCCTATCGACACCTGCGTACGTCGTTATTGCTCTCGTCCGCCGGGCAGCCACCAAAGACAATCCTGGTTACCTCGAGCCAGCCATCGGAAGGTAAGACCACGACCGCAGTCAACACGGCGTTCATGCTTGCACAAACCGGCGCCGAAGTATTGATCATCGACTGCGATTTGCGGCGGCCGAGACTGCACGCACATTTTGAAGTGCCGAATGCGGGGGGCTTGACGAACCTGCTTTCAGGCGATGCTGATATCGATTCATACATTAAAACTTATGATCGCCAATCCAATCTCAAGATCCTGACATCAGGTCCAGTGCCACCGAATCCAGCGGAATTATTGGGTTCCGACGAGATGAGGCGATTGCTGGCGCAACTTGGAACCAGGTTCGCCCACATAGTTGTCGATTCACCGCCGACAATTTCTTTCACGGACGCTTCGATTTTGTCGACGATGGTGGATGGCGTGGTGCTGGTGGTCCACGGCGGACGCAGCTCGCGCGCCGTGGTCCGTCGAGCCAAGCAACAGCTCATTGACGTCGGCGCCCATATTTTTGGCGTGGTGCTCAACAATGTGAAGTTGGAGACGCAGGACTACTACTACTCCGGCTACTATTCAAACTACTACTACCCCGCCGAGGATGAAAACGAACCGCAGGAGTCAACCACCGGTGCACAGGCGCAGGGTTCTGGCGGATGATAGGACAGTTTTGTCAGATTGCGCCCGATGTGAAACTGGGCCATGACGTAAGCATTTTTCATTTCGTCAACCTGTACGGCTGCGAAATCGGCGACGGTAGTAGAGTAGGATCATTTGTTGAGATTCAGAAGGGCGCTCGCATCGGCCACAACTGCAAGATATCGAGCCACACATTCATCTGCGAAGGCGTGACGATTGAAGACGAGGTCTTTGTCGGTCACGGCGTAAACTTCATTAACGATAAGTACCCGCGAGCGACCACAGCTGCCGGTACGCTGCAAACGGACAGCGATTGGCAGGTGTCCACGATTGTCGTGCAGCGCGGCGCCAGCATCGGCACCGGAGCCACCATCCTGGGTGGCATATCGATTGGTCCGCGCGCCATTGTGGGTGCAGGGTCTGTCGTGACCAAAGACGTGCCTGCCGATACCATCGTTGCCGGAAATCCCGCCCGGATTATCCGCACGCTTAAAGCCGATTAGAAACCGAATCCTGAGTGCGTCCGGCCAGTACCGACCGAACTAACAACCGAAGTGAGCGTAAAGATCAACGTTGGTGTAATAGGCTGCGGCTACTGGGGCCCTAACCTGCTTCGCAATTTTGCCGAGAATGAAATGGCCGACTTGCGTTGGATCTGCGACCTCGATGTCCAACGGGTGAGCGCCATGGGCCGACGGTATCCGGCCGCGAAGCTCTCTGGTAACTACAAAGAACTACTCGCCGATCCTGCTCTTGATGCGGTGGTAATTGCGACACCGGTCGGGACGCATTATTCGTTCGCGCTGCAGGCGCTTGAAGCCGGCAAGCATGTGCTCGTAGAGAAGCCGTTGACAGCTCGCGTGGTGGAGGCAGAGCACCTGGTTGAGCGCGCCGATCGTCAGGGCCTGACACTGATGGTCGATCATACATTCGTTTACACCGGCGCCGTGCGCAAGATAAAAGAGATTGTTGACCGCGGCGATCTTGGTGACCTTCTTTACTTCGACGCGACACGTATTAATCTCGGCTTGTTTCAGGATGACATCAATGTGGTTTGGGACCTTGCGCCTCACGATCTGTCAATCATGGATTTCGTGATCGACCGCAAGCCTCAGGCAATTTCAGCGATTGGCAGTTGCCACGTCAAAAAGGGTATTGAGAACATCGCCTATCTATTGCTGATGTTCCCGGATGAGTTCATCGCCCACTTTCACTTTAATTGGCTTTCACCCGTCAAGATTCGCCACACCTTGTTGGCCGGGAGCCGCAAGATGGTCGTGTATGACGATATTGAGCCGACCGAAAAAGTACGCGTTTACGATAGTGGTGTAACGACGACAGAGCACGTAAACTTGCGTGACCGCGAAGCCGATTACCGCACGCTCGTGAGTTACCGGACCGGCGATGTGTGGGTTCCCAAGCTGGATTCCACCGAAGCGTTAAAGTACGTCTGCCAGGAGTTTCTGACCGCAATCAACGAACGCCGCGAGCCGCTGACTGACGGAAATGCAGGTGTCCGTGTGGTGCGATTGCTCGAGGCAGCACAGGAATCGATCAACAACGGTGGAGCGGCGATAAAACTTTAGAACCTAATTGATTTTGTATTTATGACCACAACTAAAACGGCAATGAATATTCCCCTGATTAACCTCAAGGCGCAATTCACTCCGTTGCGAGCCGAAATGCTCAAGTCGCTCGAGCGCGTTCTCGACTCGCAGCAATTTGCGCTGGGGCCTGAGGTGAAAGCGCTGGAACAGGAAGTGGCTGCCTATTCCCAGGTGAAGCACACGCTGGGTTGTTCCTCCGGTTCGGATGCGTTGTTACTCGCGCTCATGGCGCTTGACGTGAAGGTCGGAGACGAAGTTGTGACTGCTTCGTTCACTTTTTTTGCGACTGGAGGCGCCATCGCTCGATTGGGAGCACGACCAGTGTTCGTAGACATCGATCCACGAACCTACACGATGGATCCCAAGCGTGTTGAAGCTGCGATCACAGAGCGGACGCGAGCCATCATTCCCGTTCACATGTACGGCCAGTGCGCAGACATGGATCCACTGCTCGAGATCAGCGAGCGCCATGGTATTCCCATCATTGAAGACGCTGCCCAGGCAATCGGCGCTACCGATCGAGGGCGCCATGCCGGCTCGATGGGTCGGATTGGTTGTTACAGTTTTTATCCGACAAAGAATTTAGGTGCGGCCGGCGACGCAGGCATGGTTACCACAAACGATGATGCGTTAGCAGAACGGCTGCGAGCGCTACGAGTACATGGCGGGTTGACTGAATACCATCACGCAGAAGTAGGCATTAACGCGCGCCTGGATGGTTTTCAGGCTGCTGTGTTGCGCGTCAAGCTGCCTTATCTCGATGAGTGGGCGCGCGCGCGGCGCGAGAAGGCGGAACGATACCAGCAACTATTCGACGCCGCCAACTTGCCGTTTGGAGTTACAACTCCATTTGTTCGACCTGGTGCGGAACATGTCTATCACGTTTACAACGTGCGAGTCGCAGATAAGCGAGACGCGTTGATGGTGCACCTGGCAAGCTGCGGCGTTGGCACCAAGGTCTATTATCCGGTTCCCTTGCACCTGCAACAGTGTTTTAGTTACCTGGGTTACCGCGAGGGCGACTTGCCTGAAAGTGAACGGGCTGCGCTCGAATCGTTCGCACTGCCGGTCTATCCGGAACTCACCAACGAAGAGCAGGATTACGTCGTCGACTGTTTCAAGACGTTTGCGGAATGAAGATTAGCCGCTGATAAACGCGGATAATACGGATCTGAAAAAGACAATGGCCTACGGCTTTTTATCGGTTTTTTCAGATCCGTTCTATCCGCGTTTATCCGCTGCTAATTTATGCCGTCGCGGTTTCGAGGCGTTCGGCGGTGGCGGCGACAATCTCCTCCATAATACGCTTTAGATCGTAACGATAACTCCAGCCCGGGTAATCCTGCTGGAATTTTCGCACGTCGCTAATCCACCAGATGTGATCGCCCGAACGCACCTGATCCGATAGAACGTAATTCAACTCACGCCCGCACAACTTCTCCGTGTAATCGATTGCCTCCAGCATCGAACAATTGCTGTGACGCGAGCCGCCCATGTTGTAGACCGCGCCCGGAATCGGATTTTGGAAGAAGTGCCAGAACGCATTGACCAGATCGTAGGAATGAATGTTGTCCCTGACCTGTTTCCCCTTGTAGCCGTAGATAGTGTACGGCTTTCCTGACATGGCACACTTCACCAGGTAAGCGAGAAACCCATGCAACTCAGCCCCGGAGTGGGCCGGACCAGTGAGACAGCCACCGCGGAACGTCCCAGTCTTGAGCCCAAAGTAGCGACCATACTCCTGCGTGAGTATGTCTGCGGCTACTTTGCTGGCGCCAAACAAACTGTGCTTCGACTGATCGAGACTCATCGATTCATCGATACCATGTTCGTAGTAAGGATGTGACTCGTTTACTTCCCAGCGCGTGCTCTTTTCGACTAACGGTAGCGAGTTGGGAAGGTCTCCGTAGACTTTGTTCGTCGAGGTGAAGATAAACGTCGCCTCGGGACAGTGCTGCCGTGTCGATTCCAGCAATACCAACGTCCCGTTCGCGTTGACTGTAAAATCCGTAAAAGGCTCGCGCGCGGCCCAGTCGTGACTCGGTTGGGCCGCGGTATGGATAACGAGTTCAATGTTTCCGCCCAGCTCGGCGAAGAGTTCGCCAACGGCTGCTTCATCGCGTACATCAAGAGCATGATGGCGGAAGTTTTTCAGGTCCTTCTCAAGTTGTTTGCTGTTCCACTCAGTGGAGCCATCTGCGCCAAAGAAGTAGGCCCGCATGTTATTGTCGATGCCCACCACTTCCATCCCCTGCTCGTGAAGGAAGCGAGCGGTCTCGCTGCCAATAAGCCCTGCTGATCCCGTGACCACTGCTACAGACATTTAGTTTTCCCTTTCGTCACTCGAATCTAGACCATCTTCCGCAAGGCCGCAAGCAGGGCGGTATGTCGACACCAACAGTGAGATGGACTTGCCGCGGATGAATGCGGATGACACAGATCTGATTAGCTGTTGTTTATTGCTTCAGATCCGTGTCATCCGCGCTTATCCGCGGCTAAATTCCGCTTTGTTGGGCCGTCGAGCCGATTGGGCTAAGTCGCTTACACTGCAATCGTTGTAGTAAGATGAGGCATCCACCATATGAGCAATAATCCAAATCAAGACCAGCCTGTAGTCTCGGTCGTGACGCCTACCTACAATCAGGCTGATTTCCTGAGAGACACGCTCGAGAGTGTTCTGGACCAGGATTATCCGCATATCGAACATCAGGTGATTGATGATGGCTCAACAGACTCAACGCCACAGATTCTTGCCGAGTACGCCGACCGCATTGCCATCGAGCGCCATGAAAATCGTGGCCAGACACCAACAATCAACAAAGGCTGGGAACGCGCCACGGGCGACATTCTTACCTGGCTGAATTCAGACGACACGTTTCTGCCGGGCGCCGTTTCCAAGGCGGTGGAATACTTCGAACAGCATCCCGATGTCGACATCGTTTTTGGAGATACACTGTTCACGCAGCCGGACGGTTCCACTATCGAGCGTTCCAAACCGCGAGCGGAATTCAACTACCGGACATTCGTCCTTCAGTGTGAGAATCCAATCGCGCAACCTTCCGCATTCATCCGGCGCGCGGTAATCGACGACATTGGACTGCTCGATCCGAAGTTTTATTACTTTATGGATTGGGATTTCTGGCTGCAAGCCGGAATTCGTCATCGCATCGCGTACACTCCGCAGCTGTGGTCAACATACCGGCTCCATGAGAACTCGAAAACGATGGCGCAAGCTAATAAGGCAGCTCCCGAACTCGAGTACATGTATCGGAAGTTCTTTGCGCGAGACGATCTTCCGCAAGAGATTCGTGCGCTTGAGCGCCGCGCCATGATGAATATGTTCTTCACCAGCGGCGGGTATTACCTCGAGGCCCACAACACAAAGGCTGCCACGCGCATGGCTTTCAAAGCTCTGGGCAGCAACGTTTCATCGAGCTATCGTCCCGAAGTGCTGCACAAGTTTCTGTACTGCGTTTTCGGCGGCCGTTCGGTCTACCAACGCACGCGCACCGCTTATCACAGAGCTATCGTAAGTGATGGCTAAGAAACTCAACTTCTCCGCTGAACGATCATGCGCATGCCGAATTTTGGTCGGAGAGTGATGACTGGTCGCAGTGCGATCACCTGATCAGGCACCAGCCGCATCTGCCACTGTTGAGCAATTGTGGCCAGTAACAGAATCCCTTCCATCCACGCGAAGCCTTCGCCAATGCAGCGCCGCGGTCCGCCGCCAAACGGAAAATAAGAGAACTGCGGTCGCTGCTCGCGAGCCTCGGTTGTCCAACGCTCGGGATCGAATCGATTAGGTTCAGGAAAATAGCGCACGTCGTGATGCATCACGAACTGGCTCATCAAGACCAGCGAGGGTTGCGGAACCGTGTAACCGCCAATCTCAACATCGGCTAGTGCCATTCTTCCGAGCGCCCAGGCCGGTGGATAGAGCCGCATCGATTCCGCCAGCACGTGTTCCGTGTACACCAGACTGGGCACATCAGTCACTGTCGGCAACCGTCCACCCAACACTTCACCAACCTCAGCATGCAACTTCGCCTCAGCGTCTGGATTTTGCGAAAGCAAGTACCAGGTCCATGTGAGCGCATTAGCTGTGGTTTCGTGACCAGCGAGAAAGATAGTCATCAGCTCGTCACGCAATTGAGCATCAGTCATCTGGCCGCCATCACCTTCTTCATCCTGGGCCAGCAGAAGCATCGATAACAGATCGCCGCGGTCTTCACCGCTCGAGCGGCGCTCTTCAATCATGCGAAACACAATCTTATCGAGCTTGTCGCGGGCCTTCTCAAAGCGGCGCAATTGCGGCAACGGCAGTCTCTGCAGCAGTTCGAAAAAGGGAATCGTAATCGTGTTGAAGAGTTCCATCACCACACTCATCGCCTGGCCCACTTCCACCGCGTCCGATTCAACATCCGCGTCAAATAGCGTGCGGCCGACAATCGCGAGCGTCAGACGCATCATCTCTTCAGAGATATCGAGTGTAGCGCCATCCTGCCAGCGTTCCCGCATTCGGGCAGCGTAATCAACCATTGATTTACCGTATGCCGCGATGCGGGCTCGATGAAATGCCGGCTGCGCCAGACGCTTTTGGCGCCGGTGGAACTCGCCCTCGCTCGTCAAAAGTCCCTGGCCGAGCAGGCGCTTGGCTCTTTGCAGCGCCAGCCCCTTCATGAAGTGCTGGGTGTTCGTTACCAGGACCTCTTTGATCAAGTCCGGGTGATTGAGAAAGTAGGCGTCCTGCACACCGAGCTTAAAATAGGCGATGTCACCGTATTGCTGCGCCAGATTCTGAAAGAAGGGCAGCACGCCGCGGCGGTACGCGAGAAAACCCGCGAGCGGGGTTCGTTGTCGCGGACCGGGCGGTAGACGCCGAATCTTCGTGTTAAGGGCGGCAGTCATTTTGTGCAAGGCAGTGGTTTCAAGGTTACCGCAAGCTAACAGTTTGCATTACAGGTGCTTGCTCGACGACGTTTACTGTGCTAGTGATTTGAAGTGAAGTCCCCCCTGTTCGTCAAACGCAGAAAGAAACAAGAATGTCACTCGAGTTCGCGATTCAATACGGCTGTCCTTTGCGGGCGCGCCACACAGAAGAGTTATTACGTCGATGGGGGCGTGTTGGCAATCTGCACATGCGGCTCACCACTGGTGATACTAGTGTGCCAAGTGCGGACAAGCTCAAATGGGTCGAGGACGCGCGTGACGAAGTCGAACAAATCCAATCTGAGACGGTGATTTGTCCAAGTTGCCCGGCGTGTCTGCCAACGGAAATTGCAGGAGAAGGGGAAGCAGTCGGTTGTCTGGGACGCGTGACCTATCCCATCGAAGCGCAGTTTGAAAAGTTTCTGGCTGATCGCGTGCAGCTTGCGCTCGACACGATTGACGCGGCGGATCAACCGAGGCTCTTGCGGATTCTGGTCGATGCTGAATCACCTTTTGACGGTGAAGCTTCGAAGGAATTGCGGAGGGTCACCACGCCGGACGGCTTGCGGTTCTTCGAGTTGCGGTTGCCAATAATCCTCGCGCGTGAAGCGTCGCGCCTGACTACTGACAACCTGTTCGACTTGCTCGGTGGTTTTCAATCGGAAAACGCGAGCGAGACCAGCTACACCCGCGAATTGCCATCGACAGCGACTGCGGACTATTACGATTTTCTTGATCTGATTCTGCGCAATGATCTCACGCAATCGGAGCGCGATCGCTTGAAAACACGCAGCAGAAATTACGAGCAGTACCTGCGGCTACTGGCAGCCATCGAACAAGCCGAAGCATTGGAGACAAGAGTCTTGCTGGACTGACAACAGGCGTTGAGAGTTCAAGTTTTTGTTGGCGTATTGTCGCAACTATAACCCCAAGCGAAAGTTTAGCCACGGATAAACGCGGATGACACCGATCTGAAGAATCAAAAGAGGTCAATTTTTCAGATCCGTATGATCCGCGTTCATCCGCGGCTAACCTGGTTCGTATTCGCGAACTACTGCTTTTGTTCGTCCAAATGGCGCAGCGTGTCGAGGATGAGGTTTGTATTTGTTGAAGCCTTAATCTTCACTGGATATCGACCTGTGGTCTTCTGAAACTCGAAGGAGCCACTGGTAATCTCAACAATGTGACGGAATCCTGACTCACCTTTTTCACCGCCACAATCCGCATCAGCAATCAGGCCTTCATTGAAATATACGCGGCCCGACTGCGCGTGTGTGAGTAACGTCAATGCGCCAGTGAGCCTTGCGTTCTCAATCACCTGAATCGCGTCAAACACGCTGATAGCCGAAAGATCACCCGCCAGAGTTACTGCAGGCTTATCAACCACGGCGTGTGCGACTGGCTCTGGTGCGGGTTGCAGGTCGGGACGGCGGGCGCGTCGAATCGCCTCGAGCCCGGCGGCGATATTAATGCGAGGATCGAGATGCTTGGCTTCCAGGAGACGATCGTGCGCGGTGTCAAAGTCGTCACGTTCGATATAGAGACTAGCCAGTGCCAGGCACTGTCGAGCGCTTTCTTCGGTATGACGGTGACTCGCCGCCACTTCGCGCAGGCGTTCGCGCAAGGGAATCGAGCGAGGAGTACGATCCAGCGCGGTGCGCAGCCGCTTAATGGCGCGCTCAGCAGCCCCGTACTTCACAAACAGATCAGCATCGAGCAAGGCCGCCTCGACCTCGCCAACCGCTTCCGCATTTGACTTCGCATCGCTCATCGCCCGCCAATCGAGTTTAGCACAGGAAGAATTTCGGCCGCCGGATCCCGCAGGAAGGGGCAAAGCCTCAGAAATCGAGGCGAATTCCAAGGCGAAGCTGCCGTGACCGGAGGGTGCGCGTCGTCACCAGAAACGAATCGGCGAAGGCTTGCCGTTGTGCAGGCGTGGCAGTGGGAGCCAAAGAATTGAAGTTGATGAACTCGCTGCCAAAGCTGAAGACAGTCATGTTCAGAATGTTATCGAACTCGATCGATGGTCGGACGCTTACTCGCTCGCCAATCTGAAATTGCCTCGTCACGTTAAGATCGAAAAGGAACTGACCCGGTCCCGATCCAGCGTTGCGCGGCAAGTTTCCGGATTGTCCAATTGTCGCCAATGTAAACATAGTCAGAACAGCCGGATCGGTTGGCTGTCCAGGCTCGCGCCACTTGAGGAGTTTTGTGTCGCCCGTAAAAATAGGGCGATCATTTCCCACATCGTCCAGGTTTCGATCAACGCCGCCAATCGAGATGTTGAAAGGTGCGCCTGAAGCAACGCGGACTAACGGCGAGAATTGAACATGGCCCAGCTTGCGCGGAGTTTCAATCGTTCCTGAGAAAACGAAGCGATGACGCCGGTCCAGCAGGCTGCGAGCGCGTTCGCTTCGAAAGTCGCCGGGTGTTAGAGCATCCGAAGTATTTACGATACCGTCGTCACGCAAAAATGAAAGTGTATATCCAGCGCGAAGACTGTAGCTGAAACCGGAGGCTTTGCTGTGGAAGCGATGTCGCAGCTGCAGCGTCAAACCGTGATAGAAGCTATTACCTACCGAGATCAACTGTTCCACTTCTGCTCGCGACGAGTCCGGTCGCAATCCATTTAAAGCTGCCAAAGCGACGTCGATGACGGTCGCGGAGCTAAAGCTGTTCAGATTGAAAATCGAAATAGGAACACCAGCTTCGGTGACGCGACTAATAGCGTTGGGAGTGGCGGGATCCGTGGGATTCAGAACGAAACGGACGAGCTCGCCTGCAGCCGAAGCGTTATAGAGCGGCCGATTGCCGGATTGACCGCTGCGGAAATTGGCAAAATCCCGCGAGGCAAGAAACTGAGTAAAACTCTTGAAGCCTGCCGGTAACCGTGGCGCGTTGACATTAAATTCGCGCCACAGATGCAAGCTGCGATTCCAAGTGTAGTTGGCTTCGAAAACGAGGTTCTTGCCGAGCTCTCGCTCAAAACCGACGTTGGTCTGGTAGCTTTCTGGAATGCGCAGCTTTGGATCGAGACGGCGAGAAAATGCGTTGTTCAAGACGCCGAACTGTTTGACAAGTGCAGAATCGACCGTCAGGGCCTGTGGAAAGTGGATGTTTGCAGCCATGAACGCGCGACGCTGCTCAGCACTCATGAGCTTGCCGGTGGCCGGATCAATAAGCGCGTTCGTGTCGAAGAACAATTGCTGAGTGCCTAACGTGAAATCATCAATCGTTCGTAACAGCGCGCGGTTATAAAAGATTCCTGCTCCGAAACGAACTACTGTCTTCCCATTCTTGAAGGGATCGTAAGCGACCGCTAGCCGAGGCGCCCAGTTGTTTCGATCCACAATAATGCTTTCGTTTTCCCATCGTACCCCGAAACTTAGCGTGAGGTTGGGGCGCAGGCGAACCTCGTCCATGCCAAAAACTCCGACGTAAGTATTTCTTTGCGTCGATTGCGCTAAGAATCTTTGCCGAAAGCGACTGGGATTGTTCGCCAGAAAATCTCCGGCGCTGGCGAAGTTGAATGTGCCCGATGAATCAGAAAGATCGATGAAGGTTGATTTCACTCGCTGGAGATCACCTCCAAACTTCAACGAGTGCGAGCCTTTCGAGTATGACAAAACCTGCTGAAGCTGAATTCGATCTTCGGTTCGCCCGG
>Ga0126384_10001714_pt1 | contig 13099 bp, 9 predicted proteins | sample PanSoiMetPlot_36_FD_92543 | JGI IMG/M metagenome (GOLD analysis project Ga0126384, IMG submission 92543) | Tropical forest soil microbial communities from Panama - MetaG Plot_36 | ecosystem: Environmental > Terrestrial > Soil > Tropical forest > Bulk soil | place: Panama | collected 2016-02-17 | reverse complement strand
GACATTGACGGGTTTACTCGATCACCTCATCGGCAGCAGGTGGCGGCCCGAACTAGCTTTGAGAATGGCATCGAGTACGGTTCAGATGGCGCCCTCAAAGAAGAGCCCATATTCCGGTGGCCCAGCACGACGAGCGGTGCGACACATAGAAAATGCATCCACCCTTTCGCCCGCAGCTCATGCTCTCCATTATCGGCGCAATACAAAAGGTTCGTTTAACTTCCACCGTATTCTTGCCTTCGTTCTTGAACGAACCTTTATGCTGGATCAATTACATTATTCAGTCAGGTTTAAGGCCTAGCGAAAGCTACAGCTGAAATATTCGCCGAAGCGCGCGTAGCAAGCGTAGTTGCCTATTGTACGGCAGCGGCCGGACTTGCACGCCCCTGCCGAGTGATTGGACTGGTGCGGCCGTGCCCAATGATCGTTTGAATTTTTGAGACTACGCTGGCGTGGAGGCGATTGCTCTTCTCAACATTGAGATGATTGATATCAGGGGGCCGCGTTGAGATTGATGTTGGAAATCGTACCCTTGAACCCGGGACCTTTCGCAACAAGGGTGTTGCCAGTATAATAGTTGATAACTCGAGAGACATTTGACGGCGCTGTTAGGTTTATTGTTGGACCGAAGGTCACAACCAAAGTCTTCATTTTTTCAGCCATGAAAATTGCAGCGTCTGCCCCTAACGAATGTCCCATAATTATGATCGGGCCTTTGCCTCTTTTTTGCAGACGGGCCGCTTCCGTTGCAAGCGCCTCGTAATCAAGATGACCATGAATCGTCGCAGTGTAACCGCGCTGGACCAGTTTTTCGTCGATGACGTCGAGCCCGGTAGAGAAAATACCTGCTAGCCCCCTTAGCAGATATATGTGGCCGGACGCTTGGACATTGCTGGGCAAGGCTGACAAACCAAAGAAAGCAAACGCAAATAGCAATGACCTGCGCAAGATCCTGTCCCCCCGTTAGCGGCGCCAGAAGAACAATAAATCTATTTATTTCATGTAATCGAAGCTAATCAACAGCAATCACGTCTTTCCGATGCGTCAATTGGTTCCGCCATGCTATGTCATGAGAATCCAATGGCTAGATTGCATGACGCAAATGTTGAGTGCGCCGATGACTCTTTTCATCGCCAAATTAATCTGGAGCCTCGGATGCGTGGCGTATTACATTATCCGCTATCCGCACCAATGCCGCGCGCGCAAGACCGCAGTTGCAGACCGCCGCGATCACATTCGGGAAAGAACGTTGATGCTGATTTCCTACGGTGGCCTGTTTGTAATCCCGTTGATCTACGTGCTCACGGAGCAACCCAAGTTTGCAGGCTATACATTCCATCCAGCCCAAGCCTGGCTTGGCACGCTCGTATTAATCGCCGCCATGGCTCTACTCTACCGTACGCATCGCGATTTAGGTCGTGCCTGGTCGATTACACTCGAGATCCGTGACCAGCACACTTTGATCACCTGCGGAATCTACAAAAGACTGCGTCACCCGATGTATGCTGCATTTTGGCTGTGGGCAATCTCGCAGGCGCTCCTGCTGCCAAACTGGATCGCAGGTTTATCGGGCCTTGTCGGTTTCGGTACGTTATTTTTCGCCCGCGTCGGCCACGAGGAACGGATGATGCTGGAGACTTTCGGAGACGAGTACCGCGCCTACATGGCTCGTACACATCGGCTTATTCCGGGGATTTATTGAACTCTACCTTTACGCCGAAACGGCAATGATTTTCGCGCTTGAAGTTCTGGCTTCTGAAATGCAATAGACGGGGCTTGAAAATTCGAACCCACGAACGGCGGTCGGGTTGGGGAAGTAGTATGGAAGTTCTCCTGTTACAAGTTGGAACCCATGAAGCCCTGGGCGCGACCACTGCTCACGATGTTTCAGATTACCGTGCGCCCAGTCCGTTGGCTGTAGCCAATTTGGGAACCGCTTTTTTAAACGTCGCCCGTGCCCGTGCGGATCATCCTGCGGTTGCCGCAAATAGGGACGTTTTCTCCTACGACTGGATCCGCCGCGCGGCGAATTGCGTGGGTGGATGCTTGCGTGCCCGTCTCCGGCACGTGCTGGGAGCGCGCGTGGCTCTGCAGCTTTCCAATTCGCCGGAATACCTGGCGGCTTTTTACGGTACGCTACTCGCTGACTGCGTTGTAGTGCCGTTGCCTATTTCGCTGGAAGAACACCGTCGACGACAAATTCTCGAATCGTGCAAGCCAGAAATACTGATCACCCGACTCTCCGATTTCAACTCGCAGGAAGCCCATTCGCCAGCCACAACGTTGGCCTTGCCCGAGAATAGCAACGAAAAGATTTCGTTTTCTCCTCCAGTCCGGCGAGACCGAGATCTAGCAATGCTGCTCTTCACCTCGGGATCCATGGGCATGCCCAAAGGGGTCATGCTCAGCCACCGCAACCTGCTGGCCAACGCCGACTCGATCCTGCGCGGACTGCCTATTTGCGCGGATGACCGTGCACTGGCTGTGCTTCCATTCTGTCACGCATTCGGCAACTCAATTTTACAAACTCATATTCTGTCGGGTGCTACGCTCCTCATCGACCGATTGACATTCCCATCTTCGATTGTCGAAGCGTTGCGCCGGTTGGAAGCCACGAGCTTCTCTGCGGTGCCCGAAGTGTACAGCATGTTATTGAAGTATGGGCATCTTGGGGAGCTGCCCCTTCCAGCACTAAGATACATGACGGTCGCTGGTGGCGAATTGCGTTACGATTTGGCAACGGAAATCGAGAACCGCATTCGACCGGCGTCTTTTCATGTCATGTACGGCCAGTCGGAGGCCACTGCCCGCTTGGCATCGCTGCCTCCTGAGCAGCTCCGCATTCGTCGTGGTTCGATTGGGAGACCGATTTCAGGAGTCGATCTGGCTGTTATGGACGAGGCAAATCGCGAATTGCCAGCAGGTATCATCGGCATGCTTTGCGCTCGCGGAGAGAACGTGATGCTTGGGTACTGGCAGGATAAGTCAGCGACCACCGATGTGCTCAGTGGCGACGGTTGGCTGCGAACTGGTGATCTCGCGCACTGCGACGAGGATGGATTTTTCTACCTGCACGGTCGTGCCAGTCTGCTGGTTAAAGTTCAGGGACACCGCGTCCACCCGGCAGAGATAGAGGGGTTAGTGGAAGCAGGCTTTCCTGAGACGTGTGCGGTGGCAATCCCCATGGCCCGCGGTGATGAAACGCGATTCGTCCTGTTCCTGGCGCCGCGGGACGATAGGCCAATCAATGTCATGAAAATTCGCGCAGTCTGTCAGAGCGAACTTCCCGCTTATAAACAACCCTTGCATTACGAGGTGCTCGACCGGTTCCCACTGACACCCGGTTACAAGATCGATCGCTCAGCGTTGGCTCTCCTCGTTCCACGAATCCGAGGTACGCCTCGGATCCAAGCAGACGATATTTTGACGCAATCCTAATGACGGCAAATCGAAAGCAACTGGAAGCGGACCTGATCCAATTCGTGCGATCACGAGGCTCGCGTCACGCGGCAGTAATCTTGCGGACGGATCTGCTGGAAAGCGGTTTATTGGATTCTCTGCTTCTGATGGATTTCATATTTCACATCGAAGAAACTTATGGCGTGCGTTTTGATAGCGATCAGGTCAACCCCTCGAACTTTCGCACCATCGAGGATATTGTCGGCTTTGTGCTAAGCCAGTTGTCGATGCCACAAGGGCAATCCGGCTGACCGCGATACGGTGGCGCTGCCTGACGAGCCTAAAAGGCGATTTGACGATGAAGTGGCCCCTGGTTGAGCGCCCAGTTCCCAACGCTCAAGTCCCACTCTACAACCGTTTTTATCTCCATGCCTCCGCGGCGAGCCAAGTCGATCCCATATTGGTCTGGGGAACAGAGATTGATGCCGATGCCCTGCAGACTTTCCTCAACGAACGAAATCGCAACGGACGCATATTGATTACCGCCGCTCACGCGCTGATACGTGCGACGGCGTTGGCCCTTGAACAGTTCCCGGAAATGAACGCCCGGCTGGTTGGACGCCGCATATATGCCTTTCGCAACGTGAACATTCGTTTGGCATTTTTCCACCGTCGCTATTCCGAAATCGATCTCCTGTTGATTGAGAATGCAAACTTGAAAAGCCTCGAGCGGATTGCCGTTGAGATTTGGCAGCGAATGCTGCAGGCGGCCCGCGGCGAAGGAGGTCGCGACCGCGATCTGGCGAGACTCCGTTGGATCCCCGCCTTTTGGTTCCGTCAGATAGTGCGACTATACGGCTTTCTGGACCGTCATGTGCGGTTGCCCACTTTTGGAAGACTCGACGGAACGAGAGCAGGTTGCATGATGGTGAATGACCTGTCATTCCCTGGGGCGCCACCGATGCGCGTTTACAAACCAACTCGATTTCCCGATATGTCGGATTCTTTCAATCTGACATTAGGGCCTGTAGAACCCAAAGTGCTCGAGCGTTCGGGCCAGTTTGTATCGATCAATATAATGCCCTTGTTTTTGCGAGCCGACCACCGCCTGGTAGACGCCCAGCAAGTCGGCCGTTTCCTCGGCACCCTGCGCAATCTTTTAAGCCATCCGGAACGACTTGCGGGTGGTTACTTCGAACAATCCGAACTCGACCGACTCATCGATGCAAAGCAAAAAAACAATAATCGCGCTGGGTGAATTCAATTTCGCTGCGTACCCAACACGAGAAAGGTCTCGTCTGCGTCTGCAGATGCCATTGCAAATTCGCGCAGGTCCAGCATTGCTGCGGTGTAACTTTCCAGGTGTAACGCGTGATGATCAGGGTTGGCATTGTCGGCCTCGGCAATCGTTAGTTGCCTTGCCGAAAGCCGAGGTTCAAAGTCTGCGATATCGCCACCAATACGGCCACGCCTTTTGCTGCTGCTAAAAAATTCAATTTGATCGACGACTATAAGGTCTTGCTCTCTCGTCCCGATGTCAATGCTATCGCAATCGTAAACGGCATCGGGCATGAAAGGCGCGCATTAGGCCGCGTGCTGCACATGGATGCCAATGTCAATCACAAATAATTTCCGCAAAATAGATCCATCGAACTGGCGACGCGGCCCTAGCCATGCACCGGCGGGTGTGTGGACTGCGTTTGGCATCCATCTCAGCGACATGTTTATCGTTCGCTGGCAATCCGGTCTCGGTAGTTGCGCGCACCGCATCGCAAATTTTCCCATCGCCGGCGGAGGATTTTGTCAGTGCTGAGATTTGAATTCGAAATGGCGCGAGCGGTCGTATTACCTGCCTGTCCACTCAACCATTTTATGGGCGGTTCACCATGGTTTGTGACCAAGATTGAATCGAGGTCTAGGATAGGGGCAACGTCGACAAGGGCATTCCATCGAGTTTCGTACATTGCGGGCCGGATAGCAGCCGCCAGAGCCGCAACTTAGAGCATGTCAATACCGTGCGGATGAATTTCGAGGCCTGGGCGGACGCCGTCGAGGGCCGCGCGCCCTATCGTTTCATGCTCGAGCAACTGCTCTCCAATATCCGCATTCTCGATGCGGTTGCCCGCTCGGCTGCGGCGGGCGGAAAGCCACTTGCGCCATGAGGGCCGAGTTCCAGACTGTTCTCGAAATTTGCTGCTGTCTACGCTAGATGGACAGCGCATGCAAACAGAAAAAGAACAAGTCGCTCTTTCCTCGATTTTCGCTTCGGCGGGACTCACCCTAGCCAAGGCGCTCGTGGGCTTTGCCGCAGGCTCACTGGCAATACTGTCGGAGGCGGGCCATTCGCTGATTGATCTCGGCGCCACGGTCATGACCTATGTCGCCGTACGTATCTCCAGCAAGCCAGCGGATGAAAAGCATCATTACGGACATGGCAAGGTGGAAGCGGTCTCGGCGCTAGCCGAAACTGCTTTGTTGTTTCTGCTCTCGGGCATAGTGATCTGGGAAGCGGTCAGACGACTTATCGAGCATGAGAGCCACATGGTCGAGGCGACCGTTTGGGCCTTCGGCGTCATTATGGCTTCCATCGTTGTCGATTTTTTCCGAGCCCGAGCGCTCTCACATACTGCAAAAAAGACCTCGAGCCACGCGCTGGAAGCCGACGCGTTGCATTTTTCCTCCGATCTGTGGTCATCACTGGCAGTTTTGATCGGTCTCATTGGTGTGCATTTCGGGCTTGCTTGGGCAGATGCGGTGGCGGCGCTTGTCGTCGCAGCTTTGGTCTGCGTGGCTGGCTGGCGGCTAGGCAAGCGCACCATCGACACACTCACCGATGTCGCGCCACGCGGCGCCGCGGAAAAAATCACCGCCATTGCCGCGCATGTGCCGGGCGTGGTCCGGGTTGAGCAGGTGCGCGCACGTGCCGTCGGCGAGCAAACCTTCATCGATCTCGGCGTGGCGGTTAGCCGTACATTGCCGCTTGATCGTGTCAGTGCACTCAAGGACGAAGTTTCGGCCGCACTCCGCAAGCAAATTCCGGGCGCGGAGCCAGTCGTTACCACGCATCCGGTCGCCCTCAATAATGAGACAGTTGTTGATCGCGTCATGGTCATCGCTCGCAACCGCGCACTCGCGGTGCATCATGTGACGGTGCATGAACTTAAGAATAAGCTAGCGGTTTCGCTTGACCTTGAGGTGGACGGCAAGCTTTCGTTGAACGCCGCACACGAAATGGCAGATAGCCTGGAAAGTGCCATCGCAGCGGAACTTGGCCCAGATGTCGAGGTAGAAACCCATATCGAACCATTGCAACCACAGGACGCTTACGGCCGCGAAGCGCCGCCGGAGCGGGTCAAAGCGGTGGAGAGCGCGCTGTCGGAGCTTGCAGCCAAAGGGCGAAATATTCGTGATGTACACAATGTTCGCGTGCGCGAAACTGACGAGGGCGAGATCGTCAACTTTCACTGCCGCGTTGATCCACAATTGAGCGTGCAGAACGTGCACGAGAACGTCGATGCTCTCGAACGGGCGCTGAAGAAGCAATCGCCGCCAATCAAGCGCGTGATCGGCCATGCCGAGCCGAGCGCTAATTTTGGCCCTATGGAATAAGAACCGCCGCACCTTGCAGACGCCCCTCGCGCAGATCAGAGAGCGCCTCGTTGGCGCGCGGCAAAGGATAGCGTGTCACCGTGCACTTTACGCCCGCCTTCGGCGCGATCTCTAGAAACTCGCGCGCGTCAGTGCGAGTGAGATTGGCCACTGAGACCACCTCTCGCTCCTGCCACAGCAGCGAATAGGGAAAGCTCGGAAAGTCCGACATGTGTATGCCCCCACAGACAACACGACTACCCTTCTTCACCGCTTTGAGAGCTCTCGGCACCAAGGCGCCGACCGGCGCGAAGATAATCGCGGCATCGAGTGGTTCGGGCGGCGGATCCTCGGAGGCGCCCGCCCATTCGGCGCCGAGCGAGCGCGCGAAGCTCTGCGCTGCTTGATCGCCCTTGCGGGTGAACGCAAACACCCGTCGGCTCTGCCATTTCGCAACCTGAGTCAGTATGTGCGCAGCCGCGCCGAAGCCGTAAAGGCCGAGCGTTTTGCCTGCCCCCGCCCTCCGGTAACTGCGCCAGCCGATCAGTCCGGCGCAAAGCCAAGGGGCGACTTCCGCATCGTCGCCAGCGTCCCCGAGCCGAAAACAAAAGCGTGCGTCGGCGATCGCATGGGTCGCGAACCCGCCGTCGCGTGTGTAACCGGTGAATACCGGAGCATCGCACAGGTTTTCTCGATCGCTACGGCAATATGGACAGATTCCGCAGGTGGCACCCAGCCAAGGCACTCCGACGCGGTCGTCTGTGACAAATCCGCTCACCGCTACCCCCACGGCCTTCACGCGGCCGACAATCTCGTGTCCCGGCACAACTGGGAGCGCCGCATCTGATAGTTCCCCGTCCACTACATGGAGATCGGTGCGGCAAACGCCGCAAGCTGTCACCGCTACTACGATCTCGCCGGGGCCTGGGGCAGGTAGCGGACGCTCACGCATATTCAGCTGCACGCGGGGGCGTTCGAGAACCATGGCACGCATGGCCTGCATCATTCATTCTTCCAATTGACCGCTGGACATCCTAGATCAAACTACATGCGCACCGATATTGGCCAACCCGTCCGCTTAAAAGACTATCGCCCGCCAGACTGGCTCGTACAAACGGTATCGTTGGACGTCTCATTGCATCCGACTGCGGCAAGAGTCCGTGCGAGGCTTGCGCTGAAGCCGAACTCAAAAGCCATATCTGCGCCGCTAATTCTGGACGGCGATGGACCATCTCTCGTCTCGCTCAAGCTCAACGGGACCATCCTTCCCCCAGACTATTATGCGGCGACTTCCGACAGCCTTACGATTCCGCAGCCTCCGAATTCGCCATTCACGCTTGAAATCGAAACGGTCGTTGACCCGTCGGCTAATACCCAGCTGTCAGGCCTTTACCGCTCCAATGGAACCTATTGTACGCAATGCGAGGCCGAGGGATTCCGCCGTATTACATATTTTCCTGACAGGCCGGACGTAATGGCCATCTACACCACACGTATCGAGGCAGACAAAAAGGAAGCGCCTGTACTGCTCTCGAACGGCAATCTCGTCGAGAGTGGAGAGAAACGCGGGGGACGGCATTTCGTTGTCTGGCACGATCCGCACCCCAAACCGTCATATCTCTTCGCGTTGGTCGGTGGTGACCTCACTTACGTCGAGGACCGATTCCGCACGATGTCCGGGCGCAACGTCACACTGCGCATTTACGTCGAGCATGGCAAGGAGAACCGCACTGCTTATGCGATGGATTCGCTCAAACGTGCTATGCGCTGGGACGAGGAAGTCTACGGCCGCGAATACGATCTCGATATTTTCATGATCGTCGCCGTCTCCGACTTCAATATGGGAGCAATGGAAAACAAAGGCCTCAATATCTTCAACGACAAATACGTACTGGCCAGTGCCGACACTGCGACCGATGCCGATTTTGCGCATATCGAGGCCGTCATCGCACACGAATACTTTCATAACTGGACCGGCAACCGCATTACCTGTCGTGATTGGTTTCAACTCTGCCTAAAGGAAGGTCTCACTGTTTTCCGTGATCAGGAATTTTCGTCCGACATGCGGTCGCGGGCGGTGAAGCGGATCGCGGACGTACGCAGTCTACGCGCAACCCAGTTCATCGAGGACGCGGGTCCTCTGGCGCATTCGGTCCGGCCGGAGACATACAAGGAAATCAATAACTTCTACACAACCACCGTATATGAGAAAGGGGCCGAGCTGGTGCGGATGGTGCGGACGTTGATCGGCCCCGAAAATTTTCGCGCTGGCATGAATCTTTATTTCGCGCGCCACGACGGCGAGGCTGCCACGGTCGAACAGTTCATCCGATGCTTCGCAGATGCGAGCAAACGCGACCTGACCCAATTTATGCGCTGGTATAGCCAGGCCGGGACACCGGAAGTTACGGTAAATAGCCGTTTCGACGCAGCGCGTAAGACCTACCTCCTTGAGTGCAAGCAAGTCGTGCCACCGACACCGGGGCAGCCCGTCAAGGAACCGATGGTCATCCCGCTGTCGCTTGGCCTCGTCGGCAAGGACGGAAGCGATATGCCGCTTAAACTATCGACAGGCGAACCGATCAATGAAGGTGTCGTGGTTCTGACCAAGCAGACAGGATTATTCGAAGTGGTTAATGTGGATGAGCGCCCTGTCCTTTCGATCAACCGGGGATTCTCCGCTCCCGTCCAGGTCATCAGCAATCTCAATGCCGACGACTTGGCGTTTCTCGCCAGTCACGACGCTGACCCCTTTAATCGGTGGCAGGCGTTGCAAACGATCTCGATGCGTCTGCTGATTGACAACGTACACGCCTCACGCTCAGGCCGTGCAACGCGCAATGACGATCGGCTGATGGCGGCGCTTGCCAGCGTTCTCAATGACGCTGCACTGGAACCTGCTTTTGTTGCGCTTGCCTTGGTTCCTCCCGGCGAAACCGATATCGCGCGCGAAATCGGCCGAGAAATTGATCCGGATTCGATTTTTCACGCCCGTTCTGCGCTGCGCGCCGCGATTGGCGAGCGGCTTAGCCGCCCACTCACCATGGTTTACAGCCGGTTGGGCTTGGCCGGTGGCTACTCGCCTGACGCGAAGAGCGCCGGGCGCCGGGCCTTGCGCAATGTCGCAATTGACCTACTGGCGGCAACGGGTAAATCAACGGATATTGCCCGCGCATACAGGCAATATGCGACCGCCGACAACATGACTGATCGAATGGCGGCGCTCGCAACCCTGTCATTGCACGATGTCGTGGAACGCCAGCGCGCGCTTGATGATTTTTATACGCGCTATGCGTCGGATGCCTTGGTGGTGGACAAATGGTTTTCGCTGCAGGCCACGATCCCGGAGCCGGGTACGCTGGAAAAAGTGCGGAGCCTGACCACACACCCCGCCTTTTCGCTTGCCAATCCAAACCGGGTGCGCGCACTGATTGGCGCATTTGCGCAGGGCAATGCTACTCAATTCAACCGCGCTGACGGCGCTGGTTACGAATTCATCGCCGACACGGTGCTCGCCCTCGATCCGAAAAACCCGCAAGTTTCGGCGCGCTTGGCAACCGCTTTCCGGACCTGGCGGATGCTCGAAAGGGGGCGCCAGGCGCAGGCGGAAGCTGCGTTAACCCGCATCAAGGCGACACCCGGCCTTTCGCGCGATTTGGCCGACATCGTTGAACGCGCGCTAGCGGTGTCCTGATGGCCAGACCCCCGCCAACTGCTGCAAATCTAACCGTGGATAATATTTTTTAAATATTTGACTCCTTGGACTCTCGACAAATCAGCGCCCATCGATTCCAATCAAGAGGTGATTCGGGAAGCGATGCGCACATCCTTCCGTCTGTAACAGGGGAAATTCCGAACGGAGGCCTTCTATGGCGCGCGCCGGCGTGGCGAGTGCGTCTGTACATGCGGATTCTATTAAGGGCCTCGCGCAATCGATCGCCAAACCGGCGTATCGGCGACTCCTGACCGCTGAGCCTCTTCTGCGGCGCGCCGTTCCAGTGTTGATCATTGCCTTCCTGGCAACCATTTGTGTTGGCGCTCTTGTGCAGGTGCTGGACCACCGCCGGCAGACCCTCACCAGCGAGATCGTCTCACTTGAAGCGATCGCTGACCTTGCTGCCGAGCGCCTACAACAGTCGCCTAAGCAACCAACAAGCGAACAACCGCCGTTGGTCCTGACGCGCGTGCTGCCGTCCTGGGCGACGGCTGCCGGCCGACGCTTTTTTCTGACCAATGCCGACGGCGTGGTTACGGCTGCAACGCCTGCAACGGACGGAACTATCGGCCGTCGCCTCTTGGACTTGCTGGGACCGACGCAACCCTTAACGACGTTCGGCGCGAGCGCAGGCGTCATGGAAATCGCCCTACCCAACGACACACGCGCACTGGCGACGGTACGCATGCTCAATGCTCCTTTTGGCCAACTGGCGGTTATCCAGTCACGGGAGGTGGCACTCTCCAGTTGGCGCTCGCTGACAACACTCACTGTTACGTTGTCAGCCACCACCGGCTTTGTGGTGCTTATTCTCGGTTTCGCTTTTCATTGGCAGGCAACAAGGGCGCGGGAAGCGGATCTGATCTATGAAACAGTTCGCAGCCGCATCGATACTGCGCTCAATCGCGGGCGCTGCGGGCTCTGGGACTGGGATCTTGCGCGTGGCCGCATTTTCTGGTCGCAGTCGATGTTCGAGATTCTTGGGCTCGACACCAAGCACAACCTCCTTTCGTTCGGGGATGTGAATGCACTGGTGCATCCGGACGACGTTCGCCTTTATGAGCTCGCAGCTGAAATCGCGGATGCAACTGCGACCACAATCGATCATGCGTTCCGCATGCGTCACGCCGCCGGCCATTGGGTATGGTTGCGCGCGCGCTGCGAGCTGGTACGGCAGCCTGGCGAACAGGGTCTCCATCTGATCGGCATTGCTGTTGACATCACCGAACAGAAAAATCTCGTCGAAAAAACTGCAGCAGCCGACATGCGGCTGCGTGATGCCATAGAGACTATCCCGGAAGCGTTCGTGTTGTGGGATGCCGATAATCGACTTGTGCTCTGCAATTCCAACTTCCAGGAACTTCACCGTCTACCCGACGAAGCAATCATAGTTGGCGCATCTTATGAGTCTGTAGTCGCCGCCGGCAGTAAACCTGTGGTGCGCAATAAGGTGACCACGGGCGGCCCAAGTATCCCTGGCGCGCGTACGTTCGACGCGCAACTTGAGGATGGACGCTGGCTACATATCAGTGAGAGACGTACCAAAGACGGTGGTTACGTGTCGGTTGGCACAGATATAACGGCGCTCAAGACCCATGAGGAAAAGCTGGTTGACAGCGAGAAGAGACTAATGGCGACGGTTGCGGATTTGCGCGCATCGCAACAGCGATCTGCCGAACTCGCTGAAAAATATGCCGAGGAAAAAACCCGCGCCGAGGAAGCTAACCAGGCAAAATCAAAATTTCTCGCAAATATGAGCCATGAATTGCGTACACCCCTCAATGCCATTATCGGTTTCTCTGAAATTATGGAGTCGGGAATGTTTGGCCCCCTTGGCGCCGAAAAATATCACGAATATTGCAGTGATATCCGCGGTAGCGGCCAATACCTGCTGGAGGTCATTAACGACATTCTCGATATGTCGAAAATCGAGGCCGGCCGTATCCGGCTTGATTTCGAAGATCTCAATCTGGATTCGCTGCTCGGGGAAGCGATACGCGTCGTGGGCGCCCGCGCGCAGGACAAGCAGTTGCAACTGTCAGCTCGCATATCGCCCGAACTCCGATTGCGCGCCGACCGTCGAGCCTTAAAGCAAATTATCCTCAACTTGCTCTCCAATGCCGTAAAATTTACGCCTGCCGGCGGTCGTGTCACCGTTCGTGGACGGGCAAGCGACCAATGCATAACGCTTGCCATAGCGGACACTGGCATCGGCATCGCTAAGGATGCTCTCACCCGGCTTGGGCGTCCATTCGAGCAGGTGGAGAGCCAACTCACAAAAAGCCATCAGGGCTCGGGGCTTGGACTCGCAATATCGAAGTCACTGGTCGAGCTGCACGGTGGACGGATGTGCATCCGCTCAATGCTTGGAAGGGGCACTTTGGTCGTGGTGCGGCT
>Ga0126384_10001713_pt1 | contig 13102 bp, 13 predicted proteins | sample PanSoiMetPlot_36_FD_92543 | JGI IMG/M metagenome (GOLD analysis project Ga0126384, IMG submission 92543) | Tropical forest soil microbial communities from Panama - MetaG Plot_36 | ecosystem: Environmental > Terrestrial > Soil > Tropical forest > Bulk soil | place: Panama | collected 2016-02-17 | reverse complement strand
GGGACGTGCATGCGGGTCCTCCCTCAGTCGTGGGTCAGCTCTTGCCGACCGCGTCGAGGACATGCGCCGCGGTCAAGATCTGCGGCAGCATTACTGGCTCGCCACCCTTGCCGGTGTAGAACAGATAGAGCGGCACGCCGCTGCGGCCAAATCGCTGCAGGAATTGGGTGATTTCAGGGTTCTGGCTTGTCCAATCGCCCTTGAGGGCGACGATGCCGCGCTCGGCGAAAGCCCGGCGCACCGCATCGCTGTCGAGGGCGACGCGTTCGTTTATCAAACAGGTGACACACCAGGACGCAGTCAGATTGACGAAGACCGGCTCGCCCGCGGCCTCCAGAACGGCGAGCCGCTGCGTCGTAAAAGGCTCGTACTGCAGTCCACCGCGAAGGCCGGCGGAATTGGCCGGCGGGGCCCCGGTCAAGGAGGCGGCGAGAAAAATTGCGGCCGCGCCGCCCGCGGCGGCCAGTCCCATGCCGAGAACCCGTCTACCCGGTGCGGCAAGCTGCGTTTGGCCATAAATCCACACGGCGAACGCGACCAGCACCAACCCGAAAAACGCTCCCAGTGCATCACTGGGTCCAACCTCCTGCACCAGGACCCACAGGAGCCACGCGACCGTGCCATAGAGCGGAAAGGCGAGCAGCTGCTTGACGAAATCCATCCACCGACCCGGCTTCGGCAACACGCGCTGCCAGCGGTCGGTGAGCGATGCGGCCAGATAGGGTGCCGCGAGGCCGAGGCCGAGCGCTAGAAAGACGCCGATCGCCACAGGCGAAGGAGCGATCAGAGCGAAGCCGAGCGCGGCACCCATGAACGGGGCTGTACAGGGGGTCGCTACGATCGTCGCCAGCACGCCGGTAAAAAACGCGCCGGCGAGCCCGGAACGTGCGGCGAGCCGGCCGCCGACGCCGGCGAACGCGCCGCCGAAGCCCGCAATCCCGGACAGGCTTAGGCCCATTGCGAAGAGGAGATAAGCGAGCACGGCGACAAAAACCGGTGATTGCAGCTGAAAGCCCCAACCTGCCGCCTGGCCGCCGGTGCGCAACGCGAGCAACGCGATGCCCAGTGCCGCAAAGCTTGCGAGCACCCCCGCCGTGTAGGCGAGACCATGAGAGATGCGCTCGGAGCGACGGCCATGGGCCTGCCGAGCAACGCTCAGGAGTTTCAAGGACAGGATCGGAAACACGCAGGGCATGGCGTTGAGCACCACGCCGCCGAGAAACGCCAGCAGCAGCGCCTGCCACCAGACGATGCCGCTTTCGACCGGCACCGCCGGAGCGGGATTGGCGCTGATCTCGAAGGCCCGTTCAGCGCCGTCCTCGCCGCGCAAGGAGAGCACCCCGTCGAGGGTCGCCGGCGAAGTAATGTCAGTTGAGGCCTTGCTCAAAAGGATCGCCACGCCGTCGCCATGCCGCTCGATGCGCGGTTTGGCCGCGGCATCGATCAGCGATTCCTTGATCGGAAAGAACATCCCAGTCGGATTACGCAGTTCGCCGACGGCACTTGAGGGGACCAGGAGTCGGAAATCGCGTGTGTCCGACGCGAAGCGGGTCTCGAAGGGCGCCGGAAGCGGTAGATGCTGGCGGGCGTCCACGAACAACCGGACAGCGTTAGGATCGGGGGCGAATGGTTGTGCCGAGACCGGCAGGTTCAAGCCTAGTTTGGCACTTCCGGGTATGCAGATGTCCGAGCAAACGAGCCAGGATGCCTCCGCGTCTAGCCCAGCGGTCTGTCCGACCCTCAGCTCTTTCGGGACGGTGATCGGGACCAGGAGATCGACTGTCCCTGCGTAGCCGTAATTGCCGATACCGTTTTGCACGAAATGCTCCGGGACCGGCCAGTTGATGTTTCCCGGCGAAAAGCCCGTCGGCAGGTTCCAGTCAATCGCAGTCGGGAGCCCGGAATCACCGGGGTTCCGCCAATAGACGTGCCAGCCCGGCTTCACGGCGAGGTGGAGGTCGACCCATAGCGTCGTCTCCGGTGCGATCGAGGCGGCCTCGGCGATCAGCTCGGCCTTTACCAGATCCGCTGCGGCCGGCGGTCCGTCCGCCTGCGCGCCGCTCGTCGAGAGCGCCGCCACCAAACCGGTGAGCGCCGATACCCTCCTCAGGGTCGTCCCAATTCGCATCCTGCTCCGCCACGATCCGCTGCGCCAGCGAGTATAGCGCACAAATAAGCTTGACCCGAATGCGGGTCCAGCAGCACTTGGGATACCGAGAGACCGCGCTGCGAAGCGCCGGAGCCATCAACCTTTACCAAAGGCGCGCTATATGAACGAACCCCGCACACTCGCGATTGATATTGGCGGGACCGGAATAAAGGCTGCATTGCTCGACGACTCCGGCAGCATGATCGGCGACCGGCAGAGGGTGCCGACACCGCCCAAGCCGGTCACCCCCGGTGATCTCGTCCGGGCCATCGATAAGGTTGCGGCACCGCTCGGCACGTTTGAGCGTGTCTCGGTTGGCTTTCCCGGATATATCCGCGACGGACGGGTCATCACCGCACCCAATCTCGGCACCGATGCGTTGGCAGGCTTCGATCTGCAATCGGTGCTCGCCGACCATTTGGGCAAGCCGGTTCGCGTACTCAACGATGCCGATGTCCAAGGTTTCGGCGCGATCAAAGGCCAAGGGTTGGAGATGGTCCTGACGCTCGGGACCGGCGCCGGGACATCGCTATTTCGCGACGGCGAGATCATGCCGCACCTCGAGCTCGCCCATCACCCGGTGAGCGGGAGCAAGACCTATGACGAGTACGTCGGCAACGCCGCCCGCAAAAAGAAGGGCCGCAAGGCCTGGAACAAACGCGTCGAGAAAGTTATCGACATTCTGCGCGAGGTCGTCCGCTTCGACCACCTCTATATCGGCGGGGGCAACGCCAAGGACATCACGTTTCCCCTGCCGCCCGACGTCACGATCGTGCCCAATACCGACGGCCTGACCGGTGGGATCCGGCTGTGGCGGAAAGATCCCATGGCCTACACCGCCGCCGATGTCCCGAGCAGCGGCGCTGCCGGCAGCGTGCCAGAGACTGGGCCTGCTCCTAACTGATCAGGTCGGCCGCTTCCAGCCGAGCCAGTCGCAAACGGCCTGCCCCATGACCAGCTCCTTGTCGCTGCCCTGGAGCCACGGCAGTTCCTCGGTGAACATCGTCACGCATTGCCGGTACGAGCATGGCATGCGGGTGATGTCGGTGCCCCAAAAGCAGCGTTGCGGGCCAAACGCATCGAACATCTGCCGGACGTATTTGTGGATGTTGCGATAGGGGTAGGGCTCGCTCGAATAGCTCGGCGCGCCGGAAAGCTTGAGCGCAACATTCGGGTATTTGGCGACCGCCAGCATCTCTCCCAAATCGGCGAAAGCCGCGTCGTCCTTTGCGGCGGTGCCGCCCCCGTGGCGACCCATATGGTCGATGTGCAGTTTCAATCCGGGATGGCGCTCGGCGATTTTAGCGAAAGCCGCCATATGTCCGCCCGCCAGGAGCCCGACCGGCAGCTTCTCTCTCTCGCAGGCCGCCCAGAACCAGTCGAGCGAACCATCGGTCCACCAGCTCTGCTGATGCGGCTGGTTGAAGGTGAAACGAAAGCCGAGCATGCCGGGGCGCTGCCGCCAGTTCTTGACGATGTTCTCGCGATCCGGGCTCTGCAGATCGAAATTCCCGAGGATGCAGAATTTGTCTGGATGCCGGCGGACCGCCTCGACCGCCAGCTCGTTGACCTTTTCACCGAGGGTGCTGGGCGGGTGAATCACCGCCGCGTCGACGCCGGCGTCAGCCATCTCCTTCAGCGCGTCATCCATCGAGTAGGTCGGGATCTGCCGGTGCTGCGGCGACATCCTGGCGTTTTCCCAAATGTGGATTTGGGAATCGACAATTTGCATCGTTGTCTCCTCCGGTTCAGTTTTTTGCCGGCCCCTTGGCGGGCGGCAATGCTTGCCTCAGGCCGTGGCGGCGGGCTGGGGCGCCTTTTCGAGCGCGGCCTGTGCGGTTGCGGCGATCGCCTGGAACGCCTCGGGCTCCCGGATCGCGATGTCGGACAGCACCTTGCGGTCGAGATCGAGACCGGCCAGCTTAATCCCGTGCATGAACTGCGAGTAGGTCAGCCCGTGCTGCCGCGCGCCGGCATTGATCCGCTGAATCCATAAGGCGCGAAAGTCGCGCTTGCGGTTGCGCCGATCGCGATAAGCGTAACGCAACGCCTTCTCGACCTTTTCGATCGCGACACGGTAGGCGGTGCTGCCGCGCCCGCGATACCCTTTGGCGAGTTCGAGGATCTTTTTGTGGCGGGCGTGGGTGGTCACGCCGCGTTTGACGCGTGCCACAGCTCAACTCCGCATATACGGCATATAGGTCAAGACGAGCTTGGCGTCGCCCGGCTCCATCGTCGTAGTGCCGCGCCGCAGTCGCTTACCCTGCGTCGATTTGCTGATCAGCCGGTGGCGTTTGTGGCCCCAGTTCCGTTTGATCTTGCCGGTGGCGGTACGGCCGAAGCGCTTCTTCGCACCGCTCTTCGTCTTAAGTTTGGGCATCTCGATATCCGTGTCCGGGTGCGGCGCCGAGCCACGTCCGCACTGGGCGGCGCGCCGCGTGTTCGAGCGGCGCTATATAGCGACGCGCCGCACTGAACGCAAGCGCGGCGCCTCGTCCTCTTCTCCAGCGGCGCGAGCTCGACCAAACGCGGCTTGTAACCCGATTGCTACATTGATCGCTGAGGCGCTGGGAGGCCATGCGGTCCGCTGGCACGGAAACCGGCAAAGTTCGTGCGGCAGTTCGTGAATTGCCGGGACAAGCCAAGACGCTGAGCAAGAATTGGACGAAGGGCTGCATAACGGTCTTGCGTCCTTCGAGACGCGCCCGAGGTCAAGCTGGGGTAGGCTCTTTGGGCGCTCCTCAGGATGACGCCAGTCATTGAGGGCAACAGTCCCCTCTCCCCGCAAGCAGGGCGAGGGGCGTAGGAGCATTGTCTTAATGCTTGAGGTCGTCCGGGACTTTGCCGCCATTCTCGGCCAGCTTGGTCATCACTTCCTTGTGCAGCCAAACGTTCATCGACGCCGTGTCGTTCATATCGCCGGTATAGTGGAGCTCCTGCGCCAATTCCTTACGCGCCGCCAGGCTGCTGTCCAAATTTATAAGCTTCATAAGGTCGACGATCGATGTTCGCCAATTGAGCTGCTGCGGCGCTCTCGTCGCGAGGCCTTCCATAATCGCCGCTACATCTATGGGCGATGTCGGTGACGCCGCCGGGGTTGCCCCAGCAGGCGCAGATACCGATGCCGCAGAGGCCGGCGGTGCCGCGGTGGCTGCCGATGTGGCCGTCGCGGCTGCCGCCGATGATGAGTGACCGAATATGGCGGACATGATGTTTCCGAAAACGCTCATTTCCGTCCCCTCTAGGTTTAGAGAGCATCAGGTCCTGATGCCGCTGACGAGTATCTGCGTCTCCGGAGGTGTCGGCAAGGCGGACCACCCTCCTTAGCGCGCTCCCTGACGCGGGAGAGCCCTGAGGAGCGGTGAGCGCTACACCACCGGCGAGCGGCCGCCGTCGACATTGATCGCGCAGCCGGTAACGTAAGAGGCAGCGTCGGAGGCGAGGAAGCAGGCGATGTTGGCGAACTCCTCGGGGCGGCCCATGCGCCCCAGCGGGACGCCCTGACCCGCCTGACGGATGAATTCCTCCAGCGAAACATTGGCGGCTTCGCGGCGATGACGGCGCACGATCTGGTCGCTGACGATCACGCCGACATGCAGTGAGTTGACGAGCACGTTGTGGGGCGCTCCCTCCATCGACAGCGCCTTGGTGAATGCCATTTGCGCAGCACGGCTGACCGAGGTCGGCGCGCTGTTCGGACCCGGCGCTTTGGCGCCGATGTTGAGGACGGCGATGATTCGCCCCCAGCGCCGCTGCTTCATTTGCGGAAAGAGCAGGCGGCAGAAACGGATCTGCGCAAACAATTTAAGGTCGAGATCGGCCTGCCACATCTCGTCCGTAATTTCTTCGGACGGGCCGCGCGTCGACTGGCCGGCATTGTTGACGAAAATGTCGATCTTGCCGAACTCCGACATTATCTGGTCATAGGCCTTGCGGATGTCGGCCGCCTTGGAGACGTCGCAACTGACCGCAGCCACCTTGCCTTTGGCGTTCACCTGAACACGCTGCTTGCCCTCGCTGAGCGTCTCGGGAGTGCGGGCCACGATCGCGACATCGGCGCCCGAGGCGGCGAACCTTTCTGCCATCGCCAGACCCAGCCCTTTGCTGCCGCCGGTGATGACCGCGCTTCTTCCGTCCAGCCGAACTTCCATTTCGGTGCTCCTCCTTTTTTCGGGTTGGTGTCGGCGGCTGACGTTACTTCGCCGTCAGCCGATCGATTTCCTGCATCTCGGCTGCTGTCAAGGCCCATTCGGCTGCGCGGACATTTTGTTCGACCTGTTCCGGTCTCGTGGCACCGGCAATGATACTGGCGACGACCGGGCGGCGCGCCAGCCAGCTGAGCGCGAGCTCCAACAGCGTATGGCCGCGCTCGGCAGCAAACCCGGCGAGTCGGTCGACGATCGCCCAGTTCTGATCCGTCAGGTTGCGGTCCGCTGCTCTCGCCATTGTGGCGAGACGGGTGCCGGCGGGCGGCGTCATGCCGCGCCGGTACTTGCCGGTCAACAGACCGTCGGCCAACGGGCGGAAGGGGATCAAGCCGAGTCCGTAGGCTTCCAGCACCGGCATCATGTCGCGGTCGAGGTCGCGGGCGAGCAGGCTGTATTCCTCCTGGCACGAGATGAAATGGTGGAGGCCCAGGTGCTTCGAGGTCCACTGCGCTTCGACGACCTGCCAGGCCGGCAGGGTCGAGCAGCCGATGTAACGGACCTTTCCCTGCCGGACGAGATCGTCGAACGCCCGCAACGTCTCCTCGATCGGGGTCAGCGGATCGGGTTGGTGCTGCTGATAAAGATCGATCCAATCGGTTTTCAGCCGTCTGAGGCTCGCCTCTACCTCGGCTATGATATAGCGCCGTGAGGCGCCCTGCAGACGGCCGACAGTATCCATCGGGCGAGCGAATTTCGTCGCCAGCACGATGTCCTTCCGCCTGTCGCCGAGAATTTGGCCGAGATATGTCTCAGAGCTGCCGCGAGGGTCGCCATAGGTGTCGGCTTCATCGAAAAACGTGATGCCGAGGTCGAGCGCTTTACGCACGACTTTCTGCGTCGCTTCGAAATCGATGCGGCCGCCGAAATTGTTGCAGCCGAGGCCGACCACTGACACGAGAAGGCCGGATCGGCCGAGACGACGTTGTTCCACTGACGAGCCCTTCCTCTGGAGCGCAGCTGTTGCGGCGCGGACAGTATAAGGGCTTCGCCGGCGAGGCCACCATTCCGTATGCTCTTGATGATTATGGACGCGGCGTGGATCAATTGAGTGGCATCGGCCCGGTCGTATTCGGAATGAGCCCGGCATGGGTGGCGACGACGATCTTCGCCGTGACCTATGTCTCGGTCATCGCGGAGCGGATCAATCGCTCGATCATAGCGCTGCTCGGCGCGGGGCTGATGATCATTGCGGGTGTGCTGACCCAAGAGGAAGCGGTCCGTGGCATCGACTTCAACACGATCGCACTCTTGACCGGCATGATGGTGCTGGTCTCGATCACCCGCCGCTGCGGCATGTTCGAATACCTCGCGATCTGGTCGGCGAAGAAGGGTCGGGCTCAGCCTTGGGCGATGCTCGCGATGCTTTCAGTCGTGACCGCCGTCGTGTCGGCATTCCTCGATAATGTGACGACTGTGCTGCTGATTGCCCCGGTGACATTGTCGGTCACTCGAGAGCTCGAAATTCCCGCCTACCCGTTTCTGTTCGCCGAGGTGTTCGCCTCCAATATTGGCGGCACAGCGACGCTGATCGGCGACCCGCCCAACATCATCATCGGCTCGGCGGCCAATCTCAGCTTCAACGACTTCGTCATCCACCTGACGCCAGTCATTGCCATTGTCATGGCGATGCAGTTGCTGCTGACGCACCTGATCTGGGGTTCGCAGTTGCGGGCGAAGCCCGAGGCGCGGGCGAGGGTCATGGCGCTCGACGAGCACACAATGCTGGTCGACCCGCCGCTGATGCGGACATCGCTGGTCGTGCTCGCCGGGGTGATCGCGGCGTTTGTATTGGCGCGGCCATTGCGCCTCGAACCCGGCACGATCGCGCTGTTCGGCGCCGCGGTGCTGATGTTGTGCCACAACATCGAGCACCACCGTGAAATGGAGCAGCAGACGGTCAAGGTGACCGCCACTTTCAACGACATCGATTGGATAACGATCTTCTTCTTTATCGGCCTCTTCATCATTGTGCACGGGATCGACGTCGCGGGGATGCTCGACCTCGCCGCGCACCACCTCCTCGCCGCCACCGGCGGTGATCCGGCGTCGACCGCTATAGTCATATTGTGGGGGTCGGCGGTTCTCTCGGCGATCGTCGATAACATCCCGTTCGTTGCGGCGATGGTCCCGTTGATCAAAGAAATGGCGCCGCATCTCGGAGGGGCCGAGCACGTCCTCCCGCTATGGTGGGCGCTTTCGCTCGGCGCCTGCCTCGGCGGTAACGGCACTTTGGTCGGGGCTTCGGCCAATCTCGCCGTTGCCGGCATCGCCGAGCGCGCCGGCATCCGGTTCAGCTTTCTGACCTTTACCAAATACGGTCTTATCGTGATGATGGTCAGCGTCGGGATCAGCAACCTTTATCTTTGGTTCCGCTATCTTTGAAGAAATGCTGGCCTGAGGTCCCTATCGCCCAAGCTGAACGGGCGACACCTCGGTCGGAATGATCAAATTGCACCCCGTGGTGGCTCTCACCTCGTCCACGGTGACGCCGGGCGCGATCTCGCGCAGCGCCATCCCTTTTTTTGTGATCTCGAACAGCCCGAAATTGGTGGCGACGAGGTTGACTACGCCGCGCGCCGTGGCGGGAATTGCACAGCGCTCGACGAGGCGCGGCTTGCCGTCCCGCGTCTGGTGCTCCATCGCGACAAAAACGTGCTTGGCGCAGGCCGCCAAGTCCATCGCGCCGCCTATGCCGCCCCCCTGCTGGCCCGCCATCTTCCAATTCGCGAAATCGCCGTTCTCGGCGACCTCGTAAGCGCCGAGCACGGTCACGTCGATGCGCCCGCTGCGGATCAGTGCGAAGGAATCGGCGTGATGAACGATCGCTGCGCCCGGCTGCAACGTGACATGCTGGCCGCCGGCATTGACGAGATGCAAATCCTCCTTCCCCACCGCCGCAAGCGGCCCGTAGCCGATGACCCCGTTCTCCGAGTGGAAGATGATCTGCCTGTCGCCGAAATCGCAATTCGAGCACAGGGTCGGGATGCCGATCCCGAGATTGACGATCCAGCCGTCGCCAAACTCCATCGCAAGCCGGTCGCACATCTGTTGACGGGTCAGTCCTTTCGCCCTCTCGCTCATCGTGCGACGCTCCCTGGACGCTGTGGCCACCATCCCTCGGGCGGCGGCGGGATCTTGACGATCCGGTGAACGAAAATTCCCGGCGTATGGACATCGTCGGGGTCGATCGCGCCGACCGGCAGGATATCCTCCTCGACCTCGACCACCGTGATCCGCGCCGCCATCGCCATGATCGGATTGAAATTGCGCTGCGAACGCCGGAAGCGCAGGTTCCCCGCGGCGTCCGCCTGATAGGCCCGGATGAAAGCGTAGTCGAGCGGCAATGCTTCCTCGAGGAGGTATTCGCGGCCATTGAACACGCGGGCTTCTCTCCCTTCGGCGAGCTCGGTGCCGACCGCGGCCGGCGTGTAGAAGGCCGGGATCCCGGCGCCGGCCGCTCGCATCCGCTCCGCGAGCGTACCCTGCGGCACCAATTTCGCCTCGATCAGGCCCTTCTCGACGTATTCTGACAGTACCAGCCGCTGCGAGGCCCGAGTCGGCGCGGTGAAGGCGCAGATCACCTTCTTGACCTGCCCATTTTTGATGATCTGGCCCATATCGGGCGCATCGGCCGGTAGGGTTGCGCCCCCGCGTGTCGAGTTCGACACGCAGGTCAGCTGTTTGGCGCCCTGTTTGGCAACAGCCCGATAAAGATTGATCGGCATTCCGACGACTGCAAATCCGCCGAAACCGAGGGTCGCGCCATCCGGTATGTCGCGAACCGCTTCGTCGAAACTCGAATAGACCTTGCTTCTGGCGCTCATTCCCCGACCGCAGATCTTTTGTTCACCGGCTTCATCATGCGGCAGGAGGTCCCCACGCGGCAACCCGCTGGAGGCGATCGCAATGTCGAGGTCAGCGTCCTTGTTCGCACCGTTTCGGCAGGATCGCCAGCAAGCTGGAGAAGCTGGTTTCGACCGGGCACCCGGCAGTATCGATGACTGCATCGGCTCGGGCGTAGAGCGGGGTGCGGGCTCTGAGGATGCGTTCGAGATCGCCCATTGCTTCTTGGTTGTCGGACATCGGGAGGAGGTCGCCCTGCGCGATGACGCGGCTCATATGCTCTTCCGGCGATGTCTTGATCCACACCGTAAAGCAGCGCGACAGCAGCTCGTCGTAAGTTTCCGCTTCGGCGACGATGCTGCCGCCCGCCGCCAGCACAAATCTCGGATGGCGGTCGAGCACCCCCTCCAAGGCGCGGCGCTCGGACCGGCGGTAGGCGGATTGGCCCGAGAGGGCGAAGATCTCGCCGAGCGACAGCCCGAAATCCTGTTCGATCTCGGCGTCGAGCTCGATGAACGGGATTTCGAGACGACGCGCCAAAAGGTTGCCCAAGGTCGATTTGCCCGCGCCACGCAAGCCGATCAGCGCGATCCGCCGTTGTCTCACCGCGCGGTCGGACGCGGTGAAATGCGCGTCGAGCAGCGCCCGCGCCTCGCCGAGCCGGTCCGGCGGCAAGCGGCGCAGCAGCTCGACGATCCGTCCAAATTCACGCGGTTCGGCCGGCTCTCCGCCGAGCAGCCTGGGAAGCGGCAGGTTGAGGGCGTCGCCGACCCGGCGCAGCAACTTGATCGAAAGATTGCCTTTGCCGCTTTCGAGCTGAGCAAGATAGCGCTCGGACAATCCGGAATCACGGGCCAGAATACGGCGCGTCATTCCACGGCGAGCCCGTTCCTCGCGAACCCGCTCGCCGAGGCGGCGGAGATAATCGTCCCGCTCGGCGTCTGTGTCAGGAAAACTGCCGCTGCTTGACCGCTGCATGCGAGGAATATAATGGCCTCGCGGCCGATCTCGACAATTTGCGGCCGGGAGGATGCGCATGAGCAGCGAAAGCCCGATCGGATATAACGCCGCCGTCAACTTGATCGAGCCAAATCTCGGCGCCGGTCGCGGCGCAAAGGCTGCTTTTATCGATGATCACGGCCACTATAGCTACGCCGAACTCGCTGAACGCGTGAGCCGATTTGCCAATCTTGTGCGTGGGCTCGGGATCCAGCCCGAGCAGCGCATCCTGCTGTGTCTTCACGATACGATAGATTTTCCGACCGCTTTTCTAGGCGCGATAAAGGCGGGGGTCGTTCCGGTTGCAGTAAACACCCAGCTCACAGCCGGCGAATTCGCCTTCATGCTGGCCGACAGCCGGGCTCGGGCGGTGTTCGTGTCGGCGGCGGTCCTGCCAGCGATGCGGGCGGCCTTGACCGAGGTGCCGGAACCCCGCCCCGAACTCGTCATCTCTGGTGTCGATGGCCAGGAGAATTCTTTGGCCGCCTTACTCGGCGAGATGCCGACGACATCCGAGACCGCGCCGACCCATCCCGATGAGCCGTGCTTCTGGCTCTACTCGTCGGGGTCGACGGGCCGGCCGAAAGGCACAGTGCACATCCATTCGAGCCTGGCGCAGACGGCCGAGCTTTATGCCGTCCCGGTGCTCGGCATCAACGAGAGCGACATCGTATTCTCGGCGGCGAAGCTGTTCTTCGCTTACGGGCTCGGCAATGCGCTGACCTTTCCGCTGGCGGTCGGCGCCACCAGCGTGCTGATGGCAGAACGGCCGACCCCGGCGGCGGTCAGCCGTGTGCTGCGCGAGCACCGTCCCACGATCTTTTACGGGGTTCCGACGCTCTACAATGCGATGCTCGCAAGCAACGACCTACCGCAAAGCAACGAGCTTGCACTGCGCCGTTGCGTCTCGGCCGGAGAGCCGCTGCCGCAGGAGATCGGTCGGCGGTGGTCGGCGCGAACCGGCGTCGACATTCTGGATGGTATCGGCTCGACCGAGATGCTGCACATTTTTCTCAGCAACCGGCCGGAAGGGGTTCGCTACGGCACCACCGGCAGGCCGATCCCGGGCTATGAGCTGAAGATCGTCGACGAGGAGGAGAGGCCGGTCCGTCGCGGTGAAATCGGCGACCTGCTGGTCAGCGGCCCGACCAGCGCCGCCTATTACTGGAACAATCGCGAGCGTTGCCGGGCAACGTTCATGGGCCAATGGACGCGCACCGGCGACAAATACTTCGAGGATGATGACGGCTATTACGTTTATTGCGGCCGCAGCGACGACATGATGAAGGTCAGTGGAATGTATGTCTCGCCGCCCGAGGTCGAAGCGGCGCTGATCGTCCACGAGAACGTACTCGAAGCGGCTGTGGTCGGTGTGCCGGACCGGGACGGTCTGGTCAAGCCGAAGGCGTTCGTGGTCGTCAAACCCGGAGTTCGGGCAGACGAGGAACTCGCGCAGGTTCTTGAGGGGCACGCAAAGGGTCTATTAGCGCCGTTCAAATGCCCGCGCTGGTACGAGTTTCTCGACGACCTGCCAAAAACCGCCACCGGCAAGATCCAGCGCTTCAAGCTCCGCGAGCAGATTTCCGGATAGAGTCCTCGCGTGGGGCGGGTGGGCAATCGGGTGGAGTCTTCAGGTCTGCTTGAAGAAGCGGTTCGCGTTGTCCCAGAAGAGCTTCTTTCGCCGGTCGGTGTCGAGGCTCGACCAGGCGAGGATATTGTCGACCGAGTTCGGGAATTGGCATTCGGAGTGCGGATAGTCGGAGGCGTACATCAGCACTTCGTCACCGAGAAACCCTGTGACGGCGTTGAACATGTCCTCGCCTTCTTGGCGCTCGATGCTGCAAAAAAAGCGGCCTCCCATGATGTATTCGTTCGGGCGATGCTTGAGAGACGCGGTGCCGCC
>Ga0126384_10001712_pt1 | contig 13105 bp, 7 predicted proteins | sample PanSoiMetPlot_36_FD_92543 | JGI IMG/M metagenome (GOLD analysis project Ga0126384, IMG submission 92543) | Tropical forest soil microbial communities from Panama - MetaG Plot_36 | ecosystem: Environmental > Terrestrial > Soil > Tropical forest > Bulk soil | place: Panama | collected 2016-02-17 | reverse complement strand
GCATAGGCGCGCACCAGCGTCGCGCGCACGTCCTTGGCCATCGCCTTGGCGTCGCCGCACACATAGAAATAGGCGCCGTTGTCGAGCCATTCGACCAGGTCGCGGCAACGGTCCCACAGACGGTCCTGCACGTAGATCTTCTCGGGCGTGTCGCGCGAGAACGCCACGACCATGCGGGTGAGCGCGCCGTCCTTGAGCGCGTCCTGCCACTCGAGCTGGTAGAGGAAGTCGTGCGTGTAGTTGCGGTCGCCGAAGAACAGCCACGACCTGCCGGTCGCCCCGATGGCGCGGCGCTCCTGCACGAACGCGCGGAACGGTGCGACGCCGGTGCCGGGGCCGACCATGATAACGTCGCGGTCGGCGGCGGGCAGGGCGAAATGCTTGTTGGGGCGCAGCTTGACCTTCACCCGGCTGCCCTTCTTGAGGCGCTCCGCGACGTGGTTCGACGCCACGCCCTTGCGGTCGCGGCCGTGGCTCGCGTAGCGCACCGCCGAGACCAGCAGGTGCGCCTCGTCGCCGACCTCGCGGCGCGAGGAGGCGATCGAATAAGCGCGCGGCGCCAGGGGACGGGTGAGTGATCGCAGCTGCTCGCTCGAGAGTGCAATCGGGAAATGCTCGATCAGGTCGATGAGCTGACGGCCGGCGATCCAGTTGCGCGCCTCGCCGGATTCGATGAGCGCCTTGACGTATTGGTGCCCGGTCGCGGCCGCATAGGTCTCCACCGTCTTGAGCGACAGCGTGGTCACGTCGCGATTGGCCAGGAAGTCGTCGCGCAGCGCCGTGTCCGATGAAAGGCCCGCCGCCTTGAGGAGCTGATCCACGTAGGGCGGATCGTTGTCCGTATAGAGATCGAGCGAGTCGCCCGGGTTGTAGGCCGGCGCCTTGCCGTCGAAGGAAAGCTCGAGGTGGATCGTCTCCTTGTCGGAGCGCGACGAGTTGAGGTCGATATGCGCCGTGACCTCGGCCTCGAACGGGCCGAGATTGGGCTCGGTCGCCGTCGCGCCGAAATCGACCGCGATCACCTGCCCGCGATCCGGCTCGCCGGCCGGCGCCAGCGCCGTGACGGTGCCGTCGATCCAGCGTGCGGCAGGCTCGGCGAAATCGAGGTCGAGGTCGGCGCGTTCCGCGACGCGCTTGCCGCCGAGCGCCTCGAGCCGCGCATCGATCGCCTTGCCGATCGCGCAGAACTCCACGTAGGCGGTGTCGCCCAGCGCCAGCACCGCGAACTCGACGCCATCGAGGCGGGGCGCGCCGTCGCTCATCAGCGCCTTGTAGGTGTTGGTGGCGCGCGCGGGCGGTTCGCCCTCGCCCCAGGTCGCCGCGATCACGACGAGCCGGCGGCTCGCCGGCAGCGTCGCGAGATCGAGGTCGGCCATGTCGACCACCGAGGGCTTGAAGCCGCGCTTGCGCGCGAGCTTGGCCGTGTCGGCGGCCAGGCGCTCGCTGTTGCCGGACTCACTCGCATACACGATGGTGATCGGCTCGGCCGTGCGCGGCGGCGCAGCCGGCTCGGGCTTGGGGTGGGCTGCGACCTGCGCGTCGAGGCCGGCCAGGAAGCCCGCGAGCCAGGCGCGCTGGATCGGGTTCGCGGAGCCGACCACCCGGTTGAGGAGATCGATCTCCTCCTCGGCGAACGGCGCCGTCTTGGGAATGGGGTTGAGCTGGCTTACCATGGCACTATCGACCGCTCACCACGGCACGCGCGGAAGCGTGCCGATGACGATCGCGAGCACCAGCGCGCCTGCGGCGATCACGGCCCAGGTGTCGAGCGACAGGCGCAGGCGCCGTCGGGGGGTTTCGGGAGCCGATGACGTGGACATGGCGGGGTGGGCCTCTTGGATCCTTCAAGCCGTCTGTCGCCGTAAATAGAATATTTGTTCTGTTTCAAGGCAATAGATCGCGCCAAAAAAGAAATTAATTTCGTGCTGCGCCAAGTTGGCGAACCTGAATTTTCGTCAGGCTGGCTGGCGGAATGTGATCCGTCTCGCCGGCTTTGGCCTGATGGTAAGGCGCTGCAGGATTGTCGGGGCGCGACCGCGACGGTTCCGGCAAGAACGGCCGATCACAATCACGCTAAAATAAAACATTCGGTCATCCGCGACCGGAACACCGTCCTCCAAAAAGCCTTTTAGTAGGAATGTAACGCAGAAGGGGGATGTTGACGCCGCTCTCCTTGGTGTCCGCTGTCATCCGATGGAATCCGTTCTCGTTAAGATCTTGGCGGTCGTCCTCGCCCTGAGCCAGGTTTCCACGCGGCCGGACGACGTGCGCACGCATTTCGACGCCGCCGCCGATCGCGCCCGGGTGGTCGAGTTGCTGCGCGCCGGCTGCACCCACATGCGCAAGGTGTTCGAGGTCGAGGACCTCGCCCTCGACGACCTGGTCGAGACCGCGCTCGCCGATCCCAAGATCCTGTCCAGCGACATCAAGGCCTTCCACGGCATCAATTTCCGCGATCTCGGCGCGACCTACCGCGAGCTCTGCCGCAACGAGACGCCCAATCCCGAGCCCGTCAACATCGCCGACGTGATCGCCTTCTTCAACAAGGCGGCCGCCGACCTGCCGGATCACACGCGTCTCAAGGGCCTGCGGCTCGCCAGCCCCTCGCGGGTGCTCGACGGCAAGGGCGCCGAATTCGCCGAGCTCTACGAGCCCGGCAACCGGCGCGTCGCGGTACCGCTCGCCGACATCCCGCAGTTCGTGCAGAAAGCGTTCGTTGCCGCCGAAGACCAGCGCTTCTACGAGCACAAGGGCATCGACGAGCGCGGCCTGGTGCGCGCCTTCGTGGTCAACATCATGCAGCCCGGGCGGCCGCAGGGCGGCTCCACCATCACGCAGCAGGTTGTGAAGAACCTGCTGGTCGGCGACGACGTCACCTATGAGCGCAAGGTCCGCGAGATCATCGTGACCTCGCGGCTGGAGCGGACGCTGAGCAAGCCGGAGATCCTCGGGCTCTACCTCAATTCGATCTATTTCGGCCGCAACGCCTGGGGCGTCGAGATGGCGGCGCGCAGCTATTTCGGGAAGTCGATCAAGGACGTGTCGCTGGCCGAAGGCGCGCTGCTGGCCGCCCTGGTGAAAGGCCCCAACTATTTCAGCCCCGAGCGGGCGCCCGACCGCGCCCGCGAGCGTCTCACCTACGTGCTCGGCCGCATGCAGGAGGACGGCGTCATCAAGGCGGAGGAGGCGAAGAAGCTGGAGGGTACGCTGCCCGCGATCGTTCCGCCGGAGCGGCCGCGCAACGAGGCCGCGCGCTACTTTTTCGACTATCTCACCCGCGAGGAGAAGACGCTGCCGGGGATCGAGCCGCTCGCCAACGCGACCTACACGATCCACTCGACCATCTATCCCGACCTGCAGGCCGCGACCGAGGCCGCGCTGCAGGAAGGGCTCGCGCAGTACGAGATGCGCACCGGGCGGGTCGATTTCGAGGGCCCGGAGACGAATCTGACGGAGGCGATCGCGCAGATCTCCGGCGCCCGCGCCCCCGCGTCCCCCGGCGCCGCGCCGGCTGGCGCCGCGACGCCCGGCGCCGCCACGCCCGGCAAGCCGGCCTGGCAGGAGGCGCTTGCCGCGGCACGTCTGCCGCTGCGTGACGTGCACTGGACGCCCGCGGTCGTGATCGACAAGCCTGGCGCCAAGAAGGGTTCGGACACGCGGGTCGGGCTCGCCGACGGCCGCGTGCTCCCGCTGCGCGTCGCCAGCGCAAAGATCGCGCGCCGCCTGCAGCTCAACGACGTGGTCTTGGTCAACGTGGTGTCCGACGGCAAAGCCAAGACGGCGCGCGCCGATCTGCGGGTGCGGCCGGTGGTGCAGGGCTCGGCGGTGGTATTGGACAACGCTACCGGGCGCATCCTCGCGATGGCGGGCGGCTTCTCCTATGCGCTGAGCCAGCTCAATCGCACCTCGCAGACGCGGCGCCAGCCCGGCTCGGCCGTAAAGCCGCTCACCTATCTGGCGGCGCTGCGCAGCGGGCTGCAGCCGAACACGCTGATCCGGGATCAGCCGATCACGCTGGCGCCGATGAACGGCAGCGCGCGCGAGCGCGACTACTGGTCGCCCAAGAACTATGACGGCACCAGCTGGGGCGTGGTGACCTTGCGCCGCGCGCTCGAGAACTCCCGCAATCTCGCGACCGTCGGCCTGCTCGACGGCGGCATCGAGATGACGCCCGAGATGAGCCTCGACCGCGTGTGCGAGCTCGGCCAGGAGGCGCAGCTCTATTCCGAATGCGCGCATTACTATCCGGTCGTCCTCGGCGCGCAGCCGGTCCGCCTGATCGACCTTGCGGCGTTCTATGCCGCGATCGCCAACGAGGGCGCGCGTCCGACGCCGCATGCGATCGCGTCGGTCGAGCAGGATGGCCGCACGGTCTATCGCGACAACACCAAGCCCCCCATCTGGCTCGGCTCCGCCGACCGCGTCGCGTTCTACCAGCTCAAGTCCATGCTGCAGGGCGTGGTCCAGCGCGGCACCGCGAACTCGATCCGCCAGCTTGCGCCTTACGTTGCCGGCAAGACCGGCACCACCGAGGACGAGAACGACGCCTGGTTCGTCGGCTTCACCAACGACGTCACGGTCGCGGTCTGGGTCGGCTATGACAATGCCAACGGCCGGCGCACGCTCGGAGCCGGATCGACCGGCGGCCACGTTGCGGTGCCGATCTTCAAGCCGATCATGGAAGCGGCCTGGAGGTATTACGCCAAGCAGGCTGCGCTCGCGCCGCCCTCCGCGGAGGCGATGCGGCAGATCGCGCTGGTGCAGGTCGACCCCGCGACCGGCAACCGGCTGATGCAGGGCGAGGGCGGGATCACCGAGGCGTTCCGGCTCGACGCGCAGGGGCGCCTCGACGACACCCAGTACCGCATCGTGAGCGAGCTCGAAGCCGAGACCTCGGTCTACCAGCGCGACGAGCGGCAGCCCGACCAGTACGGCTATCCGCGCTCACCCTATTACAGCTACGGCCAGGGCCCCCCCAACGCTCCCAACAATCCGCCGCAAAGTCGTGGTGGTCTGTTTGGCGGCGGCCTGTTCGGCGGGCGCGGCCTGTTCGGCGGCTGGACGAACGAGGAGCCCGACCGGCAACCGCAGCGTGAGCGCCGCATCGACCCGGACTATTTCTTTCACAACCGGATGAATTGAGCGGAACGATGCGGCCCATCGGCTTTCTGTCGGGTGCGATCGCGGCACTGGGCGTCGCCTGCACGGCGTCGGCGCAGCCGTTCAAAATCGTCGAGGTCGCTTCCGTCGCGGCGCTTCCGCTGAGCCAGCTCGCGCCGCAGACCATCGCGTTCTCCGACCACAAGAACGACAATCTCGCCGACGCCACCAGCGGGCTCATCAAGTTCGACGATTGGGCGCAGACGCGGCTGGTGCAGAAGCAGTTCCTCGGCCTGTTTCCGACCTACGACGAGCCGACCATCACGTCGCCGACCGGCGGCAAGTCGCACAAGAAGCGGCTGCATGTCTATGTCGCCGAGGCGCGCTTCGCGCTCAAGCGGCCCGCACAGAGCATCAATCTCTCCAGCTACGCCACCTTGCCGTTCCTCCAGCGCATCGACCCGGCGATCAAGCACAAGACGATCACGGCCGACGACGTGATGCCCAACAAGAACCCGCAGGGCGCCAACCGCAATCCGGCGCGGCGGTGGTGCGAGGGCGCGGGTCCCCCGCTGTGCATCCAGTCGACCTACAAGCTCGAAGGCAAGCTGCCGCTCGGCATCTCGCTGGTGAACAAGCTCAAGGAGCACGGGCGCAAATACGCCGACACCATCGAGTTCCAGAGCGAGCTCAGGGTGGTGCCGCAGACCGAGATCGACGACGCCGGCTATCGCAGGCTCACCGGCATCGATGCCCCCATTGCGGGCGCGCTCGAGCAGAACATCGTCAACGTCAACCAGGTCATGCAGTTCGGCAAGTTCCTGGCCGTAGTCCAGCCGCATCCGAGCGACCCGGCGCAGTCCGTCGTCACCGCTTTCATGGTGCTCGGCGTCGATTCGGAGCTGTTCGAGAAGAAGAAGGAATATGCCGAGGTGCCGGTGCTGCGCAATCTGATCCCGGCGCAGGTGATCTCCGGCAACAGCACCTTCAACACCGGCACGTCCATCAGCTCCGGCCTGCCGAACTACGCGCGCAACCGTCTCAAGACGATCGCCGAGATTCTCCAGCAGGAGTAGCCGCGCCGTCATTGCGAGCCCTCGGGTCTCGCCTTCGGCGAGCCCAAGGGTAAACTCCGCGAAGCAATCCCGCTTCACTGGCGCATGACTTTGTTGCTGAGATTGCTTCGCTGGCTCGCAATGACGGCTGCGGCGTTGCGGCTCAGATACCGGCATGTTTATTATATTTTGCCGCGCTAAAGTCACGCGACGAAGAACAAGTCATCGATGAGGGGAGGGTCCTTTGCCCATCACGTCGGCACTCCGCGGCGCTGCGTTTGCTCTCCTGTGCATGACGGCAGGCGCGCAGGCGCAGACCGCCGACGTCACGCCCGACCTCGCCAAGGTGATCGCGGCCGCGAAGCAGGAAGGCAAGCTGCTGCTGCGCTCGACCACCAGCGTCAACGGCGCCGCCGAGGGCGCCAGGCTCGCGCAGGACGGCATCAAGCGCATGTTCGGCGTCGACCTCGCGGTCGAATGGGTGCCGGGCCCGGCCTTCGCGCCGCTCGCCGCCGCGCTCTACCAGGAAAAGCAGGCCGGCCAGCCGGCCTCCGGCGACGTCTATGTCGGCACCGCGATCCAGATCACGCCCTATCTCGAGCGCGGCCTGTTTCAGGCGGTCGACTGGGTCAAGCTGATGCCGGCGCGCATCAAGCCCGATTATGTCGAAGGCGGCAGCCGCGCGCTTCGCTTCATGACGTTCCTGCCAGGCATCAATTACAACGTGAAGGTCGCGCCGTGGGTGCCGCGGGTCGCCTCGGTCGCCGACCTGCTCAAGCCGGACCTCAAGGACAAGTTCGTCACCACGCCGTTCCTCGCCGGCTTCGACGTGCTGCTCGCCTCGCCGCAGTGGGGCGTGCAGAAGACCGAGGACCTGGTGCACAAGCTGTCGGGCCAGATCGGCGGACTGCTCGGCTGCGAGGGCGAGGACCGCATTGCGTCCGGCGAGATCGGCGCGCTCGCGATCGATTGCACCGGGGGCTCGCAGAACCGGCTGCGCTATCGCGGCGCCGGCATTCTCGCGACCCACATCATTCCCGACATGGCGCAGCGCCGCTACGCCTACATGACGGTGCCGGCGCACGCGCCGCATCCCAACGCGGCGATCCTCTACACGCTCTACATCTCGTCGGCTGAAGGCCAGGACAAGGTGGTGTGGGACCAGTACGGCTGGGATCTCGACGTTTATCCGGGCTCCCATGCGGGCAAGAAGGTGGCCGAGCAGACCGGCAAGGGCGTCACGTTCACCGACGTCACCATCGACTGGTGGAAGACCAATCAGGGCGTCGAGAAGGCGCATCTGGAGCTCACCAAGATCATCCGCCAGCGGTGATGCGCCGGTGCGACGGGTGGTGAGCTTGCGGCTCCAGCGTCCTCTCCCCCGCTTGCGGGGGAGAGACAGAGAGGGGGCGCCGCTTGCTCATGCGCGTGGGCCTTCCCCCTCCCCAGCAAGCGGGGGAGGGGGTGACAGGCGCGAGCAAGCGGCGGGGTGAGAAGCTTGGGCAAGCGCCGCCTCGACCTCGCCCGCGCCGGCATGCTCGCCATCGCGGCGGTGGCGTGCCTGTGCGTCGTCGTTCTCATCGCCACCATCCTGTGGCTGAGCTTCACCGACGGCACACCGGGCGATCCGCAGCTCGGCTACACGGTCGCGCACTACGTCGATGTCTTGACCGACCACTTCACCTGGCGGGTGCTCGGCAACACGCTCGTCTTCCTCGCCGTGACGCTCGTCGTCGCCTTCGCGCTGGCGCTGCCGATCGCCTGGCTGGTCGAGCGCACCGATTTCCCCGGCAAGCCGCTGGTGTTCACGCTGATGACCGTGGCGCTGCTCATTCCGGGCTTCGCGGTCGCGCTCGGCTGGCTGTTCCTGCTCCATCCGCGCATCGGCCTCGTCAACCAGGCCGTGATGGCGGTGTTCGGCCTCGAGCGCGCACCGTTCGACATCTCCACCATCTTCGGCATGGGCGTCGTCGAGGGCCTGAGCCTCACGCCGATCACATTCATCATGATCGCGGTCGCCCTGCGGTCCATGGACCCGGCGCTGGAGGAGGCGGCCGCCATGAGCGGCGCACGTCCCTTGCAGGCGGTGCTGCGCGTGACCCTGCGGGTGCTGTCGCCGGCGCTGGTCGCCGCCGCGATCTACGTCGCGGCGATCTGCTTCGCGGCATTCGACGTGCCGGCGATCCTCGGCCTCACCAACCGCATCTTCACGTTCTCGACCTATGTGTTTCGCGCGCTCACGCCGACCGAGGGCGCGCCCGAATATGGCGGCGTCGCCACGCTCGGCGTCATCATGCTGGCGATCGCGGCGCTGATGAGCTGGGGCTACCGCACGGTGCAGCGCCGGGCGCCGCGATATGCGGTCGTCACCGGCAAGGCCTATCGGCCGCGCATCGCCCCGCTCGGCCGCGCCAAGGCGCCGGCCGTCGGTTTCGTCGCGGGCTACTTCCTGGTGAGCCAGGCGCTGCCGCTCGTGATGCTCGCCTGGGCCTCGGCGCTGCCGTTCCTGCAGACGCCGTCGGCGCGGGCCTTCGCGTCGCTCTCGCTCGGCAACTTCCGCAGCATCCCGAGCGAGCTGCTCATGCGCATCATCGGCAACACCGCGATCCTGATGGTCGCGGTGCCGACGCTGACCATGATCGCAAGCTTCGCGATGTCATGGGTCGTATTGCGCGCGAAGACGCGCGGCGCGGCGCTGGTCGATTTCCTCGCCTTCCTGCCGGTCACGGTGCCGCCGATCGTGTTCAGCGTCGCGGCGCTGCTGCTCGCGCTGTTCGTGCTCAGGGCCGTCGTGCCGCTCTACGGCACGATCTGGCTGCTTGTCATCGTCTATGCGGTCGCGCGGCTGAGCTACGGCACGCGCATGACCAACACCGCGTTGATCCAGATCCACCGCGAGCTCGAGGAGGCGGCGCAGATGAGCGGGGCCGGCACCGCCGGCGTGTTGCGCGCGGTCCTGCTGCCGCTGCTCGCGCCGACCATCCTCTATGCCTGGATCTGGATCGCGCTCTTGAGCTATCGGGAGCTGACCCTGCCGGTCGTGCTCGCGACCGGCGCAAACCTGCCGTTCTCGATGCTGGTGTGGAGCTATGTGCAGTCCTCTTCCTACGGGCGGGCCTCGGCGGCCGCCCTGATCATGCTGACCCTGATGGTGCCCGTGCTGCTGCTCTACTGGCTGGCGGCGCGCCGCGCCGGCCTGATCGCGCCGCGATGACGATCCGCATCCGCGACCTCGCCATGACCTACCCGGCCGCCGGCGCGCCGGCGGTGCGTGACGTCTCGCTCACGATCCCGGACGGCGCCTTCTACACGCTGCTCGGCCCGTCCGGCTGCGGCAAGACCACGACGCTGCGCTGCGTCGCCGGGCTCGAGCGGCCAGATGCGGGCGAGATCGCGATCGGCGACGAGACGGTGTTCTCCTCCAGCGACGGCGTCTGGGTCGCGCCGCATGACCGCAACATCGGCATGGTCTTTCAGTCCTACGCGATCTGGCCGCACATGAGCGTGCTCGAGAACGTCGCGTTCCCGCTGCGCTACCGCAGGCCGCGGCCGTCGCGCGCCGAGACGCGCGAGCGGGCCATGGCGGCGCTCGTGCTGGTGCGGCTCGACGGCTTCGCCGACCGGCCCGCGCCCAACCTCTCGGGCGGCCAGCAGCAGCGGCTCGCGCTCGCCCGCGCGCTCGTCGCCGAGCCGCGCGTGCTGCTGCTCGACGAGCCGCTGTCGAACCTCGACGCCAAGCTGCGCGAGGAGATGCGGCTCGAGCTGCGCGAGATGGTGCGGCGCCTGCGGGTCACCACGCTGTTCGTCACCCATGAGCAGATCGAGGCGCTCACCATGTCCGACATCGTCGCCGTCATGAAGGACGGCGTGATCGTGCAGGAGGGCGTGCCCGCCGACATCTACGGCCGCCCGACGCAGGCGTTCGTCGCGGATTTCATCGGCAAGACCAACCTGCTGCCGGGCCGGGTCATGGCGCGCGCCGGCGACGGCGGGCTCGCCAGCATCGCGACGCCGGTCGGACTGCTGCAGTGCCGGCTCGACGGCGCATTCGGCGTCGGCGACGCCGTCACGCTCGCGGTGCGCCCCGAGCACATCGCGCTCTCGGCCGGCGCCGGCGAGGCGGGCGGACCGAATGCGGTCGCCGGCGAGGTCGCCGCGGTAATCTATCTCGGCAACCTGATCGAATGCACCGTCACGGTCGGCACGCACCTGTTGCGCGTGCAGCTCCATCCGTCGACGCCGGTTGCCCGCGGCGCCCGCGTTCAACTTGCGCTTCCTATTGAACATTGCCTGGCCATGCGGCATTGATCGCAACCCATCAATGCGCCACGAGTGAGCGTTTCGCGGAGCCGGCATGAGTTCAAGCGTCGCCAACGGATCCGGCCTGCGGCTTGCTGCCGATATCGGCGGCACCTTCACGGACGTCGCGGTATTCGACGACAGAAGCGGCCGGCTGTCCTTCGGCAAGGTGCTGACCACGCCGCAGCGGCTGGTCGACGGGATCAATGCGGGCGTCGCGAAGGCCGGCACCGACTATGCGGCGACCGGCCTCTTTCTCCACGGCTCGACCATCGCGATCAACACCATGCTGGAGCGCACCGGCGCCAGGACCGCCCTCGTCGTCACGCGGGGCTTTCGCGACGTGTACGAGATCGGCCGCATCAACCGGCCCGATGCCTACAATCTCTATTTCCAGAAGCACGAGCCGCTGATCGAGCGCGCGCTGCGCTTCGAGGTCGACGAGCGCATGCTGGCGGAGGGCGAGGCGCTCGTGCGGCTGAAGGACAAGGAGGTCGCCGCGCTCGGCCGCAAGCTCGCCAAGCTCGGCGTCGAGGCGGTCGCGATCCTGTTTCTGAACTCCTACGTCAATCCCGCGCACGAGCAGCGCGCCAAGGCGCTGCTCGAGGCGCAGCACCCGGAGCTGTTCGTCTCCGCCTCGCACGAGCTGTCGCAGGAATATCGCGAGTTCGAGCGCTGCTCGACGGTCGCCGCCAACGCCTATATCGGGCCGCGCGTGCGGCGCTACCTCGCCGAGATCGACGCGCACATCCGCGAGACCGGCTTTGCCGGATCGTTCCTGGTGGTGCAGTCGACCGGCGGGCTCTACGAGGCCGAGCACGCGAAGTCGCACTGCGTGCGCATGCTCGAATCCGGGCCGGCCGCCGGTGTGATCGGCACGCAGGCGCTCTGCCACGCGCTCGGCCTTCCCGGCGCCATCGCGTTCGACATGGGCGGCACCACCGCCAAGGCGGGCGTGATCCACAACGGCGAGGCGCTGACCACCGGCACCGCGCTGATCGGCGGCTACGCCAGGGCGCTGCCGGTCCAGATCGCCATGATGGACATCTTCGAGGTCGGCACCGGCGGCGGATCGATCGCACGGGTCGAGAACGGCGCGCTGCGCGTCGGCCCGCAGAGCGCCGGAGCGGCGCCCGGGCCGGCCTGCTACGCGCTCGGCGGCGCGGCGCCGACCGTGACCGACGCCAACCTGCTGCTCGGCCGGCTCGGCGCCGACCGCTTCCTTGGCGGCGAGATGCGCCTCGATGTGGCCGCGGCCGAGCGCGCGATCCGCGACAAGGTGGCGGACCCGCTCGGCATGGACGTGACGGCGGCAGCCGACGGCATCCTGCGCATTGCGGCGACCGCGATGTCCTATGCGGTCAAGGGCGTGACCACCGAGCGCGGGCTTGATGTCGGTGATTTCGCGCTCGTCGCCTATGGCGGGGCCGGCCCGCTGCACGCGCTCGCCATCGCGCGCGAGCTCGGCATCCGCAGCGTGATCGTGCCGGGCGCGCCTGGTCTGTTTTCCGCCTTCGGGATGCTCTTTTCCGATTTGCGCTACGACTATGTGCGCACCTGGTTCACCCGGCTCGAGGACGCGCCGTTCGACACGATGGAGCGCGTCTATGCGGAGCTCGAGGCCGGGGGGCGCCGCGCGATCGCCTCATCGGCGGTGACACCGGAGCGGGTCACGTTTAAGCGCGCCGCCGACATGCGCTATGTCGGCCAGGAGCATGCCGTCACGGTCGACCTGCCGGGCGAGGTGTTCGCGACGCAGGACCGCGCCGCGATCAAGCGTCACTTCGACGAGATGCACGAGCAGCGCTACGGCACCTCGGCGCCGGCCGAGCGCGCCGAGATCGTGAGCCTGCGCACCACCGTCACCGGCGTCATGCGCAAGCCGCCACAGGAGAGGGTCGCGAGCGGCGACGTCGTGCCGGCGGCGGCGGCGCATACCGGCAAGCGTTCGGTGCATTTCGGCGAAGCGGGCGGCTTCATCGCGACGCCGACCTTCGCGCGCGCGCATCTGCTGGCGGGAAACCGCATCGAGGGCCCGGCGCTGATCGAGGAGCATGCGTCGACCACGGTGGTGCTGCCCGGCGCGGTCGCCGAGGTGGACGCGTTCGGGAACCTGGTGATCGCGGTGGGCAGCGAGCAATGAGCCTGCGCTCCCTCTCCCCGTTCTTACGGGGAGAGGGAACGCAGGCGCAGCGGGGAACGAAAGCAGAGCTCAATGGCAACGAAAGCTCATCCCAAGGTCGATCCCGTCGTCACCGAGATCGTGCGCAACGGCGTGATCGCGGTGACGGAGGAGATGAAGACCAATCTCATGCGCACCGCCTACAACATGATCATCTACGAGGCGCTCGACTTCACCACCGGCCTGTTCACGCCCGACGGCGACACCGTCTCGATCGGCATCGGGCTGCCGAGCTTCATTCGCGGCATGTCCAACACCGTGAAGGCGAAGATCGCGCATTTCGGCCGGGAGAATATGAAACCGGGCGACATCTATCTCACCAACGATGCCTACACGACCGGCAGCCATCTCTATCACATGACCTTCACGCTCCCGATCTTCCACGCGGGCGTGCTGGTCGGGTTCGCGTGCTGCATGGCGCACTGGATCGACGTCGGCGGCACGCTCGGCGGCATGACCACCGACATCT
>Ga0126384_10001711_pt1 | contig 13107 bp, 10 predicted proteins | sample PanSoiMetPlot_36_FD_92543 | JGI IMG/M metagenome (GOLD analysis project Ga0126384, IMG submission 92543) | Tropical forest soil microbial communities from Panama - MetaG Plot_36 | ecosystem: Environmental > Terrestrial > Soil > Tropical forest > Bulk soil | place: Panama | collected 2016-02-17 | reverse complement strand
TGTTGCAGCGAAATGCCCCGGCGGACGAATTCACGGCGCTCCTGGGAGGGATCAAGGAGCTCGCGAACGCCGACATCTCGCGGGAAAGGCTGGCACAGAGCGTCGAGGCTGGCCTGGCACTCCGCGAGCGGCTGGTAGAGCAACAGCAGCGGGAGCGAGCGCTGGTGGCGGTGATCGACACCGCGCGGGACTTGACCGCCCTGCGCGACATCGAGCTTGTCCTGCAGGCCATCGTCCGCCGCGCGCGGCAGCTCGTCGGATGCACCGTCGCCTACTTGGCCAATTACGTGCCGGAACGGAACGAATTCTACATGCGGGCGACCGACGGCGCGCCCTCCGAGGAGATGAGAAAGCTCAGAGTCTCGAGCGACTTCGGTATAATCGGCATGATCCTGCGGACCAAGGCGCCGCAAAGCTCATCGAACTACCTCCAAGACAAGCGAATCAAGCACCTGGAGGCAGTCGACAACGCCTTTCGGCGGGAGGGCATCAACTCGATCCTGGGCGTACCCCTACTCGCCGGGGACGAGGTGCTCGGGATCCTCTTCGTTGCCGATCGCTACCAGCGTTCGTTCCTTCCGTGGGAGATGTCGATCCTCTCCACGCTGGCCGCCCACGCCGCGGTCGCGATCTTGAACGCGCGCGCCTTCGAAGAGGCGCGGGTTGCGCTGCGGCAGGCGAGCGAAGCGAACGAAACGCTACAAACGCAGGCCGAAGGGATCCGCCTCGCTGCGGAGGCCCACGAAGAGCTCACCCGCGTCATCGCAAAGGGCGGCGGGCTGCAGGATCTGTGTCGCATCGTCGCCGAAAAGTTGCGGGGCCGCGTGGTGGTCCTCGATGACGGAGGAAGGCCGATCACCCCTGTCCTCGACGCCGAGGGCAGCGCCGATCCGCACGGCGCCCGGAAGATCGACGACCACCTCAAGAACGCGATGCGGGAGAGCCGGATGCTCGGCCGCTCTGTAGTGGCTCATGGATCTGGCCCGGAAGTGTGCCGCGTGTCCGCGGTGGTGGGAGGCAGCGGCACCTTGGGTTGGATGGTTATCTGGACGCCTGGCGACCTGAACGAGTTCGAGGTCCGCATCTTCGAGCGCAGCGCGATCATGGCTGGGATCGTGCTGCTCTCGCAGGAGCGCATGGACCTCGCGGTCAACCGCGACCGGAGCGCGATCCTGCGCGGCCTGCTCTACTGGCAACAGGACGATCTGGCCGGCCTTTCGGACCGAGCGTCGCGGCACGGACTGGATTTGTCGAGGCCGCTGGTGCTCGGAGCCATCGAGGTCGATGGCGGCCGTACCAGCCAGGTCCTGAAGAAGCTGAAAGAGATGGCCGGTCTCGGGGCGATGCTGTTCGACGAGATCGACGGCCTCATCGTCGCGCTCGGGGGCAGCCCAAGCCCGGAGGACCTGGGCGACGCGCTGCGCACCGCGGCTGAAGCGCAGCCGATCACCGCCGTGGTTTCGCAGTGGGTGAAGCGCGCCTCGGATCTTCCGCGCGTCTACCAATCGCTCAAGCGCGGCGTCGGGTTGATGCGCAGCCTGGGCCGCAAGGGCTCCGTCTCGCTGGAGTCGGAGCTGTCGCCATACGCGCTGCTGTTCGAGAAGCAGGGCCACGAGGACGTCGAGGTTTTCCTGCGGGCGACGGTGGGGAAGCTGCTCGATTACGACCGGAAGCGCAACTGCTCCTTGGCGGACACCATCCTCTGCTACCTCGACAATGGCCACAACGCGCGCCGAACCGCAGCCAAGCTGGGGATCCACGTAAACACGCTGCGCCAGAGATTCGAGACGATCGAGAAGGTCCTCGGTGCTGGCTGGAGCGACGCCCCACGCGCGCTGGAAATGCACCTCGCCCTGCGCCTTTGGCAGCTCCGGGGCAGCAGCCGTTCCGGGGGGCGCTGAGGACCCGGCTAAAGCGCGATGTCATTTGGACACAAGGCAAATGCCAGAGGCGGTGCGATCTGCACGTTGTTTCGCTCGACGGCGTCTCATAGAAAGGGCTTGATGAACTCGATCTCCGAGCCGGTCAACCCCGTCCAGCCCCTGACGCGCGATCTCGTCGAACGGACGCTGGTGAGCGCGATGGCACTCAATCCACTGGTTGCCCTCGATCGCGGGCAGCTTCTCGCCGCCGCAGGACGCGTCGCCGCGCGCGCTGTGGCTCGCCCCAAACCGCTGGGTGTGCGCACCACTGCGTTGCTGCGTGAGCTTGGTCAGATCGCGATCGGCAAGAGCGCGGTGGCGCCCCCGTCGTCAGACCGGCGATTCGTCGACCCGGCCTTCCGCGACCACCCGATCTATCGCCGCCTGATGCAGGGCTATCTCGCGTGGCGCGAAGCGTTGCTCGGCCTGGTGGATGAGATCGACCTCGACGGAAAGAGCCGCATGCGCGGACAGTTTGCGCTCTCGCTGCTCACCGAGGCCCTCGCGCCCACCAACTTCCTGGTCGGCAACCCGGCCGCCCTCAAGCGAGCGTTCCAGACCCGCGGAACGAGCTTGTGGCGCGGACTTCGCCATCTCGTTGACGACGTCGTGCACAACGGTGGGCTGCCTGCCCAGGTCGACCAGCGCGCCTTCCGGGTCGGTGAGACCTTGGGGTGCTCGGTAGGCCAGGTCGTCTTCCGCAACGAGGTGCTCGAGCTGGTGCAGTACGCGCCGTCGACGCCCCAGGTCCACCAGCGCTCCCTGGTCATGATCCCGCCGCAGATCAACAAATTCTACGTCCTCGATCTCGCCAAGGGCCGCAGCTTGGTGGAGTTCGCCCTGGCGCAGGGGCTCCAGGTCTTCGCGGTGAGCTGGCGAAACCCCACCCCGGCGCAGCGCGAGTGGGGCCTCGATACTTATGTCGAAGCGCTCTGTGAGGCGACCGATGCGGCGCGTGAGATCACCGGCAGCGACCAGGTGAATGTGATGGGGGTCTGCGCCGGAGGGATCACCACCTCGATCCTCCTCGCCCATCTGGCCGCCCGCGGTGACGAGCGGGTCGCCTCGGCCACTTTTCCGGTCACCGTGCTCGACACCCAGGTCGACTCGATCACCTTCCAGCTCGCCTCGGAGAGGACGGTCTCCGCCGCGCTCGCCCGCTCGCAGAAAGAAGGCGTCATGTCCGGGCACGAAATGGCGCGCGTGTTTTCCTGGCTCCGCCCAAACGATCTGGTCTGGAACTATTGGGTCAGCAACTACCTGCTCGGCAACGAGCCTCCCGCCTTCGACATCCTCTACTGGAACAACGACTACACCAACCTGCCAGCGACCCTGCACGCCGAGTTTCTCGAGATCTTCCTCAAGAATTCGCTCTGCCATCCGGGTTCGCTCGAGGTCCTTGGCACTCCGATCGATCTCGGCCAGGTGCGCGCGGACATCTACGGGGTCGGCGCGCTGGCCGATCACATCACGCCCTGGGAGGCCTGCTACCGCACCCCGCGCCTGTTCGGCGGCAAGCGCACCTTCATCGTCAGTACCGGAGGGCACATCCAGGCGGTTGTCAATCCGGTTGGCAATCCGAAGATGGGTTTCTTCGTCAACGACGCTGATGAGGCGCAAGCGCAGCTTTGGCTCAAAGGCGCCCGCGAGCACAAAGGCTCGTGGTGGCAACATTGGGCGAGCTGGCTTGCCGCCCGCTCCGGCGCAAAACGTTCTGCACCCACCGCCTTGGGCAGTGCGTTGCATTCTCCACAGATGGCGGCCCCGGGGCGGTATGTTCACCAGAAGGCGTGAACGCAATCCGAGAAAAGACCGAGTTCGTGGTGGTCGATGGGCTACGCCTGCGGGTGTCTGTCGCAGGCAACGGCCCACCCCTGCTGCTGCTCAACGGAATTGGCGCCTCTCTTGAGATCTTCGAGCCGCTCCGGCGCGCGCTCCACCACACCGAGACAATCGCCTTCGACCTACCCGGGACCGGCGGCTCGCAAACGCCAGTGCTCCCGCGCACGCTTCGCTGCCTAGCGGGCCTCACCTGCGGAGTCTTGGATACTCTCGGTTACCGCCGTGCCATCGATGTGCTGGGCATTTCCTGGGGCGGCGCCCTCGCGCAGGAGTTTGTGCTGACATATCCCGCCCGAGTGCGGCGCCTGGTGCTGGCCGCCACCAGCACCGGCTGGCTGAGCCTGCCCGGAAATCCGAAGGCACTCTGGGTCCTGGCCACGCCGCGACGGTACTATTCTCCGAGCTACTTCGAAAAGATTGCGCCCACGCTGTATGGGGGAGCGGTGCGGGAGGACCCGGGCCTGCTCCGCCGGCAGGGCCACCTGCGTTTCATCCACCCACCCTCGCTCCGCGGCTACCTTTGGCAGCTCGTCGCCGGCATGGGCTGGACGAGCCTGCACCGTCTGCACCGAGTGCGAACACCGACGCTGGTGCTCGCCGCGGACGATGATCCGATCATCCCGCTCCTCGGCTCCCGGCTGATGGCGCGGCTGCTGCGGCGCGCGCGGCTGCACGTGGTGCCGAAGGGAGGCCACCTCTTCCTGGTGACCCACGCGGCGGTGGTCGCTCCGACGATCGAGCATTTTCTCCACGAGCCGATTCACGCCGTCTAAACGCGGCGGCGCCAACGGTGTGTTGTTTTCACACTGCAAAGCGGCGCTGGATGGCTCTTGCACACGTTGTTCCCGCTTGGGCCCGCGTCCTACCCTCGGAGTCACTCTACCAGGAGGGATCATGCTCGGAACGATGCAGGAATATCAGCTCACGGTCGGCAGCCTTTTCCATCACGGCCGTGCCATCTACGGCCACAGCAAGGTGGTGACGCTGGAGGGAAGCCAAACGCGCGATGCGACTTTTGCGCAGGTATCCAAGCGCGCCGAGAAACTAGCGCACGCGCTAAGAGCTCTGGGCATCAAGGCAGGCGATCGCGTCGGCACCTTTTGCTGGAACACCCAGGAGCACCTCGAGGCGTATCTCGCGATTCCGTCCATGGGCGCGGTGTTGCACACCCTCAACATCCGGCTCTTCCCTGAGCAGCTCGCTTACACCATCAACCATGCCGAGGATCGGGTGATTCTCGTCGACGATTCGCTGGTTCCACTGCTGGCCCGGGTCCTGCCGGAGCTGAAGAAAGTCGAGCACCTGGTGGTGATCGGCCCCGGGGATGGCAGCGCGCTGGGCAAGCCGCACCGATACGAGGAGCTTCTCGCCGCGGAAGACGGCGATTTCGACTGGCCGGCGGTCCACGAAAATAGCGCGGCGGCGATCTGCTACACCAGCGGCACCACCGGCAATCCCAAGGGCGTGGTCTACACCCATCGCAGCACCTGGCTGCACTCGATCGCCATCAGCACCCCCAACAACTTTGGGATCGGGGAGCGGGACCGGATGCTGCCGATCGTGCCGATGTTCCACGCCAATGCCTGGGGCACTCCGTACGCCTGCTGGGGAGCCGGCGCAGACCTGTTGATGCCCGGACGCTACCTCACGCCCGAACCGCTTTGCCGGTTCATCGCGCAGGAGAAACCCACCGTCTCCGCGGCGGTGCCGACCGTCTGGAACGCGATCCTGCAATATGCAGATACCAAGAAGGTCGATCTGACTTCGCTTCGTACGGTGATCGTCGGCGGCTCCGCGGTTCCCCAAAGCCTGATCGAATCGATGCAGCTTCGCCACGGGGTGCGCATCGTGCAAGCGTGGGGGATGACCGAGATGAGTCCCCTGGGCGCGATCGCGCACCCGCCGCGCGACGTCCAGTCGACCGAGGAGGATATCAAGTGGCGAACCAAGACGGGGCGCGTGGCGCTGGGGGTGGAGCTGCGGCTGATCGACGACGAGGGCCAAGTGGTCCGCTGGGACGGGGAGTCGGTGGGTGAGATCCAGGTCCGCGGGCCGTGGATCACGGGCACCTATTTGCATGATTTGTCGCCCGAGAAATTCCACGGCGGTTGGCTGCGGACCGGCGACGTCGGCTGCGTCGATCAGCGCGGCTACATCCAGATCACCGACCGCACCAAGGACGTGATCAAGTCAGGCGGCGAGTGGATCAGCTCAGTGCAGCTGGAGGTCGCGCTGGCCGGTCATCCCGGGGTGGCCGAAGCCACCGTGATCGCCGTCCCCGACGCACGCTGGGCAGAGCGGCCCCTCGCGTGCGTGGTGGCCAAAGCCGGTCAAAAGCTCGACGCGAGCGAGCTGCGCGCCTGGCTCCAGGACAAAGTGGCGAAGTTCTGGCTGCCCGAGCGGTGGACATTCGTGGCGGAAGTACCGAAAACCAGCGTGGGCAAGTTCGACAAAAAGCGGCTGCGGGCACAGTTCGCCGAGGGGCAACTCGAAGTGATCGACCTGGGGCCGACGGCAAGCTCTCGGTGATTCCGGCGGGGCGTGTTGGGCGCAGCGCTCAGACGGCGAACGCGCCCTCGGGGATCCGCATCGCGCTGGTCTCGTCCTGTCTGAGGACCTCGCACTTCGCGGGGACCAGCGATGTGATGCGATTGATGAAGAACTTCGCTCCCTCGATCTTACCCTTGTAGAAGAGCTGGTCGGCTTCGGTCTTTGCGCTGGCCAGTGCTTTCTGCGCGATCAAAGCCATCCGCAGGTGCAGCCAACCGCTTAGCGTATCGCCGAAGCAATTGAGCAGGTCGCAAGCGCCCAGAAGCGGCACCGCGGCGCTCGTCTTCGTCATGCTTCCCAGCGCCAATGAGGTGGTCGCGAGCGCCTCGACTGCGCCCTCAACCAGCCGGGCCTCCTGCTTAAAATCGCTCGCCTCCAAGGCCTCGCCGATCGCCGACTTGGTTTCGTTCAACAGGGCGGCAACAAACTTGCCACCGCTCATGCCGAGCTTCCGGCCGACCAGATCCAACGCCTGGATTCCGTTCGTCCCCTCGTAGATGCTGTTGATTCTTTGATCACGCTGCATCTGCTCGACGGGGTAGTCGCGGCAGTAGCCATAACCGCCATAGGTCTGGACGGCCAAGTGGTTCACCAACATTCCCATGTCGGTGCAGTAAGCCTTGACGATCGGCGTGAGGATCTCGATCAGCCCCTGGAAGCGCGCCTTCTCCTCTTCCGTGGCGGCCGCTTTCGCCTTGTCCATCGTGACGTAGCAGTAGAAGCAAAGCGCTCGAATTCCTTCGACCACCGATTTCTGGGTAAGCAGCATTCGCCGGACATCGGGGTGCTGGATGATCGGCGCCTGTCTGCCGGGGGTCCGCCCGGCGATGTTTGATCCCTGGAGGCGATCTTTCGCATAGGCCAGGGCGTGCAGGTAGGCCGAGCTCGCGAGACCGGCGCCCATGAGCCCGATGTTCTGCCGCTCCTCGTTCATCAGGTGGAACATGACCTTCATGCCGTCGCGTTCCCGCCCCATCAGGTATCCGATGCACTTGCCGTTCTCGCCGAAATTCAGGGTGCAAGTCGGGCTACCGTGAATGCCCATCTTGTGCTCGATGTTTCCCGTGGCGACATCGTTGGGCTCACCGGGGCTGCCGTCGGCGTTCACGCGACGCTTGGGGATCGCGAAAATCGAGATCCCGGGTGTCCCGGCCGGATCGCCTTCGATTCGCGCCAGGACGACGTGGACGATATTTTCAGTCAGATCGTGGTCGCCTCCGGTGATGAAACACTTGGTACCGGCTATGGAGTACGTGCCGTCCGGGTTTCTCTTTGCAATCGCCTTGAGGGCGCCGACATCCGATCCCGCGACTGGCTCGGTGAGGCACATCGTTCCTGCCCAAGTGCCCTCGAACATCTTCTTGAGGAACATGGCCTTCAGCTCCTCGGAGCCGAACTTCTGCACCAGCCGGGCCGCGCCCGCGGTCAGGGATGGGGTCAGGGAGAAGGCTTGATTGCACCCATAGAAGAATTCGTTGCAGGCAGCGCCGACGACAGTCGGTAGTCCCTGGCCACCGACCTCAGGGCTGTCGGAGATGGTCAGCCAGCCACCCTCGGCGAAGAGCTTCCAGAGCTCCTTGTAGGCCTCCGGAACGTAAACCTTGCCGTCTTTGAACACCGCTTCCACGGGCTTTCCGTGCGTCTCGTCGGAATAGTGCGGCGCGAGCTGCCCCTCGGCAAAGGTCGCAGCACCCTCGACAACCATGTCCACCATCTCGGGATCGATGTCGCTGAAGGGAGCTTTTCCGAGGAGCTCCTGATCGATCTTCAGGACGTCATGCAAGAGAAACTTGCTGTCTCGCGCGTTCACCCATTGGCTGGCCATTTTTCCCTCCGAACCGGCGTTGATTCAGTTGGCCAACATAGGGATGATCAGGGATCGCAAGCAACGTGCAGAGCATACGCCTCTTGGCACCGGCTATGTGAGGAAGTGATATCCCGCTGCTGCCGGTCGATCGGCTAGGTATTGGGCGACCATCACGTCCAGACCGCGCTGAAGCTCTTCTTGCGGATACCATCGGCCCCGGCGCATCACGCCGGCGATCTGCGAGAGGTTCTTCACGTCTTCGAGCGGGTTGCCCTTGAGGAGGATCAAGTCGGCCTGCGCTCCGGGCGCGACGAGTCCCACAGTCTTCGGCTTTCGCAGGAACTTGTCCCCAAGCCCGCCAGAAGGCCAAAGATCTCCGAGCTCAGACACCTCGGAGCGAATGTCCCGTGGAACCAACTCGCCCTCACAACCATAGAGCGTCGTGGGACTCAGCAATAAAACAGCCACCGTTGGCCACTGAAATCGCCTCATTCGCCGCTCAGTCGTCGTCCTGCACGAGCTTGGCGGCGCATAGCAACAACGTGCGCAAACAGCATCGCAACACCCAAATTGAGTCAGAGCCACCGCCCCTCAACTGCGAGGATCGATGACCACACCGCCTGGGGCCCTTCCGGACACCGCTTCAGACAGCGCCCTGCCCGCTTCCGAGAAACGGTGGACCGCGGCGACCGGAATTGCCAGTCCACGCTGCGCGAATCTCGCGGCGAGCTCTTCCAGGATTGCCCCGTTGGGGCTCACGTAAGCGTTGCTGACCCGGATCTGACGCTCGCTAGGTGGGGCATCGCTGGTAATTGTCGCCAGGCGGCCGCCGTCCGCAACCAGCGGTAAGAGGCTGGCCGCCGCGCCGCGCACAGTGTTCACCGCTACCAGCACACCGCCGCCACTGAGGCGCCGAACCTCCGTCGGCCAGTCAGTCCGGTGGTAATCCAGCACCACGCTGGCTCCGTAACTGCGGACGCGATCGGCGCCGGCTGGGCTCGCGGTGGCAATCACCCACCCGCCCATGTCCGCGGCGACGGCTACCAGCACACCGCCGGTGACGCCTCCGGCGCCGTGAACGAGGATCTTTTCCCCGCGCTGCAAGGCCACCTTCACCGAGAGCACCTGGTAAGCGGTGAGCGCGGGGACCGGAAAGAGGCCTGCCACGGGAAAGGACATCCCCGCGGACTTGCGCGCCACGTGGCCCTCCGGCGCCAAGAGCAACTCGGCCCAAGTTCCCTGGTGCTGCAGGGGCACGGAGTGCGTCAGCACTTCGTCGCCAACGCGGAGCCGGGTCACCGCCGCCCCGACGGCGCGGACTATCCCGGCGGCCTCCACACCCAGCGCGATCGGGGGCGCGCGGCCGACATCCCAGCCGCCGGTTCGCACGATTTCATCCCAGTTGCCAACACCCGCTGCGTGAACTGCGATTAGCAACTGCTGAGGGTCTGAGATCTCCGGGTTCGGCAGTTCGAGGAGCTGGACCGCCCCTCCGTAGACGAGTATCCCAGCGCCTTTCACCTGCTCCCGCTCCTCTCCGGGATCGCCCTCGGGTGTTTATCTTGAGGCGATCGACGCTCTCTGCACGATGCTGCGAACACCTGCCATTTGCAACCACGTTCTGGCCGGACCGCAAAGTACCTGCGCTGCTAGTTCTGGCGTCAGGCGCCACGCCCTTGCCGATCCTCCTCCTCTTTCTGGTTGGGCGCGCCTTTCCCCGTGGTAATCAAACTCCGTAAACTGCTGTTGACGTAAAAGCTCCAGGCGCTGGAGCAGGCATCGAAACACTCGAATTGCGGAACCAACCCCTGGTGGGTAAAGCGAAGTTCCGTTTTGCTACCCTTCCTCGAGATCTCGAAAATGACTTTTGTGCCGTTCCACTCGGCCTTGTCGTCGGTGAACTTCAAATAGGCATCGAGGACCAGCCAAACGACTTTCTTCTCAGGAATAACTTCAATCAATTTCTGCTTGCTGCGATGGACGTCTTTGTAACGATATGTAAATTCATCCCCGAGTTTGTCGGTGCCGCCATCTATTTCCCCCGACCACCATCCACGAACATTGTTGACGGCATCGAAGACTTCTTTCGGCGTCTGGTCCACCAACAAGGTGGTGGTAAAGCTGGGCATGCTCATGGTCTCTCTCCCGGCCTGAAGATGCCCACTGCGGTGGACCTCGGCAAGGCCTTCAGCATTTCTCGACTGATCATGTTTTTTCTCCTCGTTCTTGATGGGTCTTCCCGATCAATCCCTACCGTCTTGAGCTTTTGATTTTGGCAGACACCACGCTTCTTTGATCTTGCACAGTTGGGCAAGCATCTCTTCGTACTCTTTCACGACAGCTGCTTTTTCCGTTACGCCGAGAAGCTGGATGCTGTATCCATGGGGGCCGTGCAATATCACAAACGGATATGAGCCACCGAGCTTCCCACCACCTATGTCTTGATTGGATACATTTGGCGCGTAATACATGACGTGCGGAATGGAAAGGGTGACGACGCTGTCGTTTTCGTCGGGATTGAAGTAAGTTCTAAGCACTGGAGACAGCATGTATGAGTTACCAGCTCGCTCCGGAGATTTATAGTATTTTGTCTTGTAACGGCTTTGAATGATTTTCTTCAGGTCTCCAGGAGGAGTTCCCTTGGCCTGCATCTCAGCGGCATCGAAGAAGACCCGCATCTGTGCCTTGGCGCCCGCTTGATCAAAGGAAACGGGGTAAAGAATATCATCGCGATATTCCGTCAGTGGCCAAGATCCCCTGAACGTATCGTCGCCGGTCCGAGCAACGAAGGCATGGAATCCGTTAGTGCCCCTGCGCGCAACTTCAAAGCCCTTTTCAGGGTTTAGAAGATATACAGTGGCATTCTCTCTGAGGTGCGGTGGGAGCGCGCTGAGCGCCAGCTGAATTTCCAAGTCTCGTGGCAGCGGCGCGATCTTGTTCATCCCCCTCGAAGTCTGAGAGAACAATAGCCCTACAATTACAACGGTTGTGGTGAAACCGGACGTGCTCATCGGCTCTCGGGTCATCTTTTGTGCAGTCTTCATGGTGTTCTCCTCTCGGTACCGTCGCGGCTTGGCGGATGATAGCGCCCGTTCGCTTCCACCGTGCCGCCCCTGGCGTACATGTTTCGCGGCCTCGCCCAGTCAGCCAGAGTGCGAAATGGACCGAGCTCGTTGCGGCCCCTGGGCATCACGTCGAGATAACCGTAGATCCCAAGAAACTGTTCACCGCCCCGCCCAAAGGTCGAATAGGTGTGGAATATCTGACCCGAGTCATCCTTGAAAAAGACGCTGTCGCCGGAGAGGTCCTGCACGCCCGGATCAATCCAGCGAAAATTGTAGAAGCCCTTGTGCTGCGCCATCTCCTCGTCGCTGAAAGAGACATTGAAGTCATGGTTGAAGTCGTTCTTTGAAGATGAAACCCAGAGGAAGCGCCAATTCATGCGCTTGCGCACCTCTTCGATCTCCTGGATCGGCGCGCGCGCGACGACGGCATAACTGACGTCGTGGTTTTCAAGGTGCGCCAGGATCCCCTCCAGATGATCAACTTCCAGGGAACATCCCACGCATTGATGCTGGGCGCCGGGTCCCATCATGAAGTGCTTGATGAAGAGCTGACTGCGGCCCTGGAACAAATCTAAGAGCGTGAGCTGTCCTTTGGGGCCATCGAAAACGTATTCCTTCTCCACCTTCACCCAAGGCAAACCGCGCCGCTCGGCCGCAATCGCGTCATGCTCAAGTGTAAGCTGCTTCTCTCTTGCGAGAAGCTTTTCGCGCGCCGCCAACCATTCAGCTCGCGACACTATTTTCGGATTCGCCATCGTGCTCGTCGACATTTTCATTTCTCCTTTCATTTGACTTCTTGCGGGCCAATTTCACGGCGAGCGCCGTCAGCCCGCCCGTCGATGCTGTGCCGGCAACGATCAGACCGAGCGTCGTCAAACAGAGTGGACACATCGTTCACCTCCTGTGGCGAGCTTGGCCACCAGCTGCCTTCCTGAGGGTTGACGTGCGAGAGAGGCCGATTTCGACAGAGCCGGCTAGAAAAGACTAACCGCGTTTTTCGAGCAGGAACTGTCTGACTGCAGGGTCCTCGGCCAGGCCAATAGCCCGGTCGAACGCCTCGAGGGCCGCGGCCAATTTTTCCAGTCGCTGCAAGAGGTGCGCTCGGACCGCCCAATAGGGTTGATAATTCGATACGGACGCGAGCTCAATTCCGTCCAGTGCCGCCAGTCCGGCGCTGGGCCCTTTCTCCTCGGCAAGGGCGGCAGCGTATCCAGTGCGCGTCCCGAGCGTCGGAAGGATCCGGATCAGTTGTTGATAGAACAGTACGATCGCGGCCCACTCGGTTCGACCGCTGTGCGCGCGCTCTGCGTGGACCGACTGGATCGCGGCTTCAAGCTGAAACCGCCCGGCACGTCCTTGCTTCGACGCCCGGGCAAGATGGCCTTCCGCCTCCTCAATGAGGGGAGTTAACCACTGCCGCGGGTCTTGCTCTGATAGGGGAACGTAGCGGCCGTCCGGAGCGCGCCGCGCTGGCCGCCGTGATTCGCAGTAGAGCATCAGCGCAAGCAAACCGAGAACCTCGGCCTCACCGGGCATCAGTTGCAGAAGGACACGTGCAAGCCAGATCGCCTCCTCGGCCAGATCTCGGCCGCGCTGGTCGATGCCCGCTATGTCGTCCCAGCCAATCCCGAAGGCTGCGTAGATAGCCTCGAGCACAGCGTCGAGGCGCTTCGGCAGCTCGCTTTCCTCAGGAACCTCGAATTGAATGCCGCCGTCGCGAATTTTTGTCTTCGCGCGCACCAGACGCTGGCCCATCGTCGCGGGCGAAACCAAAAAGGCATGGCTGATACGCGCTGCGTCGAGGCCGAGAACCGTCTGCAGCATGAGCGGCGTATGCATGGCGGGATCAATCGCCGGGTGGGCGCACACGAAGAGAAGCTTCAGCCGCTCATCGGGAAACTCTGCAGACAAGCTTTCCTCC